>Ga0208789_1000119_pt1 | contig 113318 bp, 59 predicted proteins | sample Methanotroph_Enr_FD_187368 | JGI IMG/M metagenome (GOLD analysis project Ga0208789, IMG submission 187368) | Enriched soil microbial communities from Old Woman Creek wetland in Ohio, USA - Methanotroph_Enrichment_5 (SPAdes) (version 2) | ecosystem: Environmental > Terrestrial > Soil > Wetlands...
TGCTTTTGCTACGCGCTTCTTTCAGGATGGCCTCGCGGTTTCCCCCTTGCGTTTCGCTACGGTTGTCGTTACTACTTCCGGTTATCTCCTTTCAGATAACAAGTTTTAGCCCATGCCGGGCACACTAAGTTGGGCATAGGCAGCCATACCCAAGCATTAAGCTTATCAGTGTATCCATGAGGACAATTCGCAGTTATTCTTTCGCCGCCCTGTACTGCTGAAGATAAGCCAACTTGGCTTCCGCAAAACCATGAATATCCACCATCGTATGACCCGGATCCTGGGCATTCCAATAACTCCGCGACATAGATAGCTCATACTTGAGCAAGTCTGCATAGCTTTGAGCGGGCGATTCCCCTTGACTCCGGATATCCTGCCAAGCAGTCTGAAGCTGCTTTTGCCCCGCCTCCAAAGTACCCTTTGCCTGTATATATTCAGGCAAAGTCATGCAAGCGGTGTGGACATTGTTGGCATATCCATCAGCCATTTTCGCGCCGTATGCCTGATCATTAACCATATCTTCCAGCATGTGCTTGGTTCCAATAGGCAGGTTGTCGGCCTGCATATCGCTTCCTGCTTGCTGTTCGGCGGCAAGCCTGGATCGCTCAGCACCGCTAATATTTATGTATGAGGCAAAAGGCGGCAATTCTTGGCCGCTTTGCTTGGCGCTCCCGGTGGACGACATCTCCCGATAATACGGCGCTTGTACTTGAAATCCTGATTCGATCTTCATCGGAGGCTCCTCTTAATTACGATAATAATATGAGAGAAGCAATATTTATGCCTAACGTAATACGTTAGGATATTGGTTGGCGTGTATTTCTCAAAGGTAGATCGACCCGCACAAGGTTCCGGGACGCTGGAGCGTCTACTACCGCATTCCCACGCCGGAGAGACTGTGAAAGTATTCTTGAAAATATGACACATAATATTTTATGTGATTTGTAAGTCATTGTTTTGTCTATTGTGGGAGGGGCTTTAGCCCCGATTTTCGGGGCTAAAGCCCCTCCCACATGAATACTTTCACAGTCTCCGGAGCGTGGGAACGATAAACTTCACAATAACAGGACAGGCCGTATAAACAAATACGACACCGTCAACCCACAAAAAAATCACTTCCCCAATAACCCCAAATATTCCTCTTCACCAATAACCCGCACTCCCTTTTCCGTAGCGGCCGCAATCTTTGCCGCCCCCACATCCGAACCGGTAACCAGAAAATCGGTCTTCCCGGTAACCGAGCTAGCCACTTTGGCACCCAGCCGTTTGGCCTCCTTGCTCATATCATCGCGTTTGCCGCGAACCATGGTGCCGGTAAAAACAATGATTTTGCCGGAAATCGGACTGATGTTTTGCTGCTGCTCGGCAATCAACGGCGTTGGGATTAAATTAAAACCCAATTGGTAAATTTGCATGAAATCGTTTTTGATTTTTGCCAGACACTCAACCACGGCAGCGCTGGTTTTATCGGCAAAGCCTTCGATATTCATCACGTCTTCAACGGTCAGGTTGAAAATATCCAGCAAATGATGATGTTGCAGCAGGCGTTCGCAATTGCCCAGGCCCATCCGGTGAATGCCGAAAGCACCCAGAAAGCGCCAGTCCTCTATGGCTTCGGTTCTGCTGCGATGTAATTGATCCAGCAGGTTTTGCGCGGTTTTGTCGCCAAAGCCCATGGCTTGCAATTGCTCCATATTCAATTGATAAACTGCATAAACCGAGTCAATACCGGAAGCGTGGAGTTTTTCCACGGTTTTCTGGCCGAAACCGTCGACATTCGCCAAGGTCCTGAAAAAATGCTCAATGGTATTTTCAATTTGCGCAGGGCATTTTGTGGTGTTCAGGCAATAAAGATAATCGCTATCCCAAGCCAACTCGCTTTTGCAACTGGGGCAAATATTAGGAATTTCCAGACTCTTCGCCGGAGTAATGACCCGCTCGATTTTTGGTATTACCATGCCTGAGCGCGTTAACTCAATCAAAGCATCCTTACCAATACGCAGATCTTTGACCATGCCGTAATGATGCGCCGTCGCCCTGGAAATCATCGCACCGCTGAGCTTGGTCGGCGTCAGCTCGGCAACCGGATTCACCCGGCCGGAACGGGAAGTTTGCGGAATGACGTTTAACACAATCACTTCGGCGGTTTCTACATTGTTCTTGTAGGCAATTTGCCAGCGGTGATGATGCCGCGTTGCGCCTAGATGTTTTTTTATTTGCTCATTGCCGATCAGCTCAAAAACAACGCCGTCGACATCGTAATCAACTAAGGCATAGACGCTTTTGGCGACGTGATCGAAATCGGCCAGCATCTCGGCAGCAGTGCCTTGCCAAGCGGGTAATTGGGAAAATGGAAAAAACACGGCAGCATGATTTTGTATGGCTTCCAGCGCATGTTGTTCCAGCTCTTTTTCTTTTATGATGCTGGCCTGAAAATTCCGGGAGTTTTCAAAATAATCGGCTAAATAGGTATTGAAATAGGTTTGGCTAACCACGATTTCACCGGCGCCCAGCCCTCTTTGCCCATTGCCGCCGACGATCAAACCGCGCTCGAAGACACGGCTAATGTCGGTGCCTTTGCGGCCATCGCCGCGCGTGTAAAGTATCTTGCCGTCATCGTAAGCCGCATAACCGTCCAGCTTCGGCGTGGCCCGTATCATCAGTGTGGAAAAATCCACATCAAGGTCTTTGGCGGCTTTTTCCAGCCGGGACAGCCATTTTTCGATGCCGCTTTTTGTATAAGTCTTTTCCGTTGACAGCATCGGCTCCGGCAATGTGACGGTCTTGCCGACGGCGATAACTTCCGGTTCGACGGTTTCTAAATAGGGGTGATGAGGGTGGCGTTTTCTCAGTTCCGCAAGGAAAATAAAGTCATAGTCCGTATCGGAAATAAGCGGTTCGCCGCTACGGTACAAAGCATTGCAGATTTGCAGGAACTCAAGCAACTGTTCATCGGTCAGTTGTTGCGGGTTGGCTTCTGTTGCAATTTGAGCGATCTGCTCTGGGATCAAATGGGTTGAAAGATCGGCTTCTTTAAGAAGCTCTAACTGTGTATTGCTGAGGGATGGCATCGTAAGTAATCTGAACGGAAATTAAGGATTGTGTTGAATGCGCTGACTCCCAAGCTGGAGCTCTCGTCGTTATACACAAGTGTCTGGGTGACACCGTCATCCCGGCAGGGATTGCCGGGATCCAGAAGCCATGGATGGTAATACCAAAGCTGGCAACAAGCCTTACAACGCGGAATTGCCGCTAGATCGAGCATTCACATCCCTGTGCTCTGGATCCCGGCAATCCCTGCCGGGATGACGTGCTTTTATAGACTTGTGTAAACAACGAGAGCTGGAGCTTGGAAACCAGCACAAACCAGGACACGACTGGCATGGATGCAGATGCAGTAGCAACGAAAAACAGGATAAAACTTCGTGCCTTCGTGGTGTTATGTCTTAAATTTAATAACTATGCGTAACCTGCATCCAGCAAAATCACAAGCTCTGACGAATGGCCTGAACGGTCGCGTCAGTCAGCGGTTGTCTTCTATGATCGAGAATCACGCCGTCCAATTTCGCGGCCAGCAGGTTGATTGTTTCTATGTAATCGTCAAAAACGGCCGGCGCATCGTCCAATGCTTCGGGCTGCATAAAAAATACAATGCCGGGGCAGTAAAACTTGTCTAAATCTTTTTCCGGGAAAGTGCCCGGCTCTACAATGCACGCCACGCCGAAATCGACCAACCGGTTAGCGTCCAAACGCTCGAATATTTTCAAACTGCCGTATTCAAGGCCGACCATTTTAAAAGCTTCAACCAAATCGGCGCCGTTAAAATCTTCGTCCGCCTTGGTGATGATGCTGAACTGGATAATCGCCGGTGCGGCAGCGCGTGGCGGCGGCTCTACATCGTCATCCTGTTCATCGTAATAATCATCGTCGTTATCGTCTTGGTCGTAATACCGATCCGCTTTGCCGTGCGCTTGATGAGCGCCGGCATTCGCTTTAGCCGCTCCTATCGGTGCAATGTCAAAGTCGTCCTTGGCATCGTCCTCGAAGCCATCTATCTCTAGCGCTTCATCTTCATAATCGCCCTCGTCATCGTAAAGTTCCATCTCTTCTTGCGCTTTTTTATCCTTTATATAAGCCCAAACCAACATGCCGATGACTACAACCATGCCGGTTGCGATAATTACTATTCTTAATATTTCTTTATCCATTAGATTTCCGCCAGACTCACTGCTTCTTCAATATCAACTGCGACCATCCGGGACACGCCCGGCTCTTTCATAGTAACACCTGCCAGTTGTTTTGCAATTTCCATAGTCACTTTGTTATGGGAAATATACAAGAACTGTACCGATGCCGACATCTCTTCTACCATCTTTGAAAACCGTCCAACATTAGCATCATCCAATGGAGCATCGACTTCATCCAACAAACAAAAAGGCGCCGGATTGAGTTCGAAAATCGAGAACACCAAGGCGACCGCCGTTAACGCTTTTTCTCCACCGGACAACAAATGAATGGAGCTATTTTTCTTACCGGGAGGTCTGGCGATAATATTTACGCCCGATTCCAGCTCGTCCTGCTCGGTCAATTCCAGGTAAGCGTGACCGCCGCCGAATAATTTGGGGAACTTTTCCTGTAAGCCGGTGTTTATTTTATCGAATGTTTCTTTAAAACGCAGCCGACTTTCTTTATCGATCTTGTTGATCGCCTGATCCAGGGTTTGCAATGCTTCGATTAAATCGGCGTGTTGTTCATTCAAAAACGCCATCCGCTCGGATTGCGCCTTGTATTCTTCTATCGCGGTCAAGTTGATGGTGCCTAATCTTTCGATTTGCCCTACTAAGTCGTCAACCGTTCTTTTCCAGCGATTTTCCTCGGCTTGTTCCGGCAAGTTTTGCAGCACCTGCTCGACATCGGCATCGATTTCTTTGAGCTGTTCGTTGACGGTTTGTTGGCGTACTTTGCTTTCCTGCAATTCAAAACGGATCGTATCCAGCGCTTCTTTTTGCTTTTCCAAAGCCCGTTGTACCCGGATATGTTCTTCGGATAGCTGGGTTATTTCCGCTTCAAGGTCTTCCTGAAGTTGGCGTTGTTTTTTAAGGCGAGCCTCCAACTGCGCCTTATCGACAACCATTTGCTCCAACTGCTTTTTTTCCTCGTCCATCGGCGTCAGCGTTTGGTGCAGATTCTTCTCCAGCTCGGCGATGCGTTCAACCGACTGTTGATGTTGCAGCTTTAAACGGTCCAGCTGTTTGCCGGTTAAGGTTTCGGAAGAACGTAGCGATTCGATCTGCGACTTGATACTGTAAACCTGTTGCCCGGCTTCATTGACGGACTGGTCGATACGCTGTTGCTCGGATTGCAGTTGTTGATTTAGCGCTTCCAGGCTTTGCTTTTTTTGCTCCTGCTCGGCCATGACCTGTTCGGCCTGTTCCTGCAATAGCTGGGCTTCGGCGATAGTCTCGGCATTTTCAGCAGTCTCCCGGCTTATGTCGTCAATATCGTTGCAGACTTGTTCCAGGCGGCGTTGCTGATGTTCCAGCCGGGCGGAATGCGCGCTGAACTCGGCGCTTTTTACCGATAGCTCGCTGCCCAGGCTATTGTCCTGTTGCTGAGTCGATTCGCGCATGACTTCCGCGTCTTTCAAGCCGGTTTCGGCGTTTTCCAACTGATCTTCAAACGTTTCAATTTCGATATGTAGATCTTCCTGGCGTTGTTTTAGCAGGCGTAATTCTTTTTCGCGCTGCAATACGCCGGTTTTGCTGTCTTTGGCGCGGATTATTTTTATCCAGCCGGAGCCGAACCAAGTTCCGTCCGGGGTGATGACCGATTCATGCGGCTTGAGTTGGGTTGATAAGGTTCTTGCCGTTTCGGGGTCATCGGCGCAGTAAACTCCGGCCAGTAAATTGCTTAAATCCCAGGGTGCTTTTACTTTATCCAGAAGCTTCGCGGCATGTGCTCCTTCTCCCTCAGGGAGAAGGCTGGGATGAGGGGATTCAAATAAGCTTTCTTCCTTATTTTGATTTCCCCTCGGCAACTGCTCCCTGCGTTGCTCTACCTCCTGCATCCTTGCAGTCGTCACCCAACCCTCTCCCTCTGGAGAGGGCTTTACATTGGCTCCTGTCTCAACCAGCATCAACGACTCATCGGTCAAACGCTGCAAGCCCGGAATAACCTGATCCGCGCTTTCTATACAAATCGCCTCAAGATAACTGCCCAAAACCGTTTCAACCGCCGTATCCCAGCCTGCCTGCACGTCCAGGAACTCGGCTAGACGCCGGTTTTCAACCAAATCCACCGACTCCAGCCACGCACTCAGGTGCTTGTTATCTTTCCCCATCGCATGCTGCTGCAATAATTCCAACGAGGTGATTTTGCCTCTTACCGTCTGCATTTCCGAGCGGCGGGAATGCAGTTCATCATGATAATGCTTGATTTGCTGCCGCTGCTCGCGGATATGTTGATGCAAGTCTTCAAGCTGCTTTTGCAGCTCGTCGCGTTGCGTCTCAATGATTTCGATACTGGTATCCAGCGATTCAATCTCGCTTTGCAACTCGCTGGACTCCAGCTCACTGCGCTCGCCTTGCAACTTATCCAAACGGATTTGCAACTGACGATTCTGGTTTTCCAATTGCACGGTTTTTACCCGCTGCACTTCGGCCTGTTCTTTATAGCTTGAGCTGGTGGTCCGGTACGCTTCCCACTGTTCTTGCCAGGAACTTTTTTGCTGCTGCACTTCCTGCTGATTGAACAAAACGTCTTCCTGCCTTTCCTGGGCGACAATCAACGCTTCTTCCGCTTCAAACAACGCCTCTTTGATCTCTTCCAACTGCTGCACATCGGCTTCGAGTTCTTTTAACGATTGCTCGGCCTGCTGGCGCAAGCGGTTAATTTCAATGGTGGTTTGTTCGCGGCTGCTTTCGCTGTGCTTGATGGTCTGCTCAAGACCGCTGACTTCGGCGACAATCCGGTAATAGTCACCCTGAGAACTATTGGTCTGCTGTTGTTGGGTCTTATGTTCGGCACGCTTGGCTTCGATGTTGTTATCGATGTCGCGCAATTGTACAAACAAGCGGTTATGCTCGTGGGCCACTTCCTGCAATTTTGCATCCAACTGCTTTGCGGCCTGATGATAAGTATTCCAGCGCATCGCCAGCAGCTCTAACTTGAATTGGCGTTCCTGCTTTTTAAGCTCGGTATATTTTTCGGCTTTTTCGGCTTGCTTTTGCAGATGCTTGATTTGTTTTTCAACTTCGTCGCGCAAATCGTCCAGCCGTTCCAGGTTCTCACGGGTGTGCTTCATCCGGGTTTCGGTTTCGCTACGGCGCTCCTTATATTTGGAGATGCCCGCCGCTTCCTCGATATGAACCCTTAAATCATCCGGCTTAGCCTCGACCATCCGGGAAATCGTGCCCTGCTCGATAATCGCATAACTTCTTGATCCCAAACCGGTGCCCAAAAAGATGTCGGTAATGTCTTTACGGCGGCAACGCGAACCGTTGAGCATGAACAACGAGGTGCCGTCACGGCTGACCTGCCGTTTAATCGCGATCGTATCGTATTGGGAATATTCGCCGCCGAGCTTGCTGTCGGTGTTATTAAAAACCAGCTCGACGGAAGCCGTACTGACCGGTTTGCGCCCGGATGAACCGTTAAAAATCACATCCGCCATACTGCCGCCGCGCAAATGCTTGGCGGAGCTTTCGCCCATCACCCAGCGCACCGCATCAATAATATTGGATTTACCGCAGCCGTTAGGGCCGACAATGGCAGTCAAATTACCGCTGATCGGTATGACTGTTGGATCAACAAAGGATTTAAAACCCGAAAGTTTGATTTTTTCAAGTTTCATAGTACAGGTATGAATATGCCCACAGTTGAATTAAAATGACTGGCTATTATTAACGATAATTAGCCTAGTATCGAATTTTTTATACATCTATTTAATATATAAGCAGAAAATGACAACACAACCAAGCAAAGACCTGGAAACTTTCGACAACCCGCAACAGGACCGCGATTACACCATTCGCATCGATATACCCGAGTTCACTTGCCTGTGCCCAAAAACAGGTCAACCGGATTTTGCCACTATTCAAATCGAATACGTACCTGCCGAGCTGTGCGTGGAACTCAAAGCGCTTAAGCTGTACATGTGGGCATTCAGGGATCAGGGCGCATTTCATGAAGCCGTCACCAATGAAATCCTGAACGACATCGTCAAAGCGATAGCACCCAATTTCATGCGTATCCGCGCCGAATTCAATGTACGCGGCGGCATCTACACCACTGTGGTCGTAGAACACAGAAACCCCGACTGGCAAGCGCCGGAACTGGTTACGCTGCCTTAAGCTAACCATGCACATTCGGTTTAGTTATTCACCACGAAGACACGAAGAGCACGAAGAAGAAATAAACTTCGTGTGCTTCGTGTCTTCGTGGTAAGTAAAAACATGGCTAAGACCTACTACAGCTCGGACATTGCCGTTGCATTAAAATACGACGGCAAAAACGCGCCCAAGGTGACCGCCACAGGCACAGGTCTTACCGCGGAACAAATCCTGCAAATCGCCGAACTACACGGAATACCGCTACAAACCGAGCCGGAGCTGGCAAGAATCCTGGCCCAGATTCCGCTAGGCGATGAAATCCCCAATGAACTCTATGTTGCCGTCGCGGAAATCATCGCGTTCGCGTATTTCCTAAGCGGCAAAACACCCGACAATTACCGGCCATGAACATCAAAGAAGCTTTGACTACCCTGCCCCAATACGTATTACCTCATCACGCCCTGTCGCAAATGATGAGCAAACTGACCCACTGCGAAAACAAGATTTGGAAGAACCTGTTTATCAAGCAAATCATCAGACATTACGGCGTCAACATGGATGAAGCGCTGGAGCAGGACATCGACGCTTACACCAGCTTTAACCACTTTTTTACCCGTAAACTAAAACCCGGCGCCAGACCGCTCAGCACCGAAAGAAATGCGATTCTCTGCCCTGCCGACGGTGCCGTCAGCCAAGCCGGAGACATTACCGACGGCCAAATCTTCCAGGCCAAAGGCAAAAGCTTTACCGCGACCGACTTGCTGGGCGGCGATGCGGCTCGCGCCAAACCGTTTAATAACGGCGTATTCACCACCATTTACTTGTCGCCGAAAGACTATCACCGCCTGCATATGCCGCTGACCGGCACCTTAACGGAAATGGTGCATATCCCCGGCCGTTTGTTCAGCGTCAATGCGGCCACGACCAATTCCGTACCGGGATTGTTCGCCCGAAACGAGCGCGTCGCCGCCATTTTCGATACCGAAATAGGCCCGATGGCTTTGGTACTGGTTGGTGCAATCTTCGTATCCAGCGTAGAAACCGTCTGGCATGGTGTCGTCACCCCGCCGAGCATCACCGAAGTGCAATGCTGGCAGTATCAGGATGATGCGCCAACCTTGCAAATGGGCGCGGAAATGGGGCGGTTTAATATGGGGTCCACGATTATTGTTTTGTTCGGCAGGAATAAGGCGGAGTGGGATGCCGAGTTTAAAGCGGGCAAGACGGTTAGGTTGGGGGAATTGATTGGGCGGGTTGTTCGGTAGTCTTATTCCGGCTTGGCTGGATCAAGGTGTAGTTTTGGCCTACATAAAAAGGTTGCTACCAGCAATTCGCTATTTATAGTATCTTGCCTAACGGATTGCAGGAGTTGCGTTATACGCCTGTGTTTGAAATTTAATATACACATAAAAGGTGTCTACTTAACGTTGGGAGGCACATGAAGGAGCAAGCCATGGCGTACATTTTCTTCGGGCTGATTCTGCTGTTTGCTGGCATATCAGCCACCTATCTATTTGCCAATGGCTTCGCGAGTGAGACTCTTGAGATTCTGTTCCCGGCAATCGGCGCCATCCTTCTTTCTGGATACCTTGGATTCAAGTCCATCTACCTCGACGCCCCCCAACCTGTAAAATTCAGCGTATCCATTGCCGTTCTCCACGACTTCGCCCATGGCAAGATTCAGGGTATGGCGCCACACAGTATCCAGCACCTTCCGAGGTTCAATGAATTCCGAGGGGCCGAGCTTCTCGATACTCTGCCCCTGTATAACGCTTTCAGACAGCAAGATATCTCAGGGATGCTTCGCGACGTTGCTATAGTACCGCACTCCCGCGCGGTAAACCTGATTGAGCACTTCGTTGAGTATGCTCTTCTCCGTTGGCTGTGCTACCCAGACGTTTTAGTTGGCTACACCCCAACACAGGCAAGCCTTCTCATCAATCCCGGTGGCGGTGGCGGTGGCAGCTTGCCTATGGACTTGTTGGTCGCGACTCCCATAACAGGAGGATCAAATAACCCTAACCCCCTTCTGCAGGCTTCACCCCTTAAGATTCCACTTCCGAAGGGGTCCAAAGTCGTGCGGTCTGGCGATCGACCAATTGCATTTCAGATCACCACACCTCATACGACACTAAGCTTTAGATACTCAGGTGGCGGAATGGAGACTATCGATCATCCCGTCGGGAAGGAGGCAGAGCGTATCTACTCAGCGCTCGGCCTCTCCAATACAGCGACCCAAGTCCAAATGCTAGGCATCAACATTGAAGTCACGGTCACTCAGTCTCCGTTCAGTCGTCATTCCAGGGAGGCGAAAGCGGAAGCAGAGTGGGTTAAACCGCTTGAAGGAACAGATTGAGAAAGACTTCTCTTGGGAAAGGCTCCGGGCCTTGTACGCTGAAGGGTAGTCCCGTAGGCCGGAATAAGCCGGTTCGAGCGGTAGCGAGAATTGGTGTTTCCGGCAAACACCTCCCAAACTCGCCGGAAACGCCACCTCGCGCTATGCGCTTGGATGGCCTTATTCCGGCCTACTTCGTGGTGTATACAAAGACGAGGGCTTGGCCTGGAAGTCCCGTAGGCCGGAATAAGCCGGTTCGAGCGGTAGCGAGAACAGGCGTTTCCGGCAAATACCTCCCAAATTCGCCGGAAACGCCACCTCGCGCTATGCGCTTGGATGGCCTTATTCCGGCCTACTTCGTGGTGTATACAAAGACGAGGGCTTGGCCTGGAAGTCCCGTAGGCCGGAATAAGCCGGTTCGAGCGGTAGCGAGAACAGGCGTTTCCGGCAAACACCTCCCAAATTCGCCGGAAACGCCACCTCGCGCTATGCGCTTGGATGGCCTTATTCCGGCCACTTCGAGGTGTATACAAAGACGAGGGCTTGGCCTGGAAGTTGTCGAAAGGATGTGAATTAATACCTGGTATCACGTCAGCCATGCAGGCCAAAATAAACCGGTTTGAGCGGCAGCGAAAACCGGTTTATTCCGGCAAACCCCTCCCAAACTCGCCGGAAACGCCACCTCGCGCTACGCGCTTGGATGGCCTTATTCCGGCCTACTCCATAATGTTTTAAGAGCTACCCATGAGCGACTATCGGCGTTTATATATTCCCGGCGGAACCTATTTCTTTACCTTGGTTTCTTACCACCGTAAACCAATCTTCGCCGAAAACGATCGAGTGGAGCAACTGCGCCGATCTTTTCGGAAGGTCAAAGCGAAACGCCCTTTCAACCTGCTGGCGGCGGTGGTTTTACCGAATCATCTGCATTGCCTGTGGCGCTTACCGGAAGGCGATGCCGATTTTTCCACCCGCTGGCAAATGGTGAAGGCGGACTTTTCACGGCACGTCCCGGCAAAAATCCGAAAAAACGGCGCGAAAACCGTCTGGCAACCGCGCTTTTACGATCATTGCATCCGCGACGAAAACGACTTTCACAAACACCTGGATTATATCCATTACAACCCGGTCAAACATGGCTTGGTCTCCACGCCCGGCGAATGGCCGCATAGCTCATTTTTGCGTTTTGTCGCGCTTGGCTGGTATCCAAGCAACTGAGGCGATATTGCTCCTCCCGATGTAGAAGACATAGAACACGAATAGACATCTGGAAGCACAGGAGTAAGTCTTGCACGGCACATTTTTCCCATCGCGCCGAAGATTGGAAACCAGCGAATTATTTCAACTGTATGGTTTATAAGACATCTCTCAAACGGAACCTAGGTTCGCCGCAACTCCGACAGACCATATCAGCGTTGCTCCTCGCAACGGTTTGCCAGCGCGAAAAACCGTTTTACCACTGAATCATTCGAAAAATTTTATAGACGAAAAAGCATGAAAGGTATGCGCAACGGCATCGCGCATGGTTACTTCGACATCGACCCTATCCAAATCCGGAAAACGGGCATTTTTATCCAGCTCTACTCCAGTGTCAGCTTTAACCGACATACGCCGGCGATTTTTTTTGCCACAATGCCCCCTGTCGCCTAAAACAATACCCAAACCGATACTTTGTTTCATATTTAGACTGAATTCCCGGTCATACGCGGTTTCCGTATTACGAATCATAAAAAAACAGGCGGCCATCAGAACGATATATTCAATTTAACGTTAACCGAGGAAAATCTTATGTCGGAACAAACTACACAGGAAAGGCTAGGTCTAGGGCTTTCCGGAGGCGGACTACGCGCCTCTTTTTTTCATATCGGCGTTTTAGCGCAAATGGCGGAACTCAACTTGCTGCGCCATGTGGAGGTTATTTCCACCGTTTCCGGGGGCTCCATAATCGGCGCGTTGTATTATCTGCACGTTAAAAAACTGCTCGAAAGCAAAGCGGACGCAGACATCACCGACCAGGATTATGTAGAGATCGTCCGAACGATTGAGAAGGACTTTTTGGAAGCGACGGAAAAAAACATCCGCATGGAGACTTTCAGCAGTTTCGCCGCCAACTTTAAGATGATGTTTCTGAACTACTCCCGTAGTGACCGTATCGCCGAGCTATACAATGAATGGCTATACCAAAAAGTGCTGCCGGGTGTCAGCAACCCGATCCAAATGCGGGAGTTGAAAATATACCCTAAAGGCGGCGAAGAAGATTTCCATCCGAATAAACATAATACGGACAGATCGGCCAAAGTGCCTATTCTAGTGCTTAATGCCACGTCATTGAATAGCGGCCGTAACTGGCAATTCACCGCGCAAACCATGGGTGAACCGCGGATTCCCGATGACGATGTCATCGATAAAAAGCCTATCCGCTTGCTTCCGGCAGACGGCTATAACGACATCGTACCAACCCAGCAAGACTTTCCTTTAGCCCATGCGGTGGCGGCTTCCGCCTGCGTACCGGGGCTGTTCGACCCTATGGCTGTCAGCGGCTTGTATAATGACCTGGAGCAAAACCAGAAGATACGCGCTCAGCTGGTAGACGGCGGCGTCCATGATAACCAAGGTATCAATGTCTTGGTGCGCAACAAATGCACTTGCTTTGTCATCAGCGATGCGTCTGGGCAAATGTGCACCGAGAACAACCCGGAGACCGGTTCCGTCTCAGTGCTGTTGCGCGTCAGCTCCATCCTACAGGACCGGGTACGCACCGAAGGCCTGCAACTGCTGAAAAACAAACAGGGTGCTCATAACATCGCTTTCATGAACTTACGCGCTGGTTTGGCAATTCGGGAAATTTACCCCATCGATCAAGATGAAAAACAGGCACCTGATCATATTATCCCGGCAAGCGCGCAAGCTTTCGGTGTCGATCCCCAAGTACAAGAAAGCCTGTCGAAAATCCGCACAGACTTGGATGCATTTACCGAAGTGGAAGCTTATTCTCTGATGTTGGACGGTTACCGCATGAGCAAACAGGATTTGGAACACTTCAAAGAGCATGCTCATTGCATGCGCACAGCCAATCCGGCCGGCGAAAGAACCGCGCCGAAAACACCGTGGAAATTTAACGATATCGCGCCGTGGCTAACTAACCCGACGGACGATTACCAGCGGCAACTCGATATAGCGCAGTTCACCTTCGGCAAGGCGCTGCTGCGTTTTTGGTGGCTACAGGCCGGACTCGCGGCGGTTGTCATCGCGGCGCTGTATTTCCTGTGGCCGCAGCTTGTCGCGTTATTGAAAGGCTCGATTCCGGTTTACGTCCTGGTCGGCGCGGTTATCGTATGGCTAATCAGCATAATGGCGCCCAAACTGGCGCGTATCTTCGGCGTTTTGGACATTCTTCGCCCCCAGGCGGAACTAGCCAAGGCCGGCTTCCGGGCAATCGGCTTGCTGGCCGGAACCGTCTTTATCAAGTTCTACCAAGTGTGCATCAATCCGTTGTATGTTAATCAAGGGCGATTGGCTAAGCTCAAGCCCAAAAGCTGATTGTTCCGGCATTTCATCCGCACCGGACATCAACAGATGTCCGGTGTTGCCCGCTGCTTTAATACAGTTCCAATTCGTTTATCCTGTCATCCGTGCCGGTATCTGGCTAAATCAAGACAATCTGGTATCATTGCGCGCTTTTTACTCATTCTCAAGGACAACCCATGTCAGAATTCAATAACGTCACCATCGTCAAAAAAGCCAATGTCTACTTCGGCGGCAATGTCAGCAGCCGTACTATCAAGTTTTCTGATGGTTCAAGCAAAACCTTGGGCTTCATGTTGCCCGGCGAATACACTTTCAACACCGCAGATCCTGAATTAATGGAAATCCTCGACGGCGAGCTGGATGTTTTATTGCCCGGCGCCGAATGGCAAAGCATCAAAGGCGGCGAATCTTTCAATGTGCCTGCCAATGCGGCATTTACGATGAAAGTCAAAACGCCTAGCGATTATTGCTGTTCATTTTTGAAATAAGAATGGAAAAAGTCGCCATCTTTGTCGATGTGCAAAATATTTACTACACCACCAAGCAAAGTTATCGCCGGCATTTTAACTACAGCGCCTTCTGGGCGCAGGCGACCGCAGGCCGCGAAGTGGTTGCGGCGTTTGCTTATGCAATCGACAAGGGTGACAGCAAACAGTTGGGATTTCAGCAGGTACTTAGAAATATCGGTTTTGAAATCAAGTTAAAACCTTATATCCAGCGTAGCGACGGTTCTGCAAAAGGCGATTGGGACGTCGGCATTACGCTGGATGCGATCGATTACGCGGCCAAGGTCGATGTGATTGTTTTGTTATCCGGCGACGGCGACTTTGATTTGTTGTTGGATAAAGTCCGAAACGCTTACGGCGTAACGACGGAAGTGTACGGCGTACCGGCGCTGACCGCGCCCTCATTGATTAAATCGGCCAGCCGTTTTATAGCGATAGACGATAAGCTGCTACTGTAAAACACCCGGGAGCTAAAATCTGTTAAAATAGCGTTTTATTAGCCAACACCGTAAAAACGCTCAATGGCGCTTAAGTCAACCATCTATAAAGCCGACTGTCAGATTTCAGACATGGACAGGGGCTATTATCAATCGCATAACCTGACCATTGCCCTGCATCCCTCTGAAACCGAAGAGCGTATGATGGCGCGTCTGTTGGCTTTTGTGATCAATGCAGATGAACAACTGCAATTCACCAAAGGCCTGAGTACCGATGATGAGCCGGAGCTCTGGCAGAAAAGCCTGACCGACGACATTGAATTGTGGATCGATATGGGCATGCCGGATGAAAAACGCATCCGCAAAGCGTCCAATCGTGCAGATAAAGTCATTATTTATACTTACGGCGGACGCAATACTGTCTGGTGGAACCAGATTCAAGCCAAGCTGGAACGCTTTAAAAACCTGACAGTTATTAATTTTCCCAAAGAAGCGACCGATCAACTCGCACCGATGGTAAAGCGCACCATGCAATTGCAAATCAGCATTCAGGATGGGCAGATTTGGGTCAGCGACGATCAAAATACGGCCAACATCGTGCCTGAAACTTGGCTTAATTAAAAAGCTTTCACCACGAAGGCACGAAGTTCACGAAGAATATCATTAAAACTTCGTGTTCTTCGTGCCTTCGTGGTGAATTAATCTCTTTGTAACTCGACAATCTTTTACTTCAATCTTCGGAACAAAAACTTGATCTCTACAGCTAACATCACCATGCAGTTCGGGGCTAAACCCCTGTTTGAAAACGTCTCGGTCAAATTCGGCGACGGCAACCGTTACGGCCTGATCGGCGCGAACGGCTGCGGCAAATCGACTTTCATGAAAATTTTGAGCGGCGATTTGGAGCCGTCGGCGGGCAATGTCAGCATCAGCCCCAATGAACGTCTGGGTAACTTGCGCCAGGATCAATTCGCTTATGAAGATCGACGCGTGCTGGACGTGGTGCTGATGGGCCACACCGAGATGTGGGCCGCAATGTCCGAACGCGACGCGATTTACGCCAATATGGAAGCAACCGAAGACGATTACATGCATGCCGCCGAACTTGAATCGGTGTTCGCCGAATACGGCGGCTATACTGCCGAAGCCAGAGCCGGCGAGCTATTGCTCGGTTTGGACATTCCACTGGAGCAGCATAACGGACCAATGAGCGCGGTAGCGCCGGGCTGGAAACTGCGGGTATTGCTGGCACAGGCTTTGTTTTCCAATCCCGACATCATGCTGCTCGATGAGCCGACCAACAACCTGGACATCAATACCATCCGTTGGCTTGAAGACATCCTGAACCAGCGCAATTGCACGATGATTATCATCTCGCATGACCGTCACTTTTTAAACAGCGTCTGCACTCACATGGCCGATATGGATTACGGCGAACTGCGCGTTTATCCGGGCAATTATGATGATTATATGATTGCAGTGACCGAAGTGCGCGAACGCTTGCTGGCCGGAAACGCGAAGAAAAAAGCCCAGATTGCCGAACTGCAAACTTTCGTCAGCCGGTTCTCGGCGAATGCGTCCAAGGCCAAACAGGCCACTTCCCGCGCCAAGCAGCTGGATAAAATCAAGCTGGATGAAGTCAAACCTTCAAGCCGGGTTAATCCGTTTATCCGCTTTGATCAGACCAAGAAACTTCATCGTTTGGCATTGGAAGTTGAAAGTTTAAGCAAAGGCTATGGCGAACCTTTATTCAAAAATCTGAACCTGATGGTTGCCGTCGGCGAGCGCGTTGCTGTGATCGGTGCTAACGGTATCGGTAAATCCACGCTGCTGCGCACTCTGGTCGGCGATTTAACGCCGGATACCGGCTTGGTTAAATGGTCGGAAAACTCGGAAGTGGGTTATTTTGCCCAGGATCATGCCGAAGATTTCGCCGAAGATATGACCCTGATCGAGTGGATGGGTCAATGGCGCAAGGAATCGGACGACGACCAAACCATACGCGGCACGTTGGGACGGTTATTGTTCAGTGCGGACGACATCAACAAATCCGTTAAAGTCATATCAGGCGGGGAGCAAGGCCGCATGCTGTTCGGCAAGCTGATCCTGCAAAAAAACAACATCATGGTGCTGGACGAACCGACCAACCATTTGGATATGGAATCGATTGAGTCGCTGAATACCGCACTGGAAAACTACCCCGGCACGTTGATATTCGTCAGTCATGACCGGGAGTTTGTGTCGTCGTTGGCAACGCGAATTATAGAATTAACGCCGACCGGCGTTGTTGATTTCAACGGTAATTATGAAGATTATCTGAGCAGTCAGGCGTAAAGCGATAATTAAAAAATCATCACCACGAAGACACGAAGGACAGGAAGTTTTTATTTCTTCGTGTCCTTCGTGTCTTCGTGGTGAATAAGATAAAATGAGCTAACGTCCATCCCTTAACGTATTCCCCAGCAAATCGGCAACAGCCCTGTTCGCCACCCCGACCACCTTGATCTTGTTTTTAATAAAACCGATATAATTTTCGTGCAAATGGCCGTGAAAAATGTGTTTCACTCCCATTGCGGCCGCCAGTTCGCCAATCACATCAAAACCATGCCGATGAGATCCCGGCGCTTCATGGGTCACTAAAATATCCGCTTTCAGTTTTTTTAATGCCTCAAACTCATTATGCCAAATCGCACCCTGGTATTTTAAGGTCATGGCCGTATGTCTGACATTAATGGGTTGATTATGCAGATAATGCTGTTTGTCCCGCCATTTGGGCGGCTGCGGCGGATACCAGACCCGGCCAAGAAAAATACCGCCTAGACCGGCAATTCTGAGTCCGGCTATTTCAGTGACTTTCAAATGCAAGCTGTTATCGGCCAGGGCTGAATGAAACAGGTTTTTATATTTGTCAGGCGTTTCAAAATCATGATTTCCCGCAATCCACCAGATTTGGGTTAAACCGACAATTTCCTGCAAACAAGCGTCTAACGGCGTTTCCAAGTCATAATCGCCCAGTAATACGACGGCCTCGGGTTTGTATGCGTGTACTGCCGCTATTAACGGCTTGAAGTCTCCATGCGGGTCGCCTGCAAATAAAATCTTGTTATTGGGGTTCAAATTGTTACTCCTGTTAACTGGAACCTGAACCTAATGTTAAAAATAACAACGTTTTATTTTCGTTGCTCGGCGCGGGTTTAAAATATTCCCCGATTATAGACAAAAGTCGCCTTGATTAATATCAAGCTGTTCAATGCGAAGTAAGCAATTACGATGAGCCTGTCGAATTAGCCTCTGCGCCAATAATGATAACGGGCGACGCACCACAATAAAGCTTTCGGTACATGGTTGCGCTTCCAGACTCCGGCTGCATATTTATTGGCCTCGGATAAAGTCGGATAAATATGGATTGTCCCCAGCAGCTTGTTCAGCCCGATATTATGCTTCATCGCCAGCACAAACTCGGCAATCAAATCGCCGGCCTGTTCGCCGACGATGGTTACGCCAAGAATCCGGTCCGAACCCGGAGCCGTTAACACCTTAACAAAACCATGCGCCACTCCATCGGCAATCGCACGATCCAAATCGTCAATATGATAAGTACTGACTTCATAAGCAATACCCTTTGCCTTTGCATCCTGTTCATTAAGCCCGACCCTTGCTACTTCCGGGTCGGTAAAGGTAGCCCAGGGAATCACCGAATAATCGGTACGGAATTTCATAAAACTGCCGAACAATGCATTCACCGACGCATACCAGGCTTGATGGGCGGCGGTATGGGTAAACTGAAACGGGCCGGATACATCGCCGCAGGCAAATATGTTCGGATAATTGGTTTGTTGAAATTCATTAATTTCAACAGTGCGTTTGGCCGAGATTTCAACGCCCAGCTGCTCAAGACCGTAACCCTGGACATTGGCAACCCGGCCGATAGCCAATAATACTTGATCGAAAGGAATACGCAGTTCTTTACCGTCATGCTCGGCAAGCAGAATTTTTTCGCCGTTTTCGATAATGAATTCTTTGGCGGTATGTTCAACAAGCACATTAATACCTTCCTGGCGGAACTTCTTGATGACGGCATCCGAAACGTCATCGTCTTCGCGAATTAATAAACGCGGCAGCATTTCGATCTGGCTAACTTGACTTCCTAAGCGGGCAAAACTTTGCGCCAATTCGCAACCGATAGGCCCGCCGCCCAGAACTACCAGCCGTTTAGGCAGTTCGCGCAAAGCCCAAACTGTATCGGAAGTTAGATAGCCGATGCCGTCAATGCCGGGAATAGGCGGCACAAACGGACGCGATCCGGCGGCAACAACGATGGAGCGCGTGGTGATGATCCGGGATTCGCCATCTATTTTCACCTGAACTTCCCAAGGCGAAATAATGTTTGCTTCACCTTCGATAACCTCTACGCCAAGGTCTGTGTAGCGTTGTACAGAATCATGCGGCTCGACGCTAAGAATAATCCTCTGCACCCGGTTCATCACATCGGCGAAATCCACTTCGGCATCGGCCTTTTTGATACCGAAATCAGCAGACCGGCGCATTTGGGCCAACAATTTGGCGGAACGGATCAAGGCCTTGGACGGCACGCAACCGGTATTCAGGCAATCGCCGCCCATTTTATGTTTTTCAATCAAGGTGACTTTAGCTTTGACGGCTGCGGCTATGTAAGCGCTAACCAGTCCGCCCGAACCTGCGCCGATCACTACGATGTTGTTATCGAAACGCGGCGGTTTTATCCATTGCGCATAGACTTTGTTTGCTTTAATAGCTTCAACCACTTTGTTGGTCAACAGCGGAAAAATGCCTAGTAAAATAAAAGAGCCGATCAGGCCGGGAGACAGAATACCCGATAACGATTCCAGCTTGCCCAGCTGAGTTCCTGCATTCACATAAACCACGGTACCGGCCAACATGCCGATCTGACTGACCCAATAGAAAGTTTGCGTTTTCAGGGTTGTTAATCCCATAACCAGGTTAATAACAAAGAAAGGAAAAACCGGCACCAATCTCAACGTAAAAAGATACAGCGCGCCATCCTTGTCTATTCCTTTATTAATAGCATCCAGCCGGTCGCCAAAACGGACTTTAACCGCATCGCGAAACAAATAACGCGCGGCCAGAAAGGCCAGTGTCGCGCCGATGGTAGAGGCAAAGGAGACAATCAGCGTTCCCCACAATAAACCGAACACAGCGCCGCCGGCCAACGTCAGAATTGCAGCGCCCGGCAAGGATAAACCGGTTACCGCGATATAAATCAACGCATAAACAGCAACCGCCATAGCGGGATGGTTGCCGCGATAAGTTTCGATAGCCCCTTGCTGAGCCTTGAGTGTTTCCAGCGTTAAATACTGTTGCAGATCAAAGATAAAGAACGCTGCGACCAGAGTGACGATAACAACCAACAATATCCAACGTGAAAAATTCATAATATTCCCCTTGCCGATTAGCCTAAAAAACCATGGTTGCAATGTGTGGAAGCCATTCGTGCCGAGTCCTTCGACAAGGCCTTTAGTCCTGAGCGTAGTCGAAGGGAAAAATTTCACCGATCCATATCGGCCATATCCTTATTACTCCTTTCATACTGAAAAATCGTTCAACTATGAAAGATGCGGGGAGTGTCAGCCGAGGAGCGCCGTGAACCCATCCCTGGGGGCTTGACGGCAGCATCCTTGCTGCCGACATCCTCGCCTGACACTCCCCGCTCTTTTTCAAAATTAGACGGTTTTTAGATCAGATAGGAGTACCGTAAAAGTTACAAATTTGTAGGGTGGATAAGCGTAGCGCATCCACCAATACCGAGATTATTCATGGTGGATGCGCTACGCTTATCCACCCTACAATAAATCGTAAAAACCGAAAACTTGACCGCTCAGAGCATATATGTCCTGTAAAAACACTTTCTTGATCAAATAGAGCGTATAGCGGAAAAAGCCCCCTAGCTTAACCGCTCAAACGCTTGCCGATACGATAGTAAGCATCTTTAAGCTCTTCGGCGACTATTTTGGCCTTGGCTATAAACTCTTCGGAAGTATCCACCGACTCATCCGCTACTTCAGCAGCTTTGACTTTTAGCCGCTGCCATTCTTTTTCGGCTTCTTCAAATTCCTGTTTAGCCTCCATGGACGCCAGATGCAGTTTTAAATTGATTTCATCGCGTTCTGTTTGCAACTTATCTAATAAATCCTCGAAATCTTCTTTTACCGACATAAGCCACCTCTTTATCACTGATTGATTAACTGATATTGCCAACCTTCTGTAGGATAGAGAAATCCCCCCATTCAATCAATAAGTAGTTCCACCGGTCAAGTGGCGCTAACATGCCAAATCCCTTGTATTATCTGGGTTTTAGGTGTTTTTTTGCTCTCGATTTAATAGAATAGTAATAATTAACTGCTATAGTATCGCGGGCGCAACAGCGTCCGCACATCATCTTCCATTAACAGAAATATTTTATGACTCACGAGCTTTTATTATTACGACATGCCAAGTCGGATTGGACAGTTGATATAGATGATTTTTCCCGTCCATTGAAAAAACGCGGCCGGCGTGCAGCCAAGCGGGTAGGACGTTGGTTACGCGACCAACACCTGATACCCGACATTATCCTCAGCTCCCCGGCAACACGCGCCCTGACCACCGCTCAACGGGTGTGCCGGCAGTTAGACATAGACGAATCGACTATTGTTTGCGACCCGCTCATTTATGAAGCCAATGCCCAGACATTGCTTGACGTATTAAGAACCAGTTGCCATGAGCGGCGAGTGCTGATGGTTGGACACAACCCCGGCCTGGAAGACTTGTTATTAAAGTTGGTTCCCCATTCGGTTCCGTTATCGGCTAACGGAAAATGCCTACCTACCGCTGCTTTAGCTCAACTCTCTTTTGACGGCGATTGGACAGAATTGACTGAAGGCTGCGCCGAATTGGTGACGCTGATCCGTCCCGATAGCTTGCCCGAATAATAAAAGAGAATATATTTAAATGTTAAGACTATTCAATTTCGACAAAGGACGGCTCAAAGAACAAACGCCGCCGGAGGATCAGCTCAAACAAGCAGTCGCTAAAGCCGCCTGGATTGATGCGCACGATCCCAGCGACAGCGAACGCGCTCAGTTGCAAGCATTTTTGCGCACCACGCTGCCCGAATCGGAAGATGTGGAAGAAATCGAATCTTCGGCACGCTACTTTACCGATAACACCGGCGTTCATGTCCGCTCCTTGTTTCTTGCCCAAAGCGAGGGACGGCACAGCACCGCCACCGTTGCCTTCATTTTGCAAAACGACCGCTTAATTACCCTGCGCGAAGGTGCGTTGGCCGATTTTCGCCTGCTGCGTATGCGCGCCCGGCGCGGACAGGTAGCCGCGCATTCGCCGCAAGAATTACTGGTGCTGATGTTCGAGCAAAAAGTGGAAAATCTCGCCGATGCACTGGAAGACATTCATCGTAAACTGGAAGATGTCAGCTATCTGGTATTGGAAGAAATAGATTCCGATCTTGAAAATGCCATTGACCAACTAGCCAAGCTGGAAGACAGCAACGGTAAAATCCGGCTATGCCTGATGGATACGCAACGCTCCATATCTTTTCTGCAACGGCATTTGCGCAATCACCCCGAGTTGCAGGAAACGGCGCGGGAGATCATGCGCGACGTGGATACCTTGATGTCGCATACCACCTTCCTGTTCGATAAAATCAACTTCCTGATGGATTCGACCCAAGGCTTTATCAACATTACCCAAAACAAGATTATTAAAATCTTTTCCATTGCTGCCGTGGTATTTCTGCCCCCTACCCTGGTGGCCAGCATTTACGGCATGAATTTTCAACACATGCCGGAACTCAATTTTCAGCTGGGCTATCCCGGCGCATTATGTTTAATGCTGCTGTCGGGAATTGCGCCTTATTGGTTTTTTAAACGCAAAGGCTGGCTGTAGGTTATCGCCGATTAAAACGGTACTTCATCCGGATGTACCGTTTTATCTCAATCCATTGTAAGCTCCGTGCTCATCAACAGCTTACCCTACGCGACTGTCTCGCAGCAATTGTGTTAGGATGAGATCACTGACCTTTCCTAATTTACGCTCTACTGCCAACCCTATTAACTGGAAAACTCGTTATGCCCAAGGAACCTTTTTTTCGCCTCAATCAAGAACCTGACGCGCTGAGCGGTTTTTCCCGCACCGTTGCGGAAATCCAGTGGTTACTGCTGGTCTTGATGATGTTCTATCTGGTTGTAGGTCAAGTCGAGGAAAACGTTAAAGTCTTTTTGTTAGGCGGTCTCTGCGCTTTCGCGGGCTTCGTCATGGCGTTCCATTACCTCAACTTTTTTGCCAAGGCCAATGTCTGGAAACTGGCTTTGGAAACTTGGGTCATGATCTTGTTGGTCACTTGGTTCGTTTGGCACACCGGGCGCCAGAACAGCCTGTTACTTAACTTGTACTTCCTGCCCATTATCACCAGCGCTTTGGCTTTAGGCAGGCTAACCACGTTATTGGAAGTGCTGTTAATCGGCGCTTGTTATCTGTATTTGGGCAAAACCGATCTACCCGGCAGCGAGATATTTTCTCTAGCTCACAGCAGCGTCCTGCTGGCTTGGCTGTTTCCTATGCTGCTGGTGGGTTACGTCACCACCATGTTATCCAGCGACATCTACCACGCGTTCAGCCGTATCAAAACCTCCGCGCAAACCGATGAATTAACCAGTCTTTACAATCGCCGGGCATTCATGGATCTATTGGAAAAACAATTGCAACAAGCCCGACGTGGCGGACACGCTTTCAGCCTGTTACTAGGAGATTGCGATAACTTAAAAATCGTCAATGACCAATACGGTCATGAAGCCGGCAATCTGTTGCTGCAATCCATCGCCGACAACTTTCGCCACTGTTTAAGAGGCTGCGACTCCGCAGCACGCTATGGCGGCGACGAATTCACAGTATTACTGCCGAACACCTCCGTAGAAGCAGCTGAATTGGTGACAAAGCGCATCAGGGATACATTGCTTACCAGCAGCTTTAACTACCGCGGCAATGCAATCACCACCAACATCAGCATCGGCATTGCCGCCTATCCGCAACACGGCGATACGGCTGAAGCATTGTTACGCCATGCCGACCAGGCTATGTATGCCAATAAGCGTGAAGGTAAAAGCCCAGTTACCACAGATAAATCTTCTTAAAAGCCACGGCAAATCTTGCATGAGCCACTGAAGAAATGTTGGCATATTTTGCGACGTAAGGATGCTCTCAGAAACCTAATAACGTTACGGTAAAGGGCGCGCCGCTCACTGAGCTTACGCGAAGGAGAAAAACCTAAGCCAACAATATTAACTAACTGCTTTAGCCCAAGCGGAATAATTCCTTAGCCAATAGCTCAACACCCCAGGTTACAACTAAAGCCACAACAGACATAGCCAACGACGCAGTCATTATGTTGAGATTATCCAGTGTGAATTTGTTCATAACGATTAACCCTTGATAAATGATTCAATGGGTATTCTGAGCCAGCTACGTTAAAGTTTGATGACACGACAATGCTGACTGGCGGCGACAGTCTGTGCTAACAGGATGAACAAAAAATGCACCGTTAACCTCTATTTTCGGCGCTGTTTTTTCACCCAGTAAGATATGCTCTGCTCTATAAAACGGATTGGCTTCGGTTTGTCAGGATTTTTACTGCTTGTGCTTTGTTGAAGTGTGTAGCCGTAACACATGAATGGTAAACCATCAGGCATAAAAAAAGGGTTATCGTTTCCGATAACCCTTCTATATATGGCGTCCCCAGGGGGGTTCGAACCCCCGTTACCGCCGTGAAAGGGCGGTGTCCTAGGCCACTAGACGATGGGGACTAAAACTGGTTTAGTCAGCCTAACTAACTGTAAATCATATTGATCTTTGCTCTAAAATCATAAAAAAAGCCTATAAGCATAGGCCTTAAATATGGCGTCCCCAGGGGGGTTCGAACCCCCGTTACCGCCGTGAAAGGGCGGTGTCCTAGGCCACTAGACGATGGGGACTAGAACTTTTCAATCAGCTTTTTGGTGGAGCCAAGCGGGATCGAACCGCTGACCTCTTGCATGCCATGCAAGCGCTCTCCCAGCTGAGCTATGGCCCCCCTAAGCTGAGAACCGGCATTATACAGGGATTACCGGTTCTGTCCAATATTAATTTACGCTTTTTATATGTTTTATGGCTCGCTGTATTCTAGCCAAGGTCTTTTCCTTGCCTAGCAACGACAAAGTTATATCAATCGCCGGCGAAACCGCTGAACCGCAAACCGCGACGCGCAAAGGCTGAGCAACTTTACCCAAGCCCAGCTCCATGGTTTCGGCAAGGTTCAACACAATCTGGTGCAAAGCCTCGCCCTGCCATTCCGTCACCGCTGCAAATTCATCGTGCAACCGCGCCAAAACTTCCTCCGAACCTGGAGTAAAATTTTTCTTCGCGGCTTTTTCATCATAGGCTTCGAAGTCTTTGTAAAAATAAACGCTGGCAGCCGCTATTTCAACCAGCGTTTTACAGCGTTCCCGCTGCGCCTTGACCATTTCGACAAGACTCGGCCCTTCGGAAGGATCGATACCCAACTCGCCCATGTGCCAGCTCAAATGACGCGCCACATGAGCCGGATCGCTATTCATGATGTACTGATGATTCAACCACAACAGCTTTTCCATGTTGAATGCAGAAGCCGATGCATTGACTTTTTCCAACGAAAAATGCTCGACCATTTCATCAATGGAAAAAATCTCCTGATCGCCATGCGACCACCCCAGACGCACCAGATAATTCAGCAACGCATCGGGCAAATAGCCGTCATCGCGGAACTGCATCACGCTAACCGCGCCGTGACGTTTCGACAGCCTGGCGCCATCCGGACCCAAAATCATCGGCAGATGCGCATATTTAGGCAGTTCCGCGCCCAAGGCTTTTAGAATATTCATCTGCCGGGGCGTGTTGTTGATATGATCGTCGCCGCGAATCACATGGGTGACTTTCATATCCATATCGTCAACCACTACCGTTAAATTGTAAGTCGGCGAACCGTCGCCTCTGGCGATAATCAAATCATCCAGCTCTTTATTGGCGACAACGATATCGCCCTTAATCAAATCCGGAATGGTTACCACGCCGTCAATCGGATTTTTAAAGCGTATAACCGCTTCACGGTCGCCTTTCGGCTCCGTCAAATCCCTGCATTTGCCGTTATAACGCGGTTTTTCCTTATTAGCCATTTGCTCGGTACGCAACTGCTCCAGCTCTTCTTTACTGCAATAGCAATAATAAGCATCGCCCTGATCCAGCAATTGTTGAATGACTTCCTTATACCGGTCGAAATGATGGGTTTGGTAAAAAGGCCCTTCATCATATTCCAATCCCAACCAGGTCATGCCTTCCAAAATGGCATCGACCGATTCCTGCGTCGACCGCTCCAGATCGGTATCTTCGATTCTTAAAATAAACTTCCCGCCGTGCTTACGCGCGTAAAGCCAGGAAAACAAAGCAGTGCGGGCGCCGCCTACATGCAGATAACCGGTTGGACTTGGGGCAAAACGTGTTTTTATACTCATTTGATATTATTTCGTTAGTAAAATTCTATTAGCGTATTTTTTCGGACTAAACGCTATATTAATTAGCATCGTTTTTTCATGCCGATGACAGATCATAAATGCAGCGGCCAGTTTCAATAACCCCCTGACTCATAGATTTTAACATCCACTTCGCTGTTTTTTATTCATCTTGAATATCAAGCTGAAAAAACCTCATTATTTCATGCCGAGGATTAAAGATAAATTATCCAATAAGTATTGCCACTGATTTTATAAGAAGATTGTTTCTTATATGCTGTATTTGTTATTACCCTCCCAACCGGTTATTTCAGGATTATCTATTCAACTTAAATTAAGACGATACTGGGATCGACGTTATCTTAAACGATTTGGTAACAAGGAGATATGCCATGAAGACCATCCTCATTATTGCGCTAGCTGTTTTAAGCACGCTTATGTCAGGCTGTGCCTCGCAACCGCTAAGCACTTTTAAAACCTTTCAGCCTCAAGACTTAAATGGCTTGATTTCCTCAAAACGATTTATACAAAAAACCGATAACTTCTTCGTGCTGAATGATTCCTCATCGTCAATGGCGGAAAATTACCGTGGCGCGGATTACCAGGCTCAGCCCTCCCCGACAAAGTTATCCGTTGAAAAAGAAATCCTGAACAGAATAAACCTGACCATTCCCAATATAAAACTGACATCCAGCATCCGCAGTTTCGGTTTCGGACCTTGCTTAAACTGGGAATTCACCCGGCTTAACATGCCCCCAATCAGCCACTCAAAAGCACCTTTCGGTAGCGGCATAGATACATTGACTTGCGCCAGCGGCGGCACGCCGTTGGATAGCGGAATCGAAGCCACCGCCAAAGACTTATCGTCCACAACCGGCAATATTGCCGTACTGATCCTCAGCGACGGCGGCGTAGACACCGACCCTGTTCCAGCCGTTAAAGCCTTAAAACAACAGTATGGCAACAGACTGTGCGTTTATACTGTCTGGGTAGGCAATAAACAGGACGAGCAAGGGCAAAATGTATTAAACCCGCTCACGGATATTGGCGGTTGCGGCTTTGGCACCACCGCCGAACGCATCTCCAGCCCTGAGGGCATGAGTGCATTTGTGACAAGTATCTTCTTGAAAGACGGCGCACCGGTGCCGGCTACCGGCTGCGTAACGGAGGATGGCGATAGCGACGGCGTCAACAATTGCAACGATAAATGCCCGAACACTTTAAAAGGCGCTCACGTTAACGCATTCGGCTGCTGGGTTGTCGATATAAAATTCGACAACGATAAGAGCAATATCAAGCCGCAATATTATCCTGAACTCGATAACGCGATTACTGTGATCAACAAAAATCCCGGCCTGAACATTGAAGTGCAAGGCCACACCAGCAGCACCGGCACAGCGGTATACAACCAAAAACTGTCCGAGCGCCGCGCATCGGCCGTTAAAAACTACTTAAGCAGCAAGACCAATGCGGGCGTATTGACCACTCGGGGATTCGGTTTAACGCAACCCATCGATACCAATGAGACCGAAGAAGGCCGCGCCAACAACCGCAGAGTGCAGTTGGAAGTGCTTAAATAGCTTTACAGGAATCTCGAATACAAAAAAGGGCGGGCCAATTAATGCCCGCCCTTTTTATTGCGCGTTTAAACTTGTAACCGGTGTTAGACATTGTCCACGAAAAGCACGAAAGGCACGAAAAATATCAGCCGTAGATGGCGTAAAACTCCCGGCGGATTTATTGATGGGGGAGAAGGACGCATACGCTCCCTTCGACTACGCTCAGGACAGGCATGGTGCCGGACGCTCTTTACTTATTGCCTACTTGTTTCCCTTTACCCGGCTTTTTTCGTGCTTTTCGTGCATTTCGTGGACGACGCTTTTTTATCATCTACATATATAACACCAGCTTATAACTCAAACTCTATAAGCTTGGTTTCAACAATATCCTTATCCGTCACCAACGCAGCGCAAACGCCCTGCCCTAAAGCAATATCCACTGCATGCCATATTGAAGCTTGTCCGTAATCGGCAGGAACCCTTAAAAACCCGGCTTGGTCTTCAGGATTAACAACACACTGATTCAAGCCTAAACCAATACCGCGCCCTGTGGCTTTGACGAAAGCCTCTTTGCGTGTCCAAAAGCGATAAAACCCGACCGTTTTTTGAGCTTCCGGCAGCTTATGCCAATAAGCGCTTTCTTCCGCGGCAAAACACTTCTCGACCAGCCCAGCCAAGCCGCTTCTCGGCTTGCAATATTCCATATCGACACCTAACTGACAGTTCCAAGCTAGCGCAATCACCATAGCACTGCCGGAATGAGACAGATTGAACGCCAGCTCGGGCGTATCGACAAGATAAGGCTTGCCGTGTTCGGCTTTATTTATCCTTATCTTTTCCGGCGATTCGTTAAGCGTTTGAGCTAATACATTTCTTAAACGTCCATGCACTTCTACATAGCGTTTATGCAGTAAGTCGTTTTTTATTTTTTCGGCATGAGCTTGTTCGGCTGCATCGAGAATGCGCCAATAGTTTCGATAATCGCCGTCTTCAGCAGCGATATTGCCATGCCATAGTTGAATTGCATCAGTACACATATCAATGCCCAACAACAGCCCGGCCCTCGCCACGGCGATCACTGGCCGCTGTCAGTCGATGCGTGGTTTTATTCCACTGCACAGCCTGCATATCGCCATAGCTATAACGCGCTTCCTTCAATTGATGCCCCATTGCGGCAAGTCCGCTTAACTGATCCGCCGCTATCGCGCCTTTTTCATATTCAACCGTATCCGGCATAAATTGATGATGGAAACGCGGCACCTGTACCCATGAATCCGGCCCGCTGCCTTGGGCAAAATCCAGCGCAGCCAGCAACACCATCGAGATAATACGGCTGCCGCCGGGCGTTCCCAATGCCGCAACATGAGTGCCGTCGTCAAGAAAAGTGGGCGCCATGCTCGACAACATGCGCTTGCCCGGCGCAATGGCGTTGGCGACGCCGCCTACCAGCCCGTAGCCGTTCATCGCGCCCGGCAAGCTGACAAAATCATCCATTTCATCATTCAGTAACACACCGGTTCCGGGCACTGCCAAACCGGCGCCAAATGGAAAATTAATGCTCAACGTCGCGGCAACCCGATTGCCTTCTGCGTCGATAATCGAAAAATGAGTAGTATTGACGCCTTCGGGCTGCGGCTGAATTTCACCCGACAGCATCGCGCTGGGCAACGCCTTATCCGAGCGTAAACTGCTGCGCAACCCGGCCGCATAATCTTCGTTCAACAAGCGCCTGACCGGCATATCGACAAAATCCGGATCGCCCATGTATAAGGAACGGTCATGATAAGCCCGGCGCATGGCCTCGACGATAAGATGCTTCCTGGTTAATTCATCGGCCTGTTTTAAATCGTAGCCCGACAAAATATTCAAAGCCTCGATCAACACAATACCGCCGGACGACGACGGCGCGGCACTGGTGATTTTTATGCCGCGGTAACTGCCCTTGACCGGCTCCCGCTCGACCACCCGATACGATGCAAGATCCTGTTTGGTCCAGATGCCGCCGGCCTTGTTGACGCCTTGCACCAGTTTATCGGCTATCTCGCCGCCATAAAATCCGTCCCGGCCCGAGTCGGCCAATTGCTCCAAGGTACGGGCCAAATCCGGCTGCCTGAGTATCGAATAGGCTTTCGGGACATCGCCGTCAGGCAAAAATATCCGTGCGGTTTGCGGATATTTTTTTATCGCCTCGGCCCTGAATTTGAGCAGCTTCCGGTATCTTTCGCCGATTGCAAAACCGGTTCGCGCCGCCCTGATCGCAGGTTTCAGGCTGTCCGCCAACGGCAAGCGCCCGTATTTTTCCGACAAATGCACCAACGCCGCAGGCATGCCGGGAATAGCGGCAGCCAATGCGCCGTCCAGCGATAAGCGGGGAATCACCTTGCCGTCCTTGTCCAGGTACATCGATTGATGAGCCGCTAACGGCGCTTTCTCGCGGCCGTCGATCATGGTTTCAAAACCGTCCTCTTCCCTGTGCAACAGCCAGTAACCGCCGCCGCCCAATCCCGAACCGGAAGGCTCGACCACCGCCAAGGTTGCGCTGACCGCCACCGCCGCATCGAAAACATTGCCGCCTTTATCCAGGATTTCAAAACCGGCCGCCGTCGCTAAAGGATGCGCACTGGCAATTGCCGCTTTCGATCCATCCGCATAAACCTGCGTGCCGCCAAAAACAACCGTTAAAAGAAGCACTGCACAATATTTCTTGAACATTTTTTCCTCTGATTAATTTAATTTGTGCAATTAAACCACATTTGCAAGCATGGACTAGCTTGATAGTCAGTTGTTTTCCCAGGATTGCCGATAAGATTTAAGACTGGTTTAATCGGAATATTCGCTGTAGGGCGTGCCGTGCGCGCCTAAGGAGCCTAAGGCGCGCACGGCGCGCCCTACCACGTCATCCCTATCAAAGCGGCAACCATTGCTTAGCACCCGACCGGGGTCGTCAAAATCCGAATCCTGTTAAATATCAACAAATTCTAAGTATTTGCACCAATATTCTTTGCTGTTTTTCTATTTAGAATAATTGCGAGGTTATTTGTTTGATACACGGCGCAAGCACAACACTAAACCCTTAACGAGGTGAACAATGGCAACAACTGTTAAAAAAGCTAAAAAAGAAGTTTCAAATACTGACGAAGAGCGTTCAGCAATATGCCTTCCCGATCGCGACGCCAAGATCGCGGAAAGCGCATATTACAAATCCGAAAATAGAGGTTTTGAACCAGGCCATGAACTTGCAGACTGGCTTGAGGCGGAACAGGAGTTTCTACTCTAAGGATTCGGCCCAACATAAGTGCGATTGATATTTTTAATTTAAACTTATTACTGGAGAAATTCATGAAAAACAAACAAATAGACACGACAAAAACAGGTTCCGAATTATCGCCCGGAACACCGGCCGGCGATTTGATGTCGATGTCGTTCGATGAATTCGATAACTTCTTTGATAATTTCCTGTCCCGCCGCTGGCCGCGCCTGACCGGCTTGAGCAGGATGCCGGGCCTATCGGAAAACGCCTTGCCAAGAGTCGATATAGTCGATCACGACAATGACATAGAAGTTCAGGCCGCCTTGCCGGGGATTAAAAAAGAAGACCTGGATGTATCGATTAATAACCAAACCATTACCATCCGTACCAGCACCAAGGAAGAAAAAAAGGAAGAAGAAAAAGGCCGGTATTTTCGCCAGGAAATCATGCGCGGCGACTGTCAACGCACGCTTGCTCTGCCCGACAATGTCGATGGCGAAAAAGCACAAGCTTCGTTTAAAGATGGAATATTAAAAGTGACTATTCCAAAAACCGAAAAAAGCGCCCGCAAAAGTATAGAAGTCCACTAAGCGATTCATATAGATAAAGCGGCGGTCATGCTTTGTCTTGAGAAACCCAGGAAAAACAATGGATCCACGAAAAGCACGAACAACTTATAACTTATTTTTATTACCATGAAGGACATGAAGATAATGAAGGGGGTGATTTGTCGAATAAGGTGATTAGGTGCGTATCAGAGACCCGTGTTTTATAAACCGTCTCAATAATATACACATGAAATCAATACAGTCATATCTTCAAGTCCTTCATGCTCTTCATGGTAAAAATAAATGACATTTTTTTGAAATCAGCACCCTCGTGTCCTTCGTGCCTTCGTGGTGAATGCTTTTGCTTTTTGTTCTAAAACGAATACTTTCACAGTCTCGTTAGCGACACCCAAATAAAACATGACAGTCACCTCTTCCAACGGAGGTTGTAATGAATAGTCATCACATCCATGGCTGAGCGGCTAACCACGGTATGGCCCGGCAAGCCTTATCCATTGGGCGCCACCTGGGAAGGGAAAGGCGTCAACTTTGCCTTATTCTCCGAGCATGCCGAAAAAGTGGAACTCTGCCTGTTCGATGCCAAGGGACGGCACGAAATCCAGCGTATCCCGATACGGGAGCAGACCGACCTGATTTGGCATTGCTACCTGCCCGAAGCACGGCCCGGCTTGTTATATGGCTACCGCGTTTATGGTCCGTACCTGCCGGAACAGGGGGACCGCTTCAATCATCATAAATTGCTTCTCGATCCTTACGCTAAAGCAATCATCGGGAGGTTACGATGGAGCGATGCCCAGTTCGGCTATAAGGTTGGGCATAAAATGGAAGATTTATCTTTCGACCGGCGCGACAACGCATCGAGTATGCCGAAATGCCAAGTCATCAATCCGGCATTCACTTGGGAATACGACCGGCCGCCGCAAATTCCCTGGCACGATACCGTCATTTACGAACTTCACGTAAAAGGCTTTACCCAGCTCCATCCCAAAATACCGGCCGCCATGCGCGGAACCTATGCCGGGTTGGCGACCGAGCCGGTTATTACGCACTTGCGCAAGCTTGGCGTAACAGCGGTGGAACTCATGCCCATACATGCTTTTATCGATGACCGGCATTTGGTGAAAAAAGGCTTGCGCAATTACTGGGGTTATAATTCGATCGGTTTTCTTGCGCCGGAAGGACGCTATGGTTACGCCGAGCCGGTCACCGAATTCAAAACCCTGGTCAAAACCCTGCATCATGCCGGTATCGAGATTATCCTGGACGTGGTCTACAACCATACCGCGGAAGGCAATCAATTCGGGCCGACCCTTTCTTTCCGCGGTATCGACAATCAAGCCTACTACCGTCTGGTACCGGACAATCCTCGTTATTACATGGACTACACGGGCTGCGGCAATACGCTCAATATGACGCATCCGCGCGTGCTGCAAATGATCATGGACAGCCTGCGCTATTGGGTGCTGGAAATGCATGTCGACGGTTTTCGCTTCGATCTTGCATCATCGCTGGCGCGCGAATTGTACGAAGTGAACCGGCTCAGCGCTTTCTTCGACATCCTCCGCCAGGATCCCGTGCTGTCCCAGGTCAAGCTTATCGCCGAACCCTGGGATTTGGGCGAAGGCGGCTATCAGGTTGGGAATTTCCCGATAGGCTGGGCCGAATGGAACGATAAATACCGCGATGTGGTTCGCGCCTATTGGAAAGGCGAAGGCGGACTGATCGACAACCTGGCCTATCGGCTTACCGGCTCCAGCGACCTGTACGGACGCAATGGCCAACGGCCGTCCTCCAGCGTCAACTTCATCAGCGCGCACGACGGTTTCACGGTTAACGATCTGGTCACTTACAACGAAAAACACAACGAAGCCAATCTCGAAGATAATCACGACGGTTCCAATCACAGCTTCTCCTGGAATTGCGGCGTGGAAGGCCCTACCGGCGATCCCGCCATCCTAAGCTTGCGCGCCAGGCAAAAGCGCAATCTGCTGAGTACGCTGCTGCTTTCCCAAGGCGTGCCGATGCTGCTGAGCGGCGACGAAATGGGCCGTACCCAGCAAGGCAACAACAACGCGTATTGCCAGGATAACGAGATCAGTTGGCTGAACTGGGATTTGCAACCCGAAGACCGTAAACTGCTAGCTTTTGTCCGGCAATTGATTTATCTGCGCAAACTGCATCCGATTTTCCATCGCCAGCATTTCTTCCAGGGCCGCCCGATCAAGGGCGTAGGCATCAAAGACATCATCTGGCTCAATCCCAACGGGCAGGAAATGAGCGAAGAGGAATGGAATCAATCCTTTGCCCGCTGCTTGGGCGTCTATCTGGCGGGCGAGGCCCTTGACGAACGCGATGAGCGCAATGAGCCCATCGTCGACGATGATTTTTTATTGCTGCTGAATGCCCATGACGGGGACATTCCGTTCTTTCTGCCGAACTACAAAATAGGCAGCTATTGGCAGTTAGTGCTGGATACTGCCGAACCGGGGGCGCCAAGCCGGACTTATCCGGCCGGGGATGATTATATTCTCAAGAGCCGTTCTTTGGCCTTGCTCAGCCGGTTGGCCTCCGAGCCATGATCCCTGTTTGATCGTGAAAAATCATTTTGTCCACGAAAACCAAAAGTAGGCCCCTCCAGGCGACACGAAAATATTCGAAAGAAGCTTATCCGCTGTAGGGCGCGCCGTGCGCGCCTTTTCGAGCGCGACTGCCATTTTGTAGAAGCGTAGGGTGGATAAGCGCAGCGCATCCACCATTGCGGCTCAGTTCGGTGGATGCGCTGCGCTTATCCACCCTACGATTAAAACCTTTTCGTGTCGCCTGGAGGCGCCTACTTTTGGTTTTCGTGCCTTTCGTGGACATTACCCAACATCGGTCAATCAAACGAACGGATGGTTAGACTATTATTTTCCGCGCTTAATTCTTATAGGTATCCATACATATTGTATATAAATCATAATATTGTATTGTAATGCTGTAGTAATGGGCTGAGATCGAATTATAAGTTTTAAGCTGATTGGCTTCGTTAAAGTCATTAGCGAAAATTCGGCTTTTCCATCCGGCGTAAAAACAGATTTGCAGCGAATATCAGGACGAATTCTTTATGTTTTCAACATGAAGAAGAACATAACAATCGGCAAGCCAAGGAGTGAGCTATGAAAACTAATCTACAAAATCAGAATCAATCGAGTCAGCCCCAGCGCTATCCGCTCAAACACGCACTTAGCACAGAAGAAAGGTGACTTTATGTATGTCAATACACAAGCACTTCTCTCTCTGATTACCGGAATTTTGATTCTGGTTCGTCCTGCCTTGCTCAATTACATCATCGCCATTTATCTGATTATTGTCGGCGTCCTGGGCATGGTCAAATGAAAATCCGCAATATCAAACAACCGATAATATTACAGACCTTCATTACAGCCGCCTACACGCCCATCCATAACCTGGATTCTTGCGAATCCGCAGATTCAAGAGGTGCATATCATGTTCACAGCTAACATATTTTTGAGATCGGGTTGCTCGGCAATAATAGCAAGTTCATTGTTGTTTCTGACCGCTTGCGGTTCGGCGCCGCCAAGAGAAGCGCTGTCGCAGGCCCAGATAGCCGTTCAGGATGCAGAACGGGCAGGAGCCTCCCAGTATGAACCGCAATTGTTAAGCAGCGCCCGCAGCAAACTCGATCGCGCCCACAGGGCTGTCGATGACGATGAAAATGACGACGCTCGCAGAATGGCCGAAGAAGCTTACGCCGAAGCCGCATTGGCTAATGCCAAAGCCGAAGCGGCAAAGCAGGCCCGGCAGACGGAGGAAATGAAAAAAGCAATCGAAGCCTTGAAACAGGAAACCTCGCGCTAGAGCGAAGGCCTAGACCCTTAAAAACTTTAGTTAGCCACAGATTTACACGGATAAACACGGATAAAAGTGGAACAAAAAGCGAAGAGCGGGCGTGTTGAAGCCCAGTTTTTCGCCTTTCGCCTTATCTGTTTAATCCGTGTTCCATCCGCGGCTCAACTGTTTTTCCCAGGATAACCAGTCATTTTTGGAGGCGTGCCATGCGATCACAAACCCCTTTTCAACCATCATGGTTGACCAGTATTTCCCTTATTCTATGCAGCGCATTGCTGTCGGCGTGCGCGCCAACCGTCAATAACAGTCTTGAGCGGGCGCGCTCCGATTACCGGCAAGCGGCAAACGATGCCTCGGTAAAAACCGATGCTTCCGCGGATTTATTTGCGGCGGAAAAACTGCTGCAAAGAGCAGAGAACGCCTGGAATGAAGATGACGATGATGAAGAAACCGATCATCTTTCCTACCTGGCCAGCCGAAAAGTGGATTTGGCACGAGCCACCGCCGAGCAGGCCGCAGCGAAAAAAGCTTTTGACGAATTAAGCGCCCAAAAAGACCAGATTCGCCTGCAAGCCCGCGATGCCGAAATCGCGAAACTAAAAGCTAAAAAAGTTCCTCAAGGCATTCTGGTGACATTGGGCGATGTGCTGTTCGACACGGCGCGCTCCGACCTAAAATCGGGAAGTCTTCAGAACATTTATCCCCTGGTAGAGTATTTAAAACAGCACGCCGAAACCCTAGTAAAAATCGAGGGCCACACCGATAACCGAGGATCTTCGGATTATAACGCCGAGCTTTCGCAAAGACGGGCCGAGGCCGTTGGCAACTTCCTGGTTAACAACGGCATCGCAGCGGAACGAATCAGAGCGCAAGGCATGGGTGAGGATTACCCGGTTGCAACCAACTCAAGCGCCGCCGGGCGTCAGCAAAACCGTCGCGTCGAAGTGACTATAACCGATGCCCCCGGAGCATCAGCGCAACCTGCTTCTACCGGCAGCGGCATGTAATCGAATAAAGCCGGTTATCGCTTCATTCGAGACACCGGCTCAGCTTGTCGTCGCCGAAACTAGCGGTGCTCTTTGAGAGAAAACATTATGAGCGAGAAAGAAGCCTACCAGGAAAAACTCGATGCTCAGCTTCAGCAATGGAGCACCAAAGTCGATGAGTTAAAAGCTAAAGCGGATCAGGCAAATACAGAGACACAACTGGAGTATTACGAACAAATCGAGGAATTGCGCTTCAAACAGGCGGCCGCCTACGCAAAATTGCAAGAATTGCGCGATACCGAAGAACGGTCATGGAGGGAACTCAAGCCTGGGTTGGAACATGCCTTGGATAATTTTAAAAGCTCGGTGGAAAAAGCTGTCGCCAAGCTGAGGTAGGAGCGGGCAATGATTTATCCACCCTACGCTTCTCCCTTAAGATGCTCAGTGTAAATCGATGAAGGCGCGCACCGCGCGCCCTACACGTTCATATTGCTAATTTTGTAAGTGTTTGTACGAATATTTTTCTTCCTCCTCTCCCCATAAAATAGCTCCAAGTACTTGTATTTCATACGCGACCTAAAAAATTTAAAACCGGCAACCCTTGTTAAGCGATGCCTCTTTCCGCCGATAATTTTTTCGTTCGAGCATGGAACAGCGTAGAGGTATTTCGGCACGGTAAGTCGCAATTGTCATGAATACGTAATTCGATCCGAATGGAATGTTAACCATGAATACGACGAACACTAGCCCGAACCGGGACATACCGCATTTTGTATTAAAAGATTGCACATTGATTGCAATCGCCACCAATAAACGCGCCAATACCTTAAAAGAATTCCGCGATCATATCGAAAATCTCGGCCTGGATAGCCTGTATTATCACTTTTGGGCCAATTTGTTATTGCCCCGTTTTGAGGAGCGCGAATACATCAACGATTTTGCCAGTTGGGTGCGCCATAGCCTGTCCGATGCAAAACTGGCGGAGCAATTGGCCGTCCTCGACCCGGTCACCTTCAATAACCCGGAAGAATTACGCTACCATCTGCTGGAATACATAGACGATCGCTTGGAAGAAAGCGAACATTTACAATGGTTTCACGCGACCCAACGCTTTGAATTCCTGCGTTCGCAAATTGTGGTATTCGATACCCAAACCAAAGTCAGCGAACCTCATCAAATGTCGGACCTGATTCCCGGCATGTCTGCAAGCAGCGTTTTTTACCACTTTATCGACGCCCGCCGCCGTACCACCGACAAAATCGACGATTTCCGGCATTGGCTGGCGCTTTTCGGCGACACTTACCAGCCCCTGATCGACAAGCTAACGGATATAGACCCTTATTTCACCAGCCTGGTCGAGCTACGCCAGCAAGTGGCAGTTACTTTTCAAAAATATTTTGCCGAGCAAGCGCTATGACAAGCATGTTGGAAGCCTATTCGGCAATAACCGGCGCGGATGTGATCCATCATTTGCAGCAACTGGCGAAATCGTTAAAAGGCAAAACCGTGGTTCATGTTAACTCCACCCGCGTCGGCGGCGGCGTTGCCGAAATATTGGAAAAAATGGTGCCGCTTAGCCGGGAGTTGGGCCTCGATGCGCGCTGGGAAGTGATTACCGGCGACAGTGAGTTTTACCAATGCACAAAAAGCATGCATAACGCCATTCAGGGCGACAGAGTCACAATCCCCGATAACTTGCTGAGTCATTTTGAGGAAGTAAACGAACAGAATGCCAATCAATTGCGCTCTATTTTGGAGGATGCGGACTTTGTCTTTATTCACGACCCGCAACCCGCGGCGTTGTTAAAGTATTGCAGTAACCGTAAAGGCAAGTGGATATGGCGTTGCCATATCGATGCCAGCCATCCGAACCGTAAAACCTGGCGCTTTATAGACAAATTTGTCCGCGAATATGACGCCAGCATCTTTTCCTTATCGCAGTTCGTGCAACTGCTGCCGCATCCTTCGTACATTATTCCGCCCAGCATCGATCCGCTAAGCGACAAAAACGTGGACTTGCCCCAAGCCGAATTGGATTCGGTACGAGTGCGTTTCGGCCTGGACCCCGATGCGCCGATGATTGCGCAAATCTCGCGTTTCGACCGGTTTAAAGATCCGATCGGCGTTATCAAAGCCTACAAACTGGCCAAGCAATATATTCCCACCTTGCAGTTGGTGCTGGCCGGCGGCAGCGCGACCGACGATCCGGAAGGCGAAATCGTTCTCGAAGAAGTGCGCATGGCGGCGGGCAACGATCCCAATATTAAAATCCTCCAATTGCCGCCCGATGCGCATCGCACCATTAATGCGCTGCAACGGCTGTCCGATATTGTCCTGCAAAAATCCACTAAAGAGGGCTTCGGCCTCACCGTCACCGAAGGCTTATGGAAAGGCAAGCCGGTTATCGGCGGCGATACCGGCGGCATTCGTTTGCAGGTTATCAATTTTCATACCGGCTTTTTGGTCAACACGCCGGAAGGCGCTGCGTTGCGTATTCGTTACCTGTTTAATCAAAAGCAAAAAATGCAGGAAATGGGCATTAAATCCAGAGAATTCGTCCGCGAAAATTTCCTGTTAACCCGTCAATTACGGGAGCATTTGACCTTAATGGTATCGTTGCAACATGGCGTGATCGACCGAATCGACTTAAGTTGAGTCCGGCCCGTGCATCGATCCCATGCCATGCCTTTCGGAACCCATATCCTGGACGACGGCAGGGTCAGTTTTCGCTTATGGGCGCCTGGGGCCGATAAAGTCGAATTGTGCCTGCAAGGACACGCGCCCGAAATGGTCTTGACCATGGCGGCAGAAGCCGGTGGCTGGTACGGTATTACCACCGGATTCGCCGGTAGCGGATTTCATTACCAATACCGGATTAACGGCAGACGCTACGTTCCCGATCCTGCCTCCCGCTATCAACCCTTGGATATCGAAGGTTCCAGTCAAATTATCGATCCTGAAGAATGGTTTTGGCAGGATAGCGACTGGAAAGGACGGCCTTGGGAAGAAGTCGTATTTTACGAGCTGCATGTCGGCACTTTCACTGAGCAAGGCACTTTTGCCGGCGTCAAGGAACGCCTGGATTATTTGGTCGATTTAGGCGTGACCGCCATCCAGTTAATGCCTATCGCCGACTTTCCCGGCCGCTATAACTGGGGTTACGACGGCGTACTGCCGTTTGCGCCCGACAGCAGTTACGGTACGCCCGGCGACCTTAAAGACCTGATTGAAACGGCTCACGGCAAAGGCCTGATGGTTTTTAACGATGTGGTGTTCAGCCATTTCGGCCCGGAAGGCAATTACCTGCGTTTGTACGCGCCGGAATTTTTCACCAACCATTCCCATACCCCGTGGGGCGATGCGGTTAATTTCGATCCCGAGCACAATCATTGGGTGCGTCGGTTTTTTATCCACAATGCCTTGTATTGGCTGGAAGAATATCATTTCGACGGTTTACGCATCGATGCGGTACATGCCGTTTTCGATGATTCGTCGCCGGATATTCTGGAAGAACTGGCCGAAGCGGTTCGCCAAGGCCCCGGATACGACCGTCATGTCTATCTGGTGCTGGAAAACGACAACAATGCCACCCATTATTTAAGGCACGATCCCTTCCACCCGCAGCGTTATCTCGATGCGCAATGGAATGACGATATACATCATGTCCTGCATGTCCTGTTAAGCGGAGAAAGCACCGGCTATTACCGGGATTATATCCGGCAGCCCCTACACCATCTGGGCCGTTGCCTGACCGAAGGTTTCGCTTATCAGGGCGAGGTATCGGTTTACCGGGACGGAAAACATCGAGGCGAACCTTGTTCGGACTTGCCATTGACGGCCTTTATCTCTTTTTTACAGAATCACGACCAGATAGGTAACCGGGCCTGGGGCGAGCGCATCTCAAGCCTGTGTTCGCAGGAAGCATTACGTGCCGCGACCGCGATATTGTTGCTGTCGCCCTCCCCGCCCTTGTTGTTTATGGGACAGGAATGGGCCTGTACGCAACCGTTTTTGTATTTTGTGGATTTTTCCGAGAAGTTGGGCGAGCAAGTGAACCAGGGACGATTACAGGAATTTGCCGAATTTTCGGAGTTTAACGATGCCGAATCGCTGCTGGAGATACCTTTACCCAACAGCGTCCAAGCCTATCAAGCATCCAAGCCGGCATGGGATGAACTAGACCGGGAGCCGCACCGGCAATGGCTCGACTATCATCGGGAATTGTTGGCTATTCGTAGCCGTCATATCAGCCCCAGGATAAAAGGCTTAACTGCCGGGCAAGCCCAGTACCGGCTTTTGGCTGACCGGGCATTAACGGTGCAATGGCAGTTGAACGACGGTTCAACGTTGATGCTGGCGGCAAATTTGGGCGGTGAATCGGTAAAGGTTGATTTTCATGGTAACGGCGAAATGTTGTTTGCCGGCAGCGACACAGTGAATGAGGACTTGCAGCGAGGGATTTTAAAGCCTTGGGCGGTTGTTTTTTACTTGGTCGCGGCCAGGAAATGATCTTGGAAGCTTCCACGAAAGGCACGAAAATGTCTTGCCGTAGGGCGTGCCGTGCGCACCTTATAACGCGCATGAAATCAGTTGAACGGATTTGCTCTCGTTCCCACGGGCTCCGTGGGAATGCAGTGCGGGACGCGCTGCGTCCCATATACGCCAGACGTGGATATTGACTCGCGGCGCAGCGCGCCTTGACTGCATTCCCACGCGGCGCGTGGGAACGAGTGTTTTCGCTCTCGTTCCCACGGGCTCCGTGGGAATGCAGTGCAGGACGCGCTACGTCCCCTATACGCCGGACGCTGGTCGTGATTCGCGGCGCAGCGCGCCTTGACTGCATTCCCACGCGGCGCGTGGGAACGAGTGTTTTCTATTTCATAGGACATTGGTATCCGATATGACAAGTCCTGAAAATCAGCCAAAAACCGCGAATATCCCCATCTCAACTTATCGCCTGCAATTTAACAAACAGTTTACTTTCGCCGATGCGGCCCAGCTTGTCCCCTATCTGCGCCGGCTCGGCATCAGCCATTGCTACGCCTCGCCCTACCTGAAAGCCCGTCCGGGCAGCAAGCACGGCTACGACATCGTCGATCATAACGAGCTTAATCCGGAAATCGGCACCCGCGAGGATTTCGACCGCTTTATCGCCGAACTACAGCAAAACGGCATGGGCCTGATCACCGATATTATCCCGAACCACATGGGCATCATGGGCAGCGACAATAGCTGGTGGCTGGATGTGCTGGAGAACGGCCAAGCTTCCGGTTACGCCTCGTTTTTCGATATTGATTGGTATCCGGTCAAAAAAGCGCTGCAAAATAAAATACTGCTGCCGGTGCTCAGCGATCATTACGGCAATATCCTGGAACAACAGGAACTGAAACTGGTTTTCGACGCCGGCCAAGGCGAATTTAGCGTTTACTATTTCCAGCACCGCTTCCCGATCGATCCGCAGACTTATCCTTTTATCCTGAACTCGCAACATGGTCAGTTAGTGCATTATTTCGCCGCTGACGATCCGGTGTTTTTAGAATACCAAACCCTCGATAACAGTTTCAGCAAACTGCCGTCGCGCAACGAAACGACAGAAGAAAAAATAGAGGAGCGCAAGCGCGATAAAGAAGTCTTTAAAAAACATCTTGCCCGGCTCGGCGCGGATAACCCGCCAATCATTAAATTCATCGCCGTTCGGGTAGCGGAAATCAACGCCATGGCAAGCGAAAGCGGCGAATTACACGCCTTGCTGGAACAACAAGTCTACCGTTTGTCTTATTGGCGCGTGGCCGGCGACGAGATCAATTACCGCCGCTTCTTCGATATTAACGAGCTGGCCGGATTACGGATCGAAGACGACAAAGTATTCGACGCAACGCATCGATTTATCCTGTCGCTGATCGAACAAAACAAAATCCAGGGACTGCGTATCGATCACGCGGATGGTTTGTATGATCCGATGACTTACTATCAACGCCTGAATAAAAAAATTGCCGCGATTTTAAATACCGGCAGCGAACAAGATACCCCGCCTGTTTATACAGTGGCCGAGAAAATCGTCGCCAATTATGAATATTTATCCGGCAATTGGCCGATTCACGGCACCACGGGTTACGAGTTTGCCAATATGGTTAACGGCGTTTTTATCGATAGCGCCTCGGAAAAGTCATTGACGCGCTGTTATGCGCGCTTTATCGAGTATCAACCGGATTTCGAATTACTGGTCTATCATGCTAAAAAACATGTGATGACCACCGCGCTGGCTAGTGAATTAAACATGCTCGCCAACCAATTAAGCAAAATCGCCGATGCCAGTTCAAAAACCCGCGACTATACGCTGTATGCGTTGCGCAATGCTTTATTGGAAGTGATTGCCTGCTTTCCGGTTTACCGGACTTATATCAATAGCCGAACCGTCGGCAAAGAGGACAGCCAGTATATTAACTGGGCGATTGTACAGGCCAAACAACGCAGTTGGGCAGCGGATAAAACCGTATTCGAGTTCGTTCGCGACATCCTGCTGCAAGAATACAGCATGACGGTTGCCGGGAAAGACTTGCTGAAATTTGTCATGAAATTTCAGCAATACACGCCGCCGGTGATGGCTAAAGGCTATGAAGATACCGCGCTGTATCAATATAACCGGCTCATTTCCTTAAACGAAGTCGGCGGCGATCCGCAGCATTTCGGCTATTCGGCCAATGCCTTTCATCATTTTAACCAGGACCGGGTTAAAAAATGGCCGTACACGATGCTGTGCCTGTCCAGCCACGACACCAAACACAGCGCCGACATGCGCGCAAGAATCAATGTATTGACTGAAATCCCCCGGCAATGGTGCGATGCGGTATTGCATTGGCGACGCTTGAATAAACCCAAGAAGTCCAAAATGAACCAGACCGTCATTGCCCGCAATGACGAATACCTGTTTTACCAAGTATTGGTTGGAACCTGGCCGTTAAAAACCATGACCCATCCGGAGCTGGCGGTTTATCAAGAGCGTATCCAGAACTATATGATCAAGGCGATTCGCGAAGCCAAGCAGTACACTTCGTGGCTCAATCCTAATGAAGACTATGAGCAAGCCGTCAACCGGTTCATTCATCGATGCTTGGATACCAACCCGCTGTTTTTAATAGACTTCATCGAATTCGAACGGCGGATAAGAAAACCCGGTTTATACAATGCCCTTGCCCAAACCCTGCTGCTATTCACTGCGCCGGGCGTGCCGGATATGTATCAAGGCAATGAATGTTGGCAATTCGCGCTGGTCGATCCCGACAATCGCCGGCCGGTTGATTTCAGTCAACACCAACAGTTATTAGCCGAGATGGATGCGGTGCTGGCAAAGCCGGATTTCGACCGGCCGCAATTTATAGCTTCGTTACTGGAAAACATCGAAGATAGCCGCATCAAGCTGTTTGTGGTCACGCAGAGCTTGCGCTTCCGGCATCGCTATGCGAGGCTGTTTCGGGACGGCGACTACCTGAAAATCAACGTCCACGGCGCCGGTGCCGGGCAATTGCTGGCTTTTGCCCGGCACGATCAAAATGACTTCGCCATTATTATCGTGCCCCGGTTAATAGCTCACCTGCTGATGAGCGCACATGACCATCAATCGTTAGCCGATATTTGGGCGGATACCTGGCTGGAGTTGCCGCAAAAAGCGCCGAGCCATTACCGGGAAGTGTTCAGCCAAGACCGGGTGACCGCCAAACCGGATGAAGATTTCCTACAGCTTTATGTCGGTGATACTCTAAAAGCATTTCCGCTGGCGCTTTTATCAGGCATTGTTGAATGAAGACGTTTAATTATCACCACGAAGGCACGAAGAGCACGAAGGAAAAATAATTGTTTAAACTCAATATATTGAAAACTTCGTGTCCTTCGTGCCTTCGTGGTGAATGCTTTTGCTTTTGTTCTAAAACGAATGCTTTCACAGGAGTCAAATACGGTTTCAAGGCGCGCACGGCACGCCCTACCCATGTAATGCTGATTGGCATCCTGCTAAGCCTTGTCCCCTTCCCTACTATGGCCGACGTTTCCGTTACCGGGCTTGAAAACGAAGCCCAAAAAAACGTCCAACTCATGCTGTCGCTGAGCAAAGAAGACTGCAAAGCGCCGGAATGGAAAATACGCGGCCTGTTCGACAAATCCGGCCCGGAAGTCGTCAAGGCTTTGCAGGCCTTGGGTTATTACCATCCCGATATAAAAAAATCGCTGGCGTTCAACACTAACTGTTGGCACGCGGACTTTACGGTTAATGCCGGTCCGCGCACCACCATTGCCGACATCGTCATCGACCTGAAAGGCGATGCCCGCGGTGACCCGGAATTCCTGAAATTGCGCAACACCTTGCTAACCGAAGCCGGAAAACCGTTGCGCCACGACCACTATGAAAAAATGAAAGACCGGCTTGAATCGCTGGCGCTGGAACGCGGCTATTTAAAAAGCGGTTTTTCGGAGAGCAAACTGTTTATCGACAAAGCCAACAACCAGGCCCATGTCAAACTGGTGTTCGAAAGCGGCAAACGCATGGTCGTCGGCGATGTCAACGTCGAACAGGATTTCCTGAACCCCGATTTCGTGCGCAAATTCATTTCGATTAAAAGCGGCGACTATTATTCCGCCGACGCACTGGCTAAAACCCATAACGCGCTGTCGAAAAGCGGCTATTTCGAGCGCGTCGACATCAGCCCCGACACCCGGCATACCGGCCAAGGTCAAGTCGCTGTCACGATTAAATTATCTCCAGCCAAAAAACACCATTACAGCTTCGGCATCGGTTACGACACCGACTTCGGGCCGCTGGGCAGCGCCGCCTACAAAAACCGCCGGATCAATCGCCGGGGCCATTACATCAACGCCAGCCTGGACATCGCCCCGGTGTTGTCGACCGCCGATGCCGAATACGTGATACCGCTGAATGACCCGATCAACGATTCGTTCAGCTTCGGCGGCGGCTTCAAGAACGAAGAAACCGCCACATACAAGTCCAAAGCGGCAAAGCTGTCGACGCGCTTGAAACACGCGTTCGATAACGGTTGGAAGCAAACGCTGTTCATCGATTCGATTTACGAAGATTTTTCCATCGGCAACAGCGCCGACCAAGTGTTTTTAATCGTCCCCGGCGGCAGTTGGCTGCGTTCCGTTGCCGACAGCACGATGCGGCCGACTCGCGGCTACCGGCTGGCACTCGACCTGGCCGGCAGCGCTAAGCCCATGTCCGAAGTCGGTTTCGGGCAAGCTTCGGTATCCGCGGTCTGGATGCACCCGTTGCCCTGGCGTGCAAGGTTTATTGCGCGCGGCGAGCAAGGCGCGACGCTGGCCGCTCAATTCGACAGGCTGCCCCCGTCATTCCGTTTTTTTGCCGGCGGCATGAACAGCGTGCGCGGTTACGGTTACAGACGCCTCGGACCCAGGGATGACCAGGGCAACGTGATCGGCGGTAAGTTCCTCAGCGTGGTTAGCGCGGAGTACGAGCATTATTTGTTCGATAACTGGGGCGTCGCCGCGTTTATCGACGGCGGCAACGCCTACAATATCGACAATGTCAGGATCAAAACCGGCGCGGGCTTGGGGCTTAGGTGGTATTCGCCTATCGGCCCGATCAGGTTGGATTTTGCGGTACCGTTGAGCCAATCGGATTCTTCATTCCAGATCCATTTTGCCGCGGGTACCCGGCTGTGAATTTGGCACAAGCGGTTTGTCCACGAAAAACACGAAAGGCACGAAAAGGTTCTATGGTCTTTCGTGTCCTATGCCGGACGGGGTTTGCAACTCCGTCCAAAACGACGGCTCCGGATGTAGGCCGGAATAAGTCCGCCCGGCGACAGCAAGGGTGGGCGTTTCCGGCAATCGGAGCGCCGGAAACGCCTATCCTGCGCTCACGCGCGGACAGGCTTATTCCGGCCTACTGCCGTTTAACATGAAGCGCATTTTCCTGGTCATTTTACTGGTGCTGTCGATGATCCCTGTCGCCCTGCTCGGCCTGATGAGTACAGAAACCGGCAGCCGTTGGTTGTTGCAAAAAGTCTTTACCCATTTGCCGATGCAGGTTTCCGTTAAAGCGATTGAAGGCCGATTACTTGGCCGCATCGTGCTGTCCGACCTGCACTATAAAAGCAATACCGAAGGCATCACCGTGAACAATATCGCGCTCGTCTGGCAGCCTGCGAAGCTATTTTCCGGCACGCTAAAAATCGACGACCTTACCGTCAATAACGTCTACATCAACATCATCAAATCCACGTCCTCGGAAAAAAGCACTTTCGACTTTGATGCGACCTTCCGCCTGCCGGTAGAAGTTGCGTTAGACAACCTGCTGCTGACCGGCCTGATCTTCCAACAAGACGACCAGCAACAACAACTGCAAAAACTGCATTTGGCCGCGTTCACTGAAAACGGCCGGGTTAACTTGATCGCACTGGAGGTTGACGCAAAACCACTAACCGCGACCGCAAAAGGCCAAATCGGCCTGGGCAAAGGCTTCCCGTTGAACCTGAGCGCCGATTGGCAGGCAAAGACCGAAGAAAACGGCGTCTGGCAGGCGACAACCACGGCCAACGGCGACATTCACCGCTTAACGGTCGGCAATGAATTATCGTCGCCGTTCAAATCCAGCCTGAAAGGCAGCCTGGAAAACCTGCCGGACAATCCGCGCATCGCCGTGCGCGGCGACTGGCAAAACCTTCGCTGGCCTATCAACGCCGATAAACCGCAAATCAGCAGCGATCTTGGCTCGCTCGAAATGACCGGCCAGCTCAGCGATTACCAAATCAAGCTGGATGGGCAATTAACCCAGCCTTACCTGCCCAAAGCCAAGCTGGCGTTTAACGGCCAAGGCAGCACCGAGGCGATGGCGATCAAAGAGCTGGCGTTGACTTCGCCGGAAGGGCAATTCCAGGTCGGCGGCCATGTCGGCTGGCTTAACGAAATCGTTTTCGACCTGAGCGCGACCGGGCAAAACTTCAACCCGGCCATCGTGTTGCCGCAGTTGCCCGGCAGCCTGACTTTCGACGCGCACCTGAGCGGCAAACTGGCCAGCGAAACGCTGCAACTGGACGCCCGTATCGACAAGCTGACCGGCAAGCTACGCAACACCCCGGTCAGCGCCGGCGGCAAGCTGGCTTTGGCCGGCGAACGGCTTGAAGTCGATGCGCTGCAACTGGTTTCGGGGCCGAACAAGATGACGCTGAACGGCACGCTGGGAGCGCAGCAATCCGCGCTTGTGGTGGCAATCAACGCACCTGATTTGGCGCCGCTCTGGCCGAACCTGGGCGGCAGCTTGAAAGGCAATGGACAGTTACAAGGCGCGTGGAAAAATCCGTCGGTGAAATTCCAAATCGGCGGCCGGCATTTGCATTTTGCCGGCTACAGCGCCGAGCAGTTAAACCTCAACCTCGACTACCGGCCCGAAACCAGCTCAAAAATACAACTGTCAGCCGGCGCGATCAACACCGGCAAGCTCCAGGTTGCAAAACTGCAAATCGACGGTTTAGGCACGCTGGAACAGCATCGCTTCAACGCCGAGATCGATTCATCCTACGGCGATTTATCGAGCATACTGGCCGGCAGCTTCAAGGCCGACGTCTGGCAGGGCGATTTTTCCAAACTGGATTTGAATAGCAAAGATGCCGGACGCTGGCGGCTTGCCAATGGCTTACGCCTGCGCTTGGCGAAAAGCCCGTCCGGCATGGACGCGACGTTGGCGAGATCCTGCCTAGTCCAACAAGGCGCGGCGCTTTGCGTTCAAGGCCAACGCCCGGCCAACGGCGATTTCCAGTTCAAGGCCAACGCCACCGACCTGCCGACCGGCTTGATGCAGGCGTTCATGCCCGACCCGATGCAGTTACAAGGCTTGATTAATGCCGATGCCGATGTGCAGCAGCAAAAAGGCGCGCTGAACGGCACTTTCCGTCTGACCATGCCGGCAAACGCGAAACTCAAGTTACAGGCCGAGCAAGGCCCGGTCGAATTTACGCTGGGCGCGTGGTCGCTGTCAGGCAAGCTCAGAGAGACGCTGGTTACGGCCGATTTCGACCTGGCACTGACCGGCCGGGACTATCTGCGCGGCCAACTGCAAGCGGACACCGGCAGCGCCAAAGCGTTGGACGGGCGGATAAACGCATCGGTGGTCAATTTTGCGCTGCTGAATCCTTTTGTGCCGCAGTTATCCAACATTAAAGGCGATCTCAAAGCGGACCTGGCGTTACAAGGCCGCACCGATCAGCCGGTCGTCAACGGCTCGGTGCATTTTACCGGCGGTTCCGTCGATGTTGCCCAGGCTGGGTTAAATATCCGCGATATTAATCTGCAAGCGCTGCCGTCAGGCGCTATGGACCGTATCCAGCTCAACGGCTCGGCCAAATCGGGTCAAGGATCGATCCGGCTCGACGGCTTTGCCAGCCCGCAAGGCACCGCCGAGCTGGCGTTGAACGGAACCGATTTTGAAGTCGTCAAACTGCCGGACACGCAAGTCGCCGTGTCGCCGGAACTCAACGTCATACTTAACAAACAGCAACGCCAAATAACCGGCAAGATAACCATCCCCAAAGCCATCGTACAAATGCCGCAGCTTCCTGAAAATGCGGTAAAAGTCAGCAGCGACCAGGTCATTATCGGGGAGGAAAAAGAAGACCAAAGCACGACGGCACCGGTGCCGGTCGATGCCGACATAGACATTGAACTGGGCAAACAAGTCAGCTTTTCCGGCCAAGGGCTAAAAGCCGACCTGAGCGGGAAATTGAAGCTGAGCCAAAAGGCGGACGCGATGGCGATGTACGGCAACATCGATATGAACAAGGCGCGTTATACCCGTTACGGCCAGGACCTGACGGTGCGCAAAGGCCGCATTCGTTTCAACGGCCCGGTCGATAAACCCTGGCTGGACGTCGAAGCGATACGGCTATCGAAAGATAAGGCCGTCACCGCCATCCTCAGCGTAACCGGGCCTTTGGATGCGCCGCTTACGCATTTATCGTCCGAGCCGCCGTTGCCGGAAGAGGAAGTGCTGGCTTATTTGGTCACCGGCGGGCCGTTTAACCAAGTCAGTCAGTCGGAAGGCAATGCGGTTGCGTCCGCCGCGTTATCGTTGGGCGCCAGCAAAGCTTCATGGATTGCCGACAAATTGGGCGTCAGCGAATTTGGAGTTGAACAAGGAAAAACGTTGCAAGATACATTGGCCAGCGTCGGCCAATACCTGACGCCGAATTTTTATGTCGGCACCAAAATCGGCTTGTTTAACAGCCAGGCCGTGCTGGTATTGAAACGCAAGTTGGGCAATAACTTTAATGTCGAGACTCAGACCGGCACATCGCAAAGAGTGAAGCTTAATTATGAGAAGGATAGCGATTGAAAAAATCGTCGCCACGAAAACAGAAGTTTATGCTCGTCGTGCTTTTGCCGCATCGTTCCCACTCGTCGTTATACACATCTCGACGTAGGCCGGAATAAGCCTGTCCGCGCGTTAAGCGCAGGACTGGCGTTTCCGGCGCTCCGATTGCCGGAAACGCCCACCCTGGCTGACGCCGGGCGGTCTTATTCCGGCCTACATCCAAGTCAACGCCCATGCTCATGACGGTCTTGAACAGACTTGTGTATAACGACGAGCGGGGGCCCGTGGGAACGAGAGTGAAGACCGTCATTTAGTATGAATGCTGGAATGGCTCGGATGCAGGCCGGAAACCCTCACCTTGCTATCGTAGGGCGAGCTTATTCCGGCCTTCGAGATAGGTATAAAAATGAGCATGGGAACGACGGCCCAGTCTCTACCGCTCTAACCCAAATCACTTCCTCGGTTTTACGGCCCAAGGCTCAACCAAGTTATAACCGATACCGTCCCAAAAATCGCAGATTTCACGGTAAGGATCGTTCTGTACCGACACCGCCGGCACATTCAGCACCAGAAAATCCTTTTTGTCCCGCCTAAACTCCGGCCAATGCACTTCGCTCTTAGGTGCAGCCGGATCGCCGTTGGGATTCAGATAAGTCGCAAAATTGACCCAATAATCGATGACCGTATTTGACAGCGCCTCTTCCTCCGCGGTAAAGCTGGCGCGAATTTTATCGGCGTTATGGAACACAAAAGGCAGCTCTGCGCCATGACAGACATTATCGCCGGTCTGGCAATCCTGTCCGCCCCAGACTTGAAACGACGGCTGGTGATTGAACAAATAGGCATAAACCGGCGCCGCGGCATTGGCAGCGACATAACGCGAACTGCAACGCAGGAAATTGTCTGTCTGAACGCGCGCCCACAGCGCACTGTTGCTGAGATTTGCCTGCGCCGGATATTTGGCGATTACTTTCTGGAAATCCAGGCCGAACAACGATGCCGTCCAGGGGGAATAATCGGAAGGAGTAATCGACCGCCCATTGACGAACATCACAGCCTCGTCTTTATTGGTTCCCAACAGTATAGGCTTGCTTGCCCCTTCTTCGGCAGCGGCGACCGGCTGCCGGGTCAGCAGCTTACCGTCAAGCGCCGGGGTAAAAGGTATGTAGTATTTGGCGCCTGAAAACACCGTACTCATCTGCGGCGTAAACGCATCCTGCGCCCGCAGAAGGTCGTTGACACTGGTCTCTTGCAGACATTTCAAATCCCGGCAGTTCAAGCCCTGTTTAAAGATATTGCCGATGTTGACCTGATCTTCAAGCGATTTATAAGGCAGCGCCAGGAAGTTGCTTTCCATAATCCCGGCCCGGAATAACTTCGCACTGCCGGGCGCGGAAAACAGGTGCAGGCCAACCGACATCGCGCCCGCGCTCTCGCCGAAAAGCGTCACCTTGTCCGGGTCACCGCCGAAATCGCGGATAGTGTTCCGCACCCAGGACAGCGCGAGCTGTTGATCCATGAAACCGTAGTTCCCGGAAAGCTCGTCGGTCGCCAAAAAGCCGAGCACGCCAAGCCGATAGTTAAAGGTAACCAAAATAACATCCTTGTTTGCCGCCAAAAAACTGCCGTCATACAACGGATAGGAACTGTTGCCCGAGCTAAAGCCGCCGCCATAAATAAACACCATAACCGGAAGTTTGGCATCCGGCTTTGTTCCCGAGGGCGTCCAGATATTCAGCGATAGGCAGTCCTCGCTTTGACCGGTTAGCTGAAATAATTCGTTATTAAGCTCTTGGGCATGCTGCGGGTGTACTGAGGTGAACTGCTTGGTCTTCGCTGCGGTACCGGTCGAGGGACGTACAAACTGCGGGCACATCGGGCCGTATTGCAGCGCCGCCAGTGTTTGCGTCCACGGCTGTTTGGGCACCGGCGGCTTCCAGCGTTTGTACTGCGCCGTCGATTCGGCAAACGGAATGCCTAAAAATGCGTTGGCCTGTTTGCCCGATGCGGTCGTCACCAACTTGCCGCATACTGGGCCGGCCTTGCTGGCAACGAGTCCGGTCGTGCAATTCGAAACCTGAGCCGCCGTTACGTCCGGCGCAGTCAGGACAAGACATTGCAGCGCTGCCGCGGCAAAGCCCAGTTTACCCGGTTTTTTCATCAACATAATTCACCCATTTCTCCGTTAAAAATTGTACATTCGGTTGCCGGAGGATACTGTAATGATCTCCGGGTACGGCCTCGATACTCACATCGCCGCTTATCAGCTCGGTCCAGCCGCCGTTTTCATAGGCTCCGCCTTCCGCCCTGTCGGCATACAACAGCTTGATGCCGCCCCGGTATTGACCGGGAACATATTGATTCATCGCCCGCACATTGGCTTCAAATACTTTAAACAGCCGATGCAACTGCGCTGAATCAATATCCGCCGGTAACGAGCCGGCTTGTTTTGCCTGCCTAAACAGTTCGTCCAGATGCTGGCTTAAATCGGCTGCCGCCGCTGCTCCGACCGGTATTGCTTCCGCATCGTCCAGGCCCAGTTCCTTGGCAAACGCCGTCAGCAGCAGTGTTTCGCCCGACAGGCGGTTTTTATCGAGATAATCCTGTTCAAACGTCCGCACTGCCTCGGGCGTATAGCTTTCCATCAACACCAACGTGCCGGCCTGCTCGCCGGCCTGCTGCAACTGTTTGGCCATCTCATAGGCAATCACTCCACCCATCGACCAGCCGCCCAGATGATAAGGACCCTGCGCCTGAACGCTACGTATCGCGGCGACATAAAGCGCGGCCAGCCCTTCAATGCTGCCGGTATGCGCGCCGCTGCCGATATCCGGGGCTTGCAGGCCGTAAATCGGGCGCTGCCGGCCCATGTGCCGGGACAACTCCTGATAGCACAGCACGTTTCCGGCCACGGCATGGACGCAGAACAACGGCGCCATGTCTCCGTCGGGTTGCAAGCACACCAGCGGCGTCCAGGGCTGCCGGCTTTGTTGCAGGAGTTGTGCTTGTCCGGCGATATCCGGGGCTTGGAACAACGATGACAGCGGCAGTTCCCGGCCCAGTTTTTTATGAATAACGGCCATCAGGCGGACTGACAGCAACGAATGTCCGCCCAAATCGAAGAAATTGTCATGCACCCCTACCCGTTCGACATTCAGCACCTGCCGCCAGATTTCAGCCAATTGCGTTTCGATCCCTGTCCTCGGCGCAACATAGCTAAGGTTTTCAGCCGCGCCCGAATCCAGTTGCATCAATGCGGCGCGATCCACTTTGCCGCCGGGTGTTACAGGAATTTGCGCCAGCGGCACAAAAACAGCCGGAATCATATAGTCCGGCAGTCTGGCCGCCAGCGCTTGTTTCAAGTCGGAGGCACTGGCCGGGTTTTCGGATGAAGCCTGCACGACAAAGGCGGCCAGTTGCATGTTGACATTAACAGGCAATACTGTTGACTTAAAAGTATTTGCCCCTTCTCCCTCAGGGAGAAGGTTGGGATGAGGGGGATCAAATAAGCTTTCTTCCTTATTTTGATTTCCCCTCGGCAACTGCTCCCTGCGTTGCTCTACCTCCTGCATCCATGCAGTCGTCACCCAACCCTCTCCCTCTGGAGAGGGCTTTTTACTACTGGAATCACCAGTATTACCGTTAACCGGTCGAACAAGCACCACCGCCTGCTTGATTGAATCCAGATTCTGTAACGCTGTTTCTATCTCGCCGCATTCGACGCGAAAGCCCCTGATCTTGACCTGATGATCCAACCGCCCCAGAAACACTATCGTGCCGTCGTCCAGCCAACGCGCCAAATCGCCGGTTTTATATATCCTCGATCCGGGACTAAGCGGATTGTCGATGAATTTCTGCCGGGTCAGTTCAGGTTGGTTCAGGTAACCGATAGCCAGTCCCGCACCGCCGATATGCAACTCGCCGGGAATGCCGACAGCAACCGGTTGACCGTAAGCATCGAGAATATAGGCGCTTTCACCGGCCAGCGGACGGCCGATAGGAATGTTGAACTCAGGCGTGTCCGCACCGATCTCAAACACCGTGCTGGTGATCGTGGTCTCGGTCGGGCCGTAGGCATTGACCAGACGGCAATCGCGAAGCGGACTAGCGCGCCACAGACTCAGGGTTTCCGGCGTCAACGCCTCGCCGCCTGTTATCGCCAGCCTTAACGGGCGTAGCTCGGCCCATTCCTGTTCACTCCGCGTATCCAGCAGCAGTTCGTACAGATAGGACGGCGGCACATCGGCCACACTGATACCCAGATCCATAACCCTGCTTCTGAATGCCTGCGGCGACCAGAGTTCATCAGGCCGGATCACCACCGTTGCGCCGGTCAGCAATCCTGGCAACACCTGTTCCAGCGATGCATCGACGTTCACCGAGGCAAATTGCAGCACCTTGTCAGCCGGCGTGAGCCGATAATAATCCCGCATGACCTGGCAATGATGGCTGATCGCACCGTGAGCGATCACGACGCCTTTGGGCAAGCCGGTGGAGCCTGAGGTGTAAATAACATACGCGGCCTGTTCCGGCCTGATCTTCGGCGTCAAATCGGCGTCGGATGCCAATATGTCGTCCCACATCTCGTCGACGGCAACGCAGACACAAGCGGAAGCAAGAACCGGCATGCTGTCGCGCAGTTTTGCCTCGGTCATCAGCAGTTCAATTTTGCTGTCGTCCAGCAGATGGCGAATACGCTGTTCGGGATAATCCGGCGCTATCGGCACATAGACCGCGCCCGCTTTGAATATAGCCAGCATGGCCGTAATCATTTGCAGGCCGCGCGCCATGCAGACGCCGACCAAATCGCCCTCGGCCACGCCCTGATTCAGTATATAGTTCGCCAGTTTCGAACTGTGTTGGTCCAGATCCCGGTAGCTTAACGCCTGCTGCTCAAACAGCAGCGCCGTGTTGTCCGGCGTTTGTTGCGCCTGCCTCTGAAACAACTCGACTATAGAATGTTTGCCGTCGTATTCGACGTCACCGGCATTCCAATCGACGACAATCCGCCGTTTTTCGTCCTCCGACAACAACGCATGATCCGCAATCGCCGCATCCGGCCGGGACGTTATCGAAGCAAGCAGATTAATATAATGCCCCATTAGCCTTTGGATCGTGGCGGCGCTAAACAAATCGGTGCTGTAATCGAGTTTCAGCTGAAAGCTGTCTTTACCCTGATACACTTCCAACGCCAGATCATGGCTGCCTTCCTGGTTAACTCCCGACACAAACTCCATCGGCAAATCGGCCAAATCATCCGGCTGGATAAAGTTCTGGTAGGCATACATCACCTGGAATAACGGCGACTTGGACAGATCATGGCCAGCCTTTAATCCTTTCAGCAAAGCCGGAAACGGATAATCGGCATTATCCAGGCCATCGGCAACGGTCAGCTGTAAATCGCGCAGGAAATCGGCAACGCCCTGTTGCCCTGAGATTCGGCTGCGAATAACGATCATATTAATAAAATAGCCGATCACGTCATCGAAACGGCTGTCCGGGCGGCCCAAGGTCGGCATGCCGACCAAAATATCGTCGTCGCCGGAATAACGGTGCAGCAGCATGTTCAACGCGCCCAGAAACAGCACCGACAAATTCACCCGTAGCGATTTCCCTAGCTCCCTGATTTTTTCAGTCAAGTCCGAAGCCAGCTTCATCTCATAACCGGCCCCGTTAAAACGTTGTTCGGCAGGACGCGGATAGTCGCAAGGCAGCGACAGCGCGGACAGCTCGCCGGACAGCCGGCTCTTCCAGTAATCCAGTTGCGCCTGCGCCTGTTCGCCGGCCATAAATTGCTGTTGCCAAAGGACAAAATCGTTATAACCGGCTTGCGGCAGGGCTTGATCCGGCTCGGCTCCGGCAAGCAGCTGCCGGTAAGTCTGCATTAACGCTTTAACCAGCAACACGGCCGAGCTGCCGTCAAAAACGATATGGTGAACCGTAATCAGCACATAACTGTCGACAGCGGAAACCGGCGACAGCACCTGCACCCGAAACAACGGCCCGTGCTCCAGGTCGAACGGCTGTTTGCTCTTTTCCCTGAACAGCTCAATGATGTCGGCTTCGGAGTTTTCATGCGCAAAGCACAGTTGCGCATCGCTCGGCAGGATTTGATACAGCTCGCCGTTATGCTGGCGGAAAACCGATCCCAGCACCGGGTGACGTTGCAGCATCAGTTCGCAAGCCTGTCTGAACAGATCGATGTCCAGGCCGGTGCGAAAGCGTAGCACGACGGGAATATTATAGGCGCTCATTTGCGGAGCCAATTGATGCAGCAGCCACAGCCCTTTCTGGCCTTCGGATAACGGCAGCATCGCCGACGGCTCGCTTACCGACTCTGCCGGCGCTAATTCACTGCTGTTTTTTTTTACCTGCTGCGACTCGGCAAATTCAATCAGTTCAGCCAGCGTGGCATATGTGAACAGATCCCTTGCCGATATTTTCACGCCAAAAACTTGCTCAAAACCGCGCCGCAATTGGTTTGAAAACATCGAATCGACGCCGTAATCCTGGAGGCTTTTGCTCATGCCGATGCCGGGGATGCCAAGCGACCGGGACAGGACGTGTGTCAAATAGCGTTCCATGTTGTCGCGCATCGATTGCCGCGCATCGATTGCAAAAGGCAGGTTCGAATCGGCTACATCGCCGGAAACCGTTTTACCGCCCAACCAATAGCTTTTCCGCTCGAAAGGATAAGTCGGCAGAGCGATTCTGCTCAAGGTCTCGCCGCCGTGCATCCCCTGCCATACGATCTTGACGCCCTTGACCCAATACAGCGCCAGTTTTTTAAGATCCTTTTCCGCCAACAACATCTGTAACATCGACTGGCCGCTTTTACCGGACAGCAGCTGTTTGACGTCGTAATTGTCCTGCTCGTGATCGCCGGTAAAGACATTTTCCGCCGTGCCGCGCAAATAAGCCTGCAAGGCTTGAATCAGACTATCCCGGCCGTCAACTACCAGCGCCATCCGGTATTCCATGCTTTCCCGCCCCGTTTGCAGCGTATAGGCCAGATTCGCCAGCGACAATTCCGGCTGCTGTTCGATAAACGCCAGCATCTGTTGTATGACGGCCCGAAGCTGCGCGGCAGTTTTGGCCGAAAACAACATTAACTGCGGAGCGCCTGTTTCCGGCGTTTTCTGTCTAGCCGGCTCATATTCCTCGACGATCAGGTGCGCATTGGAACCGCCCGCGCCGAATGAACTGACGGTCGCCCGTAACGGATATTCGCGTCGTTCGCCATCATCCAGCGCCACTGTCGGCCGGTGCCATGGCTCAAGCCGCCGTTGCAGATGAAACGGCGTCTGCTCGAAGCTTATATTCGGATTAAGCGGCTGCGCCTTGATGGTCGGCGCCAACTGCCGGTGTTGCAGTTGCAGCAGCACTTTGATCAGTTGCGACATGCCCGATGCCGCCTCGGCATGGCCGATATTCGATTTGACCGAACCGATAGCGCAGAACTGACGCTCGGCGGTGTATTTGCCAAAGCCCGCAGTCAACGCGTTCAGCTCAATCGCATCGCCCAGCGGCGAACCGTTGGCTGCCGACTCGACATAGCTGACGGTGCGCGGATCGATACCGGCCTTGGCGAAATTGCCTGCAATCAAATCGGCCTGGGCGGATGTGCTGGGTACTGAATAACCGTTGGACTGCCCGCCGTGATTGATAGCCGTCGATTTAATCACGGCCAGGATATTATCGTTGTCGGCCAGCGCATCTTTCAGCGGTTTCAGCAGCACCGCGCCGACCGCTTCAGCCGGAAGATAGCCGTCGCCGTCGCCGAAACTGCTGCTGTCAGGGCTGCTGCCTATGATCTGCCCGGCGGATAAGCCGATATATTTTTTCGGATGAATCGTCAGGTTGACGCCGCCGGCAACGGCGATTTTGCACTCGCCTTTCAGCAGGCTGTCGCAGGCCATATGCACGGCAACCAGCGCCGATGAACACATGGTATCGATTGCGATGCTGGGGCCCTGGAAATTGAAAAAATACGATACCCGGTTGGCGATGGAACTGTGCGATGACAACGCAACCAGGGACTCGCGCACCAGGTCCGATTCAAACGCGTGATATTGCTGGGTCATCGATCCGGCAAAAACACCGACCCGCGACTGGCAAAGGCGTTGCAATGTCTCTCCCAGATACCCAGCCGATTCAAGCAGATTCCACACCGTTTCCAAAAACAGCCGCTCTTGCGGGTCCAGCAACTCGGCTTCTTTGGGCGATATTTTGAAAAACAGCGGATCGAACCCGGCCACATCGTCCAGAAAACCGCCCCATTTGCAGTAACTTTTACCGGGCTTGTTTTTGTCGGGATCGAAATATTGTCGATAATCCCAGCGCTGTTGCGGAATCTCGGTAATGCAATCCTTGCCTTGGGCAAGGTTTTGCCAGAACTCGTCCAGGTCGTTTGCCTGCGGAAAGCGCCCGGACATGCCGATCACCGCTATATCATAAGCGCCGGTTTGCACTGTTGTTTCGACAGCCGCGGCTTTGCCGGCATCGGCATTATCCTGTTTTTCGTCCGGCGTCAGCTTGAACAGCATCGTCAACTGCTGCGGAAATCTATCGACAAAATAAGCGCCGACAGCCTCGATGCTCGGATATTCAAAAAACAGGGTTTTGGGCAATGGGCCGAAAACTTTTTCCAGGTCATTGGTCAACTTCATCATCGCCACCGAATCGATGCCGTACTGCTCTATCGGCACATCGGCTTCAATGCGGTGAACCGGCAACTTGAGCATTTCGGAAAGCCTATTCGCAATCAGGCCCTCGACTTTACCTTGCAATTGCTGCGGGTCCGATAGTTGAGCCGCCTTGTCCTGCGGCGCAGCATCGCAGTGCTGTGGATCAAGAAAAAGCCCGCGCAGCCGGGGAACATCGCCTTCCAGCACCATGACCTGATCCTTACCGGAAGCCACGCCACGGTACAGCGCTTCAATACCGGCCTGCGTCCGCATCGGTTTTAAGCCGGCGGTTTGCCACATCATCTCTTTGCTCTGGGCATCGATATCCATGCCGCCCTGTTGCCATAACGGCCAGTTGATCGACAGCGTATGGCCTTTGGGCCGCATCGCCTCGGATTGCTTTGACGACAAGCGGTTGCGGTAGGCCGCATAGGCATCCATAAAGGCATTGGCGGTTGCGTAATCGGACTGGCCGGGATTTCCGACAGCCCCTGCCAGCGACGAAAACAGGATAAAAAAGTCCAGATTGACCGACCGGCTGGCTTGGTCCAGGTTGACGACGCCGGACACCTTGGCGGCGAGCACATCCTGCAATTCGGCAGCGGTTTTCTTGAAGATAAAATTATCCCGGATAATGCCCGCGCTATGGATAATGCCGTTTAACGGACCTTGGCAATCGCGCTCAATCGACTGGATCAGGCCGGTCACCGCCTGTTTATCGCCGACATCGACAATGCGGTATTCAACCCTGGCGCCCGTGGCTTGCAACGCTTCGATAGCGGCCCGCCGTGCGTCATCCAACACTGAGCGTCCGGTCAGGATCAAGGTCACATGATTGACCTGGCGGACAATTTCCCGCGCAAAAATCAAGCCCAATCCACCGGCCCCTCCGGTAATCAGGTAAACGCCGCCCTGTTTCCATACCGGCACGGCTTGTTGATCGCCAGCCAATTCAGCCCAAGTCATTACCTGCCGTTTGCCTTGGCTGTAACGGATATGCGGCTCTGGAGACTGCCCGTCTTGATGCAGAATGGCAGCCAGTTCAGCCGGAGCAACGAACGCATCCAGCTCGATCAACTGGCCGGTAAACTGAGGGTTTTCCATCTGCGCCGTTTTCAGCATCGCCGCCAGCGCGCTCAATAATTGCTCGGGACAGCCGGACGGTTGTTCCCCGGTACCGATCACAATCTGCAATAAGACCTGCCCTGCCGGTTTGCGTTTGAATAATTCCTTGATCTGCTCGAATACCTGAACGGCATAGTCGTTAAAACAGCTATCCGTTTCGCGGCTGGAGGAATGCAGCGGCAAACAGACAGCGCCGGGGATTTCAAGCACCGGTCCGCCGCTGAATAGAATCCTATGTTCGCTATACTGCAAACGATCAGGGTTTGCACTTTTTAGAATCCCCTCACCCCAACCCTCTCCCTCAGGGAGAGGGGGACAAGATTCGCAATTCGTACCGGTGTCGAGTATATATTCGGTTTCAGCAGGCGTTTGCCCGATAGCTTGCTCTTTCCAGACCGGACATAGCATCAAGATGCCCGTATTCCCGGCTGGTGAAGCGGCCGAACTAGCGGCTCTTTCGACAACTGCCTGTCGGCCGGTCTGTTCGGGCAGTTCCAGCCAATAACGCTCCCTTGCAAACGGATAGGTCGGCAGGCTGATGCGCTTTGGCGGTCTGGCGTCGACGGCATATAAGCGATGCCAATCGACGCTAGCCCCTTTAACCCAGTTCGCCAGCAGCTCGGCGATGCTGTGCCGATCCTGCCCGCTCAAAGATTCGCTTTGCTTGCTGTATCCGGCCCGGCCAAGATAAAGCCCATCGCGGTCGCTCTGCAAAAACCGGTTCAGTTTTTCGGTCAGTTCCTGCACCGATCCGGCAATAAAGCCCAGCCGTTGCGGCATGGCCTCCCGCCCGATCTGCAAGGTAAAAGCCGTATCCGGCAACGACAATTCCGCCTGATGCCGATGCACAAACTGCAACAAACTTTCAACATATTGCCGAAGCTGCTGTTCGGTTTTGGCCGACAGCACAAACGCGCAAGGCGCATCCGATGGCCGCGCCGCGATACCGGTTTCCGGCCCGACATATTCTTCGATAACCATATGCGCATTGGAGCCGCCGGCGCCGAACGAGGAAACGCCGGCAGTCCGATGCTGAACTTGACCGTCGATAACCGGACGGGGCCATTCGCGCAACTGCTGGTTGACCTGAAACGGCGTCGCCGAAAAATCGATATTGGGGTTCAGCGTTTGCGAGTGCAGCGACGGCGCAATCTTGCCTTCGCGCATTTGCAACAAGACCTTGGTCAGCCCGGCTATACCGGCCGCCGATTCGCAATGGCCGATATTGGACTTGGCCGAACCGATCCAGCAACCGTACCCCGGCATAGCGTATTTGCCGAACGCTTTGCTCAAGCCGGTAATCTCTATCGGATCGCCGAGCTTGGTGCCGGTGCCGTGCGCTTCAATGTAACCGATAGCCCTGGGGTCTATGTTGGCCTCGCGCAAGGCCCGGCCGATCGCCATTTGCTGCGCGTTGGGATTGGGTACGCTGTAACCGTTGGTTTTGCCGCCGTGGTTCAACGCGCTACTCTTGATCACGCCGTAAATATGATCGCCGTCGCGTTCGGCATCGGCCAGCCGTTTCAGTATCACGACGCCGACGCCCTCGCCCGGAATATAGCCGTCGCCGCCTGCACCGAAACTTTCGCACTGGCCCGAACTGGAAATATACTGCCCCGAACTGAGCATCGTGTATTTATTCGGGTGAATGCTGACATTAACGCCGCCGGCCAAGCCCAGGTCGGTACGGCCCAGTTTCAGGTCCTGGCAGGCCAGATGTATTGCCGTCAGCGAACTGGAGCACATAGTGTCGACAGTCATGCTGGGGCCATGCAGATTCAAAAAATACGATACCCGATTGGCTATGCCGGCATAGATGTTGGCGGTTACCGCAGGCTTTCCGCGCAAACCGGCTTCCAGTCCCAACAGCTGGTATTCGCCGTACATCACGCCGGCATAAACACCGACCTGGGCAGGCAGATCGTCATCGTTCAACGAGCCTGTCAGCGGTTTTTGCAGATCCTCGCGCCGGTAGCCGGCATCTTCCATCGCCATCCAGGCATGTTCCAGGAACAACCGTTCCTGCGGGTCCATGTATTCGGCTTCATTCGGCGAAATATTGAAGAACAGCGGATCGAATTTATCGACATCGGCAATAAAGCCGCCCCACTTGCTGTAATGCCGCCCCGGCTGGCTGCGATCCTCGCTGTAATAGGCGCGCCAGTCCCAGCGGTCTTCGGGCACTTCGGTAATGCAATTAAGGCCGTCGCGGAGATTCAGCCAAAATTCTTCTATATTCCGCGCCTGCGGATAACGTCCGGACAGACCGATAATCGCAATATCCAGGGCGCCTGCAACGGGCTTTGCCGGTGCAATCGCGGCAGGAGCCGGCTTGAATTCGGTTTTGACCGATTGCGCCGCCGTATTATTAGTCAATGCGGCAACGGCGACTGGTTTATTGCCGCCCAACAGTTTTAGCAGCTGCGGCCTGTATGCCTCAAGAAAATAATCGGCCAGTTCGGCCAGCGTTTGATACTCGAAAAACAATGTTTTCGATAACTTGCCGAAAGACTTTTCCAACGTAGCAGTCAATTCCATCATCATCATCGAATCTATGCCGTAGGATTCCAGCGCCTCATCCGCCCTGATTTCATCGACCGGCTGCTTGAGCGTCGACGAAAGCAGCTGTTTGAAATAATCGATGGCTTTAATCCTGAGGTCATCGGCATCAACCGGGGCCGGCTGATCGTGCTTAGTTGCCGGTAAGGTTGTATTGCCAGAACCGCTGCCCTCGGTGTCCAGCAGGCGCGAAGTAAAACCCTTGATCTGCACGCAGACCTGGCCTTGGTCATTGCACAAGTCTATATCGAGCTTCTGCACCCGGTCATTGGCCGAGCTGCCGATGGAACGGCGCACCCAGGCCCACATCGAACTGACGCAGGCGCTGAAAACATCAACCGTTTCCACAGCGAACGGCAGCGACGGTTTTAACCGGTCGTTTGACGGCGCGGTGGTTTCGGTAGTCATGCCCAGACCGATGGATGCTTGCAGCGCAGAGTCCATCAGGCTGGGGTGCAACACATAGTGATCCAGCGTATACAGCACCGGTTCTGGCAGCGCCAACCGGGCCAGCACCTGCTCGTTCCCGGAGAACAATTCACTAATGCCCTGATGTCCGGGGCCGTAATCAAGCCCCAGCGCGCTGAACAACTGGTAGCATTGCGCCGAATCGAACCGGTTCATACCCGCTTGCGCCAGTATTGCTCCCGGATCGAGATTGGCCGGATTAACTGCGGACTTAAACGAAACAATGCCCTGACTGTGAACCTGCCCGTCCTGTTCAGTTGAACCGCCGGTAAAAATCCGGTAATTGATAGTGCCGTCCGCACTGGTCGTCAGGTCTATCCCGATATTCTGAGGCTGATCGACGATCACCGGCCTGAGCCAAACCACATCCTGTAACCGTAATGCCGTTTGCGCTCGGCGTTCCGGCCCTGCCGCAATCGTCGCCGCCGCGCGCGCCATCTCAAGATAGGCCACACCCGGCAACACTTTTTGCCCCTGCACCAGGTGATCGGCCAGGAAAAACTCGTTTCCGGTCAATGTCGTGGCAAATCCGACCTGCTGCAACGTCGATACGTTTTCATGCACCAAAGGATGCAAATGTTTAGAACCCGCCGCTTGGTTGGGCACGCTCTCGGGCCGCGCTTCTATCCAGTACCGCTGTTCGGCAAACGGATAACCCGGAGCGGAAATTCTGCGGGGTTTGTTAGGATAAGGTTTCGTTTCGCCGTACAGTTTTTCCCAATCGAAATTCAGCCCTTTGACCCACATGTCCAGCAATTTGGAGAATTTCCCGCGCTGCATCCATTTTTCCAGCGCTTCCTGCAACTCCTCATCTGCGGTAAACGCGGCCAAAATCTGCTTGTGCTGTTTAACCTGCCCCAAATACAGGTCGTTGACCGCATCGATCCGGCCTTCGATAAAGGCGCGCAGTTTATGTTCAAGCTCTGCAATGGAACTTGCGATAACCGCAAAACGTTCGTCCATCGGCTCCCGGCCGACCTGAAGCGTATAGGCAAGATCGGCCAGCTTGAAACCGTAGTGCTTATTGCCTTCCGGCTCTAAAACCAGGATAGCCTGTTCCCGATTTAGCCGCTCATGCAATGCCGGATAGTTTTCCAGCAAACCGGTAACCATTGCCGCAATCGAGTGATGATCGAGAACCGCCTTGGCCTCGATTTCAAGCTCGAACGCCTGTTGCAGCCTCGCCAGCAGCATCGTTCTATGCACCGGATCGAAGCCGTAATCGTCCAGCGCCTGCGCCGGTTCGGTTTCGCTTTGATCTATCTGCAATATATCCGCAACCAGGGAACGAACTTTGTGCGACAGAACTTGTCCCGCCGCATTTTGACTATCCGCTACGGCACCGGCGGCTATAAAGGCCAGCAATTCTTCGGCATACGCTTTCAGCCTGTCCTGATTTTTTGCCGACAGCAACACCAAACTGGGCAGTTCCGATGCTTCGCTATTCGCCGCAACCGCGTCCTGACAATATTCCTCAATCACGACATGCGCATTGACGCCGCCGAAGCCGAACGAGCTGACGCCCGCACGCCGCGGCAGTTCGCGCCCGTCACGGTCGCGCAACGGCGTCCACTCCCGCTTATCCCGAACCAGGTAAAACGGGCTGTCCTGCAATTGGATATAAGGATTCACCTCGTCGCAATGTAGGCTCTTGACCAGCGTTTTGTGTTTAAGCTGGAGCAGCACTTTGATGACTCCGGCAACCCCGGCCGCCAGCTCCAAATGGCCGATATTGGTTTTGACCGAACCCAGTCCGCAATGCGCGGCGGTGATTTCAGGCGTTCCGGTGGCCTGATACAAGTCCCCGAATGCTGTTTTCAACGCGTTGATTTCAATCGGATCGCCCAGCTCGGTACCGGTGCCGTGCGCCTCGATATAACTGACCGTGCGCGGATCGATGCCCGCCCTGGAGTAAGCCGCCTTCAGCAATTCCGCCTGCGCTTTCGGATTCGGCGCGGTCAGCGAATTGCCCCGGCCGCCGTGGTTTTCGGCGCTGCCGCGGATGACCCCGTAAATATGGTCGCCCGCCTGCTCCGCCGCTTTCAGTTTTTTCAAAAACAACATGCCGACGCCTTCGCCGCGCACATAACCGTTGGCCTGACTGGAAAAGGTCTTGCAGCGTCCATCCTGGCAAAGCATGCCGGCCTTGTTGAAACTGATCTGCGTCTCCGGGCTGATGATCAGGTTAATGCCGCCGACAATAGCCTGGTCGCAATCGCCGTTCGCGATGGCCGCAAGCGCGCGATGAATCGCAACCAATGAACTCGAACACGCGGTTTCAACCGGCTCGCTCGGGCCGTGAAGATTCAGGAAATAACTCATCCGGTTCGGCCCTACCGAACCGACCACGCCGGTCGAACTGTAGCTTTCAATGGCCGAGCCGCTTTTCGCCATCAGCTCGCCATAGCCGCTGGAAGCCGTGCCGATGAATATCGCGGTATTGCTGTCCGACAGACTGCCCGCCGAATAGCCCGCATCTTCTATCGCTTTCCAGACATACTGCATTAACAACCGCTGCTGCGGGTCCATTAATTCGGCTTCCCTGGGCGAAATACCGAAAAACCGGGCATCGAAATTGCCGACGCCGTCGATAAAACCGCCCCATTTGATATTGGTTTTGTTGGCCTCGGTTGCCGGGTCGCCGTATAAGGCTTGCCAGTCCCAGCGGTCTTTCGGAATCTCGCTGATGCAGTCTTTCCCGTCCAGCAGGTTGTTCCAGAACTGATCGAGATCGCTGGCCATCGGAAAGCGGCCGCTGATGCCGATGATCGCAACGGCTTTGTCGGTGTCTTTTTGCGATTCGGCTGCCGTTGCAGTAATGGCAAACCGCGCCTGCGGCTGAACCGGCATTGAAGCCGGATCGGTTAACGGTTCTTGATAAGCTTCGCCGCGTCCAGTTTGCGCCGGTTTAGCCTGCAAGCCGAATGCCTGCGCAAACACGGATCGATATTCCAAAGCCAGCCAATCGGCAAAATCGGCGATGGTCGGATATTCAAAGAAAATCGTCGGCGTCAGTTCCAGCTGGTATTGCTGGTTCAGCCTGTTGGAAAAATCGGTCAGCGTGATCGAGTCGAATCCGTAATCGCTGAACTCGGCATCCGCGTCCAGGTCTTCCAGCTCGAACTTCATCAGTTTCGCGACGGCCTGCAACAGCATTTGCCGGATTTTGGCTTGCAGTTCGCCGGTATCGATTTGCGGGCCGGTCGCCCTCTCGTCATTCCTGTCCGGCGTAATCGTTTTCGCTGTTTTTTCCGGCGTCGTTGTGAGCAGTTTGCGGATGCGCGTCAACGCCCCTTGCATGACCATCATCTGCGCTACGCCGGATGCCATAATCCGATTGAATGCATCAATGCCGTTATCGCTCGGTAACGCCGCCATGCCCGTGGTCTGCTGCATCATGGCTTCCGCAGCCGCTTCCATGCGCATGCCGCCGTCCGACCACAGCGGCCAGTTGATTGAAAACGTATGGCCGCGCCGCAGCCCATCGCTGACCTGCGCGTTACGATACTCGGCAAAAACGTCCATAAACGCATTAGCGGCCGCATAGTCCGCCTGCCCGGCGCTGCCCCAGGCTCCGGCAGCCGATGAAAATAAGGCAAAGAAATCCAGGTCGATATTTTTAGCGGCGTTATCCAGGTATAGGGTTCCGGCTACTTTCGGAGCCAAGACTTCGGTAAATTCTTGTGCCGTTTTTTTCTGGATAAAATTATCCCGAAGCAAGCCCGCGCAATGCAAAATGCCGTCGATACGGCCATGCGTATCGGTCAATTTGGCAATTAAATCGTCCACATCCTGTTGCCTGCCGACATCCAATTGCCGGTATTCGGCGTTGACGCCGGACGAGGACAACCGATCCAACTGCGCCTGTTTTTGCGGACTTAATGCCGAACGCCCGCACAAAATTACAGTCGCATTTTTGCCATGTCCGGCAATTTGCTTTGCAAACAAAAGACCCAGCCCGCCACTGCCGCCGGTAATCAGGTAGACGCCGTTATCTTTCCACGGCACGACCGACGGCCCTGCAATATCCGCTTCCTGCCAGCTCAGTACCTGACGCTTGCCGCCGTGGTAGCGAATCTGCGCCTGTTCCGGCATCCGGCTGCCTTCAATGATTTTTGCTGTCAGCCCATTCCCGGTTTCAACTTCGATTAATTGGCCGAAAAATCTTGCATTCTCCCGGCTTGCGGTTTTCAGCAGCCCGGACAAGCCGCCCAGCAGCCTGCCTTTACCACGTTCCGGAATCAGCACTTGAAGCAGCGTATTGCCGGTAGTTTTCCGGGCAAAAGCCTGCTTGATTATCTCGAAAATCTTGATGGCCGCATCCCGGTAGCTGTCTTCGATAGCTCCGTTCAAATGCAGACGCTGACAGCTTGCACCGGCGACCTGCCCGGCGATTGCCTGTTCTGCCGATTCGGGAAACTGTCCATCCAAATCGCACAACACGACCAGATGCTGCGCCCAGACTTTACTTTCTGCATCGGCTGCTACAGCTTGATCCGTCCATACCGGCTTGCACATCAGCATCGCGCTGGTTTCGGCGGGTTGTTTTTGATCAAGACTGCGGGAGGAAAAGCCTTTCATGCGGACGCAAATCCGCCCTTGCTCGTCGCACAAGTCGATGTTCAGTTTTTGTACTTTGTCGGCCGGTGAACTGCCGTCGGCGTAGCGTATCCACGCCCACATCGTTGCCGACGGCTGAGCCAGCAAGGTGAGTTCATCCAGCGCAAAAGGCAGCGACGCGGGGAACTCGGACGCGCCGGTTGCTGCACCTGTCGGCAGCGCATGGCCGGAACCGGCCATCAGTCCGATGCAGGCTTGCAGACCGGAGTCTATCAAGCCCGGATGAAGCACGAATTGCGTCGAGCCGTTTTCTACACAGGCTGGTAATACCAGTTTTGCCAATACTTGAGGGGGAGCATGTGCTCCTTCTCCCTGAGGGAGAAGGCTGGGATGAGGGGGATTAAATAAGCTTTCTTCCTTATTTTGATTTCCCCTCACCCAACCCTCTCCCTCTGGAGAGGGCTTTGTGTTACCGGGAGCAGAATAATAAACCGTTTCCAACCCTTGATGACCCGGACCGTACTCTATGCCCATAGCCCTGAACGCGTCATAGCATTGCCCGGCAGCTAGGCTGTTCCGCTCGGCCTGTCCACCGGTTATTTTGTCCCGCAACGCGGCCAAATCAAGCTTTTCTACCGCGGCATCGGCAGACGATTCCGCTTGCAGCACCGCCGTACCCTGGCTATGCAAAACAGCCTCGCCATCAACTTTACTGTAAATCCGATAGGCGATTTGATTGTTTTGCTCCGGATACAGGCCGATATGCAGCGGCGTCGATTGCTTGCCGATGACGAACGGTCTGGCCCAGACCACGTTTTTCAGCCGGATGTTAACCGGGTTGCCGTCCGCTTCCGCGCTGACCTGTTTTATCGCCGCCCGCGCCATTTCCAGATAGGCGACGCCGGGCAGCACCTTCTCGCCCATCACCACATGATCGGCCAGGAAAAACTCGGTACCGCTGAACACGGAACTGAAGCGCTGCTCGGCAAGATCCGATGTATTCTGATGCATCAACGGATGCAGTTGCGCGGGAGCTTGACTGATGCGCCTGTTGCCGCCGTTTTCCGGCAGCCAGTACCGTTGTCTGGCAAAAGGGTATGAAGGTAGGGTAACCCGCCGCGGCCGTCTGCCGGCAAACGCGATTTCGGCATACAGCGCTTGCCAGTCGATATTAGCGCCCTTGAGCCAAAGCTCGGCCAGTTGCCGGACATCGCCCTCGGCAAAGCGCTGTCTGACGGTTGCCGCTAAGGCGTCATCTTCATTCAGCGCCTTGTTGCGCTTGACCGTGCCTTGGTAACAATCGCCGGCTTTGAGTTTTGCCTTCAACTCGGCAACCGAATCCGCGATAACAGCCAGCCGTTCGGTCATGGCCTCGCGCCCAACCTGCAAGGTAAAGGCAATATCGGCGATGTCCGGCGTTTCCGAATCCGCCATCCCGTCCAAAAACCGAAGCAGGCTATCGACCACATCGCCAAGCCGGGCTTCATTTTTGGCCGACAGCAGGATCAGAGACGGCGCAGATCTTTGCACCGGCGGCAACGGTTTTTCGATATATTCCTCAATCACCGCATGCGCATTGGAACCGCCGGCCCCGAACGAACTGACGCCTGCGCGTCTCGGCTGCTCGTCGCCGTCGATAACCGCTCTTTGCCAGGACCGCCCCTGCTGCAAGATAAAAAACGGCGACTGCTCCAGCTCTATCATCGGATTGATAACATCGCAGTGCAGGCTCGGATACAGCTGCTTGTGCCTGAGCGCCAGCACCGCCTTGATAACCCCGGCAATACCGGCTGCGGTTTCCGCATGACCGATATTCGATTTGACCGAACCCAGGCCGCAATAGGCGGTATCCGGCATCGCAACGCCGGAGCTTCGATGCAATTGCTCGAACGCCATTTTCAGGCCGTTTATTTCAATCGGATCGCCCAGCGACGTGCCGGTGCCGTGGCATTCGATGTAGCCGATGCTGCGCGGATCGATGTTGGCTTTTTGATGCGCCTCGACAATCAGGCTGGCCTGCGCTTTCGGGTTCGGCGCAGTCAGCGATGTGGACATGCCGCCGTGATTTTCGGCGGAACCCCGGATCACGGCCAAAATGGTGTCGCCATCCTGTTCGGCCCGTTTCAACGATTTCAAAAGAACCGCGCCGACGCCATCGCTACGCACATAGCCGTTGGCCTGTTCGGAAAAGGTTTTGCAGCGTCCGTCCTCGCAGATCATGCCGACCTTGCTGTACATGATGTGCATGTCCGGCGAAATCAACAGATTTGCGCCGCCTGCAATCGCCATTTCGCAGCCTTCGTGCTGAATGCTCAACACCGCCCGGTGCAACGCCACCAGCGAACTCGAACAGGCGGTATCGATGACCTGGCTGGGGCCGTGTATGTCGAGGAAAAAAGACAGCCGGTTGGGACAGAACATATGCCCGAGACTGGTCAGGTGCAACGCCTCCATCGCGCCGGCACGGTCGATCAGGTGTGCGTAATCCTGTAAATTGATGCCCATGAACAGGCCGATTTTACTGCCGGAAAGGGATTTCGGCGCGTAACCGGCCGACTCGATCAGTTTCCACACACACTGGATAAACAGCCGGTGTTGCGGGTCCATCAATTCCGCTTCCCTCGGCGACATGCCGAAAAACAGCGGATCGAACTTATCGATGTCCGGCGCAAAACCGCCGTATTTGACCTTGGTAAATTCGCCCTGCTTCGGGTCGCCGTATACCTTTTGCCAATCCCAGCGCTCAGCCGGAATTTCGCTGATGCAGTCGTCGCCTTGGTGCAGGTGTTTTTCGAATTCCTGCAAATTCGCACTGTCCGGGAATACGCCCTCCATTGCGATGATCGCAACGGGTTCGTAGCCGGTTTCGACGGCGTTCTGAGCAACGTTCGGCGTTTCCTGACGCTCCGTTTCTTCAACAGCACGAACCTGCGGCCCGGCTGCGGCACTGGCCCGGAATTTAGTGATCCAGCTTTTAACCTCGGAATCGATTTCGGCGTTGTCGATGTCAGCCGTTTCAATTGCCTGCACCGCGCCAGCAGCGTGCGATGCATTATCGACCGGCTGAACTTCTTCGGTTAGCAGCCGCTTATCGATAGTCTTGCGATAACGCTGATACAAAATATCGGACAGTTCATCCAGATGCCGGGCCTCGAAAAAAACGGTCGGCGCAATCGGCAAATCCAGCAGGTCTGAAATACGCTTCATGATTTCAGTGACGATAATCGAGTCGACACCGTAGCGGGACATATTTTCCCTGACATCCAACCTGTCCGGCGGAATCTTCAGCACCGTTGACGCAATGTGGGCAATTTCCTGCCTGAATCCAAGCGGCGTTGCATTGTCGTCGGTATCGGTCTGCCCGGTCTGCTGCCGGGCCGATATGTTTACCGCGTTCCTATCGGGAAGCTCCGGCTCAGGCTGCCGCATGTGAGCGCTTGACGGCTGCACTTTTTCCGGAACGCATGGGCACGCTGGTTGAGCCTGCTGCGATGCAGCCTCTATCAACTCGTCATCAAGGAACTGCTGCATTGCGGCGTCCAGGTCTTTTGAACTGTCAAATGTCATCCGGCATCTCACTCAGCCAATTTCAACAAATAAAATACCCCACCTTAGCAAAACCAGCTGCTTTGGCGGGATCGGATAATAACTGCATCGTTTGATTTCGATACACCTCAGTGTCATCCATAATCACAATGAATCGGGAGTAATACAACCCGTTAATTCGGTTTGGCCGCCTCATAAAAAAGACGAACCAATGGCGCATAGCGGCCATGCTTCATCGCATGTTCCATCGCGGCGTAATACATCGCCCTATTTTTACCGTCAAATACCGGCGGCATTAACCGAGCATTCAAGCACTGAGCCATCACCAAAGCGCGCCCTACACGGCCATTACCGTCACCAAACGGATGGATTAAAATAAAATAAGCATGCGCCTTGGCAATAGCGTCCAGCGTATCGGACTTAGCCTCTTTATAAATCCATCGGATCATTTCTTCTTCAATATCTTCCGGTTCAGTGGTTTGCACGCCGTCCAACCGCCCCATCACACGAATCTTGGTGGAAAAAAAACCTGCATCATCATGAATACCGCGCATAAAGTCGGCATGCAAAGTCTTGATGCTGTCTACAGTGATCGGCATCGGCTCACCATGCTCGACAATTTTCTGCCAAAGTTGCTTATGCGTAATAAAAGCATTAAAGCCTTCAAGAAAAGTCTGCCTGTCCATATTCTTAGGCATGTTCTTGCCATCGATTATGTTATCGAAATCCGTTTTCGCCATATCGGTTTCAATTTCAATCGTGCCATAACTCAAACGGCGTAAAAATGGCAGGAACAGCGTCTTGTTGTGAGGCATATCATCCGGCAGCAAAACGGCTTCAAAGCGTTGTTTGGGAGCATCCCACTCCGGGATCAAAAAATGCCGGCAATACAAAACATCAATATCCAGAAGACACTTGGCAGAGATCGACTCAGGCTTCTGCCGCCAGTTGAGAAGTGTTCTCCTTGAAACGCCAATCGTTTCCGCAAGCTTTGTCGAATAAACAAATGCCGACTGAAGCCGGTCAAGTTTATCTATGACGCTGATATTGCTGTATTTCATAATAACTATGCTGGTTACCCATGGTTTTTAGCTAGGGTAACAAAAGCGAGAAACACATTCAATATAAGTTAATTTGTTTCTCACATCGAGTTCTCAAATATCTCTAGCACCCGTGACAGCGGTGAAGATGACGCACAATACTGTTGACTTAAGCGGTACAAAGCCCTCTTCAGAGGCATAAGTATCTACACAGCTTTTTTGCATTATAAATACAATGAGTTACTAATCGACTTAGCTCCCTCTCCTGCTGGAGAGGGTTGGGGTGAGGAGAATAAAAACAACCATTTATATCCCCCTCATCCCAACCTTCTCCCTCAAGGGAGAAGGAGCCCGTACTCTTAAGTCAACAGCATTGAAGATAACGCAAGAGGCCTACACTGCCTCTGCAAATTCAACGCTCATCCAGCATATCGCGGTACTTGCGCGCGACTTTAATAAATTTCCAGAAATCCACTTCCCATAGATGCCGGTGCGAATCCAGAAAATAATCCTGTCCCAAATCCGGATCGTCTTCCTGCTTGGCCTGGATAAATTTGGCATAGCCTTTACTTTTGTCGGTAAACGCCTTGATATAGCTCCTGACGAACTGCCCCTGCAATCTCAAGCCGTCGCCTAAGCCTGCCGCCGCATTAACAAAACCGAAGAAAAATATGTTGTCCAGGTTTCTCGGCGCAATATGGATAAACAGGTCCGGAATGCCCGCTTTCCATTGCAGCAGCGCCGGATCGATAAACGGAAAATCACGGTCGTAGCCGGTGGCGTAAATAATCACATCCACGTCGGCGCTGGAACCGTCGGTGAAATAGACGGTGCTGCCGTCGAAATAGTCGACATCGTCTTTCGGCTGAATATCGCCATGACCGATATGGTACAAAATCTGGGAGTTCATGATCGGATGCGCGCCGTCCAGCGGGTGATCGGGCTTTTTCAATCCGTAATCGACGCCATCGTAACCGGCCAACTTGAATACCTGCTGTATGTAGGACATGGTCTCTTCCTTGGATTTGAACTTGTTGCCCAGTTGCAGCATCCATTGCGGCGTCGGCTTGCCGCCGATAAATTTCGGGTAATAATGGTAGCCCCGCCGCGTGCTGTGATAAACCTCGGTGCCATGATGCACGGCATCCACGGCGATGTCGCAACCGGAGTTGCCTGCGCCGACCACCAGAACCCGTTTGCCCCTGACCTGATCGGGGGTTTTATAGTCCATTGAGTGGAAAACCTCGCCGCTGAAACTTCCCCGGTACGGCGGGGACGGATAACGGGCGACCCGTTGCGCGCCGTTGCAGACCGCGACAAATGAATAGTGCTTGCATTCTCCACTGGACAAGGTCACATCCCAACCGTCCCCGGCCGGTTCCAGTTTGGTTACCGAGGTATTGAAAATGGCTTTGTCGTACACGCCGAAGTCCCTGGCATAAGAGCGCATATAAGCCAGCATCATTTTGTGGTTCGGGTAAACCGGATAATCGTCCGGCATCGGGTAATCGGGCACCTGGGTATTGAACTTCGGCGAGATCAAATGCAACGAAGGGTAAACCCGGCCGCACTTGCCGTCGCCGTTCCACACCCCGCCCAAATCCGCTTCCGACTCGTACAGGTCATAGTCGATTCCGCCGTCGTTCAGTTCCCTGCCCAGGCCTATTCCCAGCGGCCCGCCGCCAATAATGCATAGTTTTATCGGTTTGTTCATGTCTGATATTTTGTTTGGGTTAAATCGAAATGTTAAACAGCTGGTCTTGTGTGGTAACTGTCAAATCCTGCAAATGCAGGGACGCCTTTCCATTCGCATCGTAGAAGGTCATATCGTATTTTTGCTGCTGTTCACTAGCACCGTCTTTACGCACCAGATGCAGTACGAGCCGATCCGGCAGCGCCCCCGTTGCTGCTATCCGTTGCAGCGAAAACGGCAATAATACCGAACCATTGTTCCCGGCGAAAACCTGAAGCAATCGCCACGCCGCATTGATGAACAGCGGCTGGAATAGCATGGCCCTGATTTGATCATTGGTATTTCCAGGCAGGTTCAGCGTCGCCATCAATTCCGTTCCGTTACCGTAAACATCGGCTATATGTGCTGCATCCTGATCCGCAGGCACACCATCCGACTCCATCCGCTGCAATCCGGCCCGCAGCCTTGAAAGATCAACCGGTTCAGGCAACGGTATAACGGAGCTGCCGGTGATAACCTCGCCGAAATGGTTGCAAGCATCCTGCTGTCCTTCCATGTCGATGGCATAAAGAATATCCCCATCCTTTTTATGCAGGCCGACGGTTAAAGTATGCGCATTGCCCTTTCGATAAACCAGCGGCGTCCCCCAAACCATGTTTTTCAGTCCGGCAACCGGCTGCGCTGTGGCCTGTTCGGCGGCGAACCTGGCCATTTCCGGATAAAACAGCGCCGGGATAAACTGCTGCTCCGCCTGCCGGTAGCGGATCATATGACTTTCATCGCCGGTAAAGGTAGCGGCAAACTGCTGTTTTTGCAGGCTGGAGATATTCCGGTGTACCAGCGGGTGCAACCGGGCTTCAGGCGCTTCAACTTCAACCGTCAGCTCAGGCTGTTCATCGATCCAGTAATGCTCCCTGGCAAACGGATAGCCCGGCAGGCTGACGCGGCGAGGCGCTGCCGGGTACAGGTCTTGCCACGGGATGTCGTAGCCTTGGCAATAAAAATCCGCCAGCGCCAACAGCATTTCACGGTAATCATCCGCTTTATTCAACAAGCCCCGGCTTTGCTGGGTAAGGTCGTTAATATAATGGCTTATCGCTTTTTGGCCGGTAAATTCGCGGCTGACGACGCCGCGGCAACAATCGGCCCCGGCTTCCCGGTTAACCGCCCGGCTCCAGGTTTCAAGCGCATGCTGAACATCCGAAACCACGATCGCGCAACGGTGCTGGAAGTGATGCCGCCCTTGCTGCAAGGTGTAACTGATGCTGTCCAGCCCTTGCCTGCCTGATTCAGGCTTTTGCAGATATTCGACCATTTGCCGGATTTGTTCCTGTAACGCAGTCTCGGTTTTTGCCGAAACGGCTAGCAGGTAATACGGCGCCGATGCTGCCGCCAGCGCCGGTTCGGCGACATGATTTTGCACCACCATATGCGCATTGGTGCCGCTCATGCCGAAAGCGCTGACCGCGCCGATACGCAACTGCCCCGGCTGTTTGGTCCAGGCTTTTTTGTGTTTATTGACATAAAACGGGCTTTCGCGCCAGCGGATATAATCGTTCTCCTGTTCGCAATGCAGGCTGGCCGGAATCGTTTCATGCTCAAGCGCCTGGACCAGACTGATCAGGCTGACCAACCCGGACGCGGCAAAGGTATGGCCGAAATTGCTTTTGGTTGAGGTCAACGCGCAAAAACCCTGCTTATCCGTGCTGCCCTTGAATGCATCGTACAACGCGTTAATCTCGACCGGATCACCCAGTTGGGTGCCGGTGCCGTGGGTCACAATGTAGTCAATATCCTCCGGTTGCAGATGGGCTTTTCGATAAACATCGGCCAGCAGTTCGGTCTGCGATGCCCCGCTGGGCGCGGTGATACCGTTGGTTTTTCCGTCGTAATTAATGCCGCTGCCGCGGATCACGCCATGAATCGGGTCGCCATCGGCAAGCGCCCTGGACAGGCGTTTGAGTACGACCACCGCAACCGCCTCGCCGGGTACCATGCCGTTGGCGCGTTGGTCGAAAACGTAGCATTTTCCGTCCGGCGATAACATGCCGGCTTGGGTCATGCCGACATAGGCCGCCGGCGATACCATCAGGTTGACACCCGCGGCAATCGCGGTATCGCATTCATTCTGGCGCAAACTCAGGCAGGCTTGATGCGCCGCAACCAGCGACGAGGAACAGGCGGTATTAAGCGCCATGATCGGACCTTTCAGGTTCAGGAAATACGCCAGCCGCGAGGCAAGAATGCCGTTATGGGTCGAAGTCAAGCTCACTTGCTTCAATCGCCGTTGATAATCGCTGCCGTCTTCAACGCCGACAAACATGCCGATTTTATAACGCGTGATCTGCTCGGGGCCGTAACCCGCATTTTCCAGCGCCAGCCACGATTCTTGCAGCAAATGCCGTTGCCGTGGGTCCATCCGCTCCGCTTCCAGCGGCGAGATTTCAAAAAACAGCGGATCGAATTCGGCAATGCCGGGAATGCAGCCGCACCACTTGCTGTTGGTCTTTTCGCTATTATTGGCCGAATCGCCGTAATATTGCCGCCAGTCGAAACGGTCGGACGGAATCTCGTCAACGGCATCTTCGCCCTGCTCCAGGATTTGCCACAATTCGTCGACATTGCGCGCCTTCGGGAAGCGTCCGCTGATGCCGATAATCGCAATCGGCTCGTTGATGTCCGTGTCAGGCCGGTATGCAGGAGCAACAGCCTGTTGACTGACCTGCTTCGCGGCGGTCTCGATGACTACAGAAGGAGACTCGGCATCCGGCTCCCGATAAAACGCCTGCATTGCCTGCCGATGCTCGGTGAAAAAATAAGCCGTCAACTTCCGCAACGTGGCATAGCTGAAAAACACCGACGGCGTTATTTCAAGCGAATAATGGCGGCTCAGAGCTCTGGCGAATTCGGCTAGGCTGATCGAGTCAAAGCCGAAATCCGCCAGGTTGCTGTCAGCATCGAGTTCATTGCGCTTGGTCTTGAGCAAGTTGCAGATCTGTTCTTTTAAATCATGGTTGATACATTGCTCGACGCTGAGCCCTTTCATCCCGGCGCGCTTGCCGCTAGCTGCAACGGATACACTTGACTGAACAGGCTGGGTTCTAACCGGGTTCAGGTCGATGACGCGCTGCAATCGTTCAGCTTGTCCTGCCAACACCAAAAACTGGGTTTTGTCCTGCGCCAGCAACTGTTCAAACACCCTGACGCCTTCATTCGACTCCAGGCTGCGTTGCCCGCTGGATTTAAGATAGAACCGGGTTTGTTCGCTGTCGCCGACCTGCAAGCCGCCGTCCCGCCATAACGGCCAGTTGATGACGATGGTTTTGCCGGAATAATCACCGGTCCGGTAGCGCGCATACGCCGTTTGAAAGCGGTTGCCCAGCGCATAGTCGCAGGAGCCGAAATCGCCCAGAATCGCCGATGACGAGGAAAAATAGCAGATAAAATCCGGCGTCTGTTTTGCCAGCACAGTATCCAGCACCTGGGTACCGGCAATCTTGGCATCCAGCACCCGCTGAAAATCCGCCGGTTTTGTCTCCAGTACCGTCGCCGCACCGCTGATGCCGGCGATATGCAACACGCCGTTAATATCGCCGAAACGCTGTACGGCTTGCTCGATACCCGTCTGCATGGCCGCCGGGTCGGCTACATCGGCTTGCACATAGAGCACTCGACTGCCATAGCTTTCCAGTCTTTGCAGATTGCTTAGTTTTGCTGCATCCAGCCCGGAGCGGCCGGTCAAAACCAGGTTGGCGGCATAGTTTTTCGCCAGATGTTCGGCAAAGATCATGCCCAGACCGCCGCAGCCTCCGGTAATCAGGTAGGTTCCGCCCTGTTTCAGCAGACTGTCACCGGACGGTTGTAAATCGACCGGCTGCACGTTGGCCGTATAGCGGGCCTGTTGCCGGTAAAATGCGCTACGCAGTTGCGCAGCTTGCAGTTCGGACCAGAGTATACGCAGCCAGTCCTGCATCGGGAAGTTCCGGCTTTCTTCCCTCTGCCGGAAAACGACCGCCACTTGCGTATCCGGCAGCACCAGCCCCAAAGAGCGTTCAAAAGCGATCCATGCATCCAGGTAGCAGCGCTCCAGCGCATCGGCATATGCGCCCGACAGGATCAGTTTCCGGGGCTTGAGCCCGGCCCCGGCCATTGCTTGCAACAGGTGCAGCACGCGGGATGCATCCTTGACGCTACGCGAGTCTTCCAGCGGCCATAAATAAAGGATTGCATCCACCTCAATCGCAGCATTCCGGATCATGTTAAAGGTCTGAGCGTAGCTGTCGGCGTTATCGGCGTCGATCCGATAGCGCGCATCGGAAACCTGTGCCGCACCGCTCCCTTGTTCGACAAAAACTACACGGGTCTGCGCATCGAGTTGCTGCACCTGCTCAATAATGGCTTGTTGATTGTGTTGTCCGGAAACAAAGCACAGCAATGTTTTAATTGAGTCGGCAGGCTCTTTGGTCAACGGCGACTCGGACCAGACTTCTTCAAACGTCAGCAAATCTTCGGCTTGATCTGTGTCGATACTCTGTTCCTGAGGCGGCGTCTCGCTGTCGCCGGTTTCCGTAGCAGCTTCTCCGGTCGGTATCCAATAACGCTCTCTGGCAAACGGATAGGTCGGCAGGCCGATGCGCGCCGGTTTAGCGCCGCTATACAATTTGAGCCAGTCGAACTCAAGCCCGTTAACCCAGGCCGCCAGCAACTTATCGACTTTGCCTTTTTCAATCCAGGCATCGAAAGTCGCGGCCATATCTTCGTCGGCCGAAAACACCGTCATCCCGTCATCGCTTTGTTTGGCCTGTCCCCGATGTATGTCTTCAACCGGCGTCGGCTGGTCGATGAAGGCCTGTAATTTCCGCTCCAGCTCGTCAAACGAGTTTGCCTGAAAAGCCAGTCGTTGCGGCATCGCTTCACGGCCTACCTGCAACGTATAGGCCATATCGCACAAGTTAACGGATTGTTGTTCGTTACGGATGAATTGCAACAGCTTGCCCGCGTAATCGCGCAGCCGCTGTTCGTTTTTCGCCGACAGCACGATCAATACCGGTGACGTGCTGCTGACCGGCTCGCTACGCTGAGCTGAATATTCTTCGATAATCACATGGGCATTGGAACCGCCGACGCCGAAGCTGCTGACGCCTGCCCGTCTGGGCAAAGGATTTTGGTTTTGATCGGTCTGTGATTCCCAATCACGGGTTTCGTTAACCAGATAAAAAGGCGTTCCATCCAATTGCAGATACGGGTTCGGCGTGTGCAAATGCGGATTGCCCGGTATCTGCCGGTGTTTCAGCATCAACAGCACCTTGATGATGCCGGTCGCGCCGGACGCCGCTTCCAGATGGCCGACATTGGCTTTCACCGAGTTCAGTCCGCAATAGGCTTGAGCCGGTGCGGCCAGCCCCCGGCGCTGATACAATTCGGCGAACGCGGCTTTCAGGCCGTTGACCTCAACCGGGTCGCCGAGCACGGTACCGGTGCCGTGGGCTTCTATATAACTAACGGTGCGGGGATCGATCCCGGCGCGGCTGTAGACATCGACCAGCAATTGTTTTTGCGCGGCGGCATTGGGCGCGGTAGGCGAAGCCGAGCGGCCGCCGTGATTTTCACCGCTGCCCCGAATCAGACCGTATATTCTGTCGTTATCGGCAATAGCTTTATGCAGCGGCTTTAACAACAGCACCGCGACGCCTTCGCTGCGCACATAACCGTTGGCCCTTTGGTCGAAGGTCATGCAGCGCCCGTCCTCGCTTAACATGCCCGCTTGACTGGACGCAATGGTAAGCCTCGGACTGCCCAAAACGTTGACGCCGCCGGCCAGAGCCATGTCGCAGTTGCCCTGCCTGATGCTTTCGATGGCCCTGTTGACCGCTATCAGCGAACTGGAACAGGCCGTGTCTATGACTTCGCTGGGGCCGTGGAAGTTGAACCAGTAAGAGACGCGATTGGCGATCATGAACGGGAACGGTTCGGTCAGCGACCGGACAGTTCCTTTGAGTTTGGCTTCGCACCATAAATCCTTGTAATCGGCGGTCGCGACGCCGGCAAAAACCCCGGTTTTACTGCCGGCCAATGCGCCGGCCGGATACCCCGCATCCTCCAGCGTTGCCCATACGGTTTCCAGGAACAGCCTGAATTGCGGATCGAGCGCCTCGGCTTCGACCGGCGAGATGCCGAAAAAGCGGGCGTCGAAGCAGTCGGCATCGGCAATAAAACCGCCCCATTTGACTTTGGTTTTACCGGGCTGTTGGTGCGGGTCGCCGTAGATTTCGCGCCAGTCCCAGCGCTGTTTCGGCACTTCAGTAATCAAATCCCGGTTAGCCTGCAACTGCCGCCAGAAATCATCCAGATCGGTCGAACCGGGGAATTTGCCGCCGATGCCGATTACCGCAATCGCGTCGGTATCGATGACCGGCGCGCTGATTGCAGCCGGCGCCGCTTCCTGCAATCGGAAACGTGTCGGCTGGGCAACCTTCGGCTCGGCAATCTCCGCAACCGGCTGCTGCCGGTCCAAAGCGTATTTTTTCAACAACGCTTGCTGATGATGTCTTATCAGATAATCGGCCAGCGCAGACAGATCTGATATTTCGAAAAACAGTGTCGGCATCAAAGACAATGCGTAAGCCTTGTTCAACGCGTTCGCGAATTCGGTAAAGCTGATCGAATCGAAACCGTAGGCGGATAAATCGCGCTGCAAGGCGATTTTTTCGGGCTGGATACGCTGAACCTCGGCGACTATTCGAATCAGTTCGGCGGATACCGATTGCGTCAGTTTTTGTTGCCGGTCGTCGTTGTCGGCAGGCCGGTTGTGACCCAGTCTTGTTTCGGCCGCATCTTGCCTGAAAGTTTCAGCAACCGCCTGCGGTTTGTCCAAAGCGTATTTTTTCAACAAGGCTTGTTGATGATGGCTTATCAAATAATCGGCTAGCGCGGCCAGATCCGGTATTTCGAAAAACAAGGTCGGCATCAATGACAACGCGTAAACCTTGTTCAGTGCGTTGGCGAACTCGGTAAAACTGATCGAATCGAAACCGTAGGCTGACAAATCGCGCGACAGGGTGATTTTTTCGGGCTGGATACGCTGAACTTCGGCGACTATTCGAATCAATTCGGCAGATACCGGTTGCGTCAACTTCTGTTGCAGACTGTCATTATCGGACTGGTGTAGGGTTAACACTGTTGACTTAAGAGTACCGGCTCCTTCTCCCTGAGGGACAAAGCCGCCGGGAGCGGATTTGCACTCGCCCGCAGGGTGCCGGACAGGAAAGTCCGGCATGATTAGGCTGGGATGAGGGGGATTAAATAAGCTTTCTTCCTTATTCAAATTTCCCCTCGGCAACTGCTCCATGCGTTGCTCTACCTCCTGCATCCATGCAGTCGTCACCCAACCCTCTCCCTCTGGAGAGGGCTTTGTACTGCTTAAGTCAACAATATTGCGGTCTACGGTAGGCCCGGTTTCAACCGCATCGTATTTGAAAGCAAGCAGCTTGTTACGAATACCCATCTTATCGCCATAAGCAACCAGCACCTGCGCATAGTCGCCGGACAAACTTTGCTCCAACGCGCGCAAGCCGGATTCGGTGTCCATTGCCGCCATGCCGGTAGCCTGACGCATCAGCACTTCGTTTTGCCGGCCCATCTGCATGCCGCCGTCCAGCCACAGAGGCCAGTTCAGCGACAGCGTTTTTCCGGCGCATCTGCCTTGCCGCACTTGGTCGTTGCGGTATTGTGCAAAGCCGTCCAAAAAGGCGTTGGCTCCGGCATAATCGGCTTGTCCCGGATTACCCAGAGCGCCGGCAATCGATGAAAACAGCACCATGTAATCCAACGGCAGATGCCGTGTTGCGGCATCCAATGCCAGAATGCCTGCAATTTTCGGACGCAGCACGCGCGCAATCTGAGCGTCGGTTTTGTTGACGATATAGTCGTCCTCAATAACTCCGGCGCTGTGAATGATGCCATTCAGTCGACCGTAATGCTGTTCTATCTGTTTCAACGCATCCTTGACCGATTCGGTTTGCGCTATATCGGCTTGCAGGTAAATCAGCTCGGCGCCTTGGTGCTTCAAGGCGTCGATGAATTGTTGGCTGTCAGCATCGAGCGCCGAACGTCCGCTCAGCACCAGCCTGGCTTTCCTGTCCACGCCCAGGTAACGGGCCAATAAGCGCCCGACGCCGCCCAGGCCGCCGGTAATCCAGATCGCATCGCCGGGCTTGAACACCGACGTCTGCGCATCGCTGTCCGGTAGGCTGACTTCGGTTAATGTCCTCGCCTGTCTTTGTCCATCGCTGCTGTAACGGATTTCGACATCGCCGCGCGGCGAATCGATTTCCGCAGCCAGCTGGCTGACAAACCGCGCGATGGCGGCATCATCGGCCAATTGATAAGCAACGGTTTTTGCCGCAATCCGAGGATGTTCAAGCCGGACTGTTTTCAGCAAGCCGCTCAACCCGCCGAACAACACCGCTTGATCGCTGTGCGGAATCAGCAATAACAACGGTTGAATACCGCCGGATTTGTTGTTGATCAGTTTCCTGCAACATGCAAACAGTTGCAGGAAACAGCGCTCAACACCAGCCGCAAGGTCTTCGCCCAAGACGGGCATGATTTCAATGTGAGCCTCAGGCCATTTTGCTTGCAATGCTTTATGCAACTCATCCTGGCGTTCAGCCAGGATAAAAACCGGCGCCGCCGTACGCATTGGCTGAACCGATTCGGGCAACGGTTGATCCTGCCATTCCGGCGTTGCAAACACCAGTTCGTCATCCTGTTGCGCGAACACGGTGGTAAATTTTTTCAGCGCTGCCAGAAGCTGCCCTTGGCTGTCGAGCAGATCGATGTCGACGCTTTCAATATTGCCGGACTGCCCCGCGTCGCCATATCTGCGCACATAAGCATAAAGCTGCTGCGGAAGCGGCCGGTAAATGAGTAATTGATCCAGACTGAACGGCATCGGTAACGCCGATCCGGGCCGGGCGGTTAGCGTCCATACCACGCCGGTCAATATCGCTCCGTTCAACAGGCTCGGATGCAAAACATAATCGGCTTGGCCGGGTTTCAGTTCGTCCGCCAGTTCAAGCCGGGCCAGTGCTTCCCGGTCGTTATAGCGTAGGTGGTCGATACTCAGCAAAGCGGGGCCATGCGTTGAATCCAGCAGCCGGTCGCATTGCTCCCGGCTCAGCGATAACGCGCAGCGGGATTGAATGGCTTCAATATCGAATTCGCCGCCGATTTCCGCTACGGCCCGGTCGGTTATTATTTTCCCTTGGCAATGGATGCTGTCGCCGTCATTGTTCCGGGTAACGATTGAGAAGCCGTTAGGCGTTAGCCTTGTTATCAGGCCGCTGCCCTGCTCATTCACCATCATTGGCTTAGGCCAGACGATATGGCTTAGTCCGGAAATACTGTTGTCGTTGCAATGCGCCGCAGCCGCCCGCGCCATTTCCAGATACACAGCTCCCGGTAACATGCCGCTATGATCCCTCAGGAAAAACTCGTTGCCGCTAAAACGCGTGACAAACTGCTGTCCATCCGAATCCTGCGAATGCAGCAGCGGATGCGATACGGTGCGGCCGACATTTTCGTCGTCAACAGGCGTGATTCGGTCCCCGGACAATACCCTGGAGGTAAAGCCCAGCATACGCACGCACACTTCGCCCTGTTCGGTACACAGATCAATATCGAGTTTGTGCAAATCATTGCCTGCGGCAAGCGCTGCAGAAGCGCGTATCCAGGCCCACATGGCCGGTTGACATGGAGCGAAGATTTCCAGCGACTCCAATGCAAACGGCAGCAGCACCGGCCGCTGTCCTGATTCGCCGTTGGAATCGACCAACGCCAGCGCGATTGACGCCTGTAATGCGGAATCCATGATAGCCGGATGCAGCACATACAATTCCGCGGTATCGGCGATAACATCCGGCAATTGCAGTTTAGCCAGCACTTGGTTGCGCCCGGTATAAACGCTCTGTATGGCTTTTTGTGCAGGGCCATATTGGACGCCCGCCGCCTCCAACGCCGCATAGCATAAATCGACCGTTACGCCGGTTTGATCGATGCCGGCCCGTAAGGCCGATAAATCCAGCGGCTCCGGCGTCTTTGGCGCGTCGGTAAATGCCACGCCCTGATTATGCAGCTGCGCCTGTTCCGAGCTTATCCGGTAGCTGATCGAGCCGTTTGCTTCCGCGTTTAGACTGATCTCGACATCCACCGCCCCGTCCGTTACCGCAAGCGGCTTGGTCCAGATGATATTGTTAAGACGCAACGCATGAAATTGCGCTTCGCGGCCCAACGCATGGCCGACCGCCGCCCTGGCCATTTCCAGGTAAGCGACGCCGGGCAGCAGTTTTTGCCCCTGAACGATATGGTCGGACAAGAAAAACTCGGCGCCGGTAAAAGTCGACTGAAAGCGTTGCTGATACAGCGTGGAAGTATTGCGCTGCACCAGCGGGTGCAAGTGCGAATTTTCATAAACCGCATCTTCCTGTCCGAACACGGCAGAGGAAACTTCGGGCCGCCAGTAACGCTCGCGCGCAAACGGATAGGCCGGCAAATGAATCCGCCGGGGCTTGCTGTCCCGGCGCAAATTCGACCAGTCTATTTCGGCGCCTTGGACCCAGGACTCAGCCAGATTGTCCAGCCTGCTATCGGCAAGCCATCGGGAAATTTCCGATGCGTTTTGATTGCGCTCTTTTTTGTTACGTTTGGGCTCGACATAACCGGTCCACAATGGGCTTCCGCCTGCGTTACCGGTCAAAAATGCAGCGAGTACGCCGGTTAATTCGATAAGGCTGTTAACCTTAAATGCCACGCGCTGTTCCATTGCCTCGCGTCCGGTTTGCAGGGTATAGGCGATGTCGGCAAGCGTCACCACCTCGTCGCTGAACTGGCCTTCCGCAGAATATCTAATCGCCTGCAAGACAAAGTTATTCAGATTGCTTGCCATATCCATCAACCGGGCTTCATCTTTTGCCGACAACACAATCAATTCAGGCCCGGCACTGTCGCTATGGCCCGGTTCCACGTTTCCGCCGGCAAATTCTTCGACAACCAGATGGGCATTGGTGCCGCCGTGGCCGAAAGAATTCATCGCAGCCATTAGCGGTTTGCCGTCGGTTGAGCGCCATTCCGTCTGCTGCGTACTCGGATAAAACGCCGACTGTTCAAAGTCGATCAGCGGATTGAGCTTCTTAAAATGCCTCAGCCCCGGCAGCTTATGGTGTTTTAACGATAGCAACAGACTGATCAGCCCGGTCACGCCGGAATTTGACGAGGTGTGGCCGATATGCGACTTGGCGCTGCCTATCGCGCAATAATGCGTCTTATCGGTAAACTCCCTGAAAGCCCGCGCCAACGCATTGGCTTCGATCGGGTCGCCCAACTGGGTGCCGGTGCCGTGCGTTTCAATGTAGCTGATCCGTTCCGGGTCTATGTTGTAGCGCCGGTAAACGTCGGTAATCAATTGTTGCTGGGCGATGCCGTTGGGCGCGGTAATGCCGTTGCTGGCACCGTCTTGATTGATACCTGAGCCTCGTATTACCCCGTAAATGGCGTCTCCGTCGGCCAGTGCCTGATCCAAGCGTTTCAAAGCGACCATGCCGACGCCTTCCGACATCACCATGCCGTCGGCGTCGGCGTCGAACGCATAGCAGCGCCCTTTGTGGGTCAGCATGTCGGTCTGCGCCAAGCCGACCAAAATGGTCTGTCCCATCACCGCAAAAACGCCGCCGGACAGCGCAAGATCGGACTCGTGGTTGCGCAGGCTTTCGCAGGCCTGATGCAGCGCTACGCCGGACGACGAACAGCCGGTATTGACGACAAAGGCGGGGCCTTTCAAATTCAGGAAATAAGACAGCCTTGACGCAACAATGGCTTCGGACGCTCCGGTGAAGGTTTCATGCACATAGCCGGTCGGTTCGGAACCGACAAAAATACCGGTTCGGCTGTCCGACAGCGATTTCGGGTTATAACCGGCGTCTTCCAATGCTCTCCAGCTTTCCTGCAAGATCAGGCGCTGATGCGGATTCATCGACTCCGCTTCCCGTGGCGAGATATTGAAAAACATCGGGTCGAAGCAATCCCGTCCTTCCAAAACGCCGCCCCATTTGCAATAGCTTTTGCCGGGCTGTTTTTCGGGACTGTAACGCGACTCGCCCAGATAATGCTCCGGCAGTTCGGTCACCGGATCGACGCCTGAAATCATGTTATGCCAAAATTCATCGACATTTTTCGCGCCGGGAAACTGGCCCGACATGCCGATCACTGCGATACCGTCGGTGTCCAGCCTGTTCGATCTCTGCCGCGCCGGCTCCGGTTCAACTTTCTGCGTAAGTACATTGTGTAAAGCCGCCGCTTGAGCCGGTACCGCGGCCGGTTTGCCTATTTCCGTTGTCTCTGCCGGGCTGGCTTCAATACGAATGCTGTGGCGATTGTCCGCGACGATATAGCCGGCCAAGCGTTCGACCGTCGCATAATCGAACAGGATCGTGGTATTCATCGACAGCGACAGGGCTTTGTTAAGCAGCTGGATAAAGCTGACGCCCAATATCGAATCGATACCGTAGTCCGAGAACGGCACATCCAGCTCGATCATATCCCGGCTTATGCTTAATGCTGCCGACAGACAATCCACAATCAGGCTTTGCACTGCTTCGGCCACATCCTGCTTGTTGTCTGCGTCAGAGCGGGCGACATTAACCGGTTGCGCTTGAACCTCTACTGGCTCGGCAACCGGAGTGGATTGCTTTTGCATCCGGCCTTGATCGGTAACTTGCTGCCGGATCAGGCCGTCGCTGTCCGCGACGATAATCTGCTGTCCCAGCGCATGATCCGCTTCAGCCGGAAACAGTACAGACCTGAATCCTTCCTGATGCAGTAATGTCCGCCAGCTTTCAGGAAACAGCCCTGGACTGCCGGGAATGCGTAAATGCTCGTCTTCGGCCAGCGACCAGCCGTCGATCAAACCGAACAATACCGACGCGAATACGGTCTTGTCGCTGATCTCGTTCAAAATCACAATGCCGTTGTTTTTCAATGCCGCCTTGGCATTGCGCAAAGTATTGCGCATGCTTCGGGTGGCATGCAGCACGTTGGTCGCGATGGCTATATCGTAGCTGCCGGCGGAGATGTCCTGCTGTGCCAGCGGCTGCTCGATATTGCACAGTTTGTAGCTCAGGTACGGATATTCCGTGCCGTAGCGCTGTTTGGCATGAATGAAAAACGACTTGGACATATCGGTATAGCAATACTCGTCAATGTATTGCCGCAACGGATTCAGCTGCGGCAACACTGTTGACGTGGTGCCGCCGGTTCCGGCGCCGATCTCGATAATCCGTATCCGGGCTGCCGGGTCGTCGTTGATGCGTTGCCTGATGTAAGTCTCGGCCACTCCGGCGACAACGTCATTGAAGTAATCGCAGACGCGGTTGTTTTTATACAGGCCCTCGATTTTGTCCATGGAACCGTTGGGGAACAGCACGTCGGTTACCAACGTGATGCCGCGCAACACTTCCGGCAACTGGGTTAAACAGTCGTCGACCAGTACCGCCAGGGTGCGGGTTTCCGGCTGGTTCAGGTAATGTTGTTTTTGCGTTTTCCAGTCCTGCCACACCTGTTGTTGCGACTCGCATCCTGCGCTTTCGTCCGGCATAAAGCGGCCGCCGTCGATACGCACATAACCCTGTTGTTGCAGGATATTCAGGCTCTCCCGCCACCAGCGGTCGTATTTATCGAGAATGCCTGCCCGCTTGCGCATGGCCTCAGGCTCATCCCGATGGCCCGGCTGGAAAAGCCCCATCGCCTGCAATTGCACAAACAGCAGTTTTACGATCCAGTCGTTAAGCTGTCCGGTGCTCGGGTTTTCCTCCGGCGCAGCCTGTATCGGGCGATAAGCTTCGATACTGTCCATGCAGGAGCGGGATTTATCTGCTACGCACGCCGTCCATTCATCGCTAGCGAAAGTTTCTATCAGTTCCGGCTTGCCGGTCCGGGTCACGGCCAGTTGCTGTAACGGCCCGCCGAGTAAAGTTTTCAAAGCAGCCAAGCCCTGCGCGGCGTCTATCGGTTGCACGCCGCGCTGTTCGACCAGGTTTTTCAATGCGTCGGAAATGCGCGTACCGCCGCCGACATCCCAATAGCCCCAATTGACGATCTTGACCGCGCACGCCCATTCATGAGCCAGCTGCCGGGCAAACGCATCGTTAAACACACAGGCCGATGCATAAGCGCTCATGCCGCCGCTTCTGCCGAACGCAACCATCGACGAAAAGAACACGACAAAATCCAGCGGTTCGTCCTGGAACAATTGCACAGCGCGTACGCTGACATCGAGTTTGACCGACAAAATATCGCGGAATAACTCTTCCGACATTTGCGCGAGACTCTGATCGTACTCGCCCAGCGTCGAAACAATCAGGCCATGAATGTTGCCGTGGCGCTGCTTGATCTGCCGGTAAGCCCGCTGCATCGCCTCGGGATCGCGGGCGTCGGCCTGGATATATTCCGGCGTAGCACCGTATTCGGCCAAGGCGTCCAGTTTGGCTTGAATCGCCGCATTCTTTTCGGACCGGCCCAGCCAGATGATGCTGGCCTGATAATCCCGGATCATCGCCTTGCTCCAGGTTTCGCCGAGTCCTCCGGCGCCGCCGATCACTATATAAACGCCCCGATGGCGGTAGACATCAGTACTCACAAGAGTATGCGCCCCTTCTCCCTTAGGGAGAAGGCTGGGATGAGGGGATTCAAATAAGCTTTCTTCCTTATTTTGATTTCCCCTCACCCAACCCTCTCCCTCTGGAGAGGGCTTTATACTACTTAAGTCAGCAGTATTACTCCCCAACGCATCGCGCAACGGCACCAGCTTTTGTTGCAACCAGTCCTGTCCGCGCCAGGCATAACTTTCTCCCTGCGGATGCGGCGGCAAGCGCCACATTCCCGGTACCGGCCAATTGGCTTCGGCGGCCACATCCAGCGCTCTTAACTTCCATTTCGGATATTCCTTGGCGATGCTGCCGACCAGCCCATGCACGGCGGCGTGAACCGGGTTAACCCTGTCCACGTCGCAAACCGACAGCGCTTGCGTGGTAATCGCTGTCATACCGAAGTCGGCATCGGCATAACCCGTAGCCAATAAAGCTTTAACTAATCGGAACAATTGCATAACGCCGTCGTGCTGCGCATTGATGATTTGCTCGTCGGTAATTGCCTGCAATTCGCAATGCGGTGCAATCCAGACGATATGATCCAGCCGTTCCAGTTGCCGCAACTGCCCGCTGATAGCTTGTATGTCTTGTCCCGGCGCTATAGCCAGGTCGATTGCATTTTTGTACTGCTCGCGGATCGCCTGTTTTTGGCTGTCGGTGCCGCCGACAATCGCCAGCCTTGATGTGGCGGACGGAAATACTTCGCACTTTTTCGGCATCAGCGCATCCCACACCGGACGCATCATGATCAATTCGGCCTGTTGCTCGACATCGTTTGAGCCTGTTGCCGGTGCCGGTATGTTGTCGGCGTCAACATCCAGCCAATAACGCTGCTTGGCAAACGGATAGACCGGCAGGTGAATGCGTTGCGGTTTTTTATCCGGGTAAAGTCTAGGCCAATCGACAGCCAGTCCTTTAACCCAAAAATCGAGCAGCTTGGTGTATTTATGCCGCGCAATCCATTTATCGACCGTGTCCTGAAATTCTTCGTCATCGGCAAGCGCGACGAATGCGTCCTTGTTGCGCTGGATTTTGCCGAGGCAAATATCCTGCGTGTCGTCTCCGGCGTCGAGGAACCCGGCCAGTTTTTGTTTAAGCTCCGCTAACGAAGACGCGACAAAGCCCAAGCGTTCATCCAGGGCTTCGCGTCCGACCTGCAAGGTGTAAGCGATATTATGCAGATCAGGTTCGCCCGCTTCGTTTTCTGTCAGGAAACCGAGCAAATTGGCAGCAACCTGCCGCAGCCGCTCGTCGGTTTTTGCCGACAACACAATGACCGCAGCAGACTCCGATCTAATGATCTCCGGCATCGGCCGGACATCCGGCTGGATGTATTCCTCCAGCACCAGATGGGCATTCGATCCGCCCGCGCCGAATGAGGAAAGCCCGGCTCTTCTCGGAAATTCGCGGGTTTCGCCGTCAATCGTCAGCGTTGGCCGTTGCCAGTCGCCAAGCTGCTGCTGAACGGTAAAAGGCGTGGACGCAAAATCGATGTTCGGGTTTAGCTGTTGCGCATGTAAGCTCGGCGCAATTTGACCATGGCGCATTTGCAGTATGATTTTGCTTAACCCGGCCATGCCGGCGGCCGCTTCCAGGTGGCCCATATTGGATTTGACCGAACCCAGCGCGCAGAAGCCGCTATCGTTCGTGTAATGCCGGAACGCCTCGGTCAAGCCGGTCATCTCTATCGGGTCGCCCAGTTCCGTGCCGGTGCCGTGCGCTTCCATATAGCTGATGGTTCGCGCATCGACGCCCGCTTTTTTCAGCGTGTCCCGAATCAACTCGGCCTGCGCATTGGGGTTGGGCACGGTGTAGCCGTTGGTTTTGCCGCCATGGTTGACGCTGCTGCCGCGAATAACCGCGTGAATGGGGTCGCCGTCCCGTACCGCCTGCGATAGCCGTTTCAGCAACACCGCGCCGACGCCCTCGCCCGGCACGAAGCCGTTGCCGCCTTTGCCGAAGCTTCTGCATTGCCCGTCCCTGGACAGCATATACACCGAACACAGGCAGACATAAGTCGACGGGTGCAGATATAAATTCACCCCGCCGGCAATCGCCATGTCGCAATCGCCGTGGCGGATGTGCTGGCAGGCTTCATGGATCGCCGTTAATGCCGACGAGCACATGGTGTCTATCGGCATGCTGGGGCCGTGCAGGTTCAGGCAATAGGAGATGCGATTGGCGACCGAGCTGAACGAGGTATGCGGAAATACAATCCGGCCTTGCCGCCATAGCTCAGGACCGTATAAGTCGAATCCGGTTTTGGTGATGCCGGTAAAAACGCCGACGTTCTGCTGTAAGGTTTCGCGCGTATAACCGGCGTCTTCCAATGCCTGCCAGGCGCATTGCAAAAACAGGCGCTCCTGTGGGTCAATCGTCAGTGCTTCGCGTGGGGAAATATTGAAAAACAGCGGATCGAAATCGGCAAAGCTGTCGATAAAGCCGCCCCATTTACTGTAACTTTTGCCCGCTGCCACCGCCTGTTTCGGATCGGCGTCGAAAAAATTCCGCATCGGCCAACGATCCGGCGGAATTTCGCTGATGCAGTCCTTGCCCGTTTTCAGGTTTTCCCAGAATTTTTCCAGTGTGTCGGCCTGCGGATAACGGCCGCTGATGCCGATGATGGCGATGGGTTCTTGTACTATAGTCTGCGGCGTTGAACCGGCCGAATTAAAATGGCTGTAAACCACCTGTTGAACAGGCGTGCAGCTCTGCACCGTAACCGCCCGGACCGGTTCAGGACGGTCAACCGGCTTTTCGGCTGTTATAGCAGCGCTTTGTCCGCCCCAGGCCAGACAGGCGGCGGGGTAATCGGCAGCCAGATAGCCCGCCAGCGCATCGACTGTTTGGTATTGATAAAACAATGTCTTGGAAATACTGCCGAACACCTTTTCCAGTTTTTGGTTCAGCTGGGTGATCGCAATCGAATCGATACCGTATTTTTCCATCGGTTCGTGTGCTTGAATGCGTTCCGAAGGCATTCTGACGGTTTCCGCCAGCAGGGATTTCAATTGTTGAACGGTTTTTTGCCGGAGCGTGTCGCTATCGACGATTGCATCCGGTAATGCTGTCTGTTGCGCTACGGCAGGGCGCGCTTGGCCGACAGTTAACAAGGCTTTGATGGCGGCGGCATCGCCCTCCAACACCAAAGTCTGAGACCGGCCTGAGGCCAAGCTTCGGTACAGCGCCTGAATGCCTGTTTCGGTCCGCATCGGGACAATGCCGGTAGTTTGCCGCATCGCCAGCTCCGCCGCCGCATCAATGCTCATGCCGCCCTGTTGCCAGAGCGGCCAATCAATCGCCAGGGTATGGCCCCGGCGCTGTTTCGAGGCCACCCGGTCATTGCGATAATGGGCAAAGGCATCCATAAACGCGTTGGCGGCGCAATAGTCAGCCTGTCCTGCGCTGCCCAAAACCGCCGCTGCCGACGAAAACAAGACAAAAAAGTCCAGTTCGACATCGCGCGTGGCGTTATCGAGATTCACGGTACCGGCAACTTTGGCGGCGAGTACAGCTTCAAACTCCGCTGCCGATTTGTTCAGGATAAAGTTGTCATGGATAACGCCTGCGCCGTGCAGGACGCCGTCTATGGTTCCAAACTGCCGGCTAATATCCGCGATTAATGCGTCGACATCTTGTGCTCGGCTGACATCGGCCTGCCGGCAAACAACATTAATGCCTTTTGCTCTGAGCGGCTCAAGCCGTTGCAGTTGCCGCGCGGTTAATTCAGAGCGGTTAACCAACACCAGCGTCGCCCGTTGCACCTGTCTGGCGATTTCCTCGGCAAATACTATGCCCAAGCCCCCGGCGCCGCCGGTAAGCAGATAAACGCCGCGCTCTTTCCACGGCATATCAGTTTTTTCATTGCTGCCCAGGGTTTCCCAATCGAGGATCATACGTTGCGGCTGATAGCGGATAGTGCTGTCAGCCGGGCAAAAGCCGTTCTCCGTCAATTTCATCGCAACCGACTGTGCGGTGTTGTCCGGGCCGGTAACAATAAGCTGGGCAATTATTTTAGGATTCTCCAGACCGGCTGTTTTCAGCAGCCCGGACAGGCCGGAATACAACTTTTGTTCCCCGTGACCGGCCAACACAACTTGAATCAGCGTGTGCCGGGTATTATCAGAGGCAATCCGTTTAATGATGTCGAAAACCTGCACACAGAGCGCTTGATAACGCTGTGCCGGTGTCGCGCCGGTCGGCTGCAACTCAATACAGGTAGCGTCTTGCAGGCGTGCTTGAAGGTCGGTTCGCGCCGTCGCATCAAAGCCGCAGAGCATAACCAGATGCCGGCCGTAAACCGGCGCTTTTATAGAGGTGTCGGCTGTTTGCGACTTCCATAGCGGATGCGCAATCAGCACCGCATTAGCCGCATCGTTTTGTATAAATGGAGCCGGTTTAGAATTCCGGCTATCGCCCGGCATGGGTTCGACCCAATAGCGTTCCTCAGCAAACGGATAAGTCGGCAAGCTGACACGACGGCAAACACCATCCTGATGCAACAGCGACCAATCGAAATCCAAGCCGCCTGCCCAAGCCCTGGCGACTTTGTCCAGACGACCGCGCGCCAGCCACAATGAAACCAGGTCATTGCCATCCTGATGATCGGCCAGAAGCAATGCCGTTTCACCGCCTTGTTTGACCTGTCCTTGAAAACAATCTTCGATAACGGCAGCACCGGCTGCAAACTGCTTCAGTTTAGCGGCCAATTCGCCGACCCCGCCAACCCGGAATGCAAGCCGCCAGGACATGGCCTCGCGCCCGGATTGCAAGGTAAAAGCCAAATCCTGCAAGCTGATTTGCACAGGATCAAACCCCGTCTCGATATACTGCAACAACTTGGCGGTATAGGCCTGTAGCTGCGCTTCGGTTTTGGCCGACAACACAATGACCTGGTCGCCTTCCGGTAATGACGCTGGGGACGGCCTGTCCGCTTGTACCGATGGATATTCTTCCAATATCGCATGGGCATTGGTTCCGCCGATGCCGAACGAGCTCAGCGCGGCGCGGCGCGGTTCGCTGCCGCTTTGCCATTCGGTCAGTTTGTCGACCACACGAAAAGCGGAAGATGCAAAATCGATCTCCGGGTTTGGGGTTTTATAGTTTATCGACGGCGGAATTTCACCGTGCTGCAAACTGAGCGCAACCTTGATCACACCGGCCAGTCCGGCGACGGTATCCAGATGGCCGATATTGGGTTTAACCGAACCGATGCCGCAGAACTGTTTTTTTGCCGTGTAGCGTTGATAAACCTCGTTCAAGGCCAGCACTTCGACCGGGTCGCCGAGTTTGGTGCCGGTTCCGTGCGCTTCGACATAGCCGATAGTTTCGGGATTAACGCCGGTCGCGCTGAGCACCTTTTGAATAACCTCGGCCTGCCCCTTGACGCTCGGCACATAAAAGCCCGCTTTATCCGAACCGTCATTATTGACCGCGACGCCGCGCACCAGCGCATAGATATGGTCGCCGTCCTCGATTGCGTCAATGGCTTTTTTGACCATCACCACGGCCACGCCTTCGCCGCCGACCAGCCCGTCGGCAGAGGCATCGAAAGCCTTGCAATGGCCGTCGCTGGAAAAGTTCATGCCGGGCTGGTAAACATGGCCCGCGCCCGGTATCGGAAACAAGGTGGCGCCGCCGATCAATGCGTATTTCGCTTCATTCAACTGCAAGCTCTGATTGGCAAGATATAACCCGACCAATGACGACGAACAGTTCGAATGCACCGAAAAACTCGGCCCTTTCAGCCCCAGTTGATAGGAAATCATGGTCGGAATGGTTCCGCCCTGCCCTGCAATCCATGCGGCATACTCGTCCGCGGCGTCTACCGTGCCGGAGTTGTGCAACAGCGTTTTATAAAAGCTGTTGCTGGCCGACATGAACACCGCCGTTTCGGGAATTTCCCCGGCAACATAGCCGGCATCCTCAATGGCCTGCCAGGAATGCTGCAACAGCATCCGGAACTGCGGGTCCATAAAGGCGGCGTTTTTAGGGGAAATGTTGAAAAAGCCCGGATCGAACAGGTCCTTGCCTTCCATGCTGTATTGCAGCGGGATAAAATTCGGGTTGTTGATCAATTCTTCGGCAATGCCCGCGTTACGCAGTTCATCGACGGAAAGCAGCGTCGAGCTTTCCTTGCCTTCGCGTAAATTCCGCCAGTATTGCATCGGATTTTTAGCGCCCGGCACATGACAGGATATGCCGATAATCGCTAGGCTGTGCTGGTAATAATCGGGATAGGTTTTAGCATCTGTAGCGGGACACGGTTTAGTTGCCGTGGTCTCGGGCGCTGCCAGCTTCACGGATGGGGCAACAGTGGCGTGTCCTCTGCTCTTGCCGATAAACAGACTAATATCCTGAACGGTCGGATATTTAAACAAATCCGGCGCACTGAATTTAATATCGAATGCCTCACTGATCCGCTGCGCCAACAGCACCGACAAAACCGAATTGCCACCCAACTCAAAAAAGCCGTCGGTAACGCCGATAGTCCCGATATTCAGTAATGCCTGCCAGATGGACAACACCGCCCGTTCTATTTCCGACTGCGGCGGAACATGGCTGTCCTTGCGCTCGATAACCGGTTCCCGCGCCGCCAGCGCGTTGCGGTCGGTCTTGCCGTTCGCCATTAACGGAATTTCCGGCAGCGCAACAAAGAGGGCCGGAACCATATAATCCGGCAACTGTTCGGCCAGATAATTTTGCAACTCTGGTTGGGAAAAATCGATGCCTGCATTCTTCACGTAATAAGCGACCAGTTGCTTGCCGCCCAGCTGTTCGCGGGCGATAACCACGCTCTGACGGATGGCCGGGTGACGGTTAAGCCAGCTTTCTATCTCGCCCAGCTCTATGCGATAGCCGCGAATCTTGACCTGATGATCCAGCCGCCCCAGATGCTCCAGCACGCCGTCTTCGCGCCGGCGCGCCAAATCGCCGGTGCGGTACAGCATGCTGCCCGGCTTGAGCGGATTATCGATAAATTTCTCCGCAGTCAGTTTCGGATTATTCAGGTAACCTTTGGCTAAGCCGTCGCCGCCGATACAAAGTTCGCCGGGCAAGCCTATCGGCGCTAATTGGTTGTTGCTGTCGATAATATAGACCTGGGTGTTGGCGATGGGCTTGCCGATATTGATCGGCGCGTCTTTGGTAATCGGCGCGACAGTCGACCAGATCGTTGTTTCGGTGGGGCCGTACATATTCCAGGCCTCGCTGCCGCTGGCGGCAAATTGCTGCTGTAACTCTTGCGGCAAAGGCTCGCCGCCGCACAGTATTTTAATGCCTTGCTCATTACGCCAACCGCCATGGAACAGCATGGTCCAGGTCGACGGCGTGGCCTGCATGACGGTCGGTTGCAGCCGTTTTATCTCCTGTTGCAGACGGGCACTGTCGTTCAGTTTATCCGTCGCGCAAATACAGCAGCATCCGCCGCGCACCAGCGGCAGCAACAGTTCCAACGCCGCAATATCGAAGCAGTAGGTGGTAACGGCCAACAGCCTGTCATCGGCTTGGAAACCCGGTTCTTTTGCCATTGACAGTAGGAAGTTGGTCAGCGACCGATGGCGGATCATCACGCCTTTGGGAGTGCCGGTGCTGCCCGAGGTATAAATGACATAGGCCAAACGATCCGCATTGGCCTGTTGATGCAAGTCAATGCGTTGCGCCTGACGCTCGATGTCATCCCATTGACTGTCCAGTGAAATGACCGGGATGCCGCGAAGCCCAACAATGCCGTGCAATTTTTGTTGAAAATCCGCCTGCGTCAGCACCATTAATGCCTGACTGTCTTGCAACATAAAACCCAGACGCTCGACCGGATAGCGCGGGTCCATAGGCAGCCAGGCTGCGCCCGATTTGGCTATACCCAGCAGGGCGACCATCATATCGATAGAGCGGTCAACGCAAACAGCCACCAACTGGTCCGGTTTCACCCCGGCCTGTTGCAGGTATTTGGCTAATTGCGTGCTTTTTTGATCCAGCTCGGCATAGCTGAGTTGCCGATGTTCAAAAACAACCGCGACTGCATTCGGCGTCAACCGGGCCTGTTGCTCGAATAATTGATGAAAACACTGCTGCGCCGGATAGTCTGTTGCGGTGTTGTTCCAGTCATCAAGCAACAACTTTTGTTCTTTGTCGGCAAGCATGGCGAACTCAGCCGGCATTTGCTGCGGATGGGCAATGGCTTGCCCGGCCAAGTTAACCAGATGCTCAGCCAGTCTGGCGATAGTCGACGATTTAAATAAGGTCGGGTTATATTTCAGGTTCAGGACAAAGTCTTCCTGGCCTTCCCTGACTTCCAGAACCAGTTCGTATTCGCCTTCTTGGGCGATTTCTTCGATCAGCGTTATCGATAATGCATCCTGGAACCGGCGCTGAAAAGTCAGCAAATCGCCTGCGGAGAAGACGTTTTGATATTCGAACGCAACCTGGAAAACCGGCGCAAAATCTTCGCTCGGCGCAATGCCCAAATCGCTAACCAACACCGGAAAAGGATAGGCGGCATGATCCAGCGCATCGGTCATGGTCAGTTGCAACTCGCGAATCAGGGTTGCGAACGATTTTTGCCCCAGGTCCCGGCTCCGTATCGGCAGCATATTGATAAAATAGCCGACCTCGCTGTCGAAACGCTCTTGCGAACGCCCTTTCTCCGGCATGCCGATAATGATGTCGTCCTGGCCGGTATAGCGGTGCAGCAGTACGTTAAACAACGCCAAGAACAACGTGGACAGGTTCATCCGCTGTTGCCGGGCAAAGATCCTGAGTTGCAAGCTTAACGCCGGATCAAGCCGGATTGAGTGCGTCTGCCCTTCGAAACGGCTGCTCGTGGCGCGGGGGTAATCGGTAAACAGGTTCAGTCCCGGCAGGCTGCCCGATAACTGCTGCGTCCAGTAAGCGCGATGCTGTTGACCTTCTGCGCCGGACAGCATTTCCTGCTCCCATTGCACAAAGTCGGGGTAATGGTCGGCTGCTTCCAGCGTTGGCGTCTTGCCTTGCGCAATTTGCCGATACGCATTGAGCAAGGTACTGACCACAGGCAGGAACGAGCCGCCGTCAAAAACGATATGATGCAGCGTCAGCAGCAGGTAATTATCGTGCTGGCCGCGGCTGAACAAATGGAAACGGACCAAAGGCCCGGAGTCCAATTCAAACGGCAGCTTGGCTATTGCCCCGATCTGCGTCAGCAATTGTTCGGGGTCCAGTGCGGAAACATCCTTCTGTTCGAACGCCAATACGGGCGCTACTTGGGCTTTCCTAACTAGAGCGCCACCCTCTTCGGCAAACACGCTGACTAATATAGGGTACTGATCCAACAAAAAGCGGCAGGCTTTCTTTAAGGCACCGGCGTCAACCGCTTGCGCGATATGAAAGCACAACGGGATATTGTAGGCGCTCATGTCCGGAACCAGCTTTTGCAGGATCCACAAGCCTTTCTGGCCTTCGGAAAGCGAGCAGTTCTGCGCAGGCCCTGTTGCCTGTTGAGGTTGCCGGCTATCGTCGAACGGCTGCTCCGGCTGCCGGTTTAACTGCTGTCCAAGATAGTGAGACAAGGCGTGTACGGTCGGATATTCCAGCATATCCCTGCCCTGCACAGATAAATCGAATGTACGCGCCAAACCGCGCAACAACTTCATGCCGATGATCGAATCGATGCCGAAATCGTATAAATGCTGTTCGGGATCGATTTTCTCCGGCGGCAGTTGCAAAACCTCGCCGAGCATTGAAATCAGGTAGTCCCTGATTCTGCGTTCGCCGGTTTGTTGATCGTCACGAACCGAAGCCTCTGCGCTATTGTCCATGCGTATCCAATACTGCTGCTTGTCGAACGGATAAACAGGCAGACGCACACGGCGGACGTTTTTGCCGCTGTACAGTGATGCCCATGATATAGAACCGCCATTCACCCAATAGGCTGCAAGCGCATCCAGGTTGTCTTCGGTTAACAAGGGTTGGCGGCTGCTTGAGGTATCTTTCGCATGCCCTTGATAAACATGTCCGCCGCCGGTTTCGACGCTGCTGCCGAGATATTTCTTCAGGCCACTAACCAGTTCGTGCCGCGACTGTACGACCCAGGCAATACGGTGCTCCAATGCATCCCGGCCGACCTGAAGGGTAAAAGCAATATCGGTAAGACTCGTTGCCTGACCGTCTTGCTCAAGAAATTGATAAAACTCTCCGGCCATTGCGGTTAAGCAGGTCTCGCTTTTTGCCGATAACAGGATTAACACCGGTCCCGGCTCGTTTGGGTTTGTCTGCCCAGACGTGCGACTATCCTGTTCGTTGTGTTGACGCAGGCTTTGGTCATATTCCTCTATCAATAGATGGGCGTTAATCCCGCCCATGCCGTAACAATGCACGCCTGCCAGTCTAGTGTTATTTGTTCGCGGCCATTCTGCTGTTTCCGTCGCCAATGCGCAGGGCTGGTCTTCCCTGTCCATGTCGGGATGATAGTCAGTGAAATTGACAATCTTGTGAATGACGCCGGTCTGCATGCTGCGCACAACCTTGAACAGAGCGCCCAAAGCCGATGCCGACTCCATATGCCCCATCATCGGCTTGACCGTGCTGATCCTGCACATGCCGGGCGCAAGCGAAACTTGCTGCTGACGCGCCATTTCTTTTAATGCACGGTTAAATGCCTGCCATTCAGCCAGATCGGCCAGCACATTACCCATGCCTTGCGCCTCAATATAGCGCACATCCCGCGGGTCGATATTGACTTGCCGGTAACAGGTTTTTATCAGCTCGACGTGGCTGTCGGTATTGGGCGCGGCAATCGATGCACCGCCTTGGCCGTTGTAGTTAACAGCGGTATTTTTGATCAGCGCGTAAATCGAATCCTTATCCACTAGCGCTTTGGACAGCGGTTTCAGCAGCAGGCTGGCAACGCCTTCCGCGCGCAAGTGCCCCTGTGCATGCAAGCCGAATGAATTAACCGAATCGGTGGGGCTTAGCTGCCCGGAATCCGACAATAAGGCAAAAGGCTCCGGCCTTAACAACAAATTGGCGGCGCCTACCAATGCCTGATCGATTTCCCCGCTACGTAACGCATTAACGGCGCGGTGTATCGCGACAGCAGCGCCGGGACATTGGGCATCGACCACTTCGCTGGCCCCGCGAAAATCGAAGAAATAGGAAATCCGGTTTGCCAGCAGACAGGTTTGCGCGTACCACTCGCCGGTATCGACGCCGGCATCTTTGAGCAGTTGCAGATATTCGTTATCCTGTATCGCAACAAAGACGCCGGTTTTGCTTTGTTTCAGGGATTCCGGCGCGTAGCCGGCATCGGCAAGTGTCCGATAGGCCGACATCAGCAACAAACGCTGCCGCGGGTCCATCGTAACGGCTTCGCCCGGCAGGATATTGAAAAAAGCCGGATCGAATCCGGCGATATCGGGAATGAAACCGCCCCATTTACTCCGGCTTAGCCCCGCCTTTTTACCGGTCGGATCATAAAAGGTTCGCCAGTCGAACCGGCTGGATGGAATCTCTTCGATTAATGAAACATCCCGATCCAATAAACGCCAGAACTCATCAATCGAATTGCTTTTCGGAAAGGAAGCGGATAGCCCGATAATCGCAACCGGTTCCGGAAGACCGGTATGGACAGGGGCTTGCACTTGGCCCTGAGTGCTTTGACTAGCCGCCTGAATACCGGCTGAGCTTGATTTTAGTATTGCTTCCTCAATATCTTTTAGTTCTTGTACGGTATTCATTACCAAGCCTCAAAGGCGCTATCCGATCAGATGCTAACCTAAATTTATATAACCGCTGGCCATAAAAAATGGCCGATTAATCAGCCATTCCGGCAGTGCATGGACGCACTGTTAAAATCAGTCGCGCGTTAAACAATTGATTTTGTAAAACAAGGAAAAATCTCATTGGCCCTTATCGTTTACCGAGAAGTTCGGAATAGGCTATTTGGCATTTTTATAACTTTCTCGCTGTCACTACCATGTATCCGAGATTCTCACTCATATATTCAAACAGATAAACCCAGTCATCGATTGCTTTGTCGGCACTGTCGTTAAACAGTTCGATGATTTCCTGCTTATGCTCGGCAAGGGTTTCCTTGAGTTTGGGAACCAGCCAGGGCATCACGTTTTCCGTAATATCATCGATTCCTATCAGCTCAAATCCTGTTTCCTCCATCAAAGCAGGGTAGTCCTTGATGGAAATAAAACTGGAATGGATATGTTGTTGCACAAACGCCTTGAACTCTTCAGTCGTGGCCGGCAGCGTCGGCAAATCAGTCAGCACCAGCGTCGCTCCGGGTTTCAACGCCCGGTTGGCTTCAAGCAGGGCATCCCGGTGCCCCATATGAAAAATAGATTCAAAAAACCAGCCCCCGTCATAGGCATGGTCATCACAAGGTATGTCCAGAGCACTGCCGTGAATAAACCGGAGCTTGTCCTGCATGCCTTCGGCCTGGGCTCTGGACGTTGCACTCTGCTGCTGAAACTTGCTGATAGTGATGCCGTCCACCGAGCAGCCTTTGGTTTTAGCCAGTTTCATCGCCGGCTGCCCTACTCCGCAACCAAGATCGATAAACCGTTGTCCTTCCTGTATTTGCGTCTTATCGATCATTATCTGCGCCAGCCTGTCCGCCGCATCGGCAAAACTGTCATCGGCGCTATTTTCATCCCAATAACCCCAGTGCAGATGCCCACCGAACAATGCAGGTCCTAATTGACCTTCTGGTGAATCATACAGGGTAGCGACTTGTTCCGATTCTGAACCTGACATTGCGATTATCTCCTAACTCTATTATGTAATATAAATTATCAAAGCCGGCAACGCCCGGCATTCAGCTTTGTCTTTCTTTCCGCTTGCCCCGGACAGATCGCAACTTCATATCAAACATTGCAATAAAAGCGGCTTTTATCGATTATAAAGGCCATTATTGCTAAAAACCAGTTTTAATATTGACGCTCAATTGCTGTTAATAACCGATGTTATGCACTATCCACGAAAAGCTCGAAAAGCACGAAAAAACCAGATCCAAGGATGCCGGCATCCCTGCCGGAACGACGGCATCTCGCAGGCACTTGTGTATAACGACGAAGGCCTGTCCTTGAAGTCTGCGAATGAATGCCGGGTATGATGCCGTTAGCGAGAAACCCATAGCTGATATTTTTCGTGCCTTTCGTGCTTTTCGTAGGCACTGCGTAACATCGGTTATTTTCTTATATCCATTTTTTTCGTGTTTTTCGTGTTTTTCGTGGACAATGCTTTTTATCATCTGTATGCGTAACATCAGTTAATACCCTAATACAGGCTTGGTGGATTGACTTTGAAATCAGGGAAAAACCATCTGGAGCTTAATAACTCAATCATGGCAATAAGAGGTTGTAGATTATGGATAAGAACAACAAGACCAAAACCGAAGATCGAAGAGGTTTTTTTCGAATTGACGATGAGGTTAATCTGTTCTACAAAAAAATCGATGAAAAACTGGTGACCGAACCGCATCATGTTTCCGACAATATTTTGAGCAGCTGTTCATTGTCTACCGCCCTTGAAATGGTATCCCAGGAATCGACATTATTGTTGCACAGGATAGAAAAAAATCTGCCCGATGCGGCGGATTACTTAAGAATAATCGATACCAAGATCGATCTTCTTGCCCAAGCCATTATGATGCAGGGCTTTCAATTCAAGGAAAACGATACCCGCAACGTTAATATCAGCGCCACCGGCATCGCTTTTAATTGCGAAGAAACGCTTAACCAAGGCGATTACCTGGAAATCAAGATGCTGCTGGTCTCCAGCATGGCGGTTATCGTCACTTACGGCAGAGTGGTTTACTGCAAACGCAGCCAGTCGAACGACAGTCGGTTTCCTCATTTTATCGGTGTCGATTTTATCAACATGAAAGATGAGGATAGGGAAATGCTGATCAAGTATGTGGTCAAAAAGCAGTTGCAGCAGATCAGGGATAAAAAACAGATTGGCAATTAATCTTCAAGTGATTCGTGAATATTTCAGATAAGCAAAAAAAAATCCTCAGCCTGCTGGCTGACGGCGAATTTCATTCCGGCACCGAATTGGCCGATGTGCTGGGCATCAGCCGCGCAGCGGTATGGAAACAGCTAAGCGGCTTGACCGAATTAGGCTTGCAGCACTCGGCAGTCAGCGGCAAAGGTTACCGGCTGGATAATCCGCTGGAGCTATTGGATGCGCCGCAAATCAATGAAGTTGTTAACGACCAAGCCAGGGCATTAATCTCATCGCTCGAAATTCACGATCGAATCGATTCCACCAACCGCTATTTAGTCGAGCGCTCGCAAAATAATGCGCCATCCGGCTCGGTCTGTTTTGCGGAATATCAAACCGCCGGTAAAGGCAGACGCGGGCGGCAATGGGTTTCGCCTTACGGGTCTAATATTTACCTGTCGATACTCTGGCGTTTTCAGCAAGGACCTGCGGCTATTTCCGGATTAAGCCTGGCTATCGGCGTGGCGGCGATCCGGGCTTTAAAACAGCATCGAATAACTGACATTGGCCTTAAATGGCCTAACGATATTTATAGTCAAGGCAAAAAACTGGGCGGTATCCTGGTTGAAGTCTCGGGTGAAACCGGCGGTCCATGCAGTGCCGTTATCGGTCTGGGATTAAATTTGTTTTTACCGGAAACGGAAGCCGAAAGCATTAGCCAAGCCTGGACCGATTTGAGCAAAATTACCGGACAAAACCGGCTATTCAGGAACAAATTGGCCGGCACCCTGCTAAACCACCTGTTGCCGGTTATCGCCGAATATGAAGGCGCCGGCATTAAAGCCTATCTCGATGAATGGCGCGGTTACGATTGCCTGACCGGCAAATCCGCGACCTTATTTATCGGCCAGCAACAATTCGAAGGCATCGTGCGAGGCATCGACGATAACGGCATGTTATTGATTGAACGTCCCGATGGCAGTGTGCAAACCTTTGCTTCCGGCGAAGTCAGTTTCAATGGTTCGATGCAATGAATTTACTGATTGATATGGGCAATAGCCGGCTAAAGTGGTCGTTTACCACGGCCGGTCAAATCCTTAGCGGATCACCGTTGGTTAATGACCGGATTAATCGGGATGAACTGTTCCGGCTGTGGCAAGGCACTTATCGCCCTCGGCGTGTTGCCGTCTCCTGCGTGAGCGCAAACCGGCTGCTTGAATTGGTCCAGTCGGTAGCGCGTGAACTTTGGCTTGATATCGATATTATCCTGGTTAAATCCCAAGCGCAGGCGTTTGGCGTGATTAACGCTTATCGGCAGCCGGAAAAGCTGGGCGTCGACCGCTGGCTGTCTTTAGTTGCTGTGCGGCAGCAATATCACAGCCCGGCTTGTATAGTCGATTGCGGCACCGCGATTACCGTGGATTTAATCGATGCCGACGGCAAGCATCAAGGCGGCCTGATTAGTCCCGGCTTGACGCTGATGAAAAAATCCCTGGGCCAGGGAACCGAGGCGCTACCTGTTAGCGAAGCAAGCCACGCATTCGCGTTGGCCGACTATACCGAAGCCGCCATTTACAGCGGCACCTTAACGGCGGCCATCGGCCTGATTGAGCATGTGCTGGCAAGACAACCCGCCGATACCAGATTGATTTTAACCGGCGGCGATGCCGAACTGATCGCCGGACAGCTTGATGTTATATCTACCGTTGATCCTGATTTGGTGTTGCGGGGATTGCTGTGTGTTCTGGAAGGACATGCGTGAAGGTTTTGCGGTTTTCGCGCTCCTCTTTCCCACGAGCTACATGTTAAGCCTTGTAGGAGCGGGCCGCGCCCGCGATGAAGAAACAGCCGCTCTGCAATTGCCGCCCAAATGTCGCGGGCACGGCCCGCTCCTACGCTGTCGTTATAAAAACCCTTCAATTATTCTCAACACTTAACTATTCCTATCGTGCTAAACATCATCTGGATCGGCTTTTTCCTGGTTGCCTTTTGCACCGCTTTATTCAAACTGGTTTTCTTGGGCGATCAACAGGTTTTCGCTCAAATCATGGAAGCGATGTTCGCATTGTCGAAATCGGCTTTTGAAATCGCCCTGGGCCTGACCGGCGTATTGTCATTATGGTTGGGCATTATGCGCATCGGCGAAAAAAGCGGGTTTATCCAATTACTAACCCAAAGCCTGACGCCGTTATTCAGCCGGCTAATGCCAGACGTACCCAAAGGCCATCCGGCTTTGGGCGCTATCGTGATGAACATTTCCGCCAATGCGCTGGGACTGGACAATGCCGCAACGCCGCTGGGCATCAAAGCGATGCAGGAACTGCAAACGCTCAACCCGAATCCCGAAACCGCCAGCAACGCGCAAATCCTGTTTCTGGTGATCAACACGTCAAGCGTTACGCTGTTTCCGGTGACGATTTTCACCTATCGCGCCCAGCTGGGTTCAGCCAATCCGACCGACGTATTCATCCCGATCCTGATAGCCACGTATATGTCGACACTGGCAGGCTTGCTTGCGGTCGCGTTCGTGCAAAAAATCAACTTACTGGACAAGGTAATCGCGGCCTATCTGGGCGGCTTCACGCTGGCAGTCGGCGGCATACTGGCGTATTTTTCCAGCCTGCCGCAGCAACAAATGCTTGAACAATCAGCGATCATCAGCAATTTCCTTCTGTTCTCTCTGGTCATCGCCTTTATTCTAGGCGCTATACATAAAGAGATTAACGCTTACGACGCGTTCATCGAAGGCGCCAAGGAAGGTTTTCAAACCGCCACCACTATCATCCCTTATTTGGTCGCGATGCTGGTTGCAATCGGCGTATTCCGGGCCAGCGGCGCGCTGGATTTGTTGGCCGATTTGGCGCGCGCCGCCGTGCATTACTTCATGCTTGACGACCGCTTTGTCGATGCGCTGCCGACCGCATTGATCAAGCCGTTCAGCGGCAGCGGAGCCAGGGCGATGATGATCGATACCATGAAAACTTTAGGCGCGGATTCGTTTGCCGGACGTTTGTCATGTATCGTGCAAGGCAGCACCGAAACCACTTTTTATGTACTGGCGATTTACTTCGGTTCGGTCGGCATCAAACATATTCGTCATGCCGCCGCCTGTGGGATAATAGCCGACTTGGCGGGCGTTATTGCGTCCATATTTGTCGCCTATTGGTTCTTTGGATAATATCATCGTTCCCATGCTCCAGAGACTGTGAAAGTATTATTTCATTCGTTATCAATTGGTTATATTAATATTATCGAGAAAAAGCGCCTGCCTTGGCTGATTTTCGATATTTTTAGCCAAAAATAGCGATACAACTATTTGATTTTAAATATGAATAATACTTTCACAGTCTCTCCAGCGTGGGAATGCAGTTAGAGACGCTCCAGCGTCGCGGTTAGCAACGCTAGAGCGTTGCAGAATACATTCTCACGCTGGAGCATGGGAACGAGACTAATATTGAATATCAATGAAAGTTCACCTTAAAACCCTCGGTTGCCGCCTTAACGAAGCCGAACTGGAAACCTGGGCTCAGGCTTTTCAAAAATCCGGCCATCAAATCACCAAACAAGCCGAAGCCGCCAATCTTATCGTGATTAATTCGTGTGCTGTGACCCAGGACGCCGCCAGAAAATCGCGCCAGCTGATACGCCGCATCCACCGCGATAACCCGCAAGCCAAACTCGTGGTCAGCGGCTGTTACGCAACCTTGAACGAAGATGAGGCCGCGGCATTACTGGGCGTCGACTTGATAGTCAGCAACAAGGATAAAGACCGGCTGGTCGAAAAAACCCTGACTGAACTAAATATGGACAGCATGCCCGCCCTGTCGACCGAGCCGGGAGAAATATCGTTGTTCACCCGCGGCAGACAACGCGCTTTCGTTAAAGTGCAGGACGGCTGCCGCTACCGTTGCACCTTTTGCATCGTCACCGTGGCGCGCGGCGAAGAAAATAGCCGTCCCGTGCAGGCGGTCATCGACGAAATCAATGCACTGCACCGGCAAGGCATCACCGAAGTCATTTTGACCGGCGTGCATTTGGGCGGCTACGGCAGCGATTTAGGCAATAACCTATCCGATTTAATCAAAGCCATCCTGGCGGAAACCGACATCCCGCGCTTAAGATTAGGCTCGCTGGAACCTTGGGAATTGCCGGACGATTTTTTCAAGCTGTTCGATAATCCCCGTCTGATGCCGCATTTGCATTTGCCTCTACAAAGCGGCTCGGATAGCGTACTGCGCCGTATGGCAAGGCGCTGTAAAACCGAAGAATTCGCTGCGATTGTCAACCAGCTGCGCGCGCAAATCCCAAATTTTAATATCACCACCGATATTATCGTCGGCTTTCCCGGCGAAACCGAGCAGGAATGGCAGGAGAGCTTCGATTTCATTAAACGGACCGGCTTCGGCCATATCCATATCTTCACCTATTCCAGCCGTGAAGGCACCAAAGCCGCCGGCTTGCCGGACCAGCTGAGTAATGAGATCAAAAAACAGCGCAGCAGGCAGTTGCACGAGTTGGCCGAGGAAATGAAACTGAAGTTTTTTGCCGATAATGTAGGTCATGAATTTCCGGTGTTATGGGAAGGCTACAGCGAAGCGCTGGCAGATGACAAGCAACGCGTATTTGGCTATACGCCGAATTATCTTAAGGTCGGCTGCGTGATTAGCAGTGACGTGTCGGTGGAAAATCGGACGATTAACTGTGTTGTGACAGCAGTTGACGATAGCTGTGTTGTTGGAAAGCTTGTCGAATAAATTCGTAGGCCGGAATAAGCGTGCTTGAGCGGTAGCGAGAACACGCGTTTCCGGCATATTGCTGATTTGCCGGAAACGCCCACCCTACGCTGTGCTTGGGCGGTCTTATTCCGGCCTACGCGGGTTCAGTGTTATGAGGTTCCTACTCTTTTTTGTAAACTTTACTATCGCAGATATAAATCTGCATTTTAAAATCGCAAAACTCAAAATAACATGACCATCCTCAATACAGCAAAACGCGCCCTGCAATTCTTCCGCATCGGACTGGCTGCCAAAAAACTGCAACGTAGCCAAAGCGAAACCGAACGCCTGCTCGCTAAACAGGCGCTTGCCGGGCTGTTTGCCGATGCTCGCGGCATTACCATGAAAGTCGGCCAATTGTTTGCAGGTAACGACGGCGCCACGCCATTCCAAGAACTCGTTGAAGGCATAGAGCCTTTGCCGTTAAAAGCCATAATCCCGCAGCTCGAAATGGAACTCGGGCAAAAAATCAAAAGCATTTTCCGCTCTATAGAACCGGCCATCGCGGCGGCCTCTTTAGGACAAGTTCACTTAGCCGTACTTAAAAACGGCGACGAAGTCGCGGTAAAAATCCGCTATCCGGATATTAGCGATGCGGTCGATGCCGAATTGCGCCTGATCGGCCTGATGCCCGGCGTAGGACCGGTCAATCGCTGGGGCTTCGATCTCGACGCTTATAAAAAAAGCCTGAGCGACAATATGCATCGCGAACTTGATTACCGCTCGGAAGCCCAAAGGCAGGACTATTTCGGCCGCACTGTACAAGTTCCCGGACTAAAAGTGCCAAAAATATATAAAGACTTATGCAGCGAACGGGTTCTGGTACAAAACAGGGCTCAAGGCGTATTGATCGATAAAACCGGCAACTGGCCGGAAAAAGATCGTCTGGCTATCGGTCAAACCTTGATGCTGACATTGTTTAAAAGCTTGTTTGTTGCCGGCGAAGTGCATGGCGACCCGCACCCCGGCAATGTCTTTTATAGCCATGATGAAAACGGCCAAGCGTTAGTTACGCTGCTCGATTATGGCTGCACCATTAGCATTGCCGAACAACGCAGACTGGCGCTGCTCAAGTTAATCGTCGGTTGCCGTGAGCGAAACCACATCAAGCCGCTGGATTGCTTCGCGGCGCTGGGCTTTGACGGAAAAAAACTGGCGCCGATCAGCGGTTCATTGCCCGCCTTATGCCAAATATTATTCCGGCCTTTTTTATTAAACCATCCGTTTAATCCCGAGCAATGGCAGTTAGGATCGGGCGTTAACGATCTGCTCGGCGATTATCGCTGGTGGTTCAGGTCGGCCGGACCTTCCGACCTGTTTTTACTGATGCGCGCCTTTCAGGGGCTGATCCAGCAATTACAAGAGCTGGACGTTAAACTGCCGTGGTGGCCGTTGCTGGAACAAGCGGTTGGCCGGGACCTCATGCAACAGGCTATAGCCTATGAATTGCCCGCAATCGAGCTGGAGCCGACCGCCAAGGTGCTGAGTTTCAATCAGCAAGCAAACATGCTCTGCGTGCGCGTTACCGAAGGCGGCGAACAGCGTGTCGCGGTTAAAATGCCCGCCGAAGCCGTGCTGGATTTGGAGCACCTGATTCCTGAAGACGTATTGGCGCGCATCATCGATTCGGGAACCATTGATCTCAATCAGCTGGGAGAATCGATTCGCGCTAACGGCATTATTCCCCAGCAACTGTTTGTTTTTGAAGATGGCAGTAAAACTTACAGGGTGTGGCTGGAGTGAGTTGGCAATGAATAAAATGTAAACCGATTGATGTATCATCATGAAGCATCGGATTTGTTAATAACCGATGTTACACATGCACATGATAAAAAGCGTAGTCCACGAAAGGCGTCAAAAGCACGAAAATATTTAAAACACATCGTTCCCACGCTTCGGCGCTCGTCGTTATACACAAGTATCTGCGAGACACCGTCGTTCTGGCAGGGACAGATATTTGCTCCTCGGCAACTGCTCCTGCGTTGCTCTACTACAGGCCATCCATGGCCTTATGCAATATCTGCATTCCCCACATCCCTGTGGGTTATGCCGGAACCCAGGCACAGGGAGGTGAAACTTTGTGTTATTCAAGTACCTGTAGAACCGCCAAGTTACCGTCCTTGGCACTGGATACCGGCATCCATGCCGGTATGACGACTCCGGGACAATGTTGTATATAACAACGAGCGCTCCGCGTAGGAACGCAGATGTAGGCCGGAATAAGCCGGTTCGAGCGGCAGCGAGAACAGGCGTTTCCGGCAAACACCTCCCAAACTCGCCGGAAACGCCACCTCGCGCTACGCGCTTGGATGGCCTTATTCCGGCCTACTTCTATGACACCGTAGAAGCGGGCCGCGCCCGCGATATTTAGGCAAGCAGCGATTGCAGAGTCACCGCCTCTTCATCGCGGGCATGGCCCTCTCCTACAAGGCTTAACTTAACGGCAGTGACGCGGAGCGTGGGAACCCTAAGAGGAAGTTATTTTTGGCGAAACCCTAAGGCAATTTCCGGAGTTATTAAATCCAGACTCCTTATCGCTTTGAATTTATTGATGTAAACAACCATCATCGGCAGGTGGATAATATGAAACCGGAATACACAGCTGAATTTCGTTTCTATGAAGAATTGAATGATTTTCTCCCGCCGGAACAACGCAAGCGAACGGTATATTATCGTTTCAACGGCCATCCCGGCATTAAGGACCCCATCGAAGTTTTCGGCGTGCCTCACACCGAAGTAGACCTGATTATCGTCAATGGTCAATCGGTGGGCTTCGACTATCAGCTGCAAGCTGACGACCGTGTCGCGGTTTACCCGGTTTTCGAAAGCCTGGACATCGGCTCCTTGACCAGACTGCGCGAAAAGCCGTTGCGCAATCCCCGCTTCATTCTCGACGTGAATCTGGGCAAACTCGCCAAACGCATGCGTTTACTAGGTTTCGACAGCCTCTATCGCAACGACTATCGGGATGCGGAGGTGGTGAATATCGCCGTAAACGAGCGGCGCATCGTGCTGACTCGCGATCGCCGCCTGCTATTCGCCAAACATATCAGTCACGGCTACTGGGTGCGTGCGGTTGATGTCGACAGCCAAGTTGATGAAGTCCTGAACCGCTTTGACCTGCATGGCTCGATTCATCCTTTTTCCCGCTGCCTGGTTTGCAACGGCGTGTTGGCCCCGGTCGCCAAGACGGAAATTCAGGATCGTCTCGAACCTAAAACCCGGCTTTACTATGAAGTTTTTTATCAATGCACCGATTGCCGGCGAATCTACTGGGACGGCTCGCACATGGAGAATATGCGGCGGCGTTTTACTGCGCTTTCCAAGCCTTAAAACACCGAAACATATTCGAGTTCCGTAGAATGGTTTCGCGTGACAAACCGACACTGACTTACAACACCGGTTACAACCTGTCCTCATATGGCGGATTGCCTAACGGCGAATCCACCTTACAGCTTTAATAAAATATTGAGAGTCGTAGCTTGTGCTGCCGATCCCCTGAATCGGTCAGCGGAAGTTTATTCAGCTAGTTCTACATATCATCAAGATAGATAAAAAATTTTGAACAGTTTGAGTTTAAGCCACTTGAAAAAATCATTGCCATCCCCACATGGGCACCGGGAAAAATTAGTTTTTCCTAAACAAGAAACTGTATTAGATAATTTGATTATTAATGGTGCATAAGAATGAAAAAAATAACACTGATTTGTTCAAGTTTATTGTTGGCAACAAGCTCTGCCGTTTTTGCAGTTGAAAATCATGAAAAAGCCGCACTTGAACGTGCGAATGCGGCGGCTAAAGCAAGTGATGCAAAAGAAATTGTGAAGCAGGCAAGCGCGGCATTAGAACATAGCCTGGCATCAGCTATAGTACTTAAAGGCGCTTCACAAAAACACATGCAATCTGCTTCCAACCATCTGGAAGAAGCTATTAATGCGGGTAATTTGGGTCATGCAGATCAAGCTAAAACACATGTTAACGCGGCAATAACCGAAATCCAGGGAGCTAATACATAAAGTAAATTTAATAGAGGCATATTGAATTTAACGGAAGCCGGTTTTATACCGGCTTCTTTGTATTTAACAGAATGCTATCCCGAGCCTGTTTTTTTGCAGCGGCGGGTTGACTGATATCGTCAGTGCGTAAGTTAGGCTGACGCAAGGAAGCCCAACTGATCGGATTCGAATAGCGTTGGTCTTCGTACCTCAGCCCAGCCTACAAACTACATGACTACGCAGCATGTTCTTTAAGCCATTCTTTCAATGCCTCGTTCATGCGTGTTTGCCAGCCCTTACCAGTGGAACGGAAAGCCTCTAACACACTATTATCAACACGCAATGCAATCTGGGTTTTATCTGAACCAGCCGGACGCCCACGGCTTCGCGCTAACGCAATACCGGCGCGTAATTCTTCCTCAGTCGCAGGGCGATCATCTTCATCAACACCGTCCCAAACGTAATACCCGCCGGGTGGTGGCGTTTTCATCGCTTCAAGAATTTGCTCACGACTCATTGACGTTGTTTTCGAGCCACTCATAATACATCTCCGATTCTAGTTGGCTTGCAGGCCGAAAGCTGACGACCCGCACCGTATTGTTGCGATCCAAATGAACCAAGGATAAAACCGCCAGCCGATTCATCACATACAAAAAAGACTGTAGGCGCTGCTCGCCATTTCTCTCGACCATTAAATCCAAACGATAACGCGATTTGAGCACTTCCCCGGCATCGGCAAAGTCCAATCCATGCTTTTGCAGGTTGGCTTGCCGTTTGGTTTCATCCCAGGTGAGTTTCTTTTTCATGCTAATAACTGTATATACGTTTATTTAGTGCGTCAAGTCTTCTCTCCGCCCAAACTGCTCGTAAAATGCGCCTCAGATCGGGGCCGAATAGTGTTGGGCTTCGTACCTCAGTCCAACCTACGAACTAAGGAACGTGCATGAAATAAATTGAACAACTTGCCCCGTATTTTTCAGCTGGAGTGCAAGCTTTGCTTGCCCTGGCAGGCGAAGCCTGCACTCCGGCCATTGACACCTTGCCCAAATTATTTCGTACACATTCCTAAATTAGTAAAGTGATGTTGGTTGGGTTATGGCTAAGGTCTGGCCCAACTTAGGACATTTTCTATTTATCGAATTGCCGCCAGTACGACCTTTTTTGTGCGACAGCTTAAGCCAGCGTTACATCAATATGCTTACCGAGCGCATGCGCTGCGGCTTCCAATTGATCCATCCGGGAGGCGTGGCCAAGATCAAACAGCCGATCGACCTGCGGCCCTTTCCAGCCTAAGCGGCGTGCTAACTCGGCCTTTTTAATTCCTTGTATCATCATTTCCCGATAAACAGCCAGCTTGATACCCTCCAACGCGGAAGGCCTGACTGTGGGTAAATCCGGACGGTCTGACGGCTCTGGTAACGGTTTCCTGGCATCGACATAAAACGACAAGCCCGTTTCCAGTGCGTCAACCGCATGGAGCAAAGCTTCTTCTTCGGTTGCGCCAAAGGTGATGGCTTCCGGCACATCGGGAAAGGTGACTAATACGGTGCCGTCGTCGGGTGTCAGGATGACGGGATAATTAAACATGGTTGCTCCTTATTTCAAGCCTAGTTGACGTTTAATGGCCGCTTCCAAACCTTTGCCGAGTTCGGTGGTGCCATGCATGGGCAAAGTTGACTGTTTTCCGTTTAAAAATACTTTTAAATGTGAGCCTTTACCCTCTTGAAAGGTTGCTCCTTGTTGTTCCAGCCATTTTTTCATTTGCTTTGAGTTCACGGCTAAATAATAACACTTCTGTTGTGTTTTACAAAAAAAACAACAAATGTGTTGTCTTTTTTTTATTGTTATTTGCAGCGCGATCGGGTGGAGATGACGGGATTGCGCCCGTCATCCCTCCCACACCACCGGACATGCGGTTTTCCGCATCCGGCGGTTGAACCCAGCGACTTATCTCGCCGCAAAATCTGACGGCACCCACAACCCC
>Ga0208789_1000120_pt1 | contig 113024 bp, 72 predicted proteins | sample Methanotroph_Enr_FD_187368 | JGI IMG/M metagenome (GOLD analysis project Ga0208789, IMG submission 187368) | Enriched soil microbial communities from Old Woman Creek wetland in Ohio, USA - Methanotroph_Enrichment_5 (SPAdes) (version 2) | ecosystem: Environmental > Terrestrial > Soil > Wetlands...
TGTGGCAATGTAATAGGAATTGTCAAGAAAATAATTGTAATACAAAATTCCTTCGGGATTTAGTGCCAGGGTACGTTGAACAAAGGCGCTGTCAAAGCATTGGTAAAGCCTTGCATCCGGAGTTATAGCCGTGGTATTCTGTCCAAAAGTGTTTGAAAAGGTAACAACTGACAGAAATAGGAAAAAAGAAGTAAATATCCGTGATCTCATAAAATTGATTTTTCGAACATCAAATATAAATATTAATTATGATATGCCTATAATTTTAAGGATTTTTTTAACAATATTCTAAAGTGATAACTTATCGCATTTACGTTGCATGCGTTTTATGAAATTGTGAGCCGTAAAATAGAAAAGGTGGCAATTGCCACCTTTTCTAGCTATGAAAACGCAATCATCTATTCTCCCACTTTCACCCTTATACCTTCTGAATGTGCTGTAAATTCTGGCGCATACATGCATTCTATTGATGTAATACCATTTGAAAAATCGCCATTGTGAGTTACATATAATGGATATTCAAAAACATAGGTTCCTTTAGGAAGATAAGAAAAGAAGAAATTTGTGGATGCATCTCGAGTGCTTTCGTAATACCCTAAACCATCCTGGTATTTGTATTGCGAAAGAACATTGATAGGTTCAAATCCTGATGCACGCATATCCTTCATGTGAACATATTCCATATCCCTGTCAACACTTAATTCAATACGCACTTTTATTTTATCGCCAACTTTTAATTTAGTTGTATCAGTTATTGGCGTAATTACCGGACCTGTATCGGAAGTTTTGGTAAGGAATAATTTCTTCTTCAGTTTAAGAGGAGTATCTGCAGCTGTTATTTTATCAAGCTGTTCAAAGTACTGCCAGTAGAGAGCTCCCCAGGATACACCATTGTCGGATTTTACAACTTTCACTTTTCCCATTTCAGGAGTAATTTCATTACCGCTCCATGAAGTCTTGAAATATCCGGTGCCGGCTTCAACTTTTACATTGTCCATTTTCTTAGGATCAATCACTTCATTTCCTACAGTTATTTCTACCAGTTGATCAGAAGCCAGCCAGTTGGCACCTCTCAGAAGCAGGGCATAACAAGCTTCAGTAGTAGCTTTGGTGGTTTTCCAGTCCTGGGTTTGTTTTTGTTTCAGCAGCCAAACTTTCATATTATCAACGGAAACAGAATCATCAGCCACTTCATCAAATGCTTCAATAAGCAAGGATTGAGTTTCAATTGGAGCCTGGTACCAGTAATAACCGGAAGTCATATCTTTCCAGTACATTCCCATTTCGTCACTTGTAAGTGAATTTTCTTTCAGTGATTTTATTATGTCCATCGGTGTAACTTTGTCGCCAATCCTGTTCAGCGCAAGTGCTATCATTCCCTGCAGATAGCGGCTATTGTCGAGCCAGTATTTTTTTGCCTGTCCAACATAATAGTCATAAGCATCCTTGTCTTTGTTGTCAATACTTACGTCTTCCAGAAAATAACTGCGGGCATACAGGTATTGTATTTCAAGACCGCTTAAATGATTTTTTGCCATCTCTTCCTTTGTGTAATATTTCAAGAGCCATTCATAATCTTCGCGCATCCTGTCATCAAGATATTTTACGCCATCCTTCACCATTGCCCAGCATTTTGCATCATCACGGATATTCTTTACTCCTAATTTATCAAGATGTCCAAAGCCTGTGATTATATGTTGTGTTATATATCTGTCATCTTCCATTCCGCCAAACCATGGCCAGCCACCATTTGATAATTGCATTTTTTCTAGTTTCTTTAATGCCTTATCAAGTTCATAGCTCATCTTGTTCAGATCAAATAATAAAGCCACTCGCTGCTTCCTTTCTGTTTCATTTTGTGCCTGCAACACCCATGGTGTTTCTTCCAGCAATACAGATTTTAACTCTTCATTTTTTTCAAGATTTGAAAGAAGGGCATTTGGAGTTAAGGTTTTCCAGCTATCGAAAACTGCTTTAATTTTTGGATATGAGTTAGCAATATGAGTTGCAATACTGTTTGCGTAAAAACGGCTGAAGACCTGTTCTGCGCATTCATAAGGATATTCCATCATATATGGCAAAGCTTGTACAGCATACCATGCAGGGTTGGAAGTAAACTCAAGTGTAAGCTTATAATTCTTTAATGTTTTTGATGATTTTGAATTTATAAGTTTTGCAAACGTAAATTCTTTTGTTTCCTTGCTGCGTATAGGAAGTGGCAATGTTTCAGTCACCAGCATCCTGTTGTTCAGCACTGGTACAGCCATTTCTTCGCCATCACTGAAATTCCCTGATTTTGCTACTACCTTATATTTTATCGCACCAACTCCTTCAGGAATTGAAATATCCCAAATCAAAGCTGAACTCTGTCCCTTAGATGCAGTAAAGGTTTTGGTGGCATTAATGTTTTTACATGAATCATCAATAGCTTTCATGGTAACAGCATCAAACAGGAATAGTTGAGCAGTTCCGGTCATTTCATTTTCAGTAAGGTTTGAAACTTTTGCACTGAAAGATATTTTGTCACCTTCCCTGAAAAAACGCGGAGCATTCGGAACAATCATCAGATCTTTTTGCGTTACAAGTTCTTTTTGAATTTGTCCGATCTTAAGATCTTTGGTAGTCGCCAATCCCATCATTTTCCATTTTGTCAAAGCTTCAGGAATTGTGAAAGAAATAATCACTTCTCCTTTTTCGTTGGTTTGTAATTGCGGATAGAAGAATGCTGTTTCGTTGAAATTGGAACGGGCCTGCACACCTGCAAGATCATTACTTGTTGCATCATAAAGACCGGTAATATCTTCGGCTTTTCCACCAAGGGCAGTAGTGACAGTGGTTTGAGCAGCAACTGCCGATACCTCATCTGCAACCATAAATGCATCTTTTTTCAAACTGTTCTTCGAGTCATCGCCACCCTTTTCTTTAGCGATTCCTGTTGTACCTCTGGTTGCGTAAACTTGATTTTGTTCAAGCATAACACTTTTATCGTATTCTTCGTAATTACCTTCACCATCCATAGCCTCAGCATACTTGTAGTAGCCGTAATAACCACCATAATCAAAACCGAACCAGTTCAATTTATCATAGTATCGGTAAGCCGGATATGTATATGCATCTTTGTAGAAAGAATAATATGTTGAAGAGGTTGTATTGAAACAATAATAATTATCCCAATACAATGAAGAATAAAGCGCGTTGTAAATATTGAAATACCAGGAGTTGGGTTTATAAGCATCAAGTGACGCATCGTACATGGTGGCGAGCATTTCAGCGACAACCTTGTCACCATTCATGCCTTTGATTTTTATCTTCCATTCTTCCTTATCGCCAGGTTTCAGCTTATCCCTGAAGGTTTCAAATTCCAGATCAAGTTCTTTATTTGTAAAAGGAACAGTAATGATTTCTTTATTAGTGAAGCTGCGATTATGTTTCACTGCAAAGAGATGTATAGCAATTCCACCACGGTTTTCTTCTTTTACAGGAACATAAATCAGTTTTTGTTCATTGCTAAGTTTCAGCCATTCTTTTTTAAGAATTTTCCCGTCGAATTCCACCTCATACAAAAATGTTGTATTCTGGTCTTTGGTGCCAATGATGAATGCTGCGCTGTCGCCGGGTTCGCAATTGCTCTTGATTATTGAGAAATAATTTATTGCGTTGTCGGGAGTTTGTTTTTCCTTTTTACCATATACTGTGAAGTATGTATAATAATCAACATCCTCGCCGTATTTATCCTTTGTCTTTGCTTCAAGCACATAGCATCCCGGATTCCAATCCGATAAATCTTTGATTTTTATCAACGAATCTTTTGGTGTTTCAAAAGTTGTTTCAAAAACTTTTACGTCCTTGTCCCATTTGTACATATTATTCTCATCATCGTAAAGGTCATTTGGGAACGCGGCATAATATTCATCTTTTGTCATTACATATTTATCGGGCTTCTCCCATAACCTTTCACGATATACTTTATCGGGCTGCTTAAGTGTATATATTTTAACAGTACCAGAAGCAGGTTCTTTTTCACCGTTCAGGTTTGTGGTGCTTAACTCAAATTCGCCCTTCACAGATTTCTCCAACTCCGAAGGAATATCAACTGAAAGGTTTAACGATTTATAAGCAACCATTACATATTTTTGTGCAGAATGCGTTTCTCCGTTTATATCAGTAACATCGGCATACACGGTATATGTGAATGTAGGGGAATATTTTTTCGAAATACTTAAATCAGGCAATGCTTTGAAAGCTACTTTAAACTCGCCTTTATCATCAGTGGTAGTTACACCATTTGTAATTTCCATTTGCGGGGAACTTGGATAATAACCTCTCCACCAATACCACCAATAGGGGAATGTAGCCGTGCGTACCACACGATATTTTACATCTGCGTTGTCAATAACATTGCCCGCATAAGCCTTAGCATTTCCAACAACATTAATGGTTTCATTAAGTTTGTAACTGCCTTTTATAGGATCGATTTTCACTTCAAATTTTGGGCGCTTATATTCTTCTACAGAAAAATATTGTGAACCGCTTCCATTGCTAATGTATACTGAACCTGTTATTGCAGCCGGAGCAGTGAATGTTCCGGTGAATGTTCCGTATTCATTGGATGTAAGGTCAAGACTTGAAACTTTCTGATAATTCACATCATAAAAAGTAACAGTGGTTTTTTCATTCGGAAGAATGTCATATTTCTTACCAGTCTTATCTGTTTTTAATAAAATTCCTTTAAAATAAATTGTCTGTCCCGGGCGGTAGATACCTCTGTCAGTAAAGAAAAATGTTTTCAGGTAATTTGAATAATCATAATCATATTGCTTGTATTGGTAAAAGCTATTATCTGTAACGTATCTGTCAGTACCATTTGAAAAGTCTACCCAGAAATAACGATACTCTGATGCTTCAGGAATTTCAAAATACCCGTCTTCATCAGTAGTAAATCTTTTCCATTTTGTTGGTTCATAGGTTCTGGTAATATAATTATACTGGTTTGTGAATGCCTGTGCAGTAATGTTTTTCAACGGTGCTCCGGTTTCCCTGTCAAGCACATAAAAATCATATTTCCCTTTTTCTTTTGTTCTCTCCATGTAGCTGATGTTGGTGATCCAGAAATCACCATAGGAAATTATCTGATTCTTCAGGGCAAAATCTTTATTGTCGGAAGCCAGCACAATATAGAAACCATAGGGGAGTTCAGGCATTTTAATTTCGGCCGAGTGTTTCTGGTAATCCGCATCATCAGGGAAAGTGACCGACCATTCTTTAATAACGGGTTGTTTCAAATATTGCTTTATGAGATCTTCACCATAGTCTTTATTTATAAGTTTTTTGTTTTCGTCGTAGGTTATTTTGAGTATTCTGAAAGTAATATCTTTTGCGTTTTTATAATTTACAAGAGCTCTGAAAGGCTTGTTGGGTGCATTGCCTTCTTCAAATGTCATCTGGATTGATCGCTGCTGAATCTGATATTTTAGATTAGCGCAATTTAAACCACCATATGATTTTGGGAACGCTTTGATAGCTTCATCACACTTGTCGATGGCTTTTTTCATCATCCATTTATTATCATCTGATTTAGCCGGATCGTAAGTGTTTCCTTTGGCGTAATAATAGGTTGCTATAGCGTAAGTGATGTCAGTTGAGGATTCGAATTTTGAAAATTTAGGTTCAAGGTTCAACAATGCTTCAAGATACAAGCTGTCTTTCAAGTCGAGGACAGAATTTGATTTTACAAAACGAAGTCGTTTCAGATCTGCATCAATCAAAGCGGCTGGATCAGCATCACTAGAATGGAATGTGAGCAAATCCTGAAATATTTTCATAGCATAATATTTCAGCGATAATGAATCTTTCGAAGTGATTGAAAGTTTTGCAAATTCATTATTAGGCTTGAAATAGTCTTCGCTGTTGAGTTCAAATTTATATGTGGGTTTTGTGAGAGAGGTTTCATCATTCATAAAGAAATCAATAGCGCGGTGTGCCAGGAAATCGTAAAGTGTTGGCCTTAAATTTCGGCTGTTCGTGTCCTTAACAAGTATGTTGTCATACAATCCGAGTTTTGTTTTCTTTAAATTTTCTACATCTTTCAATGAAAGCACATAATTTGAAATAACTTCTTTTATCAGTTTTTTCAGGTCCCATGTTTTCATATCGTCATCCACATAGTTTACTGTTTCCGTGCGGCTGTACCATGTATACCTGTTTATAGAATAATAGCGCCAGTACATTTCCGCAAGTACCGAATGAAGAATTGGTTTAATTGGATATGCCGCCTCGGCAATCTCTGCCTTCACTTCCTTAATGCTTGTTTCATAAGAATCCTCCTGGTAGGTGTTTTCAAGCTTCATTTTATACATGATAGCTTTCACAAACTGGGGAGCATTGTTTTCTTCCTTGGCACTTTTATATATTAACAGGACTTGCTCTAAGGCCGACTTGCTCAATCCTTTGCCTATTAATGAATCAACCTTTTTCCAGGCTTTATCATATCCATAATTGAAATTAAACTGTGCAAAAGAAGAATCTTTCTTTTCTTTTGCGTTAAAGTTTTTTGAAATATAATTCCCTGCAAAAAGCAAAAGGGCAAACGTACTGATCAGTAAAACAAGTTTTGTTTTCATAGCTTTTGATTTAATATGATGCAATTTATAAAAAACATTTAAGTGGGATTGCATTTAAGATGAAAAAAACAAAAAATTCCATAAAGCTTGTTTGGAAAAATTAAAAAATAAAAACCCGGAATCCAAAAAATATTAGAATTCCGGGTTGATTAAAAAAAACAAATGCGAGAATTTATTTTTTTGATGTAAGCGCATTGGTTAATCCTGAATATTTCATCAGCTCCATCTTTACTGTTCCAACAATGATTGCTGATTCAACCAGAACAGGAAGGTGGTTTTTGTCGTCTGTTACCCACATTGTCATCGGGTAAGGATCGCTAAATACATTGCCGGTAGCTACGCTCGGCTTTACTTTAATACAACTGAATGTTCCAATTCCTGTTGTAATATCTTCTTTCCCCTGGTAAATAATTTTTGATGTAAAAACAGTATCATCAATAAAAAAGGGTACGGGAAATTCCTTGCCAATAGTGGCATTGGTGAAGTCAAGTGTTCGTGCATAGTAAAATGCAGAAATAATATCCTGAATGTTTTCAGGGATAACAGTAGTTGTAGTTACGTTATTTTTGTTGTTCAGTGAAGATGCATATTTCTTAAACTGGTTAAAAGTAACATCCTGGCTTATTTTATATCCGCCTTCGTTTACACGCCTAATGAAAACCCATGGAACCATTGCCAGTTCATCAATATAAGTTTCATAACGGTCAACTACTTTAAAGAATAAATTAAATGCGCCCTTGGTCAGACCTAATCCAACAACATGGTAAGTGCTGCGGCCTGCAATCAACTTGTTTTCGTCTTTAACGGCCAGTTCTGCCTCTCCCGCATTTACTTTACCTGTAAGGATTGCATCATAGTAAACTTTATAACGGATAAGTTCACCCCTTTTAAATGCTGTGTTGGTAACGGTTCTTAAGGTCTGCGCCTGCAGTGAGAAACCTATTATAGCAATAATGACAAATGAAATTAACTTTTTCATGGCTTTTGTTTTTTAATTATTGAACAAAGACAAAAACTATTCCAAAATGGAAAACTTACAACTCTTTATATGTAATAATTTAAATATCAGACTACAATATTTACAATTTTTTTCGGGACAACTATTACTTTCTTCGGATTCTTGCCTTCCAGCCATTTTTCTGCATCTTTATGTGCAAGCGCATTTTTTTCCACTTCAGCAGCAGGCATATCAGCAGGTAATTCTAAAGTAAAACGCATTTTCCCGTTAAATGAAATTGCGTAGGTACAAGTGTTTTCAACAAGATATTCAGCATTGAACGTTGGAAAAGTTTCATAAGTAATTGTTCCATGATTGCCCAGCAAACTCCATAACTCTTCAGCTATATGAGGTGCATAAGGTGAGAGGATAATTGCCAGATCGCTTAAAATCGCTCTTTTATTGCACTTCAGTTCTGTGAGTTCATTTACACAAATCATGAAAGAGCTTACAGCAGTATTAAAAGAGAAACGCTCAATGTCTTCTTTGATTTTTTTTATGGTTTTATGCAGCACTTTTAATTCTTCTTTTGAAGGTGCTTCATCAGAAATATTCAGGGTGTTATCATGATCATGATAGAGTTTCCAAAGTTTTCGCATAAAGCGGAACACACCTTCAATGCCTTGTGTATCCCATGGTTTGTGCTGTTCCAGCGGGCCTAAAAACATTTCATAAAGACGCAAAGTATCGGCTCCGTATTTTTCTACAAGATCATCAGGTGTAACAACATTGAAATATGCTTTGGACATTTTTTCCACTTCCGAATCACATATATATTTTCCATCTTCAAGTATAAAATCTGCATGTGCTAAATCTTTTCTCCATTTTTTAAATGCTTCAAGATTAAGAATATCATTCTCGACAAAGCTTATATCAACGTGTGTTTGAACGAATGCTAAGCCATGTTCTGGAATCTCACCTAATTTTTCTTTCACTATCTTTATATGTTCAGATACGGGACGATTCTTAACTAGATTTGTTGATGCAAAAATATTTGTCCCTGCTAACTGCCATACAAAACTTGATTTTCCCTGTATCATTCCCTGGTTTATCATCTTTTTGAAAGGTTCGTCTTTACAAACCAAACCAAGATCAAATAAAAATTTATTCCAGAAACGTGCATACATCAAATGTCCTGTTGCATGCTCGGCTCCGCCAATGTAGAGGTCAACATTTTCCCAGTAGTTATTTGCTTCTTTTGAAACAAGTTCTATGGAATTTTTTGAATCCATATAGCGCAGGTAGTAAGCGCTGCTTCCTGCAAAACCAGGCATAGTGTTGGTTTCAATTTGGTAACCTTCTTTTGTTTTCCAGTTCTGAGCGCGTGCCAAAGGTGGTTCGCCTGTTTCTGTTGGAAGATATGCATCAACTACCGGAAGTTCAAGTGGAAGTTCTGATTCGTCCATTGCATAAGGAATTCCGTTCTTATAATAAATTGGAAATGGTTCACCCCAATAACGCTGACGGCTGAATATGGCGTCACGTAAACGGAAATTAACTTTCCCGTAGCCAATGCCCAATTCCTCTGTTTTTTTAATTACAGCTTTGATGGCATCTTTTGGTTTCAATCCATTTATAAAATTCGAATTTATTAATGTGCCGTCGTAGGAATCATAAGCTTCTTGCGAGATATCACCACCCGAAATAACTTCTTTTATTGGCAATCCAAAATGTTTTGCAAAAGCATAATCTCTGGTGTCATGACCGGGAACAGCCATTACAGCGCCTGTTCCATAGCCGGCCAGTACATAATCTCCAACCCAGATTGGAATTTCTTCTTTAGTGAATGGATTGATAGCGTAAGCGCCTGTGAACTCGCCTGTAATTCTTTTTACATCAGCTATGCGTTCACGTTCGCTGCGATTTTTGGTTTCAGTAATATAATTTTCGACTGCTTTTTTCTTATCTGGAGTAGTGATTAAACTTACATATTCATGTTCCGGAGCAAAGGTCATATAGGTAACTCCGAAGATCGTATCCGGCCGTGTCGTAAAAATTTCCATGAACAAATCATCATGTCCTTTTATCGGAAATTTAATCATTGCACCTTCCGATTTTCCAATCCAGTTGCGCTGAATTTCTTTAATGGATTCTGACCAGTCTATAGTATCAAGTCCTTTCAGCAATCTGTCGGCATAAGCTGTAATTCGAAGTGACCATTGTTTCATGGTTTTTCTTACAACAGGATGACTTCCGCGTACAGAAAATCCTTCACTTACTTCATCATTTGCCAGCACTGTCCCAAGTGCAGAACACCAGTTAACCATTGTGTCAGCAAGGTAAGCAAGTCGATAATTCATCAGAATTTCCTGTTGTTCTTTTTCTTGCATAGCTTTCCATTGTTCGGCAATGAACCCTGGAGTTTCGTTACAGGCGGCATTTATAGCAGTGTTCCCGTTTTTATTAAATTCAATAATTAAATCTGCTATGGCTTCTGCTTTATCCGTTTTCTTGTTGTACCAGGAATTGAAAAGTTGAATGAATGTCCATTGCGTCCACTTGTAATAGGAAGGATCACAGGTGCGCACTTCACGGTCCCAGTCGAATGAAAAACCAATTTTATCAAGTTGTTCACGGTAACGTGCTAAGTTTATTTCTGTTGTAATAGCAGGATGTGTGCCTGTTTGAATGGCATATTGTTCAGCAGGTAATCCATAGGCATCATAACCCATAGGATGAAGCACATTGAAACCTTTCAAACGTTTAAACCTGGCATAAATGTCGGATGCAATGTATCCAAGTGGGTGCCCTACGTGCAAGCCTGCTCCTGAAGGATAAGGAAACATATCCAGCACGTAATACTTTGGTTTTTCCGATTTGTTCTCAGCTTTGAAAGTTTTATTTTCGCTCCAATACTTCTGCCATTTGGGCTCTATTTCCCTGAAATTATAATCCATTTTATTTATAAATTTTAAGAATGCAAAGTTAGAAAATATTTTGGTTGCGTGTTGTAAGCTAAGCATTGACATTATATTGAAATATATTTCTATATTTATCGAAATTATATAAAGAGGAAAATTATGAAACTAAATAATAGAAATAAAAACCGGGTTCTTTCATATCAGCCGCTGGTAGTCGCTTTTCTGATATTAATTGTTTTATTCACATTTACTTCGTGCAAGAATAGCCGTACAGGGAATTTTACTCTTACAATGTCATTAAAAGCAGAGGGAAAAATAACAGAGGCAGGCATGAATAGTACCATTGACATAATTAAGAAAAGGCTTACAACATATGGTATTCCCGAAAAAAATATTATCATAAGTTTTGTAAAAGATGAGATTTCTCTCAAAGTTGAAAATGCTGATTCTACTGAACGCATTGCACAGCTTGCCAGCACTACAGGTAATCTTGAATTCTGGGAAACATATGAATTTAGGGATGTATATAATTTCATGACAGAAGCGAACACAAAAGCCTCTGTCGAATTGTATGGCGATGGCGTAAAGAAAAAAGCGTACCTGGATTCTTTGAAAAAGACAAAAGAAAAAGTAAAGGTTAAAAATAAAAAGGGTGATGATACTTCTTCATTGGTTAGTAAAATGAATGATTCTAAATCACAAAGCGGGCAGAAGGAAGATCCAACATTTGAGGAATACAAAATTGAAAATCCTTTGTTTGCAATTCTTACGCCAAACACAGAAAATAATAATGGAAAGTATAGCCTTGTAAAGGGGCCGGTTGTGGGTTATGCAGCTATAAGCGATACTGTAAAAGTGAATTATATATTGTCGTTGCCTGAGGTAAAAAAGTGTTTCCCCAGAGATCTCAAATTTGCATGGACAATGAAGCCCATGGACGATAAGCAAACCTTATTACAACTTCTTGCATTGAAATGCACGAGCAGAGATGGTAATGCTGTATTAGACGGAACAACAATTACAAGTGCAAAACAGGAGTCAGGTCAGGATGGAAATGTAATGATTTCTATGGAAATGAATAGTGAAGGAACCCGCATCTGGAAACGTTTCACTGCCGAGAATGTTGACAAAAGCATTGCCTTTGTAATCGATAATTATGTGTATACTTTTCCTATGGTAAATGCTGAAATTCCAAACGGACGTTCCCAGATTTCAGGTAAATTTACGGTAGAAGAAGCACAGGACCTGGCAACCATTTTAACGTCAGGAAAACTTCCTTATACACTGAAGATTATTAAATCGGAATCCACTGAACTGAAAAAATAAAATATTATCAATACCAATCCATGTCTCGGGTTATTTGTGAAGGATTAACATATTTTAAGAATCAGCTAATTTATTTTTACTAATTTTACCCTCTCACAAATGGCAGCAGGCGACGATAAATACGCAAGGCGGAAGCTTAAAACATCCTATCTTTCAACAATAGTTGGAATCACGCTTGTATTATACATGCTCGGACTCCTGGGATTGATCATAATGCATGCGAAATCACTTTCCGATTATGTAAAAGAAAATATTGGGTTTACAGTTTTTCTGAATGAGGATGTGAAAGAGGTTGATATTATTCAGTTGCAGAAAACGCTGGATGCACGCGAATACGTGAAAACGACAGAATATATTACAAAAGAAAAAGCCGCAAAAGATCTTCAGAAAGATTTGGGTGAAGATTTTATTAGCTTCTTGGGATACAATCCGCTTCCATCTTCAATTGATGTGCGCTTCAAAGCTGATTTTGCAAATGAAGACAGTCTGAGCACGCTTAAAACAGAACTTGAAAAAAACAAGTATGTGAAAGAGGTATCCTATCAGCAGTCGCTTGTATCAATGGTGAACGAAAATCTCAGGAAAATCAGTTTGATAATTTTAGGATTCAGCAGTTTGCTGCTTATTATTGCGATTGCTTTAATCAACAACACAATCAGACTTTCTGTTTATTCAAAACGTTTTCTTATCAGGACCATGCAACTGATTGGCGCCACTGAAGGGTTTATACGAAAGCCTTTTATTGCAAAGGGAGTTATTCAGGGAATCATGGGATCTATTGTTGCAATAGTTTTACTTGTTTTTACGTTATATTTTGCACAGAAAGAAGTTCCCGAACTTCAGGATTTACAGGATGCAGCATTGTTCATAAAACTTTTTATCTTTGTTACCGTTTTAGGTATAATTATTTCCTGGATTTCGACATATCTTGCAGTCAGGAAATACCTGAAAATAAAAACAGATTATTTGTATTACCATTAATAAAAAAGTAACAGATTATGGCAGATATTAAAAAACAAACCGTTGATGCGAAAAAAACAGAGAAAGTAGAATTCGCTTTTGGTAAACTCAATTATACGTTACTCCTCGTAGGTCTTGGTTTTTTATTGTTGGGGTATCTACTAATGATTGGCGGTGGCTCTGATGACCCCAATGTTTTCAGTCCGACCTTATTCGATTTTCAGCGTTTGACATTAGCTCCATTGTTACTCTTAACGGGCTTCATCATTGAGATATTTGCAATCATGAAAAGGCCAAAAAAGGTAAAGGAATAAAAGGGCCTCATGTCGTATTTACAAGCTTTAATTATTGCTATAGTTGAAGGAATAACTGAATTCCTGCCAATATCTTCCACAGGGCATATGGTTCTGACCGCATCAGCCCTGGGCATCGAAAAAGATGCATTTACTAAATTATTTATTGAGACCATTCAGTTCGGCGCAATCATTTCGGTCATCATTTTATACTGGCGCAAGTTTTTTGATTTTCACAAACTCAACTTATATGTAAAATTAGTAGTTGCCTTTATTCCTGCAGCAATAGTGGGTGTCCTGCTAAAAGAGCACATTGATATGATGCTGGAAAAGCCTGTATTTATTGCAGTCATTACCCTGCTGGGTGGGATATTGCTTCTGTTTGTTGATAAATGGTTCAACAAAGAAGAAACTACAAATGTTGACATTGTAACTTATAAAAATTCATTCATAATTGGAGTTTTTCAACTCCTTGCCATTATTTTACCTGGATTCAGCAGGAGTGCTGCCACAATTATTGGTGGAATGCAACAAAAACTTAACAGAAAAACTGCAGCAGAATTTTCCTTTTTCCTCGCTGTTCCTACTTTGGCAGGTGCTTTTGCCAAAAGTATCTGGGATACATATCAACAAACCCCTGAAATGCTTACCACACAAAACATCCAGGTTCTTGCATTTGGTAATGTGATTGCATTTATTGTTGCAATGATTGCAATTAAAAGTTTTATTTCGTATCTTACCAAATATGGTTTCAAAGCGTTTGGGTACTATCGTATCGTTCTGGGTGCAATAATACTTCTACTTGTTGCCTTCGGAATTCCTTTAACGATTAGCTAAGCATGCAGGATTTTAATTTTAGTACTGGCGAAATTTTATTTATTGACAAGCCCTTTAAATGGACATCCTTTGATGTGGTCAATAAAATCAGGAGCCTTATAAAATATCAACTTGGTATTAAAAAACTTAAAATGGGTCATGCTGGTACGCTTGATCCCTTAGCCACCGGTCTGCTGATTTTATGCACAGGGAAGTTTACCAAGCGAATAGATGAATATCAGGGATTGGAAAAGGAATATACCGGAACATTCATACTGGGTGCCACTACTCCTTCCTTTGATTTGGAGAAAGAAATAGATAATACTTTTGATATTTCTGAAATTACTGAACAGCAAATTCGGGATGCGGCAAAAACATTTATCGGGAATATCCAACAGATTCCTCCTGTTTTTTCTGCAAAGAAAATTAATGGGGAGAGGGCATATGAATTTGCGAGAAAAGGAATTGATGTTCTTATGGAAGCCAGAGAAGTGAATATAAGCGAATTTGAGATTACAAAAGTAGCTCTTCCTGAAATTTCATTCAGAATAGTATGTTCAAAAGGTACATATATTCGTTCCCTTGCAAGGGATCTAGGTTTGGAGCTTAATAATGGTGCCTATTTGTCAGAACTAAAAAGGATCCGAATAGGAGAATTCTCTCTGGATCAGGCATTAAGCCTTGAAAAAATTGAAGAGGCTATTGTGCAACAAAAAAACAGATTTGTCGTTTAAAGTGAGTGATTTAACTTTTTTTATTACAGACTTTTTGTCATTTTTAGTAAAATTTATGTCAAAAAAGTGGACTTCGCCTCTCTGATGTATTATATTTGCAATTCTCAAAACGAAAATTATAAAAACCACATAATCAATTAAACATGAAATTATCTGATTTCAGGTATCATCTGCCACCAGAGTTAATTGCAAATTATCCTGCAAAAAACCGTGAAGAATGCCGGCTGATGGTGCTTAACAGAAAAAAGCAAACAATTGAACATAAAACATTTAAAGATGTTTTAAGTTACTACGGCGATGGAGATGTAATGATAATAAATAACACCAAGGTTTTTCCTGCACGCTTATATGGTACCAAAGAAAAAACCGGTGCCAAAATAGAAGTTTTCTTATTGCGGGAATTAAACCATGAAGCCAGGCTATGGGATGTGCTGGTTGATCCGGCAAGAAAAATAAGGATTGGCAATAAGTTATATTTTGGTGATGATGATGCATTGGTTGCTGAAGTTATAGACAACACTACCTCCAGGGGAAGAACACTTCGCTTTTTGTTCGACGGACCTTACCATGAGTTTAAGAAAACAATTGAAAGCCTTGGTGAAACACCTTTGCCAAAATTGATCAAGCGTCCTGTTGAAGCTGAAGATAAAGACCGATACCAGACTATTTATGCAAAGCATGAAGGAGCCGTTGCTGCGCCAACAGCGGGTCTGCATTTCAGCCGGGAATTAATGAAGCGCCTTGAATTAAAAGGGGTATCATTTGCCGAAATTACTCTTCATGTAGGTCTTGGCACTTTTAGAAGTGTTGATGTTGAGGATCTTTCCAAACACAAGATGGATTCTGAGCAGGCAATAATTGAGGAAAAAGCTGTTCAGATTGTAAATAAAGCAAAGGAAAATAAGAAAAATGTTTGCTCTGTTGGTACTACCGTTTCTAGAGCTGTGGAGTCATCGGTTACCATTTCAGGCATGCTGAAACCTTTTAACGGCTGGACAAATAAATTTGTTTTTCCTCCTTACGATTTCAGTGTGGCAAATTCTATGATTACAAATCTTCATTTACCACAATCGACATTAATGATGCATGTAGCTGCATTTGCAGGATTTGATTTTCTTATGAAAGCATACAAGGAAGCCGTAGCCGAGAAATACAAGTTCTTTACTTATGGCGATGCCATGCTGATAATCTAAAATATCAGAACCTGTCTGAAAGGACAGGTTTTTTTATATCCCCACGATTTGAAAAAATATGTAATCATAGTCGCAGGAGGCTCCGGTAAAAGGATGGAGTTTGATTTTCCCAAACAGTTTATTTGTATTGGCGGAATTCCAATACTTATGAGGACTCTTCGTGCATTTTATGATTACTTAAAAGAAATTGAAATAGTTCTTGTATTGCCTGCATTACATATTGAACAATGGAATCAACTTTGCGAAAAGTATACGTTCACTGTTCCGCATAAAATCACAATCGGAGGGGAGACCCGTTTTCAATCTGTTAAAAATGGTCTGGCATCAATTGTATGTGATGATTGCATTATAGCAGTTCATGATGGTGTGAGGCCGTTTGCTTCAAATAAGATTATTGAAGAAGCCTTCATGTGTGCTGAGAAGAATGGAAGCGCTATTCCATGCGTTCAAGTAAATGATTCTATAAGAATATCAGAAAACGGAAATACAAGGCCTTTTGACAGAAATCTTATTTATGCTGTTCAGACACCTCAATGTTTTCAAGGGAATCTGATCAAGAAAGCCTACGAGCAAGACTACCAGGAAAGCTTTACTGATGATGCGACTGTTGTAGAAAATACAGGGGCAAGAATTCATATTGTTGAAGGAAGCCGCGAAAATATTAAAATTACAACTCCCTTAGATCTTACAATTGCCGAGGCTTTTCTAAAGAAAGAGGATAAATAAATTATTTACAATATTTTTTCAATTGTTCAGCAGCCTGGGTATTTCCAAGATCTGAGGCTTTTCGCCAGTCTTTGCAAGCACCGCTAAAATCCTTAAGGTTGTATTTTGATGTTCCTCTTCCAAGGTAAGCATCGCTGTAATCAGGATTTATTTCAATTGCTTTTTCAAAATCCTTGAGTGCTTCATTGTCCTTTTTTAATTCGGAAGATTTGATAATTCCCCTGTTGTTATAGGCTTTGTAGTAATCAGGTTTTAGTTCTATGGCTTTGTCATAATCCTTTATTGCACCAGCGGCATCACCATTCTGGAATTTTTTATTTCCACTGTTAAATAATAGTTTTGCTTCATCTTCATTCGTTGAAGTATTTTTAACACTTGTTGAATCGCCTTTATTAACTGAGATATTCCGAAGATATGCCAAGGCTGTTTTATTACCCGGATCAAATTTTAAAATTCTGTTGCAGCATATTTTTTCTTTTTCAATATCGTTTAGTTGTTGATATATTTCAGCCAATGCATAAAATTCAAAAAGGTTGTTTCCAATTGATTTTCTAAGGACTTCAAGAAAAAAAGTTTCTGCTGTTTTATAGGCTTTCATCTGTAAACAGAAGGATGCAATATTTAATAAAACTCGTTCACTGTAATCAACTTTTTTGTAAAACCCCTTGACCCATGTGGCAAATTTGCCTGATGACGGCGTGTTCAGAATTGTTGTCGCTTCATCAGAAGCAACCTTTGATAAATTATATTTTTCAGGAAGCGCTGATAGATCAACAGAAGGAAGTTTAACTGTGTCCTTGTCCTGAGAAAATATTGCAGAATTTCCATCGAGGTATATAAGCCTCCATGCAGGGATTGCAGCAATTTGTTCAGTCCAGGTATAATATTTAAAGTAATTATACACTATCAAATTTGGTTTGTATCTTATAAGAAGATTCTCAAGTCCATTGCTCCAACTATCCACCACTTCGTTGTAAAGGCCTTCTTTCATTACTTCCAGGCGACCATCAATAAAAACAGGTTGAGCGGTTTTCCATTCCAGCCATCCACCAAAACCAATACTGTTCAGAATTTTACCTTTTATATTTTTTGAAACAATGAAATCGGTTGCATTTTCAGGTTGCTGGTAAACATCAATGCCTAGTCCTGTTTTATAATATGATTCATTGGAAAAGTAATACGAGTTTGTAACTAATCTTGCCGAAATAATTATTGGCAATGCAATCATTAAAATAACTGCAATTTTTTTAAGCCATACTGTTTTCTTTGAAATAGCTGATTGATCAAATCTCTTTTTAAGTTCATGAAGGCTCATGCCGGCAATTGGCAGCGCAATGATAACAAACAGAGGAATGTTCCTGATTGAAATAATTGCCAGATAAAAGAAAACAATAAGCAAAATGAATTCGTGGATTTTTCTTTTTCGTAGCGTTAGCAATACTCCCGCAAAAGTCACAATTGCAAAGAAAATAAAAAGTATGTCTTTTGCCTTGAAACTATCGAGCCTAAGAAATGAAACGAATTCTTTGATATGCTGGTTGTACACGTTATTGCTGTCGAACCTTGAGAATAATTCGAGTGGAAACGTAAATCCTTTAATAAAGTATGGATTAATAAAACATGCTGCTATTGATAGGATCATCCAAAGTGTAAAATTTCTATCAATTTTTTTTGCGCGAAACCAAATACTTAAAAAGTACGATCCTGTTAATGCAAAACCAAGAATGAAAAGACTGTGCATATTGCACCAAAGCAGCATGATTACAGGAAGCCAGAATAAATTTCTTTTTCCGGAATTGAAATAATTATCAAGAAGTAAAAGCATCCATGAAATAAAAATGAATGTGAACATTTCAGGGCGTAATACAATTCTGGGTTCAATAATCAGGAATCCGGCAAATAATAAAATGCTGGAAATGCTTAATGGCAAAGAGAAAATCAAATTTCTTTTAAGAATCAAAAAGGCTAAAAGAATGCTAAGTAATCCGACAAGAACACTAAGGCCATAGTAGCTAAAGACTTTGTAAAAAATAAAAATGAATACCTGGAATAACCAGTGAAGATCCACGTAATCATTGAGCGTAGCGGTGTAGGTGAAGGTATCCTTTTGCGGAAATGAAAAATTTTCCACAATCCATTTACCGGCATTCAGATGAAAACCAAGATCGGGATCGGATAGTAAACGCAGTGATAAAATTATGATGAACAGCACTACAAGGATGAATGGATATACCCATTTGTTTTTGAACATACTTTTCCAGGATGCAGTATCTGCAGCAAACAAAGGTATTCCGGATTTTTTGTTATTCTGTTTCATATCAGCTATGAATACGATCCTTCCATTTATATTTTCCAGTCAGCCCTGAAATACCTGTCAATACTATGTAAAACGGATAGACTAGCTGCACAGGGATATAAAGATACATCAATTTTTCTTTTTTTAAAAAAGAACAAATGCCAAACAGAACAGGGAAATCAACGATAAATTTCAAAAAGAAACTTATTAAAAAAAGAAGTAAAAATGTTGAGGAAAAAAATGATAAAACAAAACAGGATAAGATTAAAATATTTGTCAAAAAAATAATTAATGCGATGATAATTGTAGGAACATCTTTATATCCGCGGCTTTTGGATGCCCACCTTTTTCTCTGATTAAAGAAAGAAGGAATAGATGTGGTGGATTTGGTTTCAATAATTGAATCAGGACATTTAATGAATCGTATTTTTCTGTGTAATTCTTTTTTCATTTTATGCATCAAAAAAACATCATCGCCTGATGCATACTTTTTATTTGTCTCAAATCCTCCTACTTCGAGGAAAGCTTTTTTTTCATATGCAAGGTTAGCGCCATTGCACATTGTAGGTAATCCGATATTAATTGTTGCAGCACCTGATGCAATGAGGCTTAAAAATTCGAGTTCCTGCATTTTATCAAATATACTTTTAGATTTGGTGAAGCAGACAGGGCCTGCAATCATTATAGCATCCGTAGTTTCGTAATAATTAACTATCGAAGAAATCCACTCCGATGACATTGTACAATCGGCATCTGTAGTAACTATTAAATCGCTGGATGCAACTTTAACAGCTTCAGTGATCGCTTGTTTTTTTAATGATGATTGCTCTGCATTAAGTGCGATTAATGAAATTCGTTTTTCCGGATTTTTTAAAATAAAATTATTTACCAATAACGCAGTATCATCCGTTGAACAGTCGTCTACTATAATGATATCAAACAATTCAGAAGGATAATGTTGTCGTACAATTTTGTTTAAACATCCCAGAATATTTGCAGATTCATTGCGTGCCGGGATAATGACAGTAACTTTCGTATGAGGTTCACTCTTTTTTCGCTTCCAAGTTTTTAGTGTATACCATCCTATAGTAACTATGCCTATCAACACAATATAGCAACATAAAATGCCAAGAATTGAATACTCTGCTATGTTGAGAAAGATGTTCAATTTTTACGGAAAAACTTAAGTTCGAAAATAAAAATTGCGCCCAGCAATGCAGGAATGGCGAGATTTATTAACCATAATACCGATGATGCTGTAAATATCCCCAAATCATTTTGCCCGGCTGGATTGTGTGCGGCGAAATAAAGTCCGATAAAATATAGCGCAACAGAACCTCTTATGCCAAGTTCAGTCAGGGCAATTGTTGGGATACCTGCCATCACCAAATAAATCATTGAGATCATCATTATGGCTTCTCCATAAGGAATTGTAGCTTCAAACAAATTTAGCAAAAGGAAAAATTGTGTCATAAATACGATATACCTCGCTAGGCTTAAAAGCATCACTATGGTTAAATCCCATTTGCTATAGTCGGAAAAGATTTTTCCATAATGCCGTAATTTTTTGAGCTTACCAGGCAGTTTATTAATTGCACGTGTCAGAAATGAAACATTATAGAAAAGCGAGATTAAGGTAAAAATCAGAATTGCGCTAATCAGAATAAGTCCATAAATCAGATACTCTGAATCTATTGACAGATCGATGTATTCATAAGTAAAAAAAATAAAACCAATTGAACCGGCAACAAGCGTTATCAGCAACTGGCTCATACTTCCAAGCATGGTGATCAATACGCCTTCCCATCTGTCGGCCCGGTCAAGAATAAAAACCCTGCCTGCATATTCTCCGATTCTGTTCGGTGTAAAAATGCTGACCGTTATCCCGGAAAGCACAGCAACAATTGCTTTAAAGAAGTTTACATTTTCAATTTTACGAATCAGGAATTTCCATTTGAAAGTTTCGATGCCCCAGTTTAAGATCATGAGTAATGCCACGACCAGCATTATTTTTATAAAATGAGGTTCTCTGAAATTATCCTCAAATTTACGTAGAGTTTCATCAAGGTTATCCTTTACAAACAGCCTTCTGTATATGAACCAGAAAGCAACCACAATAATGGTTGTTTTAATAATAAAACCATAGATTTTATTTATTTTTGTTTTATTATTCATATACAGCAATGGCCGAAAGAATTATACTGGGAATTGATCCGGGCACCAATATCATGGGTTATGGAATTATAATGACCAAAGGTAATTCAATCGAATTAATTAAAATGGATATTCTTAAACTTTCCAAAATTGAGAATCAACCATTAAAACTAAAAAAAATTTTCGAATCCACGCTGGAAATTATTGAAATGTATAAACCAGACGAACTAGCTATCGAAGCTCCGTTCTTTGGAAAGAATGTACAGTCAATGTTGAAGCTCGGAAGGGCACAGGGAGTGGCTATTGCAGCTGCGCTTTATAAATCAATTCCTATTTTTGAATATTCTCCCCGAAAAATAAAACAGTCAGTTACCGGTAACGGAAGCGCTTCCAAAGAACAAGTAGCAGCGATGCTCACAAATCTTTTAAAAATTAAAGAAACACCTGAGTATTTGGATGCTACTGATGGTGTGGCAGTGGCTGTTTGCCATTATTTTCAGAATAAACCTTCAATACAAGGGAAATCTTATTCGGGCTGGAAAACATTTCTTACAGAAAACCCTACAAGAGTCGTTAAAAAATAGTTATAGCGCTAAAGAAATTTCCTGTGCTATGGCAGCTAGTTCTTCATTCGTGAACTTCAGTTTTGGTCTGCTGAAGTCAAGATCATAGATACCATTGATGGGAACCAAATGAATATGTGCATGAGGAACTTCAAGTCCAATTACTGCAACTCCCACTTTTGCGCAAGGAATGCATTTCTCAATAGCTTTTGCAATTTTTTTTGCAAACAAACACAATCCCTGATATAACTGATCATCCAAGTCGAATAAATTATCGATTTCTTTCTTAGGAATTACGAGCGTGTGTCCTTTGGCAAGAGGATTAATATCAAGGAATGCCAGATAATTGTCATCTTCAGCAATTTTGTAGGATGGGATTTCTCCTTTAACTATGCGTGAAAAAATGGATGTCATACTAAAAAAATTATCGTGTTACTTCTATGATTTCAAAAGTCAGAGTACCTGCAGGAACTTTTATTTCTACATGATCGCCAACTTTTTTTCCTAGCAAGCCTTTGGCAATAGGAGAGGTTACTGAAATTTTGCCAGCCTTTAAATCAGCTTCGCTTTCAGGTACCAATGTATAATTGATTATTGCTTTGTTTGAAAGATTCCTGATTTTTATTTTTGAAAGTATTAAGACTTTTGAATTATCGAGTTTTGATTCATCAATTATTTTTGCATTACTTACCAGTTCTTCCATTTTGGAAATTTTCAACTCAAGCATTGATTGAGCATTTTTTGCAGCATCATATTCGGCGTTTTCAGATAAATCGCCTTTGTCGCGTGCTTCGGCAATCTGTTGTGAAATCAAAGGTCTTTCAACAGATTTTAATCTGTTAAGTTCTTCTTTTAATTTATCAAGACCTTCTTTTGTGTAGTACTGCATTTCCATAATAGATAGAATTAGATAAAAAAAAACTATCCTCCCTATATATGATAAAGAATCCCGAATACTCGGGACTCTTTATCAATGGGAAGAAATTTTAAATGTATACTCTTTTACAAATTGATCCTAACACCAATACTGTGTGTTCCCTGGAAAGGATCTGAAGCCCTGTAAGAATAATCAAGGCCAAAAGTTGAGCCTTTTTCTTTATTCAAAGGAATATCAACAGTAAAACCACCGCAAGGACCGGTATAAGCAGTTGTTCTGTCTGCTTTGTTTGTTAAGCCTTTTTCATATGCATAACCTACTCTAAGCATGAGGTATGTTTTAAGCCCATATTCAAGACCAAGAATATACTGGTCCTTTGCAAATGAGTTGGAAGTAAAGTTTCCTGCTGCTGTAAGCCTGTTATTTTCATTGATAAGAAAATCGTATGATGCTCCGATATTGATCAATGAAGGAAGTTCAAAGTCGGCAGAACGCAGTTCATTAGTGAACAGGTTGTCATTTCCAGGCAATACGCTCCTGAAAGACAATCCATCACCTTTGAATTTCATGCGTGGGCCAACATTTTTCAGGGAGATACCAAATTTAATATTTTCTTTTTCTCCTGTTACGTATTGGATACCTGCATCAAGTGCAATTCCCTGTGCTGAAGCATCGGAAATAGATTCAGAGATTATTTTAAAAGTAACACCTCCGTAAATACTGTTTGAAAATGTTTTTGCATAGGAAATACCAATGTTCATAAGGCTTGGAGAAAATGTTCCAATACCACCTTCCGGCAAATCGACAGTAGTGATCTGCATTTCGCCAAATGACATTGACATTACTGCAAGGGAAAGAACGCCAGTTTCGCCAACTCTTTGAGAGAGGCCAAAATTATTGATATTTACTCCAGAGCCTTTCAGCCATGCAGTTCTTGAAAATATCAACTCTGTTTTAGTGGTAAATGCAGTACCTGCTACATTCATGTAAATGGCTTCAAGCCCACGAACACCAGAAGAATTTGCACCATTCCATCCTGAGCAACGTGCCCATGGGTTGATCATAAGTTCTGAAGCACCGGCCTGTCCTGATCTGTCCTCATTTCCAGCATTCAAACGGATTACTGGAAATAATGTGATTATGCATATTGCGAGGACTAAAATCTTATTAACTCTTTTCATATATATATATATTATACGTTTATACCAGATGATTTACATGATTAGAATGAGTTAAGGTCAATTGGACGTAGGGTACCAAACCATTTGATAGTTTTTTCGCCTACTCCGTCAACATTAACATGAATCAGATAAACACCACCAGAAATAGGAATTCCAGCAAAATTCTTAAGATCCCAGTCGAGTGAAGTCTTTTCTTCATCTTTTGTAAACTGTCTGACAAGAATACCATTTACAGTATAAATTGAAACTGTACATTTCTCAGGTAAATTAGTAATTTTTACCCTGTTGTCAAGCTGATTTTCCTCATAACCACAGTATCCATAATAAGGATTAGGTACTACGTTTATCAGATCAAGAGCTGTTTCAGCAACTTCAGGACGGTCGGTTTCAGTAAGGATATCAGCCGTTGAAAATGCATACATAGGATAATTATTGTTTTGTACATCGGTGGTAGCACCATAGGTAGAGTAATTAGTCTTGTATGGTTTGCTCACACGAATTCTCATTTTTACTTCATTTGATAACCATTCTTCATTTTGAACAGCCATTGGAATTCCAGCCCACATTGCATCTTTAAATACATTCCTTTTATTGATAGTATGGTTACCATCTGAAACGTTATATAACATGCTGTAAATCCATGCACCTTCATCATATACCGGGCAATCACTTGGTGTATCACCACTGTGTCCAACAATGTAAACAAAATGTTCTCCACCCCAAAGTATACCATTTAGGCTTGCATAATTTGACGTTGGATTGAATATCATATCACGTCCGTTTTCACCAATGAGCCATGAGTTTTCACCAAACATTATATTTAGTCTTTCCCCTGTTTCGATGTTGATAGCATATCCGGGGAACCAACCCATTCCAGTACCTGTGCCATCATTTGTGCCCTTTCTATTTACCGAATTGCCTTTTCTCAAATCAAACTTTTTTACATTTCCTTCGGTAAGAACAGAGTTAGCATCTTCGCATGTTTCGAGAACAACACAACGTGTCCATTTATTTGTATCCGGAGTCAGCACTATGTCAACACTGGCAATTGATTCCAACTTAAGGGTTGGGAATGCATTGTTATCCCATGCTACACCATATGATTTTATTAGAGGTAAACTTGGGTCAACGCTCCTTCTGGCGCAGAACCTGTATGGCGCCCATGTTCCAGCAAGAATTTTTTCATAATTTTCATTCGGATCCATCCAATATTGAACACCAGGTGAAGGTGCATCAGGCGGAGGATTATAATCAGAATTATCAGTATAGATATCATCTTTTGCCGTACCTGAACGGATCCAGTTCCAGTAACCACCACCATCCTGATCGGGTACCCCGGCCAGCCAGCGTTTAGAACTATCAGCATATGTAATGGTAGCTTCAATGAAACCATTATCGATGGCATTTACAACATCGCCTGGCTTGTATACCTGCTGGATGGTTACTGATAATCCAAGATCAAGCATTAATTGTTCGTTTGCTATTTTAATAGATTGATCCGAATAGACGGTATCGTTAGCTGAATTTATCAATATCCATGAAGCTGTATCTATTAAAGGTGTATTGGTAAATTTTAAAGTATAATTATCAGATTTTACACTCAGTGGATCAATTACCTTAATTGCAACAGGACCCTTGCTGTTTTGGTAAACAGGATGAATTGTTTTTCCATTGGTAAGAATTTCAGTAACAGTTTCAGCTGTGAGATCAAGTGTGTTGCCTCCATTGCCTTGTCCTTCAATACGGGTAATCTTAGGACCAGTTCCATATCCGGAATTCTGAACTGTACCATTGGCTTCCGGTGAAGGATTGTGAGGAATACCAGTGTAAACCTTGATATTTTTACGTCCTGCGAGATATGGTTTTTTCTGACCGTTAAGTCCGCTGATATAAGGTATCTGAGAGTTAGGCTCCTGGGTATACTTCATGTAATTATTATAACCATACGATAGTGCAAGGAAATAATATTGTTTGTGATTTACAAGTCGTTTGTCACCTGTAGCAAATTCATCAGTAACTATTCTTACGGAGTGAACAATACCTTCATTGGCGCCATTGACTTCCTCAATAGGTGAGTTTGCAGAAAGAGCCTCATCGTAATAATAGTTTACAAGTTGTCCGATAGGGGTTCCATTTGCATCAAAATTCTTAATATCGCACTGCGCAACAAGTCTTGCTTTGTCAGGATTCTGAATTTCAGAAACAGATACGGTAGCATCCTTTAACTGGAAAATCTGGTAACCTTCAAACTTGTATAGAGAATCGTATTTCAAGGTTGTATCGTTTGGTGAAATAATTGAAGGATCCCATTCAGTGTATGATTCAAGATAGTTGTTGGAAGTCTTTTTATTTGTTACATAAAGAATAAGTTCTTTATCAAGTTCCTGGATTGTTAAGTCCGGAGCATCAGGTCCGTCAACTACTTTGAAACAGTTGTCAAATAAGCGCTGACATTTATCATCTGTAACTCTTAATAATTCAACAGAAGCCCATGCGCCACCTGAGCTTGCCCTTGCCCAGGGAATACCAACAGTAATATAGTTTACGGCTCCTGCTTCCAGTGTAAATGGCCCGGCTGACTGCATAAAACGACGGTCATCAGGTGCGTTGCCAGCCGAAACTTCTGTCCAGGGTTCAGTAGCACCAGTAGCCTGACCACCAGTACCCCAGTTACAAGGATCTGAATCTCCAGGGAACATAAAATCGCAATCTGGACCATATGCACCAGCACCTTCATGTGCATTACCACCATACTTCATTTTTGTACCATCTTTCCAGATACCTTTCAGAAAGTTATAATATTCAATTGCAATATCCGGATCGGTGCTATACCAAGGAGCACCCCCACCTGTATTATTATGATAAACAAATCTGCGCATCCCAAAACGTTCATCATCAACAATGGTATTTCCAAAGTTAACTCCGTTTATACTTACGTCACAAATCTGGTTGCCATTCTGATCGTATTTTGGATTGTCAATTCCGTCAGGATCCATATATGGTCCCTGGAAAAAGTCAGCTCCGATAGCGGGTGGCTGGTTACCATATGCCTGAGCCTGGCCTGAACCATCAACTTCTTTTCCGTTGTAACAATATCCAAGACCTCTTTGTACATCGCAACCAACATAATCATCATTGGAAAAACCTAAATCGGTGTCAATCCACTGGCTAAAATAAGTTTCAGTTAAACGATAAGTCGAGCGGTTGATAATTTCGTAACTGTAAAAAGTCATGTTATTGATTTCGTCGTTGGTAGCAAATCCGAAAGCCTGAGCACGAATTTCAAGGCCAATAGGAGCTCCTTTTGATTCAGAGTGTACATTTCCTTTATCGTTGAACACCCACCATAATGTCTGATCGCCTTTTAATACCTGGTCAACAAGGATACCGTTCCCTTCAGCTGTTGGAGTTGCAGGATTTCCAATATTTTCAGGGTTGGTAGGGCATAAGGAATTGTTGATATCGTAATATGGATAATCCCCATCATTATAATCGTAAGTGCCATCTCCGCCTCTGTCAAAGAATGGAGCCAGGTAATAGCTTTGGTTTTTTGATACATCACCGTGAGCTGGCCAGTCGGTAATAGATTTTGGAATTATGTAATCAGGATAAGCATCGTGATCATTCCACCATGCAATGTATTCATCCACTTCATTTCTTGTAATCACAAAGTGTTTATCATATTCCTGACAAGTGGCAGCATCAATAGCTGCTGTGCCATCAGTTGTTAAAGGACCAGGCCAGTAATCATTACCTATCTGGCGATAACGGAGAGCTGCAACTTTTAATTGCCCGTTAACATCTACTCCACCAATCCAGAGAGCGGCAGAGAACATGGATGTTTTTCCGGAACCTTTTGGGATTTCATATTTTGCAACATCAATTAGGTCCCACCACATATCACCTCCTGTGTTTATGCGGGCCCTGACGTTGTTAATGTTCAGGTCAGTATTCCCCGTTGCAGGAGAACACGATTCAGCAATAATTTTGTTGGCATTGCCTGTTTTCTTTGACGCCGAGGTTGCAGTACCATGATATTCTTCGGCGAGCACAAGCTCAGACAGAATCAAGCTGAATGCTACTAAAAAGATCAGACGGATATTATTTTTCATAGCTAAGATATTTTTACATTTATTAATCATATTCATGCAGTTCATATTTTAAAAGTCGAAAGATACACCTAAACGTACTCTTCTTGGGAGACTGTAATTATAAGGATAATCAACATACGTTGCATACATTTCGCGGTAAGCCTGAGGATAAACCTGCGCACTGATTGCTGACTGGTATTCTGCAGCTGCAAGATATCCATCATCGTTTGCGTTACCTGTGGCAGGGTAAACAGTCATAACATTCTGAGTGTTTAATACATTCAATACCTGCAGGTAAATGTTCAGATATGCTTCTTTTCTGTTTTTTGCGTCTTTCTTACCAAACTTGATTGTAATATCTTTATCAATACGTGCATCAATTTTAAATTGCCATGGCAACCTTGATCCATTTATTGATCCCTGTAGGATAGTAGTAGTATTTCCAAATGCTGAAGGAACAATTTTGCTTGATCTGGAATAAGGTACACCTGATCCACCGCTGAATGTAAAGTTAACACCAGTATTTTGTAAGATAGGAACAGATTTAACTTTTTCAGTTCCTTTAATTTTCTTTGTCCAAACAGGTCCATTGTAAAATTTACCTTCAGAATAACGATAGTCAACTACACATGATAGTGAATGGCGACGGTCGTATTCAAGAGGCATTGTTACCCTGAGGTTAGGCTGTCCTGCTGAAATAAGGCTTGCTGCAGAAGTTGCATTTGAACCAGTACCATCAGCAAACTGAATTGTATAACTGGCTTTCACCCATACATTGCTTGTTCTTCTAAGGTCATAAGTTATTGTGGCTCCTTTAACAGTTCCAAAGTCTATATTATTATAAGAGGTGTAAGATTTTGGAAAAGCTTCAGTAAACCTAAATGCCTGAACCATGTTTCTCATTTCGCGATAATATGCAGAGAACTTCAAAGAAGAAGAGTTTGATAATTTTTGCTGGAAACCTAATTCATAGTCGATAGTTTTTTCAGGTTTCAGATTTGGGTTAGCGATTGTATTGTTAACGTTTTCGAGGAACAGGTAATCGGTTGGGTCGAAACGTGTACCTGTAGTAGGTCTTTTTGTAAGCACATCATAGTGAGCAAAGAATAATGCGACATCGGAAATCGGGAATGAGAATGAAATACGGGGCATTATGTTTGTCTGAGGTTCGTAATCTTTGAAAGCTGAAGCTTTGATTTCCTTGCTGCTTGGATCTACAAGGTAAGGAGCAATACCTGATGGTGTTTCAAGCACCGTGGGGTCAGCAATTTCAGTACCCTGTGCATTGTACCATGTACTTTCGTTTCTGTAACCAACTACAGCTGTAGGGTTATTCAGGTCATTCACGTATACAACATAATCAGATCCCATATTTGATGGGTGTGTAATATCATTACCACCAAGTGAGGTTACTTCACCTACACTATGTGTTTCATATAATGAAAAAGCATCCTTCAGAACTTTCTGATTGGCGTCGTAACGGTCAACACGTACACCAATATTAAAGATAAGGTCATTGAAAGCGAATTTATCCTGAATATAACCAGCCATATAAATAGGTTCGAAAGCTCCTATTTCACGCTTGTAATTTCCGAATTCGTCTTTAGCAGTGAAGAAATCTTCGAAGGTGGGTTTGTGATCAAGTTTTTTGCCAGTATAGTCATATCCATAATATCCAACATAGGAATTACCATCATTCAGTAATTCATCCGCACTGAACATACCGATAGTGAATACTGACGGGTCGATATTATCAACGTCAATCCAATCGAGACCGCTTGGGTTAAGGCCTAATTGATTCCTGAGATTGAAATCGAAAAACGATTGTGACGAAAGGTCAAGTAATCTGTCATACCACACAGTATCCTGGAATATGCCATTTTCATCATAAACGGCATGAGGATTTGCTTTGTCAAGCTGTTCAATATGTTTATTGGCCAACTGACGCATAAGTGTCCATAAAGGAACCGGATTATAACCATAATACCTGTCTATTCGCTGTTCGTATTGTAAACCAAAAGAAATAGCATGGTTTTTAATATCGGCCGATCCTGCAGCATTGATACCCATTTGTGAAGCATTGCTTACATTGTATGCGCTGTATTTAGTGCCGGTGTTAGACCATAATCCATAAACTGCATCTGGTTGTTGTCCGTTAAGCAGTGCTCCACCATTCTGTACAGTTACAGAGTTAGTATAAAATCCTGAATTTAGCGGATACAAGTCGTAGTATTGATCTGTATAATTTGCGAGGTCAGAGTTTATTTCAGATCTGTCAAATTCATAAAGGGTATCCCTGAAACCATTATGTATCCAAACATTGCTATATCCAAGGGTGGTATCTTCACCAAGCTCATATGATTTGATTTTATGAGTCGTAAATTTTCCAACATATCCATAGTTGAAGAGATTGTCTTTGTGTTCAGCATCTTCAGTGACTGAATAATATTTTGAATAGTCGGCCTGGATAGAATAATAAACATTTGAAATTACTGACTTGTTGTCTTTGTCAGTTGGGAATCTTTGAGTAAATCTGCCATATACACGCCATGTGTTGTCGGTTACAAGAGGGTTGTTTTTGTTGTTGAACAGCGAGTATGCATACTGCCATGCTTTGTATTTGCTGTAATCAATAGAACCGCCAAAAGTAAGATTGGTATATGCAGTTGTCCTGACATCAATTTTACCTGATAAATTTACACCCTGGTTAAGTGCATTATCCCTTGCTTTGATATTTTCCAACTGATCTTTTGTAATGAATTCAGAGTTCCTGTATGAACCAAAGCCCGTACCAGATGGACGCAGCGGAGTTTGAGCAAGCTGAGCAAGAACATCATCTTTTACTTTCCATGTTCCAATAGCGGAAGGATAATCATCCTTTTGGGTTGATAGTTCACCAGAAAGAAAGAAACCTAGTAATGAAGATTCAGAATTAGTGTCTCTGCCCATAATCAGTGGTCCCTGAACATTGAAACCTAAAAGATTGTATCCGTAAGAATCAATAAACTGTGAAGTAAGAAATTCAACGCCTGCACCAAATTCGCGTGAAGGTCCTTTTGTAGTAATGTTTACAATACCACCGGTAGCATCACCATACTGTGCAGGTGTACCACCTGTGATAACGGATACTTCTTCGATTGAAGCCTGTGGCAAACTTGAAGAACCACGAACCCTGACACCGTCGATATACATTACGGTTCCTTCGGTACGTGAACCCCTGATGCTTCCCATTTCACCATCCTGTGAGAAAACTCCTCCAACGGTAACTGCTACTGAAGTAGCTGAACGTCCTGGCATTTTCGACATTTCTTCGGATGTCATTGTCCCTCCGGTTGATGTCTGGTCCTTAGAGATAAGCGGAACTTCGTATTCCTTAACTTCAAATGTTTTGAGAGTTTGTACAGTACTTTCCATGGCAACATCAAGGAAAGTAATCTTATCGGCATTGATAATAACGTCTTTGATCATCAAAGGCTTGTAGCCGACATAAATGGCTTTAACATCATATTTACCGGGAGGTATTGGCTTGATGTTGTAATTTCCATCAATATCGGTATTAACACCTCCATACTGTTTACCTCCTGATTCAATCACGATACTTGCAAAAGGGATCGCTTCCTTGTTTTCCTTGTCGGTAATCTTTCCTTTTAATGATCCTGATTGAGCAAATACCAGCGCATTAGTTGCCAGTAGAATCGCAGTGAAAAAGAGTAACTTTCGTAGCATATTTGTAGTTTTATGTTAGAAAAACTTTATGGTTTTAAAAGGCGGTAAAGTTAAAAATAAATAAATTATTTATCCAAATATTTTGTTGTACTAAAACGAAAAAAATCATATGTGCTTAATTGTAAGGTTATTTAAAGGATTTCATTTAATTTATTATGCTTTTTTTGAAGGTTTTTTTGGTAAAATATCAACATATGTAATTAATTTAAATTTGTTTTATTCGTAATTTTCTGCTGGATATTTTATATGCACAATCTGACGATAAATTTCTTATCCGAAAATGTTTTATCAATGAAGATATGGACGTAAAATAAATTATTGAAATTGAATACCGGGGATTGGGAAGAAAATACCGGAATTAAGAATAATGCAAACACCCTTTGTTTGCAAGCTTTAACTGCATTTCTTAATAGTAAAAATCTCAGCAAGGTGAGACTTTGTAAAGAATTTTTCATGCCTGGTTGTAGTTCCATGCATAATGCCACGACATGAAGCTAGTCCAAAATCTTTAAATGTGAATTATCAGAAGAGGAAGGATTCATGTAGAAATGCATCATGCGTTGAGTTTTGTAAACAAATTGTGAATCAAGTTAATTTCTCGCCCAGAAATCATTTGTAAAAATACTAACAGGTCTGTTGAAAAAAAACGACAAGTCAGTTTACGGTAGGAAAAAAAAAGTTTCCGGTCAGATAAAATCAGTTTAAGGGAGAAGTATTTCCGAATTTTACTTCGGCTGAGCAAGTTTAGATATTATTCGAAACTCGTTCGCTCAGAATAAATTATAAGTGATTGAGAATGTCAACAATTTGTTCGCGCTTTCTTCTTGATACCGGAACATTGCTTCCATCAATCATTACAATGCTTCCACCATCTATCCTTAAAAAGCTTTTAACATATTTCAGATTGATCAGGTGGGATTTATGCGGACGGATAAAATTATATTCCGCAAGAAGTTCCTCGTTTTCTTTCAGCGTTTTCGAAACCATGATGACTTTTCCTTCTTTGAGAAAAAATTTGGTATAATAATCTTCCGATTCGCAGCGTATGATATTATCAATATCTACAATATGCATTCCTTCTGATGTAGAAAGCACAATCTTTTTTTTGTCGGAGGTTGGGGTTCTGATAGAATCGAGTAAAAATTTTACACCTGTGTCATCTTTACCTTTTGAAAGTTTTGCTTCAAGTTTTTCAACAGAAGTAATCAGGTCCTCAGGATTAATGGGTTTCAGTAAATAATCAAGGGCGCTGTACTTGATAGCTTTAATAGCGAACTGATCATAAGCTGTAGAAAAAATTACTTCAAAATCGATGTCGCCAATTTCTTCTAATAGCTTAAACCCGCTGCCATCTGGCATTTGAATATCGAGAAAAATTACATCAGGTTTGTTCTTCTTTATGACCGCTATGCCGGAATGAAAGCCATCGGCTTCGCCAATAACTTCAACATTCTTACAATATCTTCTTAGTAAGCCCTGGAGTGTTTCTCTTGAGGTTTTTTCGTCATCAATGATAATAGCTTTAATCATGGCATTAATTTTTTATCAGATCGTTTACAAATATACGAATTGATGTTTATTAAATTTCTTTGAAAGGTATTATTATCTCAACTCTTGTTCCGCACGCATTTCCATCGCTGTCTTTAAGATCAATAACATTTACTGAAATCCGTCCTTTCACCTGCTTGTTAAGAATTTCCAGTCGTTCTTTGGTAATTATCATTCCTCTCGACTGATGTTTTAACCCTGACTGATTTTTAAATTCCATTGCTTTTTCCCTGCCAACACCATCATCTTCAACCACACAGAAAAGTGTTTCAGGTTTCAAAGATAAATTGATAGAAATTTTTCCGCGTTCACGTTTGTGAATAATTCCATGTAAAATAGCATTCTCAACATAAGGCTGAATGACCATTGGCGGTATGCCCAGAAAGTCATCATCAATATCAGGATCAACGTTAATTCTATAATCGAATTTATTATCGAACCTAAGGTTTTCGATATCCATGTAATAGATCAGCGCTTTTATTTCGTCCTTAACCGGTACAAATGGTTCACGTGAATTGGAAAGGATAAGGCGCATGAGCTGCGCAAACTTCGCAAGATATAAAGTTGCTTTATCGGAGTCGTTGTTTATAATAAAACTCTGAATGGAATTTAATGAATTAAAAATAAAATGCGGATTCATCTGCAGGCGCAAAGCTTTTTGTTCAAGATCAAAAACCTGTTTTTCTATTTCCAGCACTTTCTTTTCCATTTCGTGTTTTTTGTGCAGTATCCTGAAACGTCTTGCGATGATATACCAACCGGTTAAAATCAAAAACAGGATAAAGGGAATACGAAAGGCCCATGTAGAATACCATGGCGGTGTGATGATGATTGTGATTGAAATACCTTCTTCGTTCCAGACACCGTCGCAGTTGGAGCCTTTAACTCTGAAGTGATAAGTTCCGGGACTTACTTTTGTATAATCAGCAAATCTTCTGTTGGCATCGCAATAGATCCAGTCTTTGTCATACCGTTCAAGTTTGTAGGCATATTTATTTTTGGAAGGATTGGAATAATCGAGTGCTGAAAATTCGAATGAAAAGAAATTATCTTTATAAGATAAAGTGATAGTATCGCCATCATGGATTTCAGTTTTCTGAACCTCATTGAATTTTTTAAAACTTGTAATGATAATAGGAGGGATGTATTGATTTTGTTTTACATCTTTCGGATAGAAAGCATTGAAGCCATTCATACCACCTAAGAAAAATTCTCCATCTTTAGTCCTAAGTGCAGCATTCTGGTTAAATTCACTGCTTTGTACTCCATCTTTTACATCATAATTGATGAAAGTTTCGGCTTTGATATTGAATTTCGAAATTCCATTATTTGTAGTAAGCCAAAGGTTTCCGTTATCATCTTCGAGCATGCAGTATACCATGTTATTCGACAGCCCGTCTTTTTCGGTGTAATACTTAAATTTCCCGGTCTTCTTATCGAATTTGTTAAGACCACCACCCAGGGTTCCGATCCACATCCCTCCGTTTTTATCTTCAAAAATTCCAAAAACCCTATTGCTGCTTAAACTTTGCGGATCACCTGTTATATGTTTATATGCATAAAACTTCCCTGTTTTTTTATCAAAACGGTTAAGTCCATTATAAGTGCCAAACCATAAAATACCTTTTTTATCTTCAAAAATAGTGTTGACAATATTATTGCTTATACTATAAGGATTATAATTGTTTTGGCGATAGGATTTAATCCCTCCAGTTGTTTTATTATAGCAGTTCAGTCCGTTGTTTGTGCCTATCCATATTTCACCATCCTTGTCTTCATGTAAGCACCAAACCGTATTATCGCAGAGACTGTTCTTATCGTTAATATTTTTTTTCAGATTTATCTTCTGATATTTTCCAGAGCCAGAAGTCTTAAACAAATCTACACCGACTCCTTCGGTTCCGATCCAAACATAGCCGTCTTTGTCGGTTATGATGGCTTTGATAATATTACCCGAGATACTATTTTTATCAGAAGGGTTGCTTTTGTAAACTTTAAAAATCCCTGTTTTCCTGTCCAAAAAATTTAATCCGTCATCAGTTCCAATCCAGATATTTCCATCGGTATCTTCATTAAAAGCCCAGACAGCATTATTGTTTAAACTATTTTTATCATTCTCTACATACGTGTAATGAATAAATTTATACGAATTCCTGTCAACTTTATTTACTCCCTTCGCTGTGGAAATCCAGATAATTCCGGATTTGTCTTCATATATGCCGGAAATACTGTTATTGCTGAGACTGCTGGCGTCATTCAGGTTATTTTTGTAATAGATGAATTTGTTATTTTTATTATCAAACAGGTTAACTCCCGCATCGTTTGTGCCAATCCAGATAACTCCTTTGCTGTCCTCTATCACATCAGTGATATGATTACTGCTTATACTGTTAAGATCTTTTTTGCTGTGCAAAAACCTTGTAAAAATTTCTTTTTCAACATCAATTTTACATAAACCATTGGATGTTCCCACCCAGATAAAACCATTCTTATCCTGCATCACAGAATTAATAGTATCACCGGGCAGACTGTTTTTGTCTTTATTATTTTTAAAATATCGAATGAATTTTTTATTCAGCAGATTAAATTTGTTTAATCCGAAATCAGTAGCTACCCAGATAAAACCCTGTTTGTCTTCAATGATATCAACAACTATGTTGCTGCTGATTGAATTTTCATTTTCACTATTGGAAAGGAACTGTGTGCATTTTCCTGTTTCCTTGTCCATCATGTTTAATCCATTCTGCGTGCCAACCCACAGGTTTCCATTGGAATCTTCACAGATAGACCAAACAGAATCGTTACTCAAACTTGTCTTATCACCGGGCTTGTGTTTGTATTGCTGAAAGCTTTGTTTATAGGGTTGAAATTTATTGAGCCCCTCTTCAGTTCCAATCCAGATGTTTCCTTCTTTATCCTGGTAAAGCGCATGAATAAACTGGTTGCTTAATTCGTTTTCTTTTTCAAATTCGTTTGCCTTGTAAACAGTGAATTTGTAACCATCGAATTTGTTAAGCCCGTCCCAGGTTCCAAACCACATAAAGCCTGTATTGTCCTGAATCATGCAATTGACAGAGTTTACAGAAAGGCCTTTTTCGACTTTGATATTTTCGGAGGTAATTTTATCGAAGCGGAATGAATTATCCTGGGCAGCAGCCGGGGAAATTACAGCAATATAGATTACAACTGTGAGCAGGAAACGTTTGGCAGAAGAGAGAGAGAGAGATTTCATTGCCGAAGCGAAAATATGTTTTTATTATTTTTTATGCTTGAACCAACGCTTGATAAAAAATGTTTTGTGATACCCCGGAGTAGTTTGTTTCGATTGCTTAAGCGATTGTTTCATTTGTTTCCGGGTATCTTTTGATTGGTTCTTGTGGTGCCGCTTTACTGCTTTCTGATATTTTTTAAGAGCTTCCTGGTCTTTTTCCTCTTTATTCCGTGCAATTTTCTTTTGCTTTTTGGTGGAATTTTCCTGGGCATTAACAGCTGTGAACAGCGGAAGGCAGCAAATTAAAAGTATCAGTATTTTTTTATGAAATTTCATCGGAACAAAAAATAAGCTTTTCCAAATGTATAACTTTTTCTTTATGGTTTTATTGTTTAGTGCTCTTTTTAATTATGCGGCACTTGGGTCCTAAAATGAGAGACGCGCCTTCTTCGACAACCATTTCGCTGTTATTTTTCAGAATTATTTTTGACTTCTTAATCAGTTTCAGCCTACTGCCTTTTTTCAAAATGAATTTACTCCCATTGTCTAAGATTAGCTGAGATCCTTGTTTCATGAGGATATTTGAACTGCTGAGGCAGGTAAATTTTGTAGTGTCAGAAAACAGCCATCGGCCTTCTTTATTTTTTTCTACTGCTTTAAAATTTGTTGAACTGTATCCGCGATCGATCAGGATCTTTTTATTTTTTTCAAGGATCAATGATGGTTTCAGGCTGTCGAAATCATTTTTGCTAAGCACAATATTTCCGCACCACCTTACATTTTTATTTACAGAATAATCATCAAATTTCACTTTAATTTTTAGTTCTCCGTTTCCAAAAACATTTTCCTGGATTATCTTTACTGACAAGCCATTCAGCCATATTGTCCTGTTCTCAAACGATGCATAATTCCCCTTTGGAAGATAAGATTTATTCCCTTCGTAATTTGTGCAAAGCGTGTAAACAGGCACTGATGAAGGATTTGAAGAAAGCGACAATTCGGTATTTCCAGTCGCATTGCAGAAGGCATCGTGCCAGTCGCCGTTGGAATTGTAATTATGATAAACACTGTCGCCAATTACTTTGCTCAGCCCGGGTTGAACTGTATCGCCGGAATACAATTTTCCGTCATTATTGAAATCAACATAGTCGTACAAATCAGAAAATCCCGTAAATGGATTTGGTTTGCTTTTTGAAACATCAACCGGAAGGTTGCGATTGCCCCAGTTTCCGCAAAGACCTGCATTGGGTTCCTGAACCTTGTCCCAGGCATAATAAAAATCATAATTACCTTCGGCGGTAAGTGGAAATAAAAAGCCCGCTAGTGCATCAGGATTAGAAAAATCGTAACTATAAAGTTCCTTGCCCCCTTCTTTGCTATCTTTGCCTGCCTGGATATAAGCATACATTCCCGGAGTTCCCAAAGGAAATTTTCCGTTATCATCATCAGAACACCCTTTGCCGTAGTACACGTCATATTTTGTATTCATCCTCCTGTTCTCTATCCATAGGTACTGATTTTTCACATCACCGTTTTTCAACCAGTTTATATGTGGTAGCTTTATTCTCAGGGCATCACCTGTCGTCATAAAATCTCGAAGGATGTAAGTTCCTCCATTTGCATTACTGTCGAGTGAAATGGTTTCGGTATTTATTTCAGTTTGGTTTGTGTCGAGTGCACTGATAAGATATGATTTGTCAGAATTTTTCCAGTCCATCATCCACCTGTCCCATCCACAGGGTGCCTGCATTGTTGCAAAAAACTGACCAGTTACACCATATGAATTCGCTGCAAAAAGAAACGTGTGATCTCCTCTGCCTCCGGCGGTATGCCAGTTGTTGCCCCCAAAAATTGCATGCAGATGTTCAGCAATCGTAATAAAATAACCATGCCCCCCGCTGTGACCTGCATTGAAGGAAGTCACATTATTTACTCCTTTCATGCTCTGAAAAGGAATTCCAGTTGCAACATGCACTCCAAAACCCGAATTGTCTTTGGTAGAAGCTCCTCCAAGGAATCGGTTATTTCTCCAGATAATGTATAAAAGATCAATTCTTCCATCAGCTTTTTTAATTTTTGGAAGACCAGATTGTGTAATTGTCCAATTATCGAAGCTGCGAAGGGGAAGTCCATGGTAAGAATACAGCGTGGAATCGTTTGATTTTTTATTTTTCAGTGAATCAAGTATCCATTGCAGTCCGTCGTTTCCAATTTTTACTTTATTACAGGGAATGGAAATAACATCGGGGTAATAATCTCCAAGCAGGACATATTTTCCGAAAGAAGCCTGGTAATAAAAATCAGTAATATAACCTTTAGGCTCCTCACCTTTTTTTATCTCAAAATCGAAATAAGTATCTGCGTCTCCTGGCGGTTGACGCATACCATTTGTATTCACTGGCCAGTCACCGTCGATATTATCGGGAAGATTCTGCGGACAGCCGCCTGTGGAATAATCGACCTGTGCAAAAACAATCAGCACTCTTACTGTATCGCTTGCAGGAAGGCTGACACCATTGGATATGGCATATTGTGCAGAACAATTTGTAAAGACACATAGTAAGAAAATGAATAATATGATGTTCCGAATCCAGCTGATCATCGAAAATAATTTCTTTAACAAAGATAAGAGAATACTCTTATTCATGTTATTGCGTTATAAACTTTAGTAAATTTGCAATGACATTATATTTATGAAAAGATCTATAGTAAAAAAAACAATTGTCTTCTTTTTTATGGTTTGTTTGATTTTTACATCGACACAATGTAAAAAGGACAAAACGGATGAAATACCTTATGTGTATGTGAATTTCTATATTAATCCTTCTTCAACGCAATACCTTGATCTGAACAATATCGGTGGATATGTATATGTTACGGGTGGTGTTCGCGGAATTATAATTTACCATAGATCTGTTGATGAGTTTCTGGCTTATGAGCGTAATTGTCCTTACCAGCCTTCAAATGATTGCGCACTTGTTGAAGTTGATAATTCAGGTATCATGACAGTAGATTCCTGCTGTGGATCTAAATTTTTGTTGACAGATGGTTCTGTATCCAACGGTCCTGCAACCCGATCATTGAAAACATATCAGACATCTTATGATGGTACTACTCTTCATGTTTTCAATTAATGCAGTTAAATAAATTGCATGATTACATTATTGTCCTTGATTCTTCTTAAAGATTCCATATTCATCAGTACTTTCCACGATCTTGTATAGATTAGAGTCAGATGGAGGCTGAAGTCCTGTCGGCATTATGCAATAGTCCTGTTTATTATAAGTGGGACCATTATACATAATTTGTATATTCTGATTGTGGTATTTTGTTCTTAATATGTACTGCCAATAAAAACATTCATCATCCAAATAAACTGTGCATCCAGGTTTAAATATAGTTTTATATCCATTAAGTTTATTGTAATAGGAATTAACATCAAAATCATATAGTTTTACAGGCATTCGATTATAATTAGTATAAGCTGAAAACACTATTATTATTGATAGTATAATGCCATATGCTATTCGTAAATTGCGTAGTTTTAATACTGAAATCAACGTAATTAAAATGAACATTTCTGTAACATATCCATGTGCAATCAAATTACGATTGAATGGTAACCTCAACATTAATATTGATAAAGAGGCGAATGCTATTATTATAGAAAAAAATATGATGCTTAATGCACGATATTTTCCGTTTATAGGAGGGTAAAAGAACAGAAGCAACGGACAGAAAAAACAGGCTAATCCGATTAGAACAGTGAAATTGCCTGAGCAAAACCATTCATCGAATAAACCCATAAAATAATGTTGTTCATAAATATCTTTTATAAATTCCCATGCATTGGAATTTCCTGGTTTTACGTACATATTATTTGTCAATGCCGCTAAGCCAGAGAATGACAGCATTGGAAGAAATACTAATAGTGTCATTAAGGAACTTGAAATTGTTGCTTTAATATAGGCTCGATCAATCCGTTTCTCCCAGATCATTAACAGAAAAGCTGCAATTATAATTCCCAACCACCAGTACATGTAGGAGGGAACTGTAAGCATGCCTGCCACATTACAAAATGCATGAACTGATAAAAGATATTTTTTATCTTCAAACCAATAAGTCCAAAACGTAATGAAGCTCAATAAACATAACAATAATAACATTTCATATCCTCTTGCTTGTCCTGAAAATCCCCAAGTGGGTAACTGCAATGCAAGCAACAAAAGAGACAGGCACCTGAGCCAATTGTTCTGAATCCATTTTTGTAAAAAGTACCAGGATGAACAAAGCACAATAACATAGCAAATCAGCGATATTATTCTCCCTGATGGTACAAGATCGTCTTGCCATAATATATTAATACTATTAATGAAGTTGAATAAGATATGATTATTCGGTAAAGCATAGTAGGAAATGCATTGAAATGTGGGAATAGAGGCAAAATTAAGAGCGGAGAAAACTTCATCAGTACCATATTTGGTATTCGTATTTGCAATGATTGAAAGCACTAGTCCTGCAAATGCAATGGTTGTGTAGACCAAGACAATGTTTTTTTTTAAAACCAGTTTGGGAATAACGGGCCACTTTGATTTCCACACAATAATAGCCCAAATAACAGAAGCCACCATTGCGGCCAAACACCACCAGTTACCCTGAGATTTGATAAATGACGTAAAAAACAAACTTCCCCAAACCTTTGCCTTGTAAAAGTTTGGATTGAGACCTTTATAGAAATCAGTTAATTGCTCATGATTAGAATTCCAATACCAGATTGAATAAACAGCTACAAGCACAGGAACAGCGCAAATAAAAAAACGACGAATATAAATGGTCGAATATTTTTTATTAATTTTTGTATTGTCCGGCATAATTCATTTCAGCTTGTAATGGGTGCAGCATAAAAATTTGTAATTTGACATTCTTTTGACCAAAGATAAAACAATATATAAATCATATTCAAAAAAAATCCCCTGCGATGCAGAGGATTTTTTATCTAAGATTTAAAAAAATTAATACCTGTAATGCTCCGGTTTGTAAGGACCTTCAGCAGGTACGCCAATATATTCAGCTTGTTCTTTTGTGAGCTTTGTTAATTTAACACCAATTTTTTCAAGGTGTAAACGTGCAACTTCTTCATCAAGATATTTAGGAAGACGGAAAACTTTTTTCTCGTATTTTCCACGATTTTTCCACAGATCAAGTTGAGCAAGAGTCTGGTTGGTGAATGAATTGCTCATTACAAATGAAGGATGACCGGTAGCACAGCCAAGGTTTACAAGGCGACCTTCTGCGAGCAGGAACATTTCGTGACCATCGGGAAAAATATATTTATCAACCTGTGGCTTGATAGTGATTTTTTTAATGCCAGGGAATTTTTCAAGTTTGTCAACCTGTATCTCATTATCAAAATGTCCGATGTTGCAAACAATTGCCTGATCTTTCATTTTGGCCATATGATCAATAGTGATTACATCTTTGTTTCCTGTTGTGGTAACATAAATGTTTCCTTCAAACAATGTATCTTCAATCGGTGAAACTTCAAAACCTTCCATTGCTGCCTGAAGTGCGCAGATAGGATCTATTTCAGTAATAATAACTCTTGCGCCGTACGATTTCATTGATTTGGCGCAACCTTTACCGACATCACCATAACCAAGAACCACAACTACTTTACCGGCAAGCATTACATCAGTTGCGCGTTTAATACCGTCAGCAAGTGATTCGCGGCAGCCGTAAAGATTATCGAATTTTGATTTGGTAACGGAATCATTAACATTGATAGCAGGAACAAGCAGTTCGCCTTTTTCCATCATCTGGTATAAACGATGCACGCCGGTAGTTGTTTCTTCTGAAACACCCTGCCATTCTTCAACTGTGCGATGCCATCTTTTAGGATCTTCTTTTAGGGTTTCTTTCAGAATTTTCAGGAATACTCCTTCTTCCTGGCTGGTAGCCTTTACATTTAATGTTTCGGGATTTTTTTCAGCCTGATACCCTTTATGAATAAGAGCTGTAGCATCACCACCATCATCTACAATAAGCTGAGGACCTTTTCCATCGGGGAATAACAATGCCATAGAAGTGCACCACCAGTATTCTTCAAGTGTTTCACCTTTCCATGCAAATACCGGAACGCCGCGTTCTGCAATAGCTGCAGCAGCATGATCTTGTGTCGAAAAAATATTACAACTTGCCCATCTAACATCAGCACCAAGCTCGGTAAGTGTTTCGATCAACACGGCAGTCTGTATGGTCATATGCAGAGATCCTGAAATGCGGACGCCCTTCAAAGGTTTTTCTTTTCTGAATTTTTCACGCAGCGACATTAATCCCGGCATTTCTTTTTCGGCGATCTCAATTTCTTTTCTTCCCCATTCTGCTAAGGAGATATCAGCAACTTTATATTTTATCATATTTTCAACTAATGTGTTTTTCATTTTTTTTGATTTAAATAAGGGTGCAAAATTAAGCATTTCGGTTTAATGGAACAAATTTCTTTTTTTTTGTTCAATCTTCTTTTGATACTGTTGTTTCCTGTTGAAGGCAAATTGTTTTACCAGGACTTCTCCAGAAGTTTTGTGTAACTATTTTCAGCAGTAGTAACCTTGCATAGGTAGAGCCCTTGCGAAAATGCACCAATGTTCAGTTCGATAAGATTATTATTTTGATCAATAATATTTTCTGATATAGTAAGCAATTTTTTTCCGCTGATATCGAATAATTCAAGATCAACTTTATTTTGATTACCGATATTAAGTTTTACAAAAGCCCTGTCCTGTGCAGGATTTGGAAATATGTCAATTTTGTTTTCAGGTTGGTTTAGTTCATTCATACCAACAAAATTTCTGAAATCAACCAGATAAGCATCAACACTGTTTTGTTGTGTCATGTTCTGTCGCCAGTTGCTTCCGAAAATAATACAGTCACCATGACGGCATACAGTTGCGTGCGGTTCGGCCCAGTACACACTATGATCAGGATCATAAGTTGAGGGAGAAAACCTGCGACTGTGATGATGCGCAATCCGCTGAACATCGCCGCTTCCGTCAAGTTTAAGTGCAAATATTTCATCTTCGAAAGGAAGCCATGAAAGACTGTCATCCGTAAGTCTTCCAGTAAAATCAAAGGTGCTGATGAAGCACCAGTCGTGACGCTGCTGATTACGCAAGCAAATATGCAGATCGAACAATTCCGAAACTTCCATCAATATGGTTTCCTGACCATCGGATAAACGAAATTTTTTAAGATACGTTTTGTTTGAATCGGCATTATAAACATCCATCACGAGAACTTCATCGCCACTTCCGTCAAGACCAAGATCGCTGTGTCCAGCGCCAAGAGGCTTCTGCCAGATAAAATTCATATTCCGGTCGTACACTTCAACTCCGTGGTAGCGACCTGTTGTTTCATCGGCATAATCAACAACAACATAATTTCCCAATGGTGAAATTGAAGTCCAGTCGAAACCTGAAATAGAATCCTGGGGAATAGGCATAGAACTTATTTCAGTATTCGTTTGAATATCGTATACTACAATATCTTTAAAAACCACATCACCTGTTGTATAATTATATTTCTGTCCAACTACGGCATAATAGCGGCCATCGTACGACATGTTTCCTTCGCCGCGTGTATTCGCCCATGTGTACTGTGTAAAAGCATGCACCTGAGTAGCGATATCTGTTGAAATAGTATAAGAAAATAAAATACTGTCAGAATTATAATAAAGAATATTCGGATCGGATGGATGCCAGAAAACATCCTCACCAGCAACACCGCTTAACACTTTTATAAAGGAATAATTATTTCCATTGCACAGCAGAGCATCGCTGGTGCCACTTCGAAGCAAGAGGTAGGATTCATCTGCATTCCATGCCTGTCGTTTGGAATAATCAGGAACAACACCATCGAAGCCAAGTGAAATGCAATCGGAAATTCTTTCAACAGAAGTTCCGAATATCGGATCGGTGTATGAAGAATAAGCTGCCGGCTTCGTCACGCTGGGCATGAATAAAGGATTGTGGTTTGTTACCCACTGGGCATTTATATTTGGCATACAACTTATACAAACAAAAAATAAAAATAAATGCTTAAAATATCTCATTGTTTTAATACGATTATTCGTTTTGATTCAGTGAATTTTTCATTGAATATTCTGCAAATATACGAACCCGGTTTTAATTCAGGTAAATAAATACTTATATAGGCTGGGTTGCCGGGAAAATTTAATTGCACATCTTGCATGACCTGTTTCCCTGTGATATCAGCTATTTCAAGCGTAGCTTGATTTATGCCTGAAGCATTACATTTAATATTAAGCATTGGTGAAATTAAAGGATTAGGAAAAATATTTACATAGCCGCTTGTCGAGTAATTATCATCAATACCAAGAACAAGATTCCAGTTCAGCAATTGCAATCCGCCAACGGTTGAGACAAAAGGAAAACCAAATGTTTTAACATTGGCTATTGCTACCAGATTTCCGTAAACGTCCGTTCCCCAACTTCCAATGCTGTCATTTGGTGGTCCTCAGGCGCCCATTATACGAGGCTGTGCAGGATCGGAAGGATCAACTGCAAGTACCTGCGAATCCCCGCCTGAAAACATTAAAACATTTTGAGATGCCGAGTAGGCAATTTCATTTGTATGTCCGTCACTTCCATTCCATGTTCCTAATGGTGGAGGAAAATTTGAACAGTTCCATGGATTCAACCATGAAGTCTCAGTCATCAATAAAGGATCTGTGATATCCACTACCTCAATTCCACAATAATCCAAAGCACAATAAGCATAATTTCCAATCCGGTAAACATGATTGTAGAATGGATAAGCACTGGCTAAAATAGTGCTACTTTTATATTTTCCTATCTCAATGGGAAGCTGTTTATTTGTTACATCAATTACCCGCAAACCTCCGTTATCGTCAGCAACAAGCAATGTGTCTCCGCTTATGAACAATCCGCGTGCATGATAAACATGAGTTGGATTTCCAAAAGTTGTATCCGGAATAATCTGTGAAACAAATCGAATATCCTGTTTGTTGGAAATATCAAGAACTACAACTCCCTTTCTCATGGCACCGAGGAATGCATAATTTCCCTGGAATATTACAGATGATGTCCCGTTATGAAAGTCAAGGGTATCCCAGCGATCAAGCAATATGGGTGAAACAGGATTTGTAACATCAAAAATTGCAAGACCGGCATTTTCTCCTGCTCCCTGAAAATCACCAAGAGAAACCAACAGATAATTATTGTCCTGTGCCACACCTGTCACTTTAAGGTTTCCCAGTGAAACAACAGATTGTGTGTCGACAGGAACCGGGTTCATTGTATTGGAAATATTGAATGTTACCAAACCCAGCTCTTTTGTTGCAAGATAAACATATGATCGTCCAAGCTTATCTATCAGAGGAGTGTAGCCGGAATACGTAAGATTAAAATTATAATTTCCGAGTGTATTAAAAATTACAGTATCATTCAATGACTGGGCTTGTATTATTTCAGTAATACTTCCGGAAAGTAAAATACAAATTGATGCCAGTATATTTTTTATTTTCATTAGAATTAGCTTTAAATATTTACTCTATAACTATTTTTCCGGTTCCAATATTTTTTTCTTTATCATTCACTTGATAAAAATAAATTCCACTTGGTAAATTCATATTTAAAGTCTCCAGACTAGAGGTAAGGGTATTTCGAAAAACTATATTTTCAAGCGCATCAAAGATTATTATTTGGGAGCCTGAATCCGGCAATCGTATATTAACAAAACTACTGGACGGGTTTGGATAAATAAAAATTTCATTTTTTTTGACAGGAATAAAATTTGAAATACCAGTAGTTACATTTGAAGTTGCAAAACAAAATCCCGCTGAAGTTTCATACCACATTTTATAATTATTTGTATTGGGATCATAAACCACATCACAGGCCCATGGTCCGCCTTTATCAATAGTTGTATCTGATGGAGGAGAGAAAGTATTAAGACAAGGATTGCCTGCAAATTTTGTCCAGTTGATGCCATCGGGAGAAGTGGCATAACAAATAAAAATTGTATCCCAGGCAGCAACCGAATTAAATGAACTGTACCACATTTCAAACTGATTATTTCTTTTAATTACAGATGGCACTGCAACCCACATATCATCGTATGATTGTGGCTGGCCATTTGTAATCACAGGATTGCCGGGGTATTTCGTCCAGTTCAAACCATCGGGCGAAGTTGCTAGTCCCGTCTGAATTATCCAGTTTTTATTCACACCACTGTACCACATCATATATTGATTGGTGGCGCTGTCCCACAAAACAGCAGGTGATTCAATCCAGAAATTTTCCCATGAAGCAGTGTCACCTTTTGTCAGAATTGGATTTCCTGAATATCTGGTCCAATTTATACCATCGGGTGAAGTCGCTACTCCAAGATTAGATGTTGTAGGAATCTGTGGATTTGGCTGAACATTTGTAACGGAGTCGCCGTAAAAGTAAAGCAGGTATCCGTCAGGACCGTGAACGATTTCGGGAGTATCAAGCCATGTGTCATCCCATGCACCTGCTGAATCCACGTCCATGATCACTGCACCGCTTCCGTATTTTGTCCAAGTGCTTCCATTAATCGAAGTTGCATACAATACTCTTCCCTTGTGATCGATACCAGCTGCAACATACCACATTTTAAACGTGTCGTTCTCCATAATTACAGAAGGTTGGCCAATTGCATAAAACTCAGTGAGTACATTTTGTTTTATCATTACAGGATTTGACGGGTACTTCACCCAATTGACCTGCGAGGAAGAGTTTAATGTCAGAAGTGACAAAACTATTATAAAAAAGCTTTTTATTTTCATGATGATAAAGGTATAAAACTTCTTTTTTTAATTACCCAGGCATAAATACCTGATTCCATCTTTATGCCTTATTTCACTGCATGAATTTATAGTCGATCCATTTGTTAATATAATAAAAACAGATCATTCAAAGCATTGAATAAAAATTCGTATATTGTTTATCTAATCAAAAATAATAAAAAATCATTAAATATATTTGTCTGGTCGAAAATGCGCAGGGTAAATAAATGACTTTTGTTATTTATAAAATGATATGACTGGTTTCTAAACGTTTTTTATCTTTGTTTTATATTATGCCTGTTTTTCAGAAAAAAAATATAAGCGATATTGCCTTGCTTGGTGTTTGGGAAATTACCGAAAGTCCCGAAATGCTCAGGCAGCAGATCCATTTAAATGAAGAAGAAGAAAATCTATATAATAGTTTCAACAATGATACTCGACGAATACATTGGCTTAGTTACCGTGTACTTCTTAAAGAACTCATAAACGAAGAAGAATATTCGCATATAATTTATGATAAAAACGGGAAGCCTTTTTTGTCATACAATTCACATCATCTTTCTGTTTCTCATTCAGGAAAATATTCTGCAGTAATCGTTAGCAAGGAGAATCAGGTTGGTATTGATATTGAAAAAATTCAACCTAAAATTGAAAAAGTAATTTCCAAGTTTCTTACGGAAAAGGAAATTGCTCAATTAGGTTCTGAAAGTCTGATAGAGAAATTCTGCATATGCTGGTGTGCAAAAGAAGCGCTGTATAAACTTTATGGAAAACGACAGTTGTTGTTCAATGAAAATATCAGGTTGCTTCCTTTTATATTTTCAGAGAGAGGTTCATTGTCAGGAGAAATTGTTACAAAGAAATTTCACAGAAAGTTTTTACTACAGTTTGAGAAAATAGATGACTATATGCTGGTTTATGCAGATGGTTTATAAAATCAAAGTATATTTGTGCTAACCCCAATTCACAGTAATATGAGCATTTATAATATAATTTCAGGTAAAAAAGGCAAGAAGTCTAAAAAGTTTGCAGTGCTTGTGGATCCTGATAAAACGAGTAAAAAAAAGTTACTCAGTACAGTAGAAATTGCTGCCAGTGCAGGCGTTGATTTCTTTTTTGTTGGCGGAAGTCTGCTTACAAACGATACACTCGAACTTACTATAAAAACCATAAAAGATAATTGCACTATACCGGTAATTTTATTTCCGGGAAATACGCTGCAGATAAATAAAAATGCGGATGCAATATTTTTGCTCTCCCTTATCTCCGGACGAAATCCTGAAATGCTTATCGGCCGGCATGTAATTGCAGCTCCCTATTTAAAAGCAAGCAATCTAGAAGTAATTCCTACAGGCTATATGCTTGTTGACAGTGGCAAGCCGACTGCTGCAATGTATATGAGCAACTCAACACCTATTCCCTGCGACAAGGATGATATTGCTGTATGCACTGCCATGGCAGGTGAAATGCTCGGGTTGAAACTTATATACATGGATGGAGGAAGTGGTGCCCTGCTTACTATTTCGGAAAAGATGGTTGCAAAAGTAAAACAGAATATTTCTGTTCCTCTTATTGTAGGTGGTGGGATACGCACTCCGGCAAAAGCGCACGATCTGTGCTATGCAGGTGCAGATATAGTAGTGGTAGGCAATGCCATTGAAGAGAACAACCGGCTGATCGAGAATATTGCCGATGCTGTTCACCTGATTTAAATTCATTATTTTATTTTCAATAAACGCTATGAAAAGAATTGAAAAAATTTTTCTGCTGATTTTTCTTTTGCTCTCTGTAAACGCTTTTTCACAAAGCAAAGTCCTTACTCTTGAAGATATTTATACCAAGCGATTGTTGTTAAATCCCAAAACAATGAAGCAATTGTCGTGGGTAGCGAAAACAAATTACTTTTCTTATGTAGAGTTTAAAATACTTATAAGAGGAAGTGTTGAGAACGAAAAGCGCGACACACTTTTAAGACTTGACAGTCTTAGTTCTGTTGTGAAGAAAATTGGTGACAATGATTTGACGGCCTTTCCGGCAATTACCTGGCTTGATAAGAATTCTTTTTATTTCGATGCGAATAATAAAATTTATTCTTATGATATCACTAAAAAAACAATTGCGGTTTTAAGTGTACTCAATGAGAAGGCCGAAAATACTGATATTACAGAGAAGACATTGAATGTTGCATATACAGTGAATAACAATCTTTATGTTGTCGCTAAAGGAAAAGAGACCGCTGTAACTTCCGACACCAACAAAAATATTTTGAATGGAAAAGCTGTTCACCGCGATGAATTCGGCATTACAAAAGGAACATTCTGGTCGCCTACAGGAAATCTTCTTGCCTTCTATCGCATGGATCAGACTATGGTTACAGATTATCCGATAGTCCATATTGCAGATCTTTCGAACAGAATTGCTGAAGAAGAAGACATGAAATATCCGATGGCAGGAATGGCAAGCCATCATGTTATCGTAGGTGTTTACAATACTTTAACACAGAAAAAAACATTTCTAAAAACAGGTGAACCTGCCGAGCAATATCTGACCAATGTTACATGGAGTCCTGATGAAAAATATATTTATATACAGGTGCTCAACCGCGGACAGAACCACATGTGGCTGAATAAATATGATGCAATAACAGGTGATTTTGTAAAAACTCTTTTTGAAGAAACGAATGATAAATACGTGGAACCACAACATCCGTTGTATTTTCTTCCAACAAAGCCAGACCGTTTTATTTATCAGTCGCAGAGCGATGGATACAATCATCTTTATTTGTACGACACCGATGGAAAACTTGTAAAGCAACTTACAAAAGGCAAATGGATGGTGACAGATTTTCTTGGAACAGATGCAAGTAACAGCAAAGCATTCTATATGTCCACAGCCATGAGTCCATTGGAACGACATCTTTATTCAGTTGATCTGAAAAATGGAAAAACAACAAAAATTTCTTCAGTGAATGGGATGCATTCCACATTGGTTAGCAGTGATGGGAAATATGTAATTGACAATTATTCCAGCACAAATATTTCAAGTGAATATGTACTCGAAACCTCAGCAGGAAAGGTGTTGCAGACAATTCAGAAAAATGGCAATCCGCTCAGGGATTATACAATGCCAAAGATGTCGATCTTTACAATTAAAGCAAAAGACAGCACTGACCTTTATTGCAGGCTCATTAAACCTTTGGATTTTGATTCAACAAAAAAATATCCTGTGATCGTTTATGTCTACGGAGGCCCGCACACGCAGCTCATCACCGATTCATGGCTGGGCGGAACAGGTTTGTTTCTTCATTACATGGCAACAAAAGGATATCTTGTCTTTACACTCGACAATCATGGGTCATCCAATCGTGGCCAGGCATTCGAACAGGCCATATTCAGAAATCTGGGAACCATTGAAGTGGAAGATCAGATGCTTGGTGTGGATTATCTAAAAAAACTTTCATATGTGGATACTTCTAAAATTGGCGTGCATGGCTGGAGTTACGGTGGTTTCATGACCGTTTCAATGATGCTTAAATATCCGGATGTGTTCAAAGTTGCTGTTGCCGGTGGTCCTGTGATCGACTGGAAATTTTATGAAGTAATGTATGGAGAGCGCTACATGGATACACCTGATGAAAATCCGCTTGGTTACGATAATGCAAATTTGCTGAATTATGCGAAGGACCTGAAAGGAAAATTACTAATCATTCATGGAACCGTTGATCCCACTGTCGTCTGGCAGAACTCACTTACGTTTGTAAAAAAGTGCGTTGACGAAGGCGTGCAGCTTGATTATTTTGTTTATCCCGAACATGAACATAATATAATGGGGAAAGACCGCATACACATGAATCATAAAATTGAAAATTACTTTAATGATTATTTGAAGTAATTAATTCAATTGTCACGCTGAGTCCTGAGCCTGACGAAGGGATCGAAGTGTGACCTGATGAATTTTATATTACTTCAACATATTCAGCGTAACAAATAATTTAAGGATTCAGAATTCAATACAAAAATTCAGAATACCTAAACCAATCAGTACTATCCCGGTAATTAATTTTTCATGATGTTCAAGGAAATGCGATCGTATGTTTTGCATTCCTTTCATACCTGCATATACAAGTACTATCATTACTAGCAATGTTATAAATAAATATACTGCCGATACAATAAAAATCCCCCAGCATCCTATAATACCTGCCTGGAAATAATATACTTCAATTTCAACGCAGGGTGTAAGAAACATTGCAAGACTTAGAGAGAACAATAATGCAGCTTTATTTTTATTGCGGATTTTAGTGTTGTTTTCATCAATCCCATGATGATGATGATGTCCCGAAAAAAAATCAAGTGCCACATATGTAATTCCAACCAGCAGCAATATACCGGGCGCTGCATATCTCATAATGAAATGATAATATTCGGAAAGTGCAAAACCGATAAACCCGACAACAATTCCAATTATAACAGTACTTAGGGTGTGTGAAAATCCAGTTATAATTGTTGCACTTAATGTTTCTTTCATGGTCCACTTCTCAGCTTTTGCAATAGCAATTAGTGGCAACCAGTGATTTGGAATTACAGCATGAATGAGGCTTAATACAAGGCTTCCGATAAAAATTGCCCACATAATATTTTCAATTTTTCTTTTTAGCAACTATAAGATGGACCTTCATAAAAAACAATCTGACGAGCGGTTTTATCATCATGATCTCGAACCCTTCTTCAATCATTTGCTTTTTAATTTTTGCTGTCGGCATATCAGCAATTGCAATCAAACCGTCAGGTTTCAGCACACGCATCATTTCTCTGAAAGCCTGATAACCGTCACCAACATGGTGCATGGCTAAATAACTTGTAATAATATTAAATTTTCCATCATCAAAAGGAAGTTTTTTAGCATCGCCATTTACGATTTCAACACGGTTTCCAACATGTTCAATCACTACATTCTTTTCAGCCATCTCGCGGGTGTAATGATATTCAAAAGTGCCCTGCCAGTGATCCAATCCTGTAACTTTTCCTGTATTTAGTTTTTTTGCAATTCCCACGGTGAGCAGGCCTTTCCCACAGCCCACGTCCAGCACCTGTTCATTCCCTTGCAGCTGCAATTCATCAATCATCCTATCGCGCATGATAAGTTTTCCTATGCGACTGCTCCAGATACTCATGGCAATCAGCGAAACAAATAAAATTACTATGCTTCCCATCACAAAAATGATAGTATAATTTTCCGATCCCTTTATAATCAGATAAGTTATTTCCGAGAGCAGCAGAAAAATACAAAATGCGAGAATCCGTAATACAGGGATCAACTCCTGTCCGTAGTTTGCTTTCTCGTTTTTCATGACTTGCTATTTTCAATCAAAAAATAAACTCCGGAATTGATTACGCCTTCTTCAATCAGGTCGAAATTACTTTGTTTGAAAAGTTCCTTCCATCCTTTTCTTGTGGTAAGAGAAAAGCACATCACGTTGAAAACAGAAAATGTAGCGTAACCCGGAACAAAAACAATCAGCAGGAAACGACCGCCAGGCTTTAGCGTACGGTTTATTTCTTCAAGCCCTTTTAATTTGTATTTACCCAAATGATCCATCATATAAGAACTGATGGCTGCATCAAATGTATTGTCAGCAAAAGTCATTTCTGTAATGTCACCTTCAGCTAACTCAACTTTTTCTGAGATTCCAGCAACTTTTATATTTCTTTCAATTAGCGCTTTTCCGCCATTTTCAATATAATCGGAATCGAAACGGTCGAAAGAAACTATTTTTCCATTTTTCATCACCTTTGCCAATGCAAGTGTGGTGCGGCCGGAACCACAACCAGCATCAAGCACAACATTGTTTTCTGATGGAAAAAGATCTACAAATGGCAAGGTCATATAATCATTATTCTTTGATGCACGTAATGTAAAATTGCCTGCAAAAAGATTTAATGATACCAAAAATAAAATCAGAGAAAGCCATATCATTGAAGGATCGTAGATGTATATCCATACACTTGCAAGCACAAAAACAAGCCCGCCAATCCAGAACATATTCATCCATCCGAACGACCAGCCGAAGTAATATTTGCCTTCCATCTTTTTCAGTTTGTTTTTTTCAAACAGGTTATAAAGAAGTTTTTTTGGAGAAATCAGATATGCTGAAATCACCAGCACCAGTGCGATAATAACATGAGCAAGCGCAAATAAAAATATAAAACCCGAAACCATTTTCAACATTGGCAGATGAATGTAAATTGCAATAGCAACAATGATTCCTAAAATTCCAACTATCCAGGGATGGCCGTGACCCTTACCCTTACTTTTCTTTTTTTCCATAATACTTTTTTTTAAGGTTAAAATTAATCCGGCAAATTCATTTATGTAAAGCCGGGTATTACAGAAGATTTTTCATGCGGTTTTAACAGGAACAAACAACCGGCGTTCAATTTGTTCAACGGGTTTAAACGCAGGATTTTCAGAATACACTTCATAACCTGACAACTCTTTTATCACATAGCCTGCTTCTTTCATCCAGCCATGATTAAAAATGATCAGGTTTTTCAAGGTGTTATGCAAATTTCCTTTTAAAGTGAAGGCCGCATGAAGACCGCTTTTCATTTCGGCAATACTGATTTCTTTTCCTGTGTTTATTCCTGCGGGAATTGAAATGCCAGCCCAATACCTGCATTTGTCAAGGGAAGTAATAAAGGGAATGTCAAGCAGCACACCGATATAATGTGTCTGGCTTGTAATAAAATTTCTTGGAGCAGCCCAATGATGCAAGACCCGGAATGCATTTGTGATAGCATCTGGTTCATCCAGGCAAGTGCTGACAAAGGCAATTGTAAAACCCGCAACCTTCGAAACTTCAATATTTACTTTTTCTTCCCAGTTTTCCATTTCAGCTTGTGAAAAATCAACAGGCCAAAATTCGTTAGTAAAACTCAGATTGATTTTGCCTTTCTTGCGATTCGCTTTGCCAATCTTGCGAACATTCATAGAAGGCTTTTTTCGGAGTTCATCGGGAGAAATACCAAAATATTTTGAAAAGGCCCGCGAAAAGGTGGATAGTGAAGAGAAGCCACTGTCGGCAGAAAGTTCAGAAATGCTTAAGTTCGGAAAAATCTTAAGGTAATGAGCCGTTTTTTCAAGACGAAGCCTGATGATATACTGCTTGGGCGTTTCGCCTGTTTGTTCCAGAAATAAACGCTGAAAATGAAATGGAGAATAATTGGCTATGGATGCCAGGGAACTGAGCGTTAAATTTTCAGAAAGGTTACTGTGAATAAATTCCACAACCTTTGTAATTGCGCTTCCTTTTTCTTTATCGTGTTCTGTATGATGCATAATTGAAACAACAAAACTATGGAAATTATTGAAGAAGTGAAAACAAACAAGAATTAGAACAAAGTTCAATGTTTCATGTTCAAAGTTCAAAATGGTTTGAATTTATTTGTATCTTGGTATTTGTAAATTCTAAGTATGCCAACATACATTCAGAAACTTATACAGCAGGGCGAACATCAGCAACTGGATTTTAAATTCGAAATTTCGGATGCCAGGAAAATTGCACGATCCATGGTTGCTTTTACAAATACCGATGGTGGTATACTTTTGATAGGAGTGAAGGACAATGGCGTAGTTGCAGGCGTTCGGTCCGAAGAGGAAATTTATATGGTGGATGCGGCCGCAACAATTTATTGCAAGCCAGAAATAAAATTGTCGGTAAAAAACTGGAATGAATTCGGGAAGACTGTTCTGGAAGTGAACATTCCCAAAAGTCCTTCGCCACCGCATTATGCACAGAATGATGATGGAAAATGGACAATATATATTCGAGTTAAAGATCAGAATCTTTTAGCAAATAATATATGGTTAAAGGTTTTGAAAAGAAAACAAAATCCCGAAGGAACCAAAGTGCGCTACAGGGAAAGCGAAAAAATATTGCTGGATTATCTTTTTGAGCATGAAAGTATAACCATCGAAAAATTTTGTCGTATAGCTATAATCCCTGAATCAAAAGCTGAAACTATTCTGGTGAACCTGATTGCGTTGAAAATAATAGATTTTGAAATTACCGAAAAGGAAATATTGTACTGGTTGAAACACTGATCAGAAGTGGATCTTGTGGTAATCCTCATAATCAAAGCCAAGCTGATCTTTGATGGCAGTTATTCTTTTCGCAATTACCGCAAAAACCTGCAATTGATTTTTGAGTAACCAATCCATTGCTTCTTTTTTTCCTGTACTGGCTTCAGCAAGAATAAAAAGAAAATCAAATTTATTAGCTTTCAGCCAATCCCATGCTTTTCCATCGCCATCAATTGCATTGCAGAATGCAGCATATTGGGGAAAATTTCGTTTAATAAGCCAGTCGAATGCTTCGGCATTTCCTTTAATAGCGCTTGTGAGCGCCGATAATTCCGGGTACCCGTTCTTGAAAAGCCACTGATAGAAATTGTCCTTTCCTTCAAGCGCTTCCGCAAATGCAGTCAATATTTTTACCGGGTAGTCTAACATATAAGAGAAATATTGTTATTCAAAATTAATTATTTTTTTTATTACGCTTCGCTATCTTTTGCTTCGCGTTATTCATGGTCAGTTACGTTGCTATTATTTTTCAAATCTAAAATTAAAATTAATTCTGACTTCAAACTTCTGACTTCTGCCTTTTATCTTCTGACTTGTCTTCTTGTCAACTATCTTAATAATAAACTTCGGCTTTAATTCCAATTTTCATCACTTTTTCCGCAATTCCTTCCAACTCTTTCAAACTCACTTTTTCAAGATTTCCTGCAGGTGTTGACCTGGCTATCGGATAGATCATAACCCGCATTGGCTTTAGCTCACTAATATATGATAGCCATGCATTCACTTCTTCATCAGTGGTATTATCAATAAAATTCTTATTATAATTACCTCGAATAAACAATGTTTGAATAATTAGATTTGAAGTAAACTGTTTCAGATTGTTTATAATTTCTTCAAGCGCTAGATTATCTATTGGTTGATTGATTTTCCTATAGGTGCCTTCCGTTCCTGCATCAAGCTTCAGAATGTTTAAATCAACTTTCTTTAATGCATTCACTACCTCTGGAAGGTGCAACATTGTTGCATTTGAGAGAACAGCAATTTTACTTTGCGGAGAATATTTGTTTCGGAGTTCAATTGTAATATCAATGATTTCTGCAAATTCAGGATGCAAGGTAGGTTCACCGTTGCCTGCAAAAGAAATGGCTTCCGGAAGTTCATTGGTTGACTGCATTTCAAGCAGTTTCTTTTCGAGATATTCTTTCACTATTGCTGCCGGAGGAAATTCAACTTTATCAGACTCCCTGTTCTTTGTCCATCCGCATTCGCAGTAAATACAGTTAAAAGAGCAATATTTATAATCTGTAGGCAAAAGATTTATCCCAAGCGAAACGCCCAGCCTGCGGCTGTGAACCGGCCCGAATACCACACTGTCAAATAAAAAAGTCATTTCATAAAATTTAGAAGTGTAAAATTACTACAAATTGACTGTATTATCAATTAGTTTATAATTCGGAAGTTTTTTAACCTCAAAGAACATGGCGAATCTCAGTGTACCTTAGTGAACTTCGTGTCTTCGTGGTGATATTGAAATCAAAAGCTATTCAATTAATATTTATTTTTCTACAATATCGGCTGAAAGCAATAATTATTTAATTTTGAAATGATAAAATCCCTATGAAATTAGACATTGATATCATAAAAGCGCCAATCGACAAGCATATCGATATATTTGACAAGCAGTTCAAGGAATCGATGAAAAGCTCTGTCCCGCTGCTTGATATTATTACCCGTTATATTGTAAAAAGAAAAGGAAAACAGATCAGGCCTATGTTTGTTTTTTTCTCGGCAGAATTATGCGGAGGAATTAATGAAACTTCTTACAGGGCCGCAACCTTAATAGAACTGCTGCATACAGCCACGCTTGTGCATGATGATATCGTAGATGATTCCAATGAGCGCCGCGGATTATTTTCCATCAACGCTTTATGGAAAAATAAAATTGCAGTGCTGATTGGCGATTTTCTTTTGTCAAGGGGAATGCTTGTTGCCGTTGATAACAGCGATTTTGAATTGCTGAAAATAGTTTCGAATTCAGTGCGTGAGATGAGCGAAGGTGAATTGATGCAGATAGAAAAAGCCCGCAATCTTGATATAGAAGAGAATATTTATTTTGAAATAATCCGTAAAAAAACAGCTACACTTATTGCCTCGTGTTGCGCATGTGGTGCTGAGTCTGCAGGTGCGAGCAAGGAGGTTGTTGAAAAAATGTACAGGTTTGGAGAGGCCACTGGCATTGCTTTTCAGCTGAAAGACGATCTGTTCGATTATGAAAAAAGTGCAGAAATAGGAAAACCTCATGGCATCGATATCAAGGAGCAGAAAATGACACTTCCGTTGATTTATATGCTTCGCGTAATGAAATATTCCGACAGAAAAAGAGTTATTAATATTGTCAAGAATCACAGCGATAATCCTGAAAAAGTTGCAGAGGTAATCAATCTTGTAAACCAAAGCGGTGGTATTCCATATACAAAGCAAAAGATGCTTGAATACCAACAATCAGCTTTGGACATCCTTCTTGATTTTCCTGAAAGCAGCACAAGGGAATCGCTTGAAAACCTTGTTAAATATATTGTTGAAAGAAAAAAATAAACCACGTATGAAAAAAATTCTTTTAATATCTATCATCGTTATTTTCTGGAGTTGTTCTTATGCACAGGTGAAGACTGAATACTGGAGCAATATGCATAAAAAAAGTTTAGGAAATTATAAGGATAGCCTTCAGGATGGTATGTGGACCTATTGGTATGAGAACGGACAGAAATGGAGCGAAGGCGAATTTAAAGATGGAGAAAAAATCGGTTTTTGGCAATACTGGTATGAGACTGGCAAGAAATGGAGCGAAATTCACTTGGACAATGGCATAAACACAAGCTGGTTTGAAACAGGACAAAAGGAGAAAGAAGGAAATATTGTTAACGGAAAAATGGATGGTATATGGAAAACCTGGTATTCCACAAAAAACCTGAAGGAGGAAACACATTACAAAAACGGATTAAAAGAAGGAAAGAGTGTTTCATATTATGCTGACAGTGTTAAAGGATTTGAAGGAGCATTTTTACGCGACTCATTACAGGGTTATGCTACTTGGTGGCGTAAGACTGGTGACAAGGAAATGGAAGGAAAATCAATTCTTGGTTTGCAGGATAGCACATGGATTTATTACCATGAAAATGGTAAAGTGGGAAGCAAAGGAAAATTTATAAAAGGCTTGCAGGACAGTATATGGACATATTGGTATGATACCGGTGAAAAATGGAAACAGGGAAAATATATAAAAGGAAAAAAAGAAGGTGTCTGGACAACATGGTACGAATCGGGGCAGAAAGAACACGAAGGTGCTTTCCTTGATGGAAAAGAAACCGGAATCTGGACAAGCTGGTATATAACAGGACAGGAAAAAACACTTGGAACTTTTAAAGAAGGACTGATGGATGGCTTATGGACCGGATGGTACGAAACAGGCCAGAAGAAATATGCAATCAATTATTCAAAAAACCTGAAAGATGGCCTGGCTTCAGCTTGGTACAGCAATGGAAATAAAACCTACCAGGGATCATACAAAGCCGGCCAAATGAATGGCGCATGGACCGATTGGTATGAGACCGGATTAACACAGGATGCCGGATTCTACCTTAATGAAAAGAAAGATGGCTACTGGGTATTTTATGATGGTTACGGTGTAATCGCCAAGGAACAACAATTCACAAATGGCATTCCTAACGGAAAATGGGTTACCTATTATTCTACAGGAGTGAAATCAGCAATGGGTTGCAACCTAAATGGATACAAGGAAGGTAAATGGATGTACTGGGATGAGCAGGGAAAATTGATCTACATGGTTACCTATAAAAAGGGCAAGAAAAAAAGCGAATTCCCCAAGCCAAAAGAAATTGAAACCAAAGAGGTAAAGAAAAAATAATTATTTTGTAAAGGCCCTACCTGTTATGTTTGCAAGGATTTTTATTATAATAAATAAGGAATAAACATTTTACTTCTTTTTATGTAATCGCGGTATTTTTCACCGAAGTATTTTATATTTTCTTTCTCTTCAATCATAGATGTTGCAAAAAAGAAAATCGTTGCAATGATAGAAATAACGAGCAGATCGGTTGCTGTGTTTTTGAAAAATATTCCCCATGTAAGAAAGACTAGTGAGCCATATAATGGATGACGGATGTATTTATAAATTCCTGTTTCAATCAGTTCAGTGGTTCTTTCAAAACTATATAACGTAGTATCTTCGCGGGTTTTATCGGCCTTTCCTTTTGTCTTCATCAAAATTACACCGACTATAATCAGAAACATTGCATAAAGTAAAAGTACCCATGAAATAATTTGAAAAATGGATAGCGGATTTACAAACCAATATTTAAAATTAATTACCAGCAGCCATGCAACGCATTCCCAACCAAAAAATCTGTAAAAGCCATGTGCTTTAAAATTTAAAATTACGTGCCAGGAAAAAATAATTATTACAACACTTAGTGCTGCGAAAGCAATGAGTTCATTTGTAGATGGAATATTCATTTGATTAAAATTGAAAATAGCAGATAGCAAAAGCAAATATAAAAATATAAGTTACCCTTTTTTCAAGGTAAATGCGAATGTCGTCCCAACTCCTATGGTACTGCGCACATTTATTGTTTGACGATGTGCTTCAATAATATGTTTTACAATTGCAAGACCTAGCCCTGTACCGCCCTGTTCACGCGATCTTCCTTTGTCGGTACGATAGAATCGCTCAAATAAACGAGGGATATCCTGCTGGGCAACACCAATGCCGTTATCAGTAACTTCAATTAGAATATTTTCATCCATATCGAAGAAACTAACTTTTGTACTTCCATTTTCATTTCCATATTTCAAAGAATTCTCCAGGAGGTTGGTGAGTACCTGTCTTATCTTTTCCTTGTCTGCATTAACAAAAATGGCCTTCTCGTAATGTTTGTCAAAATGAAGTTTAATATTTTTCTTGCCAGCGTTTATTTCCAGAAATTCGAAAACTTCTTTCACTTGTGCAACAATGTCAAATCGTGTAAGAATAATATGCTGTTCTCCTGATTCCAGTTTTGAAATTTCTTCAAGATCTTCAACAATATTTATCATGCGGTTGATGCTCTTTTCCGTGCGCAGCAGGTATTCCCTGTTAATGCCCGGATCATCAAGTCCACCATCGAGAAGTGTAAGGACGTACCCCTGAATATTAAAAATCGGAGTTTTCAATTCATGCGAAACATTGCCTAAAAATTCACGTCTGTATTGTTCAAGTTTTTTCAGTTCTTCAATTTCTTCTTTTTTATCTTCGGCCCATTTAATTACCTGCAGATTTACTGATGAAATATCACCACTCATCTCAGGCTGTTTGTTTTCCTTACCTTTCGGGGCTTTCAGGTTAAAGATGGTTTTGTAAATCGGGCGGATTTTTTCAGCAATGAATTTTTCAAGTGCGTAACGAATAGTAAAAAAAGAAATAAAAAAAAGTCCGGTTGCAGATAAAAAAAGAAATAACCAATAAAGTGAATTAAAATATATGAGACAGAAAAAAACAAAAATTGCAATATATATTCCTGAAATGATTAGGGACAAAATAGCCGAAAGATTTCCTGTCCTTGTTTTTTTCATTACAAATCAGATTCAAATTTATAGCCAACACTTTTTATTGTTTTTATATTGTCGATCTCAAGTTTCTCGCGGATCTTGCGCACATGCACATCAATGGTTCTGTCGCCCACTACAACGTTTCCCCATATGCTGGAATAAATTTCGTCGCGTGTAAAAACTTTATTTGGCTTTGATGCAAGCAGCCACAATAATTCAAATTCTTTTTTGGGAAGAATAAATTCCTTTTCATTCCTGATTACCATGTATCGTTCCCTGTCGATTGACAAGTCCGCAACGTTTATTCTGTCACCGGTCTCTTCTGTTGTGGAAAACCTGCGCAGCAAAGCTTTTACGCGACTAATAAAAACTCTTGGTTTTATTGGTTTTGCAATATAATCATCAGCACCTGCATCAAAGCCTGCTATTTGCGAATAATCTTCATTACGGGCAGTAAGGAATGCAATAATAGTTTTGTTAAGTGAAGGAATCTGTTTTATTTCCCTGCATGTTTCCATGCCATCCATTTCGGGCATCATTACATCAAGGATTATTAGGTGTGGTTTTGCATCTGTTGCAATCCTCAGTGCATCCTTACCATTGGCAGCTTTGAAAATTTTATAACCTTCCTTTGTAAGATTGTACCCTAGAAATTCAAGAATATCGGGTTCGTCGTCAACAAGCAATATTTTATACTCACTATTGTCCATGAAAAAATATTTATACAAAGTTAAGACATAAATCAGAATAATGATTACAACGATTTTGATTATTAAAAAGTTAACGATAGGGTAACAATTATTTTACATGAAAAATCATTTTCCTGATTTAATGCTTTCAGCGTTTCTTAGAAAAAATTCAGCCCGGGCTAATTTAATTTCCTCGAAAGTGTATGAATGGCCAAGTTCTTTTTTTATTGAGCTGAGCGTTTGTGTTTCCAGTTTTTCAATAGCAGCAATAATTTCATCAAGTTTGTTTTTTGCTAAATATGTTGTGGTACTAATACTTCCCATTGAAATTAGTTTCGCAATATGTGAATATATAGTGCCTATCGTAAGATTCCGTTCATGTGCGGTTTCTTCAATAGTTTTTCCTTCATTTAAAATTGATAAAGTAATTTCATAAGTGGGAACTTTTATTTCTTTATGCTGAGAACTGTTTTTGACATTATTTATTTCTTTTTGCTCGTCATCGGGTTTTATTAGGTACAATTTCTTTTCAAGCAGGTAAAGGTTTTTGAGTTGTTCTATTTTGGCTGAAACCTCCATTAGAAGTTCCTTTAAAAATTTAGTGTACCCTTTTACTTTTTTAGCTTTGGAAATTTGATCCTTGTGTGTTTCCAATGGAAGTAAAATATTTTCTTTTAAAAATTTCACAAAATATTCAATTCCATCACTGCACCGGTCTTCTATCTGTTGCCATGTAAATTGCTTTGATTGGTAAAAATGATACATTTCATGTAAACGTTTCACGAATTTATTTTCAACATCGCTAAGTTCATTAAGCGATCCTCGAATTATTTTGCATTGTTCGATTACTTCTTCTTTTGCAGGTATTTTTTTATCTTGAATAAATTCATTCCAGTCCGAGAACCAGGAAACAAGGTTCTGAAGATTTATGGAGTTGTAAATTTTAGTGAGGCTGTAAGGAAGTTTCTCGCTTTCAATAGTCGCTTTAACTTCGTCTAAATTCCAGATCTCATTTTGGAAATCGTTAATTGCTTTATCTGAAAAAATTACATGATCGTGAATTTCTGATTTGAGAATAATCCCTTCCAGGCTTCTGCAACGGCTTAATGCCACGTAAACTTGTCCGGGAGCAAATGAACGTCCGGCGTCGATGATGGCTTTGTCGAATGTGAGTCCCTGGCTTTTATGAATAGTAACAGCCCATGCCAAACGAATGGGATACTGGAGGAACACTCCGATTATATCTTCTCTTATTTCATTTTTTTCCTTATCAACATAAAACTGTTTGTTTTCCCATTCCTCTCGGGACAGTTCGTATTCCTCTGTTTCATTTTCAAATAATACTTTTATACAGTCATCGGATAAAAATGAAACGATGGCTATTTTTCCGTTAAAATATTTTTTTAAAACATTTGTATCATTCCTGATAAACATAACCTGAGCACCAACCTTCAATTCAAGAACATGATCATTGGGGTATGAGTTTTCTTTGAATTCGCCATCAATTTCAGCTTCATAGAAATAGGATTTCGTTTTTAGTTTTCGCAGTTGTGTCTCATTAATTTTAGCTACAATTGCATTGTGCGTAGTCAGATATATATAGCCCTGCCTCTCCTTCAAGAAAGCATCTCCTGTAAGTTCAAAATCCGGATAGTATCTTTTATGCAGTTTATCAAATGCGTCTTTATCAAATTTCTGATGCCGTATTTTGTTAAGAATTTCAATGAAATTTTCATCTTCCTGTCGGTGAATCTTAAGCAATTCAATACTTACAGGAGGATTGTTTTTTAAAACCATGCTGTCAAAAAAATACGGACTTGCATAGTATTTCTTTAAAATCATCTGCATATCATCTTTGATAACCGGCGGTAACTGATGCATATCACCGATAAAGAGTGTTTGAACCCCACCAAAAGGATTATTGTTTTTTCGAATAAATTGCAATGCGAAATCAATAGCATCGAGCAAATCAGCTCTTACCATGCTTATTTCATCAATAATAAGAAGCTCGAGATTGAAAAATACGTCACGTTTTTCTTTTCTGTAGCGAAAATGCTTGATTAATTCTTTTCTGTTGGCTGCAATATTAGGATCAACAAAATCATCCGACGGAATAAAGCTTAGCAATGGAAGCCCGAACATTGAATGAATAGTAACGCCACCGGCATTAATTGCTGCAACGCCGGTAGGCGCAGTTACTACAATTTTCTTTTTTGAATGCTGCACAACATATTTCAGAAAAGTGGTTTTTCCTGTTCCAGCTTTTCCGGTAAGAAATAAATTTCTTGAAGTATTCTCAATAAGTTCGAAAGCTAACTCAAATTCATAATTATCCATTGCCGGGGAGATGATAATAGTTTAGTAAAATTACCATTTTAATTTTATGACAAAAACAAAACCGGCAGAACAAATTCGCCCGCCGGTTTCACTCACGTGTTATTTTGGGTACTAAACTAGGTTTTGGTTATCGTAATTCTATTTTATCTATTCAAATTTTAAATCCTGACTCCTGCCTCCGAACTAAATCATCCGCATTTGGCATATCCGCAACTCTTGCATTTAAGGCAGCCTTCTTCATAAATAAGCCCTTCGCTGTCGCCGCAGTTGGAGCAAGTTTTATCTGCTGCTTTGGTGCCATCAGGAATAAATTTCTTCAATGCTCTTTCCACACCTGTTCTCCAGGTATTGATAGAATCGGAATCAAGGTTCAGGTTAGAGATTAATTCTACAACAAACGGCAGAGGCATACCATGACGCAAAATTCCGGAAATAAGTTTTGCATAGTTCCAGTATTCTTTGTCGAACAAGCGTGATAATGCTTCAATGGTTATTTTATATCCCTGTTTGTCTTCGAACTGGAAATCGTAACGGCTTTCACCTGATTCTGCTTTGTTCTTTATGACCCATCCTTTTTGAACATAAGGTGGAAGGAAAAAATCTTCAGCTTTTCCTGTAAATATTTCGTAAGGCCTTCCGTTTATCAAGCCAACAACAGCAATCCATTTTTCGTAATCGTTTTGAAAACGTACAATTTCTGCTTCCAGTTTTTTAGGCCTGGTAGGAGCAGAGGTTTCTTTAAATTCAGAACCTTCCTCCTTTTTCTTATCAGAAATCAATACGCCTGAACGAGATCCTTCGCGATAAACTGTAACACCTTTGCATCCGCTTTCCCATGCGGTTTTGTAAATAGTGGCAACAAGTTCTTCTTTTACATCATTGGGAATATTTACCGTCACGCTTATGCTGTGGTCAACCCATTTCTGAATGGCTCCCTGCATTTTTACTTTTGCAACCCAGTCAACATCATTTGCTGTCGCTTTGAAATAAGGCGATTTTTCAATAATGGCATTCAGTTCCGCATCTTTCAACAGTTTCACCTGGTCAACATCATAGCCATTTACTTTCAACCATTTCAGAAATTTATTGTGGAAAACATTGTATTCTTCCCATGAGTCGCCAATTTCATCAACAAAATCAATGCGTGCATTTTTATCACCCGGATTTACTTTTCTTCTGCGTTTATATGAAATCTGGAATACAGGCTCAATTCCCGAAGTTGTCTGTGTCATTAATGAAACACTTCCTGTCGGTGCAATGGTGAGCAATGCAATATTTCTTCTTCCATTCTTCGCCATTTCTTCATATAAAGAAGCATCGGCTTCTTTCAAACGGTTGATGAAAGGATTGTCTTTTTCCCTGGCCGGATCATAGATAGGGAACGGCCCTCTTTCTTTGGCAAGAAATACTGACGAACGGTAAGCTTCCAGTGCAAGAAGTTTGTGAACTTCAATGGAGAAGTTGGTAGCTTCATCGGTACCATAACGGCATCCTAGTGCAGCAAGCATATCACCTTCAGCAGTGATACCAATACCGGTTCTTCTTCCATCAATACATTTTTGCTTTATATTATTCCACAGATTTATTTCTGTTCTTTTTATTTCAAAATCTTCAGGATCTGCTTCAATTTTTGCAAGAATTCTGTCAACCTTTTCAAGTTCAAGATCAATGATGTCGTCCATCATACGCTGAGCAAATCCAATATGTTTAATGAAAAGTTCTGAGTCGAAACTTGCATTTTCAGTAAAAGGATTGTCAACATATCCGTAAAGATTGATTGCAATCAGTCGGCAGCTGTCGTAAGGACATAATGGAATTTCACCGCATGGATTTGTAGAAACGGTGCGGAATCCAAGATCTTTATAGGAATCAGGAACTGATTCGCGGATAATGGTATCCCAGAAAAGAATTCCCGGTTCTGCTGATTTCCATGCGTTGTGCACGATTTTTTTCCAGAGCTGTTGCGGATTTATTTCTTTGCTGAAAGATGGATTAGGCGAATCAACGGGATACTGCTGAATATAAGGTTCGTTTTTGATTACGGACTGCATGAAATCATCAGTGATTTTCACAGAAACATTTGCTCCAGTGACTTTTCCTTCTTCAAGTTTAGCATCGATAAATTTTTCAGAATCGGGATGCTTCACTGAAATGCTGAGCATGAGAGCGCCTCTTCTTCCGTCCTGTGCAACTTCACGTGTTGAGTTGGAATAGCGTTCCATGAAAGGAACAATGCCTGTTGATGTAAGTGCGCTGTTTTTTACCGGACTTCCTGAAGGACGAATATGCGAAAGGTCATGTCCAACACCACCGCGGCGTTTCATTAATTGCACCTGTTCTTCGTCAACCTTCATGATTCCTCCGTAAGAATCGGAGTTGCCATGGCTGCCGATTACAAAGCAGTTTGAAAGTGAGCCTATCTGGAAATCGTTGCCAATACCGGCCATCGGACTACCCTGGGGAATAATATATTTGAAATTCTTAAGAAGATCAAATAATTCATCTTCGCTCTTCGGGTTGGGATAGCGTTTTTCGATGCGGGCAATTTCACTGGCAATTCTGCGATGCATATCATCGGGAGTGCACTCATAAAGGTTACCGGCAGAATCTTTCAGCGCATATTTATTGATCCACACATTGGCGGCAAGTACATCACCTTTAAAATAAATAGTTGTTTTATCAAGTGCTTCCTGGTAAGAATAAATCTTTTTCTTTGGTTCTTCTTGCTTGGATTTCACGGTTGTTTCCTTTTTTACTTCGGTTACTTCATCATCAAATAAATTTGGCTTTGTTCTTTTCTCAAGTACATCTTCATAGAAGTTGGACTTGGCTTTTTTTTCTAAATCGTTGGACGTTTTTTTGGTTAAATTGTTTTCCATCGAGAATACTGTCTTTATATTGATTTCAAATAATATTTTAAAAGTTTGTTTTCTAAGAAGATAAAAAAATCCAATTGCTTAAAAATTGGATATGCAAGATAAATAACATAACAAGTGCTGCCAAAGCCTTTTTATTAACAATTAATTATTTTTATTAACGATGATGTTAAGTACTTGAAAGAGAAAGGAGATATCTATTGAGTATATAAATACTGTTTAACTTTTTTTCGCCCAGATCATCTTCTTTCCAAAGCCGAGCCTGTTGTCGGTGTACTTTATAAAATCGGGATCAATGCGCCACAGAATGAGTTCAGCAAAGGCTGCAACCGGAAATCGTTTAAGGTAAAGTGATTTTGCTTTACGGAATTCTTCTCCTTCAATCATTCTCATTGATCCGGTAAATTGTATTCCCTGTATCTTTCCAACCATAATTGTTTCAAGAGCGATGGCTCCGGAAATTGCAGGCTGGTCAAGCACTTCTTTTATATGACGCGTGTCATTGTCAGATGTAACAATGAAAGCATTTTCTTTTTCATTGAAAACATAGAAACAGGAACAGCAATAAGGTTTGTTATCCCTTGAAGTTGCCAATGTCATTACATGATGTTTTTTCATGAACCGGATAATCCTGCCATCAAGTTCTTCAATATAAATATGTTTGTTTCCCATAAAAAAACAGCAGCACATAATCAGTGCTGCTGCACAAGATAATTAAAATTATTATTGAACGATGAGTCTTTTAACAGATAAAGCAGCTCCAGATTCATCTTTTAACCTTATTATATAGATACCTTTTTTAAGATCATTAATATCGATGATCCCTGATTTGTTATTTAAGATTTGCGATTTTACAGTTTCACCAAGCGTATTGCTGATTTCAATAGTGTAAATAGTATTATAAGAATTTATAGAAACAAAATTGGAAGAAGGATTTGGGTAAATAGTTACGTTGCCTGCATATGAAAATTCCTGTACGCTCCCCGGTGCAGGTTGTACACCCAAATATTTTCCACCTAAAACACTGTCCGTTACAGGATCAACATCGAGTTCGGCAACAACAAAGCCCACATTTTTTGCCCACCATGAATATCTTTTGCTGGAATCCAATCCACCATATGTAGCTGTCATATCCATCCAATTGCCAAAGGCGAATGCCCATATACTATCGTTTGTAACCTGTTTAATATTTGCACGAAGACAATTGTATGTGCCCAAATTCGTAGTAAGATTTCCCCATGAATCAAATGTGCTTGTGGTGGTCATTGTTTCTTTGACTTTAATTGAGTCAATCATGAAGCCGCCAACCAATTGTCCGTAATAAACCACAACTTTAAACTGGCTGTTGCTTGTAAAAGAGGATTGATATGTTGAAGGAAAATCAACAAGTTTGTTAGTTGGGTTCATCTTAACCATGATAGGATTTGCACTTCCCATAAATTTAGAAGCCTGTCCAACAATGACCATACTATCGTCATCAGTTTTCAGGTAAGAATAATTTGTATCCGCACTGCTGAGGTTCATCAAACACAGATTTGAATTGGTAAAGTTTGATCCATAAGGTGTCCATTGTGAATTTGTAAATAGCAAGGTATCTGTGGTGTGATTTTGCAAGAGCGAGAAATCCCATGTTTGGTTTACCCCAGGATTTCCTGGTTGAATAAGGATGTTCGGCATACTGTCGTTGAACTGAATGAACTGTGTAAGAGGCTGGGCTATATCCCATTGATCAAGGGTTATCTGTGATTTTACCGTGAATGAAAATATAACAGTAAGAGCAAGAAGTGTAAGAAGTTTTTTCATAGGATAGAGGTTCATAGAATTAGGGTATCACAAATTTACTTTTTTATTGGGAACCACAAAAAAATGCTAAGTATAATAATGTAATGGCAGAGAAATTTTAATAATTACCGTTCGTATATTTTTTTGATCCGTTCATAAACCTGATTGAACCGGAAATAAGTTTATGGTTTTTGCATTCATGGATACCTGCTAATCTTGCATCGAAATTTTGAAATGAAACTTAACCATAAAAAATCAAATAGAATGAAAACAAAAATGAAAACTTTAAAAAAATTATTGGTACTGATCGTGATGATCCTGCCTTTTGGTGCTTTTGCACAAAACTTTACAGAGAATTACAATACGCCGACAAGCTGGACTTTCGATCCAACAAGTGGATCAGGACTTACAATGTCAGCAAGCAATTTAAATTTTACTAGTGTTTATGGCGCTTCTATTAAAAGAGTCGCAAAAAATATCGGGACAACATTAAGCCTTACACAGAAATGGAGGATGGAATTTGTATTTGAACCAACCTCTGTTGGTAGCATAATGGGACCGGGACATTTTCTCGCTGCATTAACTTCAGGTACACAGGATCCTTATTATACTTCCTTTACCAACGCAACTACATTCACACATTCAGTTCAGGATGCTATTGCTATTACATGGATATCTAATAATGCAACGACCACTCCATCTACTTTTGAACTGAAAGTTTCAGCGAAAGAATCAAACATGGTTTCAAATGTTCCTGCAAATAATATTAATGGCAGTAACTGGATTAGTTCAACCCCAATTGTTCTTGCAAATCCTTTTGCAAATGCTCATCGCATTATTCTTGACAGAATCAACCAGTCACAGTTTGTAATGACAGTTTTGGATGCAACTACAAATGCTGTTGAAGGAACAACCTGCTTATGGCTTCCTTCTAATTATAGTATCAGTGGACTCACTACTTTACAACATGGTGTTTATGCAATGAGTGGAACCGGTCGTTCACTTACTGCAAAAATTCGCACAATGTCTGTTAAGGCGCTTACATTCAATGCCGGTACAATCGGAAACAATCAGAATGTATGCAGCGGAACACCAGCAGCACTTGTAAACTTAGCAGCAGCAACAATTAACAGCTCTACATTAACAACCGGAGCTGGTTATTCATACCAATGGCAATACCAGACAAGTGGTTCAACAATATGGCAGGATATTACAGGTGCAACTAGTGCAACATATACTCCGCCGGCTGTTTCAATGAACAATAAATACAGAAGAGTATTAATTGCTACATGTTTAAATGCGCCTTTGGCTTATTCAAATATTGTGACTGTAAAAGTATCTACAGCTATAACTGCAACTGCACAATTAATTCAGAATGCAAAATGTGAATGCAATGGCCAGGCTCAGATCAATGTAACAGGAGGACTTTCTCCTTATACCTATACATGGAGTCATGACGCAAGTTTCCAAGCATCATCTTCTACCACATTGTGCACAGGCGATTACAGAATTACAGTCACAGATGCTAATGGCTGTGCTGCAGTTACAACTCTCACTGTAGGTTTTAATGATCCGGGAGCAATCACATCAGCTGGTGTTACTACTACCAATGCTTCCTGTGGCACAAATGGATCGGCAACATTAACAGTTGTACAGACACAAAATCCTCCTTATACTTATTCATGGGATAATGCAGCCTACGTTAGTACAAACCCCATTACCAACCTTACAGATGGATTTCATAATGTAACCGTTCTTGATGCTCATGGTTGTAAATATTCAACATATTTTTATATAAAGAATGATGTTGTGACACTTACACCGACTATTATCGCCCCAACATGTACAGGAAACAACGCAAGCGTTACTATCAGCGGTTCTGCTACAGGTACTTATTCATATGCATGGACAGGTCCTTCATTCACAGGAACATTTACAACTACAAATGCATCTGTTTCAAATTTAACACCAGGCACCTACAATTTAACTGCAACAGTTACTACGGCTGGTGGCAGTGTTTGTTCAGCAACAGCACAGGTAATTGTTCCTGCTTATGTATTTGATGCATCAGTAACCAATACCAATGCAAATGTTCCTGTATGTGATGCTTCGGCCGCTATCAACCTTATAAGCTGCACAGCACCATTCGGATGCACATGGTACAAACAGAACACTTCCGGAAATTATATGTCAATAAATACAAGCAGTGCAATGTCATTATCAGGTTTGTGTGCAGGCAATTATTATATCAATATGGCTGATGGTTGTAAGAATACCATCACAAGGTCATTTGTTATTGGCAACAGCGGTATCAGTCCTTTAAAATCAGTTAATGAATCAGAAACTACAGAAGCTACAATTACAGCTTATCCGAATCCTGCAAAAGACGAGCTTAACATTAAACTTGAAAAAGCCGATGAAGCTACTGCAAAAATTTCATTGTTCGATATCATGGGAAAAGAAGTAATGACAGTGAAAGATGGCGAAATGACAAGTGATGTAATCACAGTAAACACGAGTGATCTTACAAATGGAATTTATTTCCTTAAAGGTGTGATTAATGAAAATATCATCATGCAGAAAGTAATTATTGCCAGGTAAAAATAATCTTCAGAATAAAAAACCGCTCTGAAAAGAGCGGTTTTTTTATGTTCATAATCATTCAATTTTTAAAGTTTTGGGCTAAAGCCAATCTAGTATTATTTTCATTAACCCCGACCTTAAGATCGGGGTTATAAATAAAACTTCGTTTTAAAGGACTTTAGTCCTGACTAAAATACTCAATGTTATTAGAGATTAATCGAGATAAGAAAGTGAAAGAGAAGAAAATTGCGCCATGCGCTGAGTAAATTCTTCTTTGTTCCGCCTTGACAATGCCACCTGCGATCCGTCAGTCATTTCAATTGTACCGCCGTCAACGCGGATAAGTCTTTTTACAAGCAGAAGATTTATTAGATGTGATTTGTGTACTCTATAGAAGAATGAAGATTGCAGCATGTCCTCGATTTCTTTCAGGTTTTTTGAAACCAATACTTTTCTTTTATCCGTCAGGAAAATTGTAGAATAACTTCCTTCAGCTGCTACTCTGACAATATCATCTATGTTGACGAATTCACAACCTTCGTTTGTAGCAACGGGAATTTTTTTAGGTATCTGATTCGGGCTGGCATAAGCCTGGCTTTCTCTGACAGGTTCTGCAAATGCAGGTTTCTGAATTTTTTCCTGTGCATTCTTTACAGCAATTAGTAATTCCTCAATATCAACAGGCTTCAGCAGATAATCATCGGCATTGGCTTTAATTGCTTTGATAGCGTAGTCGTTATAGGCTGTTGTAAATATTACAGCGAAATTTCTTTCAGGAATACTTTCCAATACGTCGAAGCCTGTTCCATAAGGCATTTCAATGTCGAGGAAAACGATATCCGGCTTTTTATTCTGAATTTCTTTGATGGCTTCAACAACGTTTCCGGCCTTTCCAACAATTTTCAGATTCTGGCAATATTCGCCCAGGATAAGTTCCAGGGAATTTATCGCTTTTGTTTCGTCATCAACAATTACTACTTTAAGCAACATAATTTTGCTTTTTGTTGGCGCAAAAATATAATTAATCTTTTAAAAGAAAAAATAAATTTATGAAATGAGAGGGAAACTGATAATGACTTTTGTTCCGCAAGGTTTGCCATCACTATCATGCAGGTCAAAATAATGGACATCCATTTTTAAATTGTTAAGCGTATTGATAAGTCTTAACCTGTCGCCTGTAATATTTGTCCCTTTCGATTCGTATTTTCTGTTCTGGCTTTTCCTGATTTCATTTGCCTTTTCCCGGCCAATTCCATTATCCTCGATTGTGCAAACAATTATATTCTCATCAAGACCCATTCCAATTTTTAACAGTCCCGCATCTGCTTTATGCATCAGTCCGTGCCAAATCGCATTTTCAACATAAGGCTGAATAAGCAGTGGAGGAATACGATAATGCGAGGTGTCAATTTTTTCATCCACTAAAATGGAATATTCAAACTTGTCCTGAAATCGTAAGGATTCAAGTTCAATGTATAAACTCAATGCACTTAGTTCATCTTTGATAGGAATGGTCTGTTGTTGCGAATTGTCAAGAATGATTCGCATCAGGTTTGCAAATTTTGTAAGATACTTATTCGAAGAAACTTTGTCATTATTAAGAATATAATACTGAATAGAATTCAATGAATTAAAAATGAAATGAGGGTTCATCTGCTTTCTCAATGCCTGCTGCATATATTTGTTCAGTTTTAGCCGTAGCGTATTTGTTCTTTTAATTTGTTTTATTCTTAAATAAAAAACAAGAAATATTATACCAGCTACCACCAGAATACTTATCGCAATAAACCACCAGCGTTTCCAGAAAGTAGGACTGATAATAAAAGTAACCTTCGCTGGAATCGTACTGCAGACACCGTTTTCGTTGACTGCATACACTTCAAAAATATATTCTCCGTCGGGAAGAAACGGATATAAAACCTGTGTGCTTTTTGTATAAACCCAGTCATCGTTAATGCCATTCATACGGTACTTGTAGGTAACATTCCCTGCATTTTTGAATGACAATCCAACAAAACTTATGTTGATAAGGTTTTTAAAATAAGGCAGCAAATATTTTTCCTGGATGAGTGTATCCTGCTCGTTGACTTTTATTCCTGATATATAAACCGGTATGGCAATATTTTTTTCTTTCAGATTATTTTTGTCAAAAACAGTTAAACCCTTATTGGTTGCAACATATATTTTATCACCGCAAACCAACGTGCTGTTGATTTCATTTGAGATAAGTCCGTTATCAATATTAAATCTTTCTACAGTAACCGGTTCTTTTGAATTTTCGGTGATGGTAATTTTATTAAGTCCCCTGTCGCTGGACGCCCATACAATATTTTTATCAATGAATAAATGTTTAATATGATTGCTGGTGAGTCCGTCTTTTTGTAAAATTTGTTTAACATCATTTCCTTTAACTACAAGAATTCCTTCGCCTTTGGTGGCCAGCCACAAGCTATTGTTGTAAGCGCATTTTCTTACAAAAGTGATTTGATTTTTCAGCAGAGGATTTTTCTCGCTGCAGCTGAAATATTTTCCGTCCAGGAATTTATAAAGTCCGTTTTGTGTACCATACCATAAACCGCCATCCGTATCTTCCTGCATCGAGCGAATTCGCAAAAAAACATCTTTGGTGTCATAATGAGTTACTTGTTTTTCAATAATCTTAAAGACTCCTTTATTGGTACCCAGCCAAATATTTCCATCCGCACCTCTCACAATATCATACGTTGTATATTGTGTGGAATTTGTGCTGCTGTCGGAATTTTCTTTATAGGTGGGGTATGTCTGAAGCACATTGTTTGCATAGGAGTAAATTGATTTTGCTGTTCCTATCCAGAGCCTGTTTTCAATAGTGTCGAAATATAGAGCATTTATCATGATCTCTTCATCCTGAAATACTTTTATTTTTTCAATTTCATCTCCAGTAATTTTGTTTATGAACTGACTTAATGTTGCTGTCCATACATTTTTCTTTCCATCGGTTGTGAGAAAATTCATTGAATTTTCCGATAATCCGTTTTCGCTGCTTATATTTTTATGCTTGATGGAAGTGATATAGTAAACACCATTTGTAAGCGTGGAAAACCAGTAACCACCTTCATTATCGCAAACAACACTTGTTACACTTTTTCCTGAAAGAAATGAAATGAAAGGTTCTTTTGTGATATCACCTTTGGCAAAGCAAATTGTTCCACCTGTATAAGTTCCGGCCCACAAATTATTTCCGGGATCGATATAAAGCGTAATAATTTTTTTATCACCTAACGGGTAATCCTTGATGTTTGATGAATCTTTTATGCAGTAAATAAAATTATTGTTGGCATAATAAATATCCCCGTTATTCCTGATTAATCCCAGGTGTATTCCTGAACTTACTTTTACGGTTTTATTTTGAAGTTGGACCTGAAAATGCAGATTGTCCTTACTAATGTTTAATTTATACTTCGGTTGCGGGCACGAATTATAAAACACCCTGCTGCCTTCCACATAAAGCGCCACTCCTGTATTTTTAGAATATTTTTTAATCACCTTTCCGCCTTTGGTGATTTTGTAGATGCCCTGAAGATAAATTCCGATAAATACATTATCATCCTTGTCAACGTAAAACGATTTGTTGGTAATGGCAGGACGGTCTTTTACAACTTTTGCAAATGCATCATTGTTCCAGTAGGCATGAATACTGTCGTTGAGGAAATAGGAAAGTTTTGCTGTAGCTGAAATAAACCATATTCTTCCTTTGTAATCCTCATAAATTTCAAGGATAGTGTTATCGGCAAGTCCAGACTGTTTGTCAAAAATTTTGAATTGGTACCCGTCAAACCTGCTCACTCCATAGTTTGTAGCAAACCACATATAGCCTTTTGAATCCTGGAAAGCCTGGTAAACTTCCGAGGAAGGAAGTCCGTCGTTGGTGCTGTAATTTTTAAGCAGGAGGTCCTGCGCCTTACTGAATAAAGGTAAGCCGAGAATAGTGAAGTAAAAAAAGAAAATACATTTTCTGATCATTGAATAAAAAATTCATGACAAATGTATTGAATTAAATCAGAAGAGTTGGCTTAATTGAACGTCCGAGGTTCACAATGTTTTCTATTAAAACTGTTTTTCTTTAGAAATAATAATCGTTTGATTTCAGCTTACCACTTATTCCTAAAACCGACCAGATATAAACCAAATAAAACCAGATATCAGATTTCTCTTGGATTTCATTATATTTTATTGTATATTTATAGTTTAGATTAATTAATAATATGAATGTCTGGATGCTTTACTTAATGTAAAATAGAATCATGTTTGATTGGTTATGGAAATTGACAAAAAAATAATTGGTCGGACATTGAATTGCACAGAGAATTGTGCGTGCCTTACTGATGCAGATAAAATTATTTGCGAAGTTGAGAGTAATGTAAATAACGAACTTCTTTTTGTGAAATGTGTGTCACAATGTAATAATAAATACAGAGATTCATTCGGTTTTGGGCACATCTGCAATTGTCCTGTACGAAAAGAAATTTACAGAAAGTATGAAAAGTGAATAAAGATTCTTAATAAGATTGATTTCAATAACCACTTATTCCCAGAATCGACCAGATATAAGTCAGAACATACCAGATATCAAATGAGTTAAAAAATTGGATTTAATATATGTAAATTTATTAAAAATTTATCAATTTCCCTCACAAACAACAAATAGAAAGGGACCTATATGGACCTCACAAATTCGAAAATTCGTTGTCTTGTGGTTGATGATGAAGGAATAAATCTTCTTTATCTGAAAAGTTTTCTATCCAGAGAAGGGATGCTTGTAGATTGTGCCACTAATGGATTACAGGCTATAGAAAAATATGATCTTAACACCTATGACATAATTCTCATGGATGGACAGATGCCAAAAATGAATGGCTTTGAGGCAACGCAAATCATCCGCGAAAAAGAGAAGGAAAAGAATACACATACTCCCATTATTGCCATTACAGGTTATGCCATTCCTGATGTTGAAGCTAAATTTATTGCTGCAGGGGTGGATGATTGTTTAGTAAAACCTTTAGATGAAAGCAAGCTTATTAGCCTTATTCAAAAACATGTTGCAATTGTAGATGGTGAATTATGAATTAATAATTTGCTAATTTCTCCATCCGTTGAATAAACTCTTCTTTGTTGCGGCGCGACAGAGAAACCATTGAACCATCCTGCATCTCTACGGTACCATCGTTTCGCAAAAAACGTTTAACCTGGTGCAGATTAATGAGGTGTGAATGATGTGCCCTGAAAAAATTTTCTTTATTTAAGATATTCTGAAATTCTTTCAGGTTTTTTGAACTAAAAATTTTTTTATTATTAGCAAGAAATATGCTGGAGTAACTTCCGTCAGCTTCTATTCTTACAATGTCATCAGCATTAACAAACTCCAATCCATCGGATGTATGTATGGCTATCTTCTTTGGGAATTGGCTAATTGATGTATCAGCTAAAGCAGATTTTTCTAGGCTTTCCGGATTTTTCTCTTTTAATTTATTTTTAACTTTATTTACAGCAGAAATTAATTCATCCACATCCATAGGCTTCATGAGGTAATCAATAGCTGCAGCTTTTAATGCTTTGATCGCGTAATCGTTGTAGGCAGTAACAAACACCACTTCGAAGGTTCTTTCAGGAATACTGTCCAGCACATCGAAGCCGGTTCCGTGTGGCATTTCAATGTCAAGAAAAACAAGATCGGGTTTTTTATTCTGTATTTCTTTAATTGCATCGATTACAGAATATGCTTTTGCAAGGATGGTAATATCTGAACAGTATTCATTCAGCATAAGTTCCATCGAATCTACGGCATCTTTTTCGTCATCAACTATAATAACGTTCAATTGCATTTACTGTAATTTATTTACAAATATAAGAATTCTGCAAAAAGAAAAATCATTTAATTAGAGGGATGGCAATTTCAACTTTGGTTCCTAGTGCATTGCCCGATTCATCCTTTAAATCAATGTAATTTATTTTCATTTCAGTATTATTTAAAGTATTGATCAGTTTTAATCTGTCGCCTGTAATCTTTGTTCCGTGCGATTCGTAAGTTTTGGTTTTTTTCTTTTTAATTTCAGCAGCTTTTTCTCTACCTATTCCATTATCGGTAATGGTGCATGTTATAATACCATCTTTCAACCAAAGATCAACTGACAAAATCCCGCTTCCATCCTTATGCATTAAGCCGTGCCAGATAGCATTCTCAACATAAGGCTGAATGAGCAAAGGAGGGATTTTATACAGATTGGTATCCAGTTTTTCATCAACGGTAATAGAATATTCAAATTTTTCTTTGAACCTCAGCGATTCAAGTTCAATATATAAATTCAAGGCATCGAGTTCTTCCTGTATCGAAATTTGCTGGTGTTGCGAATTATTAAGAATGATTCGCATGAGTCGTGCAAACTTTGCAAGATACTTGTTGGATGCCAGTTTATCGTTTTTGAGAATATAATATTGAATAGAATTAAGTGAATTGAAAATAAAATGCGGATTCATTTGTTTGCGCAATGCCTGCTGCATGTATTTGTTCAGTTTTGATTTCAAAGCATTCTGTTTTTTAATGGCTTTTATCCGGATATAAATAAATAACCAGATCAATCCTGCAACAAGCAAAACAACAATACTTATAAACCACCATGTTTTCCAGAATGGAGGACTAATATGAAATATTATTATGGCAGGATTATTACTGCATACGCCATCTTTATTTATTGCATATACTTCAAATTTGAATTCGCCATCAGGGAGGAAAGGATATGATACTTGCGTGCTCTTTGAATATTTCCATTGTTCATCTATGCCGGATAACTTATATTTATACATCACATCTCCGGCAGTTCTGTATGTTAATCCGACAAAACTTATTTCAATAAAATTCTTATTATATGGAAGGGAATAGTTTTTAAGAATAGCAGTATCTCTCTCCATGATTTTCAAACTTGTGATGTAAACAGGTGGTGGTGTTTTGTTTGTTTCAATTTCATAGCTGTTAAAAACGCAGAGACCACCATTTGTTGCAACATAAACAAGACTATCTATTGAAATAACACAATTAACTTCATTAGAAGCTAATCCATCGGCTTCAGTAAATCCTTCTATTTTGTATGACAGGTTATTTTCTTTTGACAGTGTAATTTTATTAAGCCCGCTGTTGCTTGATGCCCATATAATATTTTTGTAAATGAATAAATGTTTGATATGATTGCTTAGCAATCCGTCTTTCTGAAGAATTTGTTTTACCGAATCACCTTTCATGATCAGGATACCTGCTCCTTTGGTAGCAATCCAAATACTATTATTAATTTTACATTTTTTAATTGAGGTTATCCTATTTTTAAATAGTGGATTTTTGTTTCCGAAATAGACATATTTTCCATCAATAAATTTATAAAGTCCATCTTTACATCCTAACCAAAAGCTATTATTTGAATCTTCCAGCAAACAAAAAATCCTGAAAAAAGACTTGATGCCAGGGTCTTTCTTAGTTTCATACAGATATAAACGGTTGTCACTTAATCTCAACATGCCTAAAATCGAACCCACCCAGACATTTCCATCACTTCCTTTAACTATTTCATAATTTATAAAGTTTGATAATTTATGAAATGTTGAATCGGATAAACTACAATAGGTATTGAATATTTTAAGTTTCCCCTCTTTGTATTTACATAAGGAATTATTCGTCCCGATCCAAAGTGTATTTACGGCAATGTCATAGAATAGCGAATTTATTATTACATCAGGGTCATTGAATGGTTTTATTTTTTTTATTCCGACTTGTCTGTTACGCAAGTCTTCGCCTGAAATAAGATTGATATATGGGCTTAAAAGTGTTGCTCCGAAAATAGATTTACCATCAGAAGCTAAATAATTCAGGGAATTTTCTGATAACCCATTTGCTGTTGTAAAAGTGTTATATTTATTTGATGGGAAATAATAAACACCATTATTCAAAGTAGAAATCCAACAACCTCCTTCTTTATCGCATGTTATATTTGATATAGCGTTACCATCCAGTAAATGCAATGATGGTTTGGTGGATATATCCCCGTTTTTAAAACAATAAAGTCCGCTATAATAAGTTCCGACCCAAAGACTTTTATCGTTGTCAATATTTAATGATATGATATAATCTTTATCGAAATGAATTTTGAGAATATGGAGTGAGTCATAAATACAGTATAATTTATTATAATCTGAAAAATAAATTTCTTTATCTAACCCAAGTAATACAAGTCTGTTCCCTGTATGCATTGATTTTTCTAGTTTAGGTTTGAAAAGATTATTTCCTTTTAAAACAAACATTTGGATATTATAGTTATAAAACTCATTTATGAAATAATCAATGTATGCTTTATTTTTATCAATACCCAATATGAAATAATTGTCATTATCAGTAAGTTTTGAATACTTCTTTGTTACCTTGCCGTCCTTGCTTATTTTATAAATACCCTTGTATAATAAACCGAGATAAACATTATCCTGCTTGTCAACATCAAATGATTTATTAAGAATTGTGGGAACATCTTTTATTGTGTTAAGAAAAACAGTATTGTTCCAGTATTGATAAATACTGTCGTTATAATAATAGGAGAGTTTTGCAGAACTGGATATGAACCAAATACGACCTTTATAGTCTTCGTAAATTTCAAAAACAGTGTTATCGGGCAATCCGTCTTTAGAATTATAATTTGTAAAATTATATCCGTCAAAACGACTTACTCCGAAGTCGGTCGCAAACCACATATATCCTTTAGAGTCCTGAATTACCTGGTAAACTTCATTGCTGGGAAGTCCATCTTTGGTACTGTAATTTTTAAAATTTATTATCTGGGAGTATAGTGTTGACGATAATATTAAAGATATAAGAAGAAATGAAAATTGTTTAAAGTACCGAAAAGGAGGAAGATTAATTGGGCCAGAAATAATTTTATTTTTAAATCGGAACATAGTTAATTAAAAGATTGCAGTTCGCAAAGTTTTTTATAGAGGTAGTTATATCCTATGAGTTCTGCGCGTTTTCCATGTTCTGCAATTTCACCTTTCTGAAGTATGATGATTTCATCTGCATGTTGAATTGTAGAAAGCCGATGTGCAATTACAACAAATGGTTTCTGCATCTTTAAGCGTCCCATGACATCCCGAACATATCGCTCCGATTCGGTATCCATTGAATCCACTGCATCCTTTTCGCCATCAACTATAATAACGTTCAATTGCATTTATTGTATTTTATATACAAATGTAATAAATCCGCAAGACGAAAAATTTATTTTATTAGTGGGATAGTAATTTCAACTTTTGTCCCAATGGCATTGCCCGATTCATCCTTTAAATCAAAGTAATTTATTTTCATTTCAGTATTATTTAAAGTATTGATCAGTTTTAACCTGTCGCCTGTAATCTTTGTTCCGTGCGATTCGTAAGTTTTGGTTTTTTTCTTTTTAATTTCAGCAGCTTTTTCTCTACCTATTCCATTATCGGTAATGGTACATGTTATAATACTATCGTTCAGGCAAAGATCAACTGACAAAATTCCGTTTCCATCCTTATGCATTAAGCCGTGCCAGATTGCATTCTCAACATAAGGCTGAATGAGCAATGGAGGTATTTTATATTGATTGGTATCCAGTTTTTCATCAACGGTAATAGAATATTCAAATTTTTCTTTGAACCTTAAGGATTCAAGTTCTATATACAATCTCAATGCATCCAGTTCTTCCTGTATCGAAATTTGTTGTTGCTGCGAGTTGTTAAGAATAATTCGCATAAGCCGTGCAAACTTTGCAAGATACTTGTTGGATTCCAGCTTATCGTTTTTGAGAATATAATATTGAATAGAGTTAAGTGAATTGAAAATAAAATGCGGATTCATTTGCTTGCGCAATGCCTGCTGCATGTATTTATTCAGTTTTGATTTCAAAGCATTTTGTTTTTTAATGGCTTTTATCCGGATATAAATAAATAACCAGATCAATCCTGCAACAAGTAAGAAAACAATACATATAAACCACCATGTTTTCCAGAATGGAGGACTAATATGAAATAGTATTACGGCAGGAGTATTACTGCATATGCCATCTTTATTTACTGCATATACTTCAAATTTGTATTCACCATCAGGGAGGAAAGGATATGATACCTTCGTGCTTTTTGAATATTCCCATTGATCATCTATACCTGTAAGCCTGTATTTATACATCACATCTCCGGCAGTTCTGTATGTTAATCCAACAAAATCTATTTCAATAAAATTCTGGTTATATGGAAGTGAATAACTGTTAAGAACAGAGGTATCTCTGTTCATGATTTTCAAACTTGTGATGTAAACAGGTGGTGGTGTTTTGTTTGTTGTGATTTCTTTACCGTTAAAGACACACAGACCATCATTCGTTGCAACATAAACAAGGTTATCTATTGACAGAACACAGTTAACTTCATTAGAAGCTAACCCATCAGCTTGAGTAAAACCTTCTATTGTATATGAAAAATTGTTCTGTAAGGATATTGTAATTTTATTAAGTCCGCTGTTGCTTGATGCCCATATAATATTTTTGTCAATGAATAAATGTTTGATATGATTGCTTAGCAAACCGTCTTTCTGAAGAATTTGTTTTACCGAATCACCTTTCATTATCAAAATACCCGCGCCTTTGGTTGCAATCCAAAGGCTGTTATTAACCTTGCTCTTTTTAATTGACGTTATCCTGTTTTTTAATAATGGATTTTTGTTTCCATAGTAAACGTATTTTCCATCAATAAATTTATAAAGTCCATTTTTACATCCCAACCAAAAACTATTATTTACATCTTCCTGTAAACTGTATACCCTGAGGAAAAATTCTTTTGAAGGGTATTGGTATATTTTGTTATTGTTAATTTTTAACAAACCTCCGTTCGAGCCCACCCATATATTCCCAGAGCTATCTCTGACCATTTCATACATTGCAAATCCATTAAAAGGATGTATCAATGAGTCGGGTAAACTATAAAAGGTACTGAAGTTTGTGTATTTGCCATCCTTGTATTTGTAAAAAGATTTTGATGTTCCTATCCAAAGAGCATTGTCTTTATTGTCAAAGAAAATTGCATATGTCAACGCATTAGGGTCGTTGATTGGTTTTACTTTTTTTATTTGTGCCTGTCCCGCATGCAATTCTTTGCAAGAAATAATATTGAGATATGGACTTAAAAGTTCATTGCCAAAAATAATTTTACCATCAGAGGTTAAAAAATTTAATATATTTCCTGTCAAACCATCATTTGTGGTGTAAGTTTTAATTTTAATTGACGGGAAATAATAAACACCATTTTTCAAAGAAGATATCCAATAACCGCCTTCTTTGTCGCATACTATATTTGATGCCGCATCGCCATCAAGTAAATGTAATTCGGGTTCAGCTGAAACATCACCATTCTTAAAGCAGTAAATCCCACCATAATAAGTACCGACCCATAAATTCTTACTTTGATCAGAATTTAATAAAATGATATTGTCTTTATCAAAATGATGTTTTATAATATGCAGTGAGTCGTAAATACAGTATAATGTACTGTTGTAAGAATAATAAACTTCTTTATTTAATCCAAGCAAAGCCAATCTTCTGCCGGGAAATTCTTCAGGGTCTATTTTGACTTTAAAAGAATTATTCTCTCTAATTATATATTGTTGGTTAGTGGATATTATGTTAGGTGGTATATTAAAATATAGCTTATTCTTTTCAATAATCAATGCATCATAATCAATAGGATATTTTGAAAATCTTTTTTCAATTTTTCCCTCTTTGCTGATTTTAAAATGTCCCTTCCTGTATATCCCTAAATAAACATTATCCTTTTCATCAACAGAAAAAGATTTATTTATTATGTTGGGAATGTCCTTTATTGTGTTGAGAAAAACAGTATTATTCCAGTAATTAAAAATACTGTCGTTGTAATAAAATGAAAGTTTAGCTGAGCTTGAAACAAACCAGATGCGGCCTTTGTAATCTTCGTAAATCTCTAAAACAGTATTATCCGGCAATCCATCTTTAGAATTATAATTTGTAAAATTATATCCGTCGAAACGGCTTACGCCGAAGTCGGTGGCGAACCACATATAACCTTTAGTGTCCTGAATTACATGGTAAACTTCATTGCTGGGAAGTCCATCTTTGGTGCTGTAATTTTTAAAATTTATTATCTGACAATATGATGTGGCAATTAGGATTAAAAATATCAGAAGATGTGAAATTTTTATGAAATACCGCAAATGTGGAGGGATAGATTGAGCAGAGATAATTTTATTTTTCAATCTGATCATAACTAATCAAAAGATTGCAACTCACAAAGTTTTTTGTAGAGACCATTCTTTTCAATAAGTTCGGCATGTTTTCCGCGTTCCACAATTTCTCCTTTCTGAAGTACAATAATCTCATCAGCATGCTGAATTGTGGAAAGTCTGTGCGCGATAACAACCGAAGTTCTGTTCTTCATTAAGTTTTCAAGTGCATCTTGAACAAGGCGTTCCGACTCGGTATCAAGGGATGAAGTGGCTTCATCAAGAATAAGTATCGGTGGATTTTTTAAGATAGCGCGTGCTATATTAAGGCGCTGTCTCTGTCCACCGGAAAGTTTGCTGCCACTGTCACCGATAAACGTGTGATAACCGTTTTCAAGATCTTTAATGAACTCATGGGCATTTGAAATTTTTGCCGCTTCCATTACAGCTTCCTCGGTGATATTCTGAAGGCCGAATGCAATATTATTAAAGACAGTATCATTAAACAAAATAGATTGTTGTGTAACAATTCCCATCAACCCGCGAAGATCATCTATTACAAGGTCTTTGATTGGAATTCCGTCTATCCTTATTTCTCCTTGAGTGCAGTCGTAGAAACGTGGTAACAAATCAACCATAGTCGATTTTCCTCCACCCGACGGACCAACCAGAGCAATTGTTTTACCTTTTTCGATGGTGAGTTGTACGTTTTTAAGCACTTCTTCTTTCTCGTAAATGAAGCTTACAAAATCGTAGGAGATAGAACTTTTGAATTCTTTAATTGCAATAGCATCGGGTTTTTCCTCTATTTTTTCTTCTGCAACAAGTACTTCCTGTATTCGCTTAGCAGAGGCAATTCCTTTCTGAATGTTATAAAATGCAGTTGTGAACGATTTTGCCGGAACAATTAATTGTGAGAAAATTACGATGTACGCTATGAAGACTTCCGGACTCACCGTAGCATGTTCACCCAAAACAAGTTTGCCGCCGTACCACATAATGACTACCATTACTGCTGTTCCAAGGAATTCGCTCATAGGGTTTGCAAGGTCGCGCTTGCGATATACCTTGATCATTAGCTTTGTATAATCTTCATTGATTCTTCCGAATTTCCTGTCGGAATAATCAATTGCGTTAAAAGCTTTGATAATCCTTAATCCGGATAGGGTTTCTTCCACCACTGATAAAAGAATACCCATTTTTTTCTGAACTTTTTCTGAACTTCTTTTCAGGCTTTTTCCTATTCTTCCAATAAAAAATGCTGTAACCGGAAGCATCAGCAAAGCAAACAAAGTGAGTTGCGGACTCATGATCATGAGCGTAACAATGAACATTACAATAGAAAGAGGATCACGGAAAATCATTTCAAGCGAACTCATAATGGTCCATTCCACTTCCTGAACATCCGTAGTGAGGCGGGCGATGATGTCGCCTTTTTTTTGCTCAGAAAAATATGATAAGGGAAGTATGCAGATTTTATGATACAAATTAGAGCGAATATCTTTTACAACTCCGTTGCGTATTGGAGCCAGATAAAACATAGCGAGGTAACGGAATAAATTTTTAAGGAAAAACAATATAATTACAAGTATGCAGATAAAAATAAGTGCGTCAATTTTTCCATAATCAATTATAATCTTACTGATGTAATAATTGAAGGAGGCGGTAAGGGAACTTACATTCATTGCAAAAACAGGTTTTACAATTACGAGCTTGGAGGTGCCAAATAGCAATCCAAGAAAAGGCACCACCATTGTAAGTGAAACCAATGAAAAAACAACCGAAAGAATATTGAAAAGAATATTCAGCAGCGCAAACCCCCAATAAGGGATTACATATTTTGAAATTTGGATAAGGTTTTTCACAAGCGCAAAGATATACAGAATTTGTTAAGTTTTGCCTGTCTCGCCATAGTGTTTATCTGTTACCATCTTCCCTAATAAAACCGACAAGGCGGACAAAAACTTTCTGCTAAATTCAGTTATACTGTACAGAAAACAATTTTTGTTTTCATTGAGGGACTGACTGTATTATCAAATAAATCTGTTTTCTGTCGGTATAGAACGAAAATTCAAATCAATTATTTTAACTTAAAAATGCAATAAAAAAAATTGTGTTAACTTTGCCATCTATGGATTCAACACGACAAAATAAGATAGCACGTTTGCTGCAAAAGGACATCAGTGAAATATTGCAGCTCAACAGCAGGGCATTTTACGGAGGTTCAATGGTTACAGTGACCAAAGTAAGGGTTTCATCTGACCTAGCACTTGCAAAAACCTATGTCAGTATATTTGTTACCGGACAAGGCGATAAAGCAAGTGTATTGAAAAATATAAACGATCATGTTAAAGAAATCAGGAGAGATCTTGGCAACAGGGTTAAAAACCAGTTGCGTGTTATTCCCGATCTTGAATTCATTCTTGATGATTCGCTCGATTATATTGAGAACATTGAAAAGCTTTTGAAGAAGTAAGAAGTAAAAATATCAAACCTGTCTGCCGACAGGCAAGATAGTAGATAGCAAAAATAAAATAGCAAAATTGAAAACCTAACATTTAATTATTTTCTGTCTTCTATTTTTTATAAAAATTATCTTGTAAATGCAATACGATCCTATAAAACGCAGTCTGGGTAAGGTTTTTAATAAGTCTCCTTTTTTAAGAAAGGTATTTTATAAATTGCTTGACATTCTGCTTCTGAGAACATGGCATATTAAAAAAGATGTAAGGGCTTGGGCAAAGGGCAGGACGGGTGCAACAGAAATTCTTGATGCAGGATCAGGCTTCGGACAATATTCATATTTTCTTTCAGGTCTTCGTTTAAAACCCACCATTACTGCTGTTGATGTGAAGGAAGAGCAGATAGCCGATTGCAATCAGTTTTTTCAGCGTATCGGAAAAAAGAATGTGATTTTTCAGATGGGTGATCTTACAACTTTTCGCGAAAAAGAAAAATTCGATATGATCCTTTGTGTGGACGTAATGGAACATATTCTGGAAGATGTAAAAGTTTTTGAAAATTATTGTTATTCGCTGAAGACTGGCGCTATGCTGCTGGTGTCAACACCTTCCGATCAGGGTGGCTCCGATGTGCATGATCATGATGGAGAAGAATCTTTCATTGGTGAACATGTACGCGATGGCTATAATATAAAGGAAATTGAACAAAAGCTTTTGAATTCGGGATTTTCAAAAGTGGACGCACGATTTGTTTATGGTACTCCCGGACAAATTTCATGGCGGTTGTCAATGAAGTATCCTATACAGATGCTCGGTGTTTCAAAATTGTTTTTTATCATTTTGCCTTTTTATTATCTGGTAACTTTCCCATTTTGCTTGTTACTGAATTATTTTGATTTACACGGAACTCATAAAACAGGAACTGGTTTGGTGGTGAAAGCGTGGAAGTAGTTATTTTTATTTAAATGAAAAAACAATCTGCAGTCACCAATAGGCAAATAAAAATTATAAAATTAATAAACAATAAACAACAAACAAATTCTTGAATTTGCAACTTTGAACACTCCCTTATTCATAGCAAAGCGATACCTGTTCTCGAAGAAGTCCCATAACATCATTAATATTATTTCGGGAATTTCAGTGATTGGTTTTATGGTGGGTACCATGGCACTCATCATTGTAATGTCGGTGTTTAATGGTTTTGAGAATGTGGTGGTAAAACTCTTCAACACATTCAATCCCGAAATTCAGATAACTGCAGCAGCAGGTAAAACATTTGACATTACAACTCTTCCTGTTGAAAAAATAAAAGCAATTCCGGGCGTTGTGTACTATACAGATGTGATAGAAGAAAATGCATTGCTCAAATACAAGGAAAAACAATTTATTGCAACCATCAAAGGGGTAAATCCTGATTACCAGAAGCTGAGTGGTATTGATACCATGATGACTCAGGGCGAATTTGAAATTCAGAAGGACAGCAATAATTTTGCAGTAATTGGACAGGGTGTAGCTTACAACCTTGGTTTAGAGTTGAACGATTATTTGAATCCACTTGAAGTATATGTGCCGAGGCGTGGAACTTCGAATATGACTAACATGCTGGAAGCCTTTAATTCTGAGGTTCTATTTACTTCCGGAATTTTTTCCGTTCAGCAGGATTACGATGTAAAATATGTGATTATCCCTATACGCTTTGCACGAAAACTTCTCGATTATCAAAACGAAGTTACCTCTGTTGAACTTGGGCTGGAAGCCAATGCCGACAGGGAAATGATTCAGAAACAGATTGAAGAAACTGTTGGCGCCAAGTTTGTGGTGAAGAACAGATTTCAGCAGCAGGAGCTTCTTTATAAGATTATGAAGTCAGAAAAATGGGCTATCATCCTGATTCTTTCTTTTATTCTGCTCATTGCTACTTTCAATGTTATCGGTACGCTTACCATGCTCATTCTTGATAAAAAGAAGGATATTTCTATCCTCTGGAGTATGGGTGCCGACAGGAAACTTATCCGTAGTATTTTCTTTGCTGAAGGAATGATGATTACATTTTTAGGATCGATTCTTGGATTAGCTTTTGGAGCGCTCATTTGCTGGCTTCAGCAGAAATACGGTTTGGTGCGCATGCCCGAAGGTGGCTCCTTTGTAATCACAGCTTACCCTGTTCATATGCAACTCATGGATTTTGTTTATGTGTTCGCAATCGACATGGTGATAGGTGTAATCACATCCTGGTATCCAGTAAAACAAATTTCCAAGCAGACAATCAGGCAGGAAAAAATTATAGAATAGTACAATGTCGTATTAAGTTTTTTTCTTTCCCTCAAACCTCAAAATATTCAACATCCAAGTCATCTCTGACTTTTAAGGTTCTCGCAAGTAAAAAAAATCTTGAAATATTTTAAAATGAATTTTAAAGGAAATTACTTCTTGGTTACCATTTCGGTCTTATTATCATAGTTGATCCAGTACTTCCCCTTAGCAAGATCAGTAATGTTAATGGAAGTGCCATAACCATCTAAAATAAAATTTCCTTTTTCATCAAACACTTCATAAGCTGTCTCACCAGTAAATGTTATATCATTGGTAACCTTTGTCGTGGTAAGAAAAATCTCTTTTGCAGCAGCGGAGCGGAACTTTATAAGTTTTGAATAAACGATATTTCCTTTTTCATCGGTATGCGAGATCCTGCACTGCATGGGACCGAAATGCGGCTTGATTTCAAAAACATAAAAATTCTTCTTCACAGTATCAGTAATATCAACCTCTCCAAGAGTAATCCATTTTTTCCAGCGGAACTGCTCTACTGTAAACGTGCTGAAAAGATCTCCTTTTACCTGCCAGGTAAGTTTACCTGTTTTGTCTGCCTTGGCAACAACAAATGCAAATGTGCTTTGTGGCTGAAGAACTTCAGGATTGATGACCTTAGGTGTGCAGGCTGTGTCATGAATAATCAGAATTTTTACTTCGGCTCCGGTTTGTATTCCCATGAGCGAAAAATCTGATTCGAAAGAGTTTGAATGCAATTCATCTTTGGTAAGCTGGTCATTTACCAGAATTTTTTTAATGCAATAAACTGTATCCTTCCCCACGGATGGATTCAACAGGTAAAGATTCTTTCCAAAATAATGTCCCTGCAAAACAATCGTATCCTGCGCATTTACTGCAAAGGAAGTAAGTATCAGAATAGACAATATTGAAAAAAGCTTGTTCATCATAGTCTTAGGCTTTGCAATATTAAATTTTATTTTCAATTTTTAAAAATAAAAAAACGAACATTTTTATTAATTTTACTAATCAAATTTATTCGTGCTTCAAATTTTTTATGGAAAATATTGAGCGACATATTACTGAACTAAAAAAATTAATCTCCTCCAACCTGCATGACGATATTCTTGCAGAATCCTTGCAATATCTGGATCGTATTGAAAATGCGAGCAGGGCAAAAGCATACTTTCTTGCAATGATGAGCCATGAAATCCGCACACCGATGAGCGGAGTTTTAGGCGTGGCGGATCTGTTGCAGGACACAACCTTAAATACAAAGCAAAAATACCTTGTTGATACAATAAAGCTAAGTGCTGAGAATATCCTCACATTAATGAATGATATCCTCGATTTTTCCAAGCTTGAATATGGAAAATTCAGCCTTAATAAAAACCTGTTCGATCTTTTTGCATGTATTGAAAATTCTTTAAAGCTTTTTGCTCCAATTGCGCTGGAAAAAAATCTTGACCTTTCATACAATATCAGGAAAGGAGTTCCAGCTTATATAATCAGTGATGAAAAAAGGATTCGTCAGATACTGGTAAACCTTTTAAGCAACGCATTGAAGCATACTGATAAGGGAGAAATTATACTTACTATTGAAAAGAAATCTCTCAAGGGTGATACAGTTGAATTATTATTCACCGTGAAGGATAGTGGTCACGGTATCCTTGCTGACAGCATTGATAAGCTTTTTAAGCCATTTGCACAGGCAGGTGAAAATTTTTCGGGTGAATATAGCGGGACAGGATTGGGGCTTGCAATCTCCAAACAACTTGTTGAATTGCTTGACGGGAAAATATGGGTTGAAAGCGCCATTGACAAGGGTTCTTCATTCTCGTTTATTATCAAAGTTGGTATTTCTGATGAAAAGCATATTGTGCTTGATGCAGACAAATCAATGAATACAGGAAGAAAAAATCTTACTCCGCTGGCTGAACAATATCCATTTAAAATTCTGGTAGCTGAAGATAATCTCATTAACAGAAAACTAATGCTTAAAATTCTGGAAAATATAGGCTATGAGGCCGATGTGGCAGAAAATGGTGTTGAAGTTCTTGATAAGATAGCTAAAAAATCCTTCGATATAATTTTTATGGATATTCAGATGCCTGCAATGGATGGGTATGAAGCCACCAGACATATCTGTGAGAAATTTGACAAAAAGTCCCGCCCCCGGATTATTGCAATTACGGCAAATGCCATGCAGGACGACAAGGACAAATGCATGGAAGCAGGTATGGATGATTATCTCACCAAACCCATACGAAAAGATGATATATCTGCTTTATTAGAAAAAATCGGCAAAACCAGGATGTAATAAATTTTATTTCCGAAACAACCTTTTACCTTATTATTGAGTCTTTATATAGCGGTAAGTAAAAAAACATATATAAAGTTTTGAATATTATTTATTTCTGCTTACATTTGGTACCCCCAACAGAACTAGAGAGAAACTAAAACCCTCATTATATGAAAAATATTTTTTTCCAATTCCATGTCAAAACTATTCTTCTTGCATTGTTGTCTTTTTCTGTACTGACATTAAAAGCAGGTGACATTAAAGTTAAAACCGGTGAAGCAAAACTCACTGTAAGCCAGAATTCATATTCGAAGCTAAACCTTTCAAACAGTTTTGAAAAGCTTTCTTACAGGACAGTTAAGACTGAGCAGGGAATGTATACTGAGTTGACAATTCCTGAATATGGAAATTCAAATACTATAGGTGATCCTAAATTACCGATGCTTAAAAAATTAATTGAAATACCTGTGGGTGCTACGCCAACAGTGAATATAGTCAGTTACACAGTGAAGGATTATAAGCTTTCCGACTATGGAATACTTAACAAACTTATTCCTTCGCAACCTTCAGTTTCAAAAGATCCTAAAAAGAAATTGCCGGATTTTAAATATAACAAAGCTACGTATGAAGCTGATCAGTTTAACGCAACTGATCTTGTTTCGGTGGATGTGCTTGGAATTATGAGAGGCGAAAGACTGGCCCGATTAAATATTGCGCCTGTAAAATACAATCCGGTTACAAATACCATCCAGGTATATAACGATATTGTTGTAGAAGTAACATTCCCCGGAGCTGATGTAGTCCAAACAATTTCAATGAAAAAGAATTCCTATTCTCTATATTTTGAGAGCATGTTTGGTAATCAGTTACTGAATTATAAATCTACGGTAACAGCAAAGGACACAATGACAAAATATCCCGTAAAATATGTAATAGTTGCTGATCCGATGTTCCAGACTGCTTTGCAGCCTTTTATTCAGTGGAAAACAAAAAAAGGATTTACTGTTGTTGAAGCATATACAAATAATGTTGCTGTTGGAACAACTACCACTTCAATAAAGAGTTATTTGCAGGGACTCTATAACGCCGGAACACCTTCCGATCCTGCTCCTTCGTTTGTGCTGTTTGTTGGTGACATTGCCCAGGTTCCAGCATTCACAGGGAATGCCGGTTCTCATGTAACGGATTTATATTATTGCGAATATACCGGAGACTATTTACCTGAAGTATATTACGGTCGCTTCTCAGCTACTAACATTACTGAGCTTCAGCCACAGATTGATAAAACACTTGAATACGAAAAATATCTTATGCCTGATCCTGCATTTCTTGATGAGTGTGTTATGATTGCGGGCCAAGACCCATCAAATGGACCTCTTTATGGTGACGGACAGATTAACTATGGTACTTCAACATATTTCAATACCGCCCATGGCCTCACTTCTCATACTTATTTGTTCGCAGTAAGTGCAAGCAGTGCATCTCAAATCATTTCTGATATAAGCAACGGCGTTTGCATGGCAAACTATACAGCACACGGAAGTTCCAGTGGCTGGGCCGATCCTTCGTTCAGTGTATCTGATGTAGCTTCTCTGACCAACAATCACAAATATCCATTAATGATTGGGAACTGCTGCCTTACCAATACTTACGACTCACCTGTTTGTTTTGGCGAAGCCCTGCTGCGTGCAAGTGGCAAAGGTGCATTGGGATATATTGGGGGTTCGAATAGTTCATATTGGGACGAAGATTATTGGTGGGGATGCGGATATAAAACTGTCGTTGTAAATCCAACATACAATGCAAGTACATTGGGTGCTTACGACAGAACGTTCCATGATCATGGCGAACTTTTCGGAGAATGGTATGCATCACAGGATCAGATGATATTTGCAGGAAACCTTGCTGTATCGCAGTCAGGAAGTTCAAGTGCGGAATATTACTGGGAAATTTATTGCCTCATGGGCGATCCATCGCTTATGATTTATTATGGCGTGCCTCCTGCCTTAACGGCAACGTATAGCCCGCTTATTCCGGTTGGATCAACTTCCTTTACAGTAACAACTGAACCTTATGCCTATGTAGCAGTTTCAATGAGCGGTGTGCTCTATGGTGCTGCACTTGCCGATGCTTCTGGTGTTGCAGTGGTTCCGCTTGATGCTATGACAATTCCCGGAACTGCAGATGTAGTTGTAACAAAACAAAACAGGGCACCTTTTATCAACACAGTTACTGTAGCGAATCCTTCAGGGCCATATGTTTTATACAATACTAACGTGCTGCATGATGCTGCCGGAAACAACAACAGTCAGGCTGATTTCGGAGAAACAGTAACTCTTGATATTACATTGCAAAACGTTGGTTCGGCTTCAGCATCGGGTGTTTCTGCAAAACTCAGAACAAATGATACTTATGTTACCTTAACTGATACTACCCAGACATGGGGTACTGTTGCAAACGGAATAACATCAACCCAGAATAATGCATATTCATTTAATGTTGCAAACCTAGTTCCTGATCAGCATTCAGTTCCGTTTACAATTGTAATCACCGATGGAAGCAGCAATACATGGACAGGTTCATTTAACATACTTCTTAATGCTCCTGATCTTGGAATAGGTACTGTTACAATTGATGACGCTTCAGGCAATGGCAACGGCCGGCTTGATCCGGGTGAAACTGTAAACATTCTAATATCTTCCACCAATGCAGGCCATGCACCAGCAGCAAATGCCACAAGCAACCTGGCCTTGGTTTCAGGAGCAGTTACGGTAAATACGGGAACTGATAATCTTGGGACACTTTCTTCTTTAACAGGGACTGCTGATGCTTCGTTCAGTATTACTGTAAGTTCTTCAGCAGTCATTGGAAGTCTTGTAACTTTTGATAACACACTTGCTTCAGGTGCCTATTTTGTTCAGAAACCTGTTAATTTATTAATCGGACTTGTAGATGAAGACTGGGAAACCGGAAACTTTACAAAATTCAACTGGATCAACGGTTCAAATGCATGGTCAATTGATAATGTTGCGCCTTACGAAGGGGTTTACGATGCAAAGTCTGATTCAATCACAGATCAGGATTCTTCCACGTTAAGGATATCATTTACCGTTTTAACCAGTGACACCATCTCTTTCTATAAAAAAGTTTCTTCTGAAGATGGTTATGATTTTCTGAAGTTTTATATCGATGATGTTGAAAAAGGATCATGGTCAGGAACAGCGGATGGCTGGGGAAGAATTGCTGTTGCAGTTTCTCCGGGCATTCATACTTTCAAATGGTCATATGAAAAAGACTATTCAGTAAGTGCTGGTAGTGACTGTGCCTGGATCGATTATATTTTATTCCCTCCTGTTGTTGAAGTTGGTACTTCAGTTGAAGATATGAATACTGATGTTACTTCAATGAATTGTTATCCCAATCCATTTTCGAATGAAACTGCCATTACATACACTTTGCAGAAAAACAGTAAAGTGACATTGAAAGTTTACAATTCTGTTGGACAGGAAATAGCTAGTCTTGTGAATGGAGAAACTAAACAAGCAGGTTATTATACAACCACTTTAAATGCAGGACAGCTACATTCAGGAATCTACCACTGTGTGCTTTCAACAGACAATAAAACGATTGTCAGGAAGCTTATGATCCTTAAGTAAAAAATATTTTCAAAACCCGCACGCACAATTCGCGTGTGGGTTTTTTGTCTAATTGCTAATTGAACCTAAACACACCACATATGAAGAAATCCCTCTACTCTTTCATAATAGCCTTAGTGCTATTTTGTGTTTCCTCTCAAGCGCAGTCAATACTGACGGCTAATTCAGGCCTCAAGGTAAAAGATGCCGAATTCGAACTCGTGTCATCAACTATTGAAAGCACAACAGTAACTTTTACGCTTAATGATTATAATTTTGAAACTGTACAAACCCCTAAAGGATCTGAAAAAACGTTAAGTTCTGAGAGTGGGGTTCCTATTCAGATGGCGGGTTCACCTGATTTACTGAAATATTTTTCTTCCGTAATAATACCTGATGATGCTGAAATGACAACTGAGGTGCTTGATGCAAGTTACACCGATTATTCAAATATTGACATTGCACCTTCAAAAGGAAATTTGCTCAGAACAGTTGATCCATCAACGGTTGCGTATACGTATGGAACCTCTTATTCAACAGATGAATTTTTTCCCGGAAAATTAAGCGACCTCGGAGACCCTTATATAGTAAGGGATTTCAGGGGACAGTCGTTAAATTTTTATTCTTTTCAATATAATCCGGTTACTAAAGTTCTCAGGGTTTACAGTACGCTTACTATAAAAGTGAAAAGGTTAAGTAATAATGGTGTGAATAATTTTGTCCGTACAAAGCAGGTTACTGCAATTGATGGAGAATTCGGGAAAATTTATGATGAACATTTTATCAATTATAAAAAGTCACCTTTATATACACCACTTGAAGAACATGGAAAAATGCTGGTGATTTGTTATGATTCTTATATGGCAGCTATGCAACCTTTCGTAGACTGGAAAAATACTATTGGTATTCCAACAGTAATGGTAAGCTCTACAACTGCCGGTTCTACTGCTGCAGCTATTAAGACTTATATCGCAAATTATTACAATACAAACGGACTTACATTTGTTTTACTCGTCGGAGATAATGCGCAGATTCCTACTAACCAGATCACAAACGGACCATCTGACAATGCTTTCGGATATATTACAGGCAGCGACAGTTATCAGGAATTATTTGTCGGTCGCTTTTCCGCAGAAACTGTCGCACAGGTTCAGACACAGGTTACACGTTCAATAAATTATGAATACACCCCAACTACCACTCCTGGTTTGTTCAACAAGTGTATTGGTATAGGATCGGATCAGGGACCTGGTGATAATAATGAGATGGATTTCGAACATCAGCGTGTTATTCAGACTAAGCTACTTGGATATACTTACACATCAAATGCTGAATTGTTTGATGGTACCCAGGGTGGTCTTGATGCTGCAGGAAATCCTTCGGCTTCAAACCTTTCAACAGAAATTAATAATGGTGCAGGTATTATCACCTATACTGGTCATGGTGCACAAGATGCTTTTGGCACAACAGGTTTTGCAAATACCAATGCCACAGCATTAACAAATACTGCTATACTTCCTTTTATCTGGTCGGTGGCTTGCGTAAATGGACAGTTTGATAATGGTACTTGTCTTGCAGAAGCCTTTATGCGTGCCTCTAGCGGCGGACAGCCAACTGGTGCAGTTGCCACGTTGATGTCAACTATCAATCAAAGCTGGAACCCTCCGATGATTGGACAGGATGAAATGGTAAAGATTCTTACAGAGAGTTATGTTAACAATATTAAAAGATCATTCGCCGGTATTTCGGTGAATGGACTTTTTCAGATGAATGATGCTTCTTCAGACTATGCGATGACGGATACATGGACGGTCTTCGGAGATCCTTCCCTTATGGTAAGAACAGCAAATCCAATGTCGATGACTGTTACACATCAGCCAACGATAAATATGGGCGCTACCCAAATGATAGTGAGTTGCAGCGTTGAAGGTGCACTGATTGCGCTTACAATAAATCACCAGATTATTGGCACGGGCTATGTTTCCGGAGGTTCTGCCACAATTAATTTCAGTGCATTAACACAAATGGATACTATTACTGTTGCAGGGACAGCTTTCAATTACATACCTTATATCGGAAGTGTATTGATTGTAAACAGTGTGCAGAACGATGCGTCACCGCTTTCAATTGTAGATCCTCAAAGCAATTATAATTGTTCAGGAATGACAATTACGCCAAAGGTTGTTTTGGAAAATATGGGTATTAATAATCTAACAAGTGTTACTGTTAGCTGCACTTATGATGGAGGAACACCCAGCACTCAGTTATGGACTGGGAATCTTGCTTCATTTCAGGCCGACACATTATCATTTCCCCCAATAACACTTGCCACGGGAAACCATACGTTGGAATTTGCCACGTCTTTACCCAATGGCGGAACAGATGGTAATACAGCTAATGATGTTACCACAAGAAATATTACCGTTCAGAACCTGACTATTACAAGCGATTTTATTGCAGATCAGGTAAGTTTTTGTAACAGTCCTGCAGAGGTGCAGTTTACAAATCAAAGCCAGAATGCGCTGTCATATTCATGGGATTTCGGTGATGGAACTTCAAGTACTTCATTGAATCCAGCACACACCTATTCAAATCTAGGGGCATATACCGTTACATTGATAGCTGATGGCGGGGTTTGCGGATCTGAAACTAAAACAGAAACATCTTACATATTGGTTGGTGCCACACCACCTGCAGTTACAGATGCAACCTTGTGCGGACCAGGAATGGCAACACTTACAGCTACAGGAACGGGAACACTTACATGGTATGATGCTGTATCTGGAGGTAATATTGTTAACAGTGGCTCAAGTTTTACGACTTCTGTTTCTTCCACCACAACTTACTATGTTCAGGATTCAATCGCTTCACTTGCGCAATACGTTGGGGCTTTAAACGATACTACAAGTGGTGGAATGTACACGAGCAGTGCAGCACAATATTTGATTTTTGATTGTTATGCTCCTGTAACTCTTGAATCCGTCGAAGTAAATGCAGGTGCAGCAGGTAACAGGACAATTCAACTTCAGGATGCATCAGGAACCGTGCTTCTCACAACGACTGTTACAATTCCGGCAGGAGTGAGCAGGGTAGTGTTGAACTTTAATATTCCGGTGGGAACTGATTTACGACTGGTAGGTCCTGTATCACCGAATTTATACCGCAGTAATTCAGGGATTGCATATCCATATGACATTGCAGGATTTATAAGCATTAAAACAAGTAGTGCTTCCACAAATCCGACAAGTTATTATTATTATTTCTATGATTGGAAAGTTAGTCAGCCTGCTTGTATAAGTGCAATGATACCGGTTACAGCATTTGTAAATTCCAGCCAGCCCGATGCCAACTTTTCTTCAAGTGTAAGCGGACTTACTGTGAATTTTACTGATCTTACAGTGAACCCAGCGACGTATGAATGGAATTTCGGTGATGGTTCAAGCAGTACAGAAGCTAACCCTGCTCATACTTATGCCTCCGATGGGACTTACAATGTAACTTTAATTGTAGTTAACGGCTGCGGGTCCGACACAATTATCCAACAGGTTGTGGTGACATCTGCAGGTATGGAAAATTTTTCTTCGGATAATAATTTATTGATATATCCGAACCCATCTTCTGATGGAATAGTAAATGTTCTGAGCAACCTGAAGGAAAATGGAAATCTTTCAATTTATAATTCCAAGGGTCAGTTAATTGATAACATTGATTTGTACAAAGGAAAGATGCTAATCAGCAGCAATTCATTAAATGCAGGAATGTACTATTTCATTCTCAGAAGTAATGATTCCGTAATTTCGAAGAAGCTGATAGTCACAGGCAAATGATTAAAAAATCTAAATTAATAAAAAGGGCGATTTATTAAATCGCCCTTTTTATTAAAGATTTTTTTTTAACTCGATCCAATCCTTGTCAGAAATTTTAGCACCTATCTGTTCAATAACCTGTTTCCCTAACATAGAGCCAATCCTGCCACATTCATTAATTGAAATTTCGTTCAGTAAACCAAACAGAAATCCTGAGGCATACAGATCACCTGCGCCAGTAGTATCAACTACATTGGCTTTAACCGCTCCAATCTTGTATAACTCACCTCCGGTTTTAACAAGTGAACCATCCTTGCCAACTTTTACAACAGCTACATCACACCATTGAGCAATATGATGCACGGCATCTTCTGGCTGATGACCCGTCATGGCTTTGGCTTCGTCTTCGTTGGCGAAAATAATATCTGCAAATTCTTTACTAATATAAGTAAGAAAATCGCGATGTGCCTCTACAACATTGAAACTGGCAAGGTCAAGAGAAACTTTGAGGCCATTTTTCTTGGCCATATCACAGGCTGTTTCAATCAATGAATAGTTTTGCAAAAGATATCCTTCTATATGAAGAAGATCATAACCTTTAAAAAATTCTGGCTTCATGTCAGATGCTGTAAGTTCAACCGCTGCTCCAAGGTGGACAGCAAATGTTCTTTCGCCATCGGGACTTACAAGTGCAATAGCAACACCAGAATCGGCGGTGCTTTCAAGCAGATAAGTATTGATATTACTTTTCTCCATATCTTCCTTGAAATAGTTACCCATTTCATCTTTTCCTATTTTACCAATAAAACCGGTTTCAATGCCGAGGCGTGCGAGTCCGTGGATAGTATTAGCAGCGGAACCACCACTTGCGATAGTGCGTGGAAAGTTCTTCGTTTTTTCGATTATGGCGCGTGAAACATCTTTATCTACAAGTTGCATGCTTCCTTTTGGAAGGTTCAATTCATTGAGAAGCGCATCATTTTCAATACTTGTCATCAGGTCTACCAGGGCGTTTCCAATGCCGATTACTTTTTTCATTTTATATTATTTTTATAATTTTTTACAAAGATATTGTTTATTTCATTTCAAAGGTTTAATTTTGCACTCCTTAATACTCCTCCCTAGCTCAGTTGGTTAGAGCATCTGACTGTTAATCAGAGGGTCGCTGGTTCAAGTCCAGCGGGGGGAGCAAAACAGCAAGGGTTTCAGAAGATTTAAATCTGAAACCCTTGCTGTTTGAAGGCACTAATATGTTTTATGATTGGTGTTTTAATATTAATCAGAATAAATAGAACCAATTGTTGTTAATTTTCTTTTTATAAATACTAAGGCTGAGGAGATGACGATCCAAAAGAAAAATATCATTAGTATTACATAAATAAAAAGTCGCAAATAATTAGACTCAATGGCATTTGCTAGATAGCCAATGAATACGCAACATGCAACCAATATTATTAGAATAATCGAACAACTATCAACAAATAATCCTATATTCTCAACTCTGTTTACTTTCTCAAGAATCTCTCTTTTCTTTATTTCTGATATTTGCATAAGTTTATAATTTTATTTCTTCTTCAATATATTCAAAAGCTTTAATATCCGATGTTTTGAGCTTTGGGAGAAGTGTGTTCTTTAAAGACAAATCTTTAATTCTTATTACTTGTATTGAAAGCGTTTCATTTTTATTTTTCCAGCAATCAGGTGAGACCTCATGGAATAAAACTTTCTCATTTGCAATGTGTAGAACAGACTGCCTGGTTAAATTTAAATTATTCTTTTTCCTAATTGTTTCCAGTGCAGCTCTTCGCGATTCCGAATAATTCTTAAACGCAAAATCCAGGAGTTCAATTCTACCGTGTGTGCCTTCAATTTTAATTACATAAAACTGTTCAATATTTTCCGGCTTATTTACTCTTTTTTTGTTTTTAAAATATTTCATTTTTACTTAATAATTAATTTTTCTGAATATTTTTTACTGTTAACCATATATGTTATGTAATACATTCCTGCATCAATATCACTGACGTTCACAGAATATAAATTATTTCCTGATTTAAGAGCTGTAGCTCTTTTTATCAATGCACCAAGTATGTTGTATATTTCTACTTCCTGTATATTTTCATTTCCGGAAAGATTTGTTTTAATCGTAAAATTTCCTGATGAAGGATTCGGATAAATATTTGAATAAGAAAAATTATCTACATCAGATATTCCAACTGTGGTGCCTGCAATAATTCCAACATCATCCAATCCAATAATAGAGCTGTTTGTATTTTTACATACTATTTCAAACTGTAATTGAACAAAATTCATGCTTTGGTATGGTGCAAGACTATATGTATATTCATGCCAGCCTGAAGTTGATGCCGGACTTGCGTCAATAGCAGGAAGTACATCATATGTCCATACTCCATTCGCATTAATATTAACTTTGAAATGAATGTATGAAGTATCAGTGTACTGCGGCTTATTATACCAGAAATGAAGTTCAGGATTAGTAGAAATACTCAGGTTCAACGGCGACGATGTCAACTTGCCGATATCATTCGTGCTTGAATTATAAGAATCAAATACGGCAAAATACTGATTACCGTTAAGTACATCGCCATGTCCATCAGTAATGAAATTTCCACTTCCACTGTAGAGATAATTCATAAAATTCCAATCGTATCCATTAGCTGGATCATTTTCCCAGCACATTGGCATGCTTCCTGCATTTTCAAAGTCTTCACTCCAGGGAAAAGTTCCTGTTGCATTGCATTTTGTTGTAAAAGAAAATGGTCCACTCCATGTGCTTGTTCCTGCCCCGCCGCAATTTGTCTGAACATAATAATCATAGGTAGTAGTAGCATTCAATCCAGTTAATGGATAAGGATTTATTGAAGTTGTAAGTGTGGTTCCAGTTCCTTGTGTAAACCCTGCAGGACCATATTCCAGGTTCCAGGTTGTAGAACTATTATTTTCTGTCCAGTTCAGATTTGCTATTGTTGCCATAATTGTTGACGCAGATAATGCTGATGGAGGAATGCATGATAATCCACTCTCTTCAATCTTTACATCATCTAATATAAACGCCTGATCACTGAAATTTGCAACGTTTACATTAAACCTGATCCTAACATCATTGTATTTGTAGGAAGAAAGATAAACCGTTTCTTCAGCCCAAAAGCTGTTTGTCTGCAATAATCCGGGAAGCACATTTAAATTCCAGACACCATTAGCATATACATCTATTCTAAGTTCAGCTGTATTTGATGAACTATTTGGTCGCATCCACCAAAACTTTAATACAGGACTTGAGGTTGAAGTCAAATTGAATGTTGGTGAAATAAGCCCACTCACATCACCAGTAGTAGCATCCCATGCATCCATTATTGAATAATAACCTGCTCCTGTAGTATGATCACCTTGGTTCATATCGGCAGCTAAAAATTGCCAGTCATAAGAATTTGTTGTTTCATTTTCCCAGCAAACTGGTATATCACCATCGTTTTCAAAATCTTCAGTCCAGGGAATTGTGGAAATAAAAGTGCATGCTGTATTAAAATTAAAAGGACCTGCCCAGAAACTTTTGTTACCACTGCCGCAATCAGCCTGCACATAGTAATCATAAGAAGTACTTGCGTTCAAACCACTGTAAGTATATGGTTTTGTAACTCCGCTATGAGTTGCTGTACCTGTTGGAGTAAAACCTTTAACACCAAGTTCAATGTTCCATAAAGGAGCTGTACCATTTTCTGTCCAGTTTAAATCGCTACTACTAATAGTAAAGTTTGCTGCTGTTCCATTACTTGGTTCAGGACATGTGATAAGATCCGAAACCCTTATATCATCTAGTATTACTCCATATCCGAATTTTCCTGTTGCTTCAAATGCAATATAATATGTGGCACTAGGACTTGGTAAACTCAGAGTTACTTTTGTCCATGAAGAAACAACCGATGTATATATAGCTGCTGGTATAAGTGTCCATGAAGCACCAGCAGATGTTTTATAATATACCCTCAACTCATCTTGATCACCTGAGTAATCATCCTGGGCATGCCAAAATGTTAACTGAGGCAAAGTAGCTGCAGATAAATCTAAGGCCGGTGTGACAAGTTTAGTAACCCTGGTTGTATAACTAGGATTATTGAAAATAGCATTGAAACTGCCGCTATGAGCCGTCGTAATAACTCCCGCATCTCCGCTTTGATAAGCCCAAAATTTTGTACCGCTTACGAACTCTTGTGACCATCCAGCGGGCAAAGCGCCTCCCTCAAAACCTTCGTTCAAATACTGACTTATACCCTGATTTGACATTAGAAGCGACATAATAATTATGACAAGGGATAATCTAACTTTTTTCATCTTTTTTATTTTTTTAATTATTTATGAATGTTGATACTTAAATTGATTACAAAGCTCTTTCTGATATAATTTTACCATGCTATTCCTTTACCAGTTTTTTTATAATAGCTGATTGCTCATTATAAATTTTAGCATAATAAATACCGTTCGGAAGATCATCTAATTTCATTTCAAAAAGAATATTTCCCATTGTTATGGTTTGCGTTTTCACAGATTGTCCTATATAATTTATTATTTCAACTGAGTAATCTGAACTTGCAGAACTACTAAACTGAATACAAAGAGTATTTGTAAAAGGATTTGGGAAAACTTTTATTGTGGAATTTGTGTCATCGCTTTTGCTTATAGCTACAATGCCTGAATACTCGGAATTTCCATCAAAATCAGTTTGTTTTAACCTATAGTAGTTTGTGCCATCTAAAGGATCTTTATCAGTTAAACTATAATTTGATGTATTATTGCTATTCCCAACACCAAAAACCTTTCCAATAGCTTCCCATGATTCAATATCATTGCTTCTTTCAATTGTAAAAAAGTCATTATTGATTTCACTGGCTGTTGACCATTTTAAAATATTAACATTTTCTTCCCTGTATCCAGTGAAATAAAGAAGTTCTACTGGTAATGAGATGGTTGTTTTGCAAAGCACTGTTGCTGTAGGTAAATTTCGGTTATCAGATAGGCTTGGTGTTGTAAATGTTGTTAGAGTATATGGTGCCAATGTGGACGTTGCAACTACTGAATTGCCAACAGTCAATGTGGGTACTGTTTCATTATGTTGTGTGCCACCAGTACCCGTATTACCACAGCAAAAACCTGATTCTTCATCTAACTTAACTAAATAATAATGTGTTTGTGGTCTGTTTGCCAATCCACCAATTATATAATCACCAGTTGATGTAGTAGCAATTGCATAACCTTCATCGTCCCATGTGCCTGTTCCAACTGATCTACCCCATTTCATATCACCATTCATATCCAATTTTATGGTGTATACTTCATCGCCTCCACTACCTATTGCATCGGTTAATCCTGTCATGATATAGCCGCCATCATTCGTAATAGTTGCCGCTTTACATTCATCGCGATTTCCAATAGTTCCATATGTTTTTGCCCATAATACAACTGGTGCAGATTTAGCACTAGGATTGAATGTAAATCGCATTGCATAAAAATCAGAACTTGCATCTGTGTAAGAATGTGTAGTTCCAAATACAGAATAATCATTTACTGAATTTTGAATTATTTTATATAATTCATCTTGACCACTACCACCCCATGTATACGATCCTTGATATGCAAGAGAGCTATTTAATTTAACAAAACAAAAATTAAGATCGGAACCACCAGGATAATATGATCCAACAATAGCATATCCGCCATCACTTGTGATTATAACATCATACGCTTCATACGGATGAACAGAAGGTAAATTATCAATAGCTTTTTCTTCTAGTAATGTATTTCCATTTGAACTTAATTTCCATATCATCATTCTGGTATTGTATCCGGTGCCCGTTGTTCCTTTTCCAACAATAACATAATCGTCTGATCCATTTTGAACCACGTTAAATGCCATATCGGTACCACCATTTTCAAATGTTTTTGTCCATGATACAGTCCCGGTAGATGTTAATTTAACAACCAATGCACTTGTATTATCTATATCTGCACCAGTTTCTCCTACAGCAAGGTACCCTCCATCAGTTGTTTTTATAATTTTTTCGCAAATATTCATTGTTGCATCACCTATATCTGTTGACCATACGAGAGTTCCATCCGTTTTAAGTTTAACAATTACAAAGTCGTCAGCACCATATGTAGATATTGCTGAGTTTTGCATTCTACCACCAATAATATAGGTGTCATCAGTACCATCATGAATCATTGTTCTACCCCATGCATTATTAGGTGCAATATTGTTTCCTATCACTATCGAGAAAGATGCAGGATAATCGATAATTTTCCTTGAACCTGCCGGGCTCGTAGGTGAAGGTACCTGGCTTCCAGGGCAACCGCTCAATGTTACCTGTGTGCATTGAGCATCGGCAATATCATTAATTGTGGCGCCAGGTTTAACATCATAAGTTAACCAGAAATAATTTGTTCCGGGTGAAAGTACCTGGCTTCCCTCGAAATTAATTGTTGTACCAAGAACGGGTATTGAAGATACTGTGCTGCCAAACTGGTTCATGACGCCAAACATATTACTGGTTCCAGTGTAATACATTTTTACTTTTGAAAAATCAGCAATGGTAGTACTACCAGTCATATTCACCTGAAACTGTGTAACCGAGAAAGGATTGTTCGCATTTACTGTTGTTATTTCGATACCTATTACTCGTTCATCCATAGCGTCTTTTCCGCTAGTTGCATCACCTCTATGCATATCTGCCGTATATTGGGTTGTAGCAATTGATGTAAGCGACATTGCAGCAGCAGGTGTAATATCCAATTGAATATTTGGTCTATAGGCATACGTTGAACCTGTAAGAATTATAGTTGCAGGATCTGGGTTTGTTACATCATTATAATATCTTAAACTTTTATTGCCAGTACAACTTGTAGCATAAAAATAATCGCTGGAACCATGATACCCAGTCGTATTCTCATCAACAGCAATTATCAGGTTGTCTGTTCCGTTATACACAAAAGGAGTAGTCAATGTAATAGTAACCCAGCTACCTACAGTTGTAGTAGTGGTAATACTAACAGCGTTTCCAACCTTTGTCATATTACCTGAGATTACCCAATCTGTACTACTGCTAAATGTTGATTTAGCAGTGTGACCCATATAAATATCAACATTGTTATCTGTCCATGCAGTTGCTCCATTATACTGGAATCTTAATTTTGTAATTGTTCCTGCTCCACCAATTTCAGCTGGGTTATAAATGCTCTGACAATATGTATAAACATAGTAAGGATATATAGGCAAATATGCTGAAGTATATGTCCCGGAACCAACCTGAACTGTCATTGCATTTGCAACTGCCCTGGTGCCTGTTTGCCCAGTTGGAGAGGGGGTACGACTTCCTCCAACCCCGTTCATTGTCACATTTGTACAGATGGCGTCCAAGACATTAGTGACCGTTGCATCGCAATCAATATCATATGTTATCCAAAAATAATTGGTACCTGTACTTAATGATTGATTACCATTTATTACAATATCAGTTGTTGTTCCAGCAGGTGCTGCTGAACCAAAAAGAGTGGTAGTAGCAAAAGTAGAACTTGAACCTGTGCTGTAAATTTTAACACCCGCACTCATCATTATGTCAGCAACTGGATCAGTTGACCCTGTAGTTCTTATTGTAAAACTTGTAGCAGCAAAAGGTGAGGTGATTCCGGCAGTTACAACTTCAATCCCGAGTATTTGTTGATTTGTAGATGAAGGTGCGACAGTGTTAGTGTTAGCTTGAGTAGTAGTACAAGACACATAAGACATTGCTGGAGCAGCTGTAACATTAAACGTATAATCTTCAGCTTCACCCCAAGTAATTGAACCGCAGCTGGTCGGAAGAGCTGCCTGATAAAAACGAACACGCATACGAGTACTTCCAACTGTAGAATTAGCTGGCACTGAAAAGCTTCCTGATGCAGTGTACACACTACCGCCAGGAGTTGAATAGACATTTTCACCAGTATCATCAAAATCACCGTCAACATTCCAATCCACCCAGATTCTTAGATAACCGTAAGCTGATGTGGTACTAGCATTAAAAGTAAAATTTACGCTGTTCAGTTGCTGCTGAGTAACAAATTTTGCAGTATAATCACCATAACCTCCAGCAGAAAATGCTGTTGCTGTATTTGTTATATTTGCTGTACCACCTGTGGTAGAAAAATCTTTAATCCAATAAGTAGTATTTGTACTTGAGGGAACACAATATAAACTAGCAACAATTGTCTGATTTCCTCCTGCAGTTGTTGGGCCTCCAAGTTTTGATCCAGAGGAGTATGTTAAATTTGTAGTGGTTAATGCATTGACTGCAATTGTTTGACTATTGGTTGCACCCGGAGTAACATCCATTGTTATCCAAAAATAATATGTTGTGCTAATTGCATGTGCTCGCGTAAAAGCAGCAAATGTTTGCGTCCCTGGGGCTGTTGCAGTTAAGTTGGTACCTAATTGTGTAGCAGCTGCTAGATTATTAGAGGTGTTATACCACAACTTAAAAGTTGTAACATCGCTAGTTGTATAAGTTCCAGTAGTCACAAAATTAAGACCAGTGAAATTTCCCGGACTTGTTCCAGCATCAGATGTGATAATAAAACTTTGGATTGGAACATTGTTTGAACCAGAATAAACATTAGCCGCTGATACTGTATTTGAAGATAATGTGTATTTGATTGCTGCAGAATAAACTTCAGATTTAATTAATATCCCAAGTATAATACCTGATGCAATAATTACTTTAAAAAATAATGAATTATTTCTTTTCATATTCTTAATTTTTAATAAAGTGTCCAAGTATTTTCTTCAATGTTTGCTTTGTATTCAGTTTTTTGAGAAGAACTTATTTCTTGGTTCTTCGTGTCAGGGCTTATAACTATTGCTGAACTTGCAACTTTATTTTCAAAAGCCACAGTAGCAATTATATTAGTCGATTCGAAAAGTTTTACCTGGAAACTGACATATTCACCGCAACTTCCATTTACCCTGATAAATCCTTTCCATGTTATTGCGAAACAACGATATGGCGATATGCCAATCATTTCATATTTCCAGGAGGAAGGAGGACAGGCATATTCCAATTGTATATCTCCAAAGAATCCTCCAATTAAAGCTTGTGGTGCTTTTGAATTTATAAGTTTGCTAAATGAAACAGTTCCTTTCGAACTGGCATAACATTCGGTATAAGCTGTTTCCGAATAATTAAATATGAATGGAAGGGAGATCTTTACAATGGTATCTTCTACACTTGATTTTACAAGATCAACGGAATTATTCCCATCTCTTTCAGGATCGATCCATGTGTTGAAATCAGCATATGGATTGCTGCCTTGCGCTTTAATTACATTTACAACCAGTAAAAAAAGCAGGCTGATAATTATCAGGATAACGGAAATATAATTTTTGAAATGATTTTGCATCTCGCTTTTTTTTTCTGCAAAGATGCTATCGGTAAAGCCCTCTATACAAATAACGAGGGTGGACAAAGGGTAGTCACCGGGTGACTTTTATTTAAGCGGTTGGTTATAAGGCTTTAAGAAAAACTGCAATATCCTCTTCCGATTCTAAATTTAGCTTCTTCCGTAGACGATATCGACCCTTTTTTACACTCTCGGGAGTGATGTTCATGATAGAAGCAATATCTTTAGATGATAAATCAAGAACCATGAGTGCACTTAATCGTTTATCGGTTTTGGATAAGGATGGAAATTTCTCATCAAGCTTGTTCATAAAACCGTGATATACCTGGTTGATTCTGTTTTCAAGCTCAAGCGTTTCATTATCTAATGTAAGGGTATTCCTTATAGAATTTGATATGTTAAGCAATCGTTTTATATCTTCATCCGCGCCATGAAGAGCGGCAATTTCTTTTTTCAGGTTTTCGAGAAATTCGTTTTTTTCAACAATACGAAGGGCATAATTTTCCAAGTCCTTATTTTTTAATTCCAGTTCAGTAGCAAGATGCTGCTTTTCCTTCGAAAGCAGTACTTCCTTCAAACGAATATTTTTAATGGAAATTCTTAAATTTCGGAAAACTAAAAATCCCAGGAAAAGAAATAAAACCAATCCTCCTATAAGAAAATATTGCCTTGTTTCCTTGATTTTATTATCCTGCTGAATAAGCAGCTTTTGTTGTTCAAGAATTTTAAGCTCATTGTCTTTCTGCGCAATCTTATACTGGGTTTCGGTTTCCATAAGATTGTTTATGCGTTCAATAGAAGCAATGCTGTCCTGCAGAGTTAGGTATTTTTCATTATATAATAATGCTTCATTGTATTTTCCAATATTTTTGTATGCATCACTTATATTTTGATAAACATTAAGCAGGTGATAGGAAGCATTTGCGTCTACAAGATATTTTATAGATTTTAAAAACTTTTCAATCGCTTGAGAATAATTTCCGTCTTTTTGATCGAGGTACGCAATGTTTGCTAAAGAAATTCCTATTCCTTTTTTGTTTTTAATTCTTTGAAACAATAAATAAGCTTCATTATAATATTTTAGTGCAGTATCATTCTTCTCCATTTTAGAATAAATAGCACCGATATTATTCAGAATTCCGCCATATTCAATAGTGGTATCCTCATTCTTAGCATCGGATAATGCATTTTTAAAAAAGTATAATGAACTATCCAAGTTCCCCTGCTGGCCATATACAACTCCAATATTCAAACTGTTAGACATTAATTGGGTCTGATATTTTTTTGGATTGTTAAAATAATATTGACGTGAAATCTGTAAGCTTTTCAGGGCGTTAGAGTACATTTTTAGATCCAGATAAATATTGGAAATATCATCGAGAATATCAATAATATTTTCAGTTTTTGAAGCCAGATAAAATTGTTGAATAGCTTCAAGATAGGATGGCAAAGCCTTTTCGTATTCATTTACTGAATAATATATATCAGCAATGTTTTCATAAGCAATTCCTTTTTCATTCGGATTCCCACAGGTATCAGCATATTTCAGGGCATATTTATAGTAATCCAAAGCTTTGAGAAAATTCTCTTCCTTTTGATATTTTTCACCTTGCTTTTTAAAAATTGCAGTACGTTCACATACCGATAATTTTGAGTTCGACAAGATATAACTCAGGCTGTCAGCTTCATTGGTAAAAGGTGTTGCTTTGTTTGCTGAAGTTGTCAAAAAGCCAAAAATAAGGGGGACAATGACAAAGATACTGTGTTTGAAAAAGTGACCCATAATAATTATTAACCTAAAGATTAGAAGAGAGATGTGTTTAGCAAAATTAGTTAACATTCTGAATAAACAACAAATAGAATATAGATTATGGGTAGACAAAGGGTGGACAAGAATACAAATGTCATCTTTTTGAACTTTTAAAATAATATGAAAAATTTTCTGATACGAAATTTAAAAATGGGTACGCATTAAAACACTTTAAAGAATATTGCAGATTTCTATTAGATGTTTTAGCAAAGTGTTCGTATCCGTCAGAATAGGGGGAGCAAGAACAGCAAGGGTTTCGGAAGATTTAATTCTGAAACCCTTTTTATTTGATATGACCACAACTAATCTATTTTATAAAATGGTCAACTATTAGGGAAGCATACAAAATAAGTTACATGCGTTCAAAGTCTTGCCAAAACGCTGGATTGTAGAACGAACTTTTGCCTGACTTTCCTTTCCGCGAAAAATGGCTGATGATTATGAAAAATTGCTCGAATCTGGCATTTTTTTTATTCATCTATCAAAGATCCAGTTAATGTTTAATTGAATTTCTATGTGAAGTTTAAACAGTCTCGAAGTCAATTTTTTTTTCTTTCCTTATATTCTGACCAGATATTTAATAGTAAAACTACTTATATTTTCTAGGGCACATTACGTATACCATTTTATGTTTTTTATGATTACTTTTATATCTTAGTTTATGAAAGTGTAAAATTTTCCTATTAAAAGCTACTACAAACTCATTAATTTTTATCTTTGGTCGGCTTTTCAATAAAAATACATTCTGTTTTTAAAATATATTTTTCAAAAATTTATTAGTATTCAATTCATATACTTTCTAACATGCGAAAAACGATAAAAATCCTGGCTATTATTTTTGCATTAAATTTTTTCTGGAATTTCCAGAATGAAATTTTTGCACAGGGCGGTACATCAATAAATACCACTGGGGCAGCAGCAGATAATTCAGCAATGCTGGATATTATCAGCATCAATAAAGGATTATTAATCCCGCGCATGACATCAATCCAGAAGTATGCTATTGCTGCTCCAGCAACTGGTCTTTTAATATACCAAACTGATGGAGCTTTCGGGTTCTGGTATTTTGATGGTACCATATGGGTGCCATTAATAGGGACTCCAGGTCCAACTGGACCTGCCGGAGCTAATGGAATTAATGGAGCCACAGGTACGGCCGGTGCAACTGGTCCACAAGGACCTGCTGGTGCAGTGGGCGCTACTGGTCCCGCTGGTGCTAATGGAGCTAATGGAACGAATGGTATTAATGGAATAGATGGTGCAACTGGTCCACAAGGACCTGCTGGTGCTATTGGTGCAACTGGCCCCGCTGGTGCTAATGGAGCTAATGGAACGAACGGAATAGATGGTGCAACTGGTCCACAAGGACCCACTGGTCCAGCAGGACTTAATGGAGGTACGGGTGCTCAGGGTCCCAATGGAAATACAGGTGCAATAGGTGCAACCGGAGCAGATGGCGCAACTGGAGCAATAGGTGCGACAGGAAATCAGGGACCTGTAGGAAATCAAGGTCCCATAGGTGTTACCGGTGCTGATGGTGTAACCGGAGCAATAGGTGCAACCGGAAATCAAGGCCCAGTAGGAAATACAGGTGCAATAGGTGCAACTGGAGCAATAGGTGCGACAGGAAATCAAGGTCCAGTAGGAAATACGGGTGCCGTAGGCGCTACCGGAGCAGATGGCGCAACTGGAGCAATAGGTGCAACAGGAAATCAGGGGCCTGTGGGTAATCAAGGTCCAGTAGGAAATACGGGTGCCGTAGGCGCTACCGGAGCAGATGGCGCAACTGGAGCAATAGGTGCGACAGGAAATCAGGGGCCTGTAGGTAATCAAGGTCCAGTAGGAAATACGGGTGCAGTAGGTGCAACCGGTGCTGATGGTGCAACTGGAGCAATAGGTGCAACAGGAAATCAGGGACCTATAGGAAATCAAGGTCCCATAGGTGTTACCGGTGCTGATGGTGTAACCGGAGCAATAGGTGCAACAGGAAATCAGGGGCCTATAGGTAATCAAGGTCCAGTAGGAAATACGGGTGCAGTAGGTGCAACCGGTGCAGTAGGTGCTACCGGAGCAGTAGGTGCTACCGGAGCAGATGGCGCAACTGGAGCAATAGGTGCGACAGGAAATCAGGGACCTGTAGGAAATCAAGGTCCCATAGGTGTTACCGGTGCTGATGGTGTAACCGGAGCAATAGGTGCAACAGGAAATCAGGGACCAGTAGGAAATACGGGTGCAATAGGCGCTACAGGAGCAGTTGGTGCTACTGGAGCAATAGGTGCAACAGGTAACCAGGGACCAGTAGGAAATCAAGGTCCAGTAGGAAATACAGGTGCAGTAGGTGCAACCGGAGCAGTTGGCTCTACCGGAGCAATAGGTGCAACAGGAAATCAGGGACCAGTAGGAAATCAAGGTCCAGTAGGAAATACGGGTGCAATAGGCGCTACAGGAGCAGTTGGTGCTACTGGAGCAATAGGTGCAACAGGTAACCAGGGACCAGTAGGAAATCAAGGTCCAGTAGGAAATACAGGTGCAGTAGGTGCAACCGGAGCAGTTGGCTCTACCGGAGCAATAGGTGCAACAGGAAATCAGGGACCAGTAGGAAATACGGGTGCAGTAGGCTCTACCGGTGCAGTTGGTTCTACCGGAGCAGTAGGTGCAACCGGAGCAATTGGTGCAACAGGTAACCAGGGACCAGTAGGAAATCAAGGTCCAGTAGGAAATATAGGTGCAGTAGGTGCAACCGGAGCAGTTGGCTCTACCGGAGCAATAGGTGCAACAGGAAATCAGGGGCCTATAGGTAATCAAGGACCTGTAGGAAATACAGGTGCAGTAGGTGCAACCGGAGCAGTTGGCTCTACCGGAGCAATAGGTGCAACAGGAAATCAGGGACCAGTAGGTAATCAAGGACCTATAGGAAATACTGGTGCAGTAGGTTCTACCGGAGCAATAGGTGCAACAGGAAATCAGGGACCAGTAGGAAATCAAGGTCCAGTAGGAAATACGGGTGCAGTAGGCTCTACCGGTGCAGTTGGTTCTACCGGAGCAGTGGGTGCAACCGGAGCAGTAGGTTCTACCGGAGCAATAGGTGCAACAGGAAATCAGGGACCAGTAGGAAATCAAGGTCCAGTAGGAAATACAGGTGCAGTAGGTGCAACCGGAGCAGTAGGTGCAACCGGAGCAATTGGTGCAACAGGTAACCAGGGACCTATAGGAAATCAAGGTCCAGTAGGAAATACGGGTGCAATAGGCGCTACAGGAGCAGTTGGTGCTACTGGAGCAATAGGTGCAACAGGTAACCAGGGACCTATAGGAAATCAAGGTCCAGTAGGAAATACAGGTGCAGTAGGTGCAACCGGAGCAGTTGGCTCTACCGGAGCAATAGGTGCAACAGGAAATCAGGGACCAGTAGGTAATCAAGGACCTATAGGAAATACCGGAGCAGTAGGTGCAACCGGAGCAATAGGTGCAACAGGAAATCAGGGGCCTGTGGGTAATCAAGGTCCAGTAGGAAATACCGGAGCAGTAGGTGCAACCGGAGCAGTTGGTTCTACCGGAGCAATAGGTGCAACAGGAAATCAGGGACCAGTAGGAAATACCGGAGCAGTAGGTGCAACCGGAGCAATTGGTGCAACAGGTAACCAGGGACCTATAGGAAATCAAGGTCCAGTAGGAAATACAGGTGCAGTAGGTGCAACCGGAGCAGTTGGCTCTACCGGAGCAATAGGTGCAACAGGAAATCAGGGACCAGTAGGAAATACGGGTGCAGTAGGCTCTACCGGTGCAGTTGGTTCTACCGGAGCAGTAGGTGCAACCGGAGCAATAGGTGCAACCGGAGCAATAGGTGCAACAGGTAATCAGGGACCTATAGGAAATCAAGGTCCAGTAGGAAATACAGGTGCAGTAGGAAATACAGGTGCAGTAGGTGCAACCGGAGCAATTGGTGCAACCGGAGCAATTGGTGCAACAGGTAACCAGGGACCTATAGGAAATCAAGGTCCAGTAGGAAATACGGGTGCAATAGGCGCTACAGGAGCAGTTGGTG
>Ga0208789_1000121_pt1 | contig 112474 bp, 103 predicted proteins | sample Methanotroph_Enr_FD_187368 | JGI IMG/M metagenome (GOLD analysis project Ga0208789, IMG submission 187368) | Enriched soil microbial communities from Old Woman Creek wetland in Ohio, USA - Methanotroph_Enrichment_5 (SPAdes) (version 2) | ecosystem: Environmental > Terrestrial > Soil > Wetlands...
TGCAAATCAGTGATATTACCGGTAGGATTGTGTTTGAAAAGGAGGTGTATTTTAATGAAAAGGAGGTTGAAATTAACTGTTCCGCCTGGCCTGCGGGTTTTTATGCAGCAAGGCTATTGTATAAAAACATGAAAGTGGGCGAGGTTAAGGTGTTGGTGGGGAGGTAAGTGTTTACCCAAAAAACAGGAATAATATGACTTTTGATTCCTTTTTTCTGGCTGCGGCACGCATACGGGAGATGATGCGGTAGCCCGCTTATGCCTCGCAGGTATTTGAAACCTTCTGGCTGGCGTATCGCTTTTCGTTATGCATGAGGCAATGCATGGCTGGAGTATCCATTTTTGTTTGTATTCAAATCAGGATGATTTTTATATATTTACAAGCCGTTACTTTTTAGGGTTATACTTACAAAATTTTTAGAACAATCGTCCTATGGAGATAGATTATGCCGTCACGCGTCGGGGGAAGCGCGCCAACAAAGGGTATTTTGATATATTTAGCCGGGCATTGCTTTATAATATGAACCCCGAACCAAACGGCTCACCCTGGTGGACAAATGATATTTTGGCACAATGTATGATTTTTGTTTAATATCCCTGCTTTAACAAACCCCTCAGCCTAATACATTTAGCAACTTTAATATATTGAACCAATATCTTGTATCTTTATTCCACCAAACATAGCAACTATGAAAAAACAAATTCTCATAATTTTTGTATCGCTTTTCTTACTAACACCTTATTTGCTTGCACAGGATTTCTGGGAACAACTGCCTTTTCCTGATACGCTGGATATTTCATGCGTAGCTGTGAATAATGCCGGAGTTATTTTTGTAACTACAAATACTAATGCAGCTACTGACGCTGTTTTCAGATCAACTGATATAGGCCAAACATGGGAAGTACTTTTTACGAATGGGAATTTTGGGGTCGGACAAGTTGCAATAAACGATTCAAGTCATATATACCTGTCTAAAGATGGAGTTGGACAATTTTTAGCCTCATACGATAATGGAGATACATGGATTCAGAAACCTTATCCCCTGATTGTAGGGGCATCACGGATTTACTGTGAAAGTGTTGATACATTGCTTGTTGCTTCACAAAAAGATGATGGGGTAATACTGCTCCGTACACCTGATCGAGGAACTACCTGGGATACTATTTTTGAAACCTACCACCATGAAAGCGAATCAATTTCTGATATAGCAATAGCACCCGATGGCACCATATACATATCACTAATGTGCTTTATAGCAAACCAGGGCGGTGTTTATAAATCAACAGATAATGGCAGCACCTGGCAATATGTGGGGTTGACCAACAACCAGGTAAAGGATGTCGAAATTAATGCAGCCGGCGACCTGTATATAGGCGTTTTCTCTGGTTTTGTAGGTTCGGGGGGTATTTATGTACTGCGCCAAAACTCATCCACAATTGATACCTGCCTGTATGGCCCTTATGTAAATGGACTTGTGGTTAATCCGGCTGGTCATATATATGCTGGTATTGGCTGGCCTGATGGTGTAATAGTATCAAAGGATAATGGAATAACTTTTGAATTTGAGAATAGCGGCTTACCCAATTTCCCAATGGGACAACTCGAAAGTGATTATCAACATTACATTTATGCTCAGGTAGATATGCCTTCACCCATTTTGTTCCGTTCAGTTGAACCTACCTATGTTTCCATCAATAAACATCTATACCTTGTGAATAAAAACCTGCTGCATTTCTACCCCAACCCTGCGCATGACAATGTAACAGTTGAAGTCGGAGGCAGAGCAATATCCGACGGGCATTACAAACTGTTTTTATTTCAGCCCGATTCAAGAAATGTAAACTGTAAGGAAGTCACTGTATTGGACAATCGGTTTCAGTTACATTTCGAACAACTTGCAAGAGGAACATATTTGGTGAGACTGCAGGTTAATGCTGATGTTTATTTTGGAACCATAATAAAAATATAAATTCAAGCTATGAAAACTATAATTTTAACCACTTGTCTCGGCCTGTTATTATTGGTTATGCAGGCTCATTCACAGGTTTATAATATGAACCCCGACCCAAACGGTTCACCCTGGTGGACTAATGATATTTTGGCACAATGTATGATTTTCGTTTAATATCCCTGCTTTAACAAACCCCTCAGCCTAATACATTTAGCAACTTTAATATATTGAACCAATCTTTTGTATCTTTATTCCACCAAACATAGCAACTATGAAAAAACAAATTCTCATAATGTTTGTATCGCTTTTCTTACTAACACCTTATTTGCAAGCACAGGATTTCTGGGAGCAACTACCCTTTCCGGATACGTTGGATATTTCGTGCGTAGCTGTGAATAACGGGGGGCATATTTTTGTAGGAACAGGTACCACAGGGCCTTGTGTTTCAGATGGGGTTTATCGCTCAACTGATAGCGGACATACCTGGCAGCATGTATTAAGTACTGGCACCTTTTCAATCTTAACAATCGGAATTGATAAAACAGGGCATGTATATGCTAGCTCTCAAGGTGCCAATACTTTCTGGAAATCAACCGACAACGGGCAGACATGGCAGCCACTACCCTTTAATTCAATGAATCATATCACGAAGTTCTGTAGTTTTGGAAATGATTCGTTATTAATTGGATGCTCCAGAACGCTTGGTGCTATGCTGCTCAGGACGTATGATGGAGGAATAACGTTCGACACCCTGTTACAAACCAACAATCATCTAAGCGAGTCAGTCAGTGATATTGCCATTGCATCCAATGGCGATATTTATATTGCATTATCCGGTTGGTCCCCGGATTCAGGAGGGTTGGTAAAATCGGTTGATAACGGGGCAACCTGGCAATACCTGGGTTTGCAGGGATATCAGGTAAGGAATGTTGAAATAAATGCACAGGGTGATGTTTTTATAGGTGCCCGCGACATGGGAACGTATTCCATTTATCATGATAATCCGGATGAAATAAAACTTCTGCACGAGGCTGTTAATGAAGGTTTGGTTTTGAACTCGGCTGGACATATTTATGCAGGTACCGAATGGCCTAACGGTATTATGTGTTCAACAGATAATGGATTCAGCTTTACTTATGTAAATTCGGGATTACCGACTGGGGCTATGGGAAATTTAACTGTCGATACCAATGATTTTATTTACGCTTTAACAAATGTGAGTGGTCATTTAATTTATAGAACGTATAATTCAACAGTCACAGCTATTATTAATCATGAAATTCTTGATGATCAAACTATAAAAATTTATCCAAACCCAGCAACAGATTTACTTTTTTGCGAAATAAAGAATGAATATTTAACTGCTGCTATCCATCTTCAAATATTTAACTTAAAAAATCAAGTTGTTTATGAAAGTGATATTAATACTAAAACAGACCTTATCGAGATAAGTATTAATTCTCTCTCAACCGGATGCTATACAATTTTATTTAATACGAAAAAGAAACTGCTCACTAAGCAATTTGTAAAACTTTAATTGAAAAAATCATGAAAATATTCAATTGTATTCTCCCCATACTTGCATTTGTTTTGGTTACAACTGCAAATGCCCAATTAAACAACATGAACCCCGACCCAAATGGGCCGGTATGGATTACAGGTGATATGGCTCCGTATCAGCCGGCAAGCATTGATTGGGATTTTGTTGAATTGACCCCAGATGCGAATTCGCAATTGTCACCTTTACCATTATCAGTTGACAATTCGCAGAAAACCTGGTTCCCCTACATTTATAATCAGGGTCCAAGTGGTAGCTGTGTACACGTGTCTGAAGTTTTCTATACGTTTACTTATGAATTGAATAGGAAATATAATAGAGAAGCTGGCGATGGTGAAAATAATCTTGCCAATCTGTTTCATCCTTTGTATTCATACAACTATCTGAACAATGGGTATGTTTCAACATTTACAGGGCGTAGAGATGGATTTAAAATAGCAAGGGATTGCGGGGTGCCTGATTGGCTAACTTTTGATGATCCTGCGCTATCAAGCACTTCAACAATGTACAAATACTGGATGACCGGCTACGATAAATACAAAGCCGGAATGGGCAATACCATTTCCAAAACCATGTTCCAGTTTCCGTTTACTTCCAATGATGTTTTCCTGAACAATATAAAACACTGGCTTAACGATCATTGCAATGCCTCAACTTCCGGCGGGCTTGCAACAATAGGGATTTTTACCATACCTTGGGTTATTAGCCCAATTCAGTCAGGTACTTATGCGACTCAGAATTATATTAAACAATTGGGTGTAAACGGTATTGGTTCGGGGCACCAGATGACCATTTGCGGTTATGATGAAGATGTCAAAATAGATTGGGGAGGAGGCGGTACAGCCGCTAATCCGCAGCCAGATGGACAATTCCGTAATGATAATGATAACAACCATGATGGAGTGTTTGACATCAGGGACTACGAAATTGGGGCTTTCAAAGTGGCAAATAGTTGGGGCACAATTTTAGATTGGAGTGATGGAAATGATGGATTTATCTGGATGCCCTACTGCCTCTTTTATCCCACCAATCCAGGCTTTAATGGGTGGGAAGCCGAAAGCTGTGATGTATATGGCGAAACAGGCGAAATGCCCCAACCGGACATCAACCTGAAAATTAACCTGGAGCATGATAAAAGAGACCATATCAAATGCAGTACAGGTTACGCCACTGCTGCCAATTATACAACCCCCGTTTCATGGGACATGCTGTACCATCTATCAAATCAAGGAGGCTTTAACCCCATGCGAGGGTGTTATTCCGGTCCAATCGATATGGGGATTGCATTCAGTCATTTATATAACCCTGCTGATGTTGGAAAAGTCTTTTTTAAAGTTACGGAAAATAATACGTCCGGTACAAGTTATCACGGGACTATCAACTCCTTTACCCTCGTTGACGATCGTTGGGGCGAAACATTTGAACTGCCTTTTCCCCAGACTAACATCCCAATTCCTGATAATGGTGAAACCACCCTTGCCATAGAGTACCACCTGCTACCTCACGAAACTCCTATTGCCACTGCTACCGATATAAACAGCAATCGTGTTTCGCGTTTTACAACAACAGTAACCGGTGGGGCTACACTTACTGTAACCGATGAAGCTGTTATTGATATGTACAACAGCGAAATACATATTGAAGCCGGCAGTATGCTGGCTCTCGGGCATGGTACTATAAAAGCCAAGCAAGGCAACTGTAAAATTGTGGTCGATGGGAATATAAGCACGACACAGCTCACAACATTTATGGCCGAAGAAGGTGCGAACCTTGAGTTAATATTAAATAACCAGGAGATGAGTTGCTTGCTACGGGGTAGATTTCAAAACTGCCAGTTGTCGGGTTATGCAGCCAATTTAACTTTGAAAGGATGCCAGTTTATTGATTGCCCATCACCCCATAGTTACCGGGGCAATGTAACCGTAAACGATATTTGCACATTCGAAAATACAGGCTTATGGCTCGGAAATGATAATACCCTTGCCAATGCCGAAGTAAGGATTGAATACAATCATTTTACATGTAACAATCCCCAGCCTAACGAGCTTACAAGCTGCATATTTATTGATTCGTATGGGAAATACGCCATAAATAACAATTCTATCGACGGGTATACGGTGGATGGGTTACAAATTTCATCATCAGGTAATACCGTAAACAGTGTGAATAAAATTTCAACTAATGTTATCAGCAATTGTGGTGGAGCAGGTATATATGCATACAATTCGAAAGGAATTATCGAAAATAACACGGTATCAGGAAATAAATATGGCATTTGTCTGATGGATAACAGCCATTTTGCTCTTAATGGCAATGCTAATGCAACCACAGATTCCGAGACCCAACAAATACTTGACAATACGTTTTTTGAGGTTTATGCCTCAAACTTCAGCTTCCCTTATACCTTTGGGTATAATGTCATCAAAGACCCGGATCACCAGGGTAATCCTATTGATCCGTTGGTCTTTTATAATACCAATCCTATTGTTTACAATGGCGATCAGCCCACTATACCTCCCGGGCCAAGCCTGAATGTGAAAAACAATTGTTGGAATCCTGACTTTAATCCGGCTTTGGACCTGAAAACAACCTCAGGATATTACGTATATAACCCGTTATGGCTCCCGGGTGGTAAAGAATTATCGATTGCCTCTGATGAAGAACTTTATAATAATGCACTTACAGAGGTAGAAAACGGTAATTTTTATCAGGCCAAAGAGTTGTTCCGATTATTAATCCTTACCTACCCTGGTTCCATGTATGCCCAGTCATCGATGAAAGATTTGTTTTATATTGAACAACAATTATCTTCAGATTATGCAGGATTGAAAGCATACTATACTACAAATGATTCAATAGCAGCAGATACACTGCTTTCCAGATTAGGCGATATTTTATCAAATCAATGTGAGATTAAGTTGCAAAACTGGCCAGATGCAATTAGTTGGTACGAAAACAGGATTTTAAACTCTGGTTGTATAGAAGATAGCATATTTGCCATCATAGATTTGGAATATTTATATTTCCTGATCGAAAACACTGGCCTAAAATCAGGATATAGTGGCAAACTAAATCAATTCATTCCCGAATCGAAAGAAAAATACAATGTTGATAGGGCATATTTGTTATCGTTACTTCCCGAAGAAAACAAAGGTGGTGCTAACTACCATAAACCTGCTGATTTTTCACATGGATACTTGTTGCAAAACAATCCCAATCCATTCAATTTAACCACTCAAATTTGGTATAAGATTGAAAAACAATCCTTTGTATCTATATCAATAACGGATTTGAATGGCAAAGAAGTCAGTCTGATTAAAGAAGGCAGGAAAGGCATTGGCGAATTTAAAGTTGACTTTACCCATGCTAATCTAGCAGCAGGCACTTACTTTTATACTTTATTTCTTGATGGGCGAAAATCTGACTCTAAGAAGATGACAATTACACGATGAATGTAAACAAGCAGTCTGATTCAATTAAAATCAATCCCATTGCGAAAAGGCACTGCCTGACTGTACTAATACTTTTCAAAAAGACTGGAACCTGATTTTTCAACTACTTGCTATAAGATTAAATAACCTTTCCAGGATTTTTAAGAACAGTTAGTATTTGCAGATATCTTTTTGTTCCGTTTTTCACTGGAGTATCTATCGCTGAATTCAAAATAACAAATGGCACAATACCAATTTGAATTTTTGATATATATCGGCTCAAATACATCCAAATTCAAAAAAAATACCGGTTATGAAGCAGAACTGTCGATGATTTCGCGTTTTTCGGTGTAAACCACTTTTCTTTCGCTAAGGCCATCGAGCAAAAACCTGACAATATTTTTGTCGGAACCCAAAAACTCCGGAGCGGACACTCCCTTACGCGTATAAAGCCCTTTTGATAAAAGCCTGGCAACCATAGTAGCCGTATATCCTGTGGTGCGCGCCATGGAATGAACACCGGTTTCCTTATCGAAGCGGTCGTAAAGGTCCCAGGTGTAGCGAATTCTGCTGCCGTCTTTCAATCCTTCAGTTATCACCTGCATAATGGTTAGGTCTTCTTCACCTTTTTGCAGTTTCCATTTCGGGAAGAGTAAGCGGGCAGTAAATTCAAGAGGACTAATCAACACTCCATTAATCAGAATTGGTTCCTTGTCGAAAAAGCCAGTATCGCGCAGAACAGCCATTTTCTCAATATGTCCTTTATACCTCAGTGTTTTTTCGATCATATAATCGCCCTTGAGCGTTGTAGCCAGGGTACGGAGTCCATCGCTGTTGAAGGCTTCGAGGGTTCCAATTCCGGGGAAATTCAGTAATTCAGGATCCGAAAGTGCTTCCCGCACAACTAACCGGCCACAGTTAATGTACCTTGCCGGTCGGGTGTATTCCTCAATAACATCGATAGGAGAAAAAACTGCTTTATATTCAAACGGCCAGGTTCTTACAACCGGCAATCCTCCCACATAGGTGATTCCTCTTTCGAGTGTATCGAGCATGGAAGCACCATAACCTATAAGCACATTGCTCATTCCAGGTGCCACACCCATATCGCAGATAGCCGTAACATTCATTTCACTGGCTTTTTGATCCAGACCGAACATATCTTCAGGGAAAAATGCAATGTCAACCACATTTTTTGCACACTCAATAACTCTTTCGAGGGTTCGGTAGCCCATAAAACCAGGCACAGCACTTATAACGAGGTCGTGCTGCATGACTATTTCCCTGAGCCTTTCGGGATTATCGAGGTCAGCCTGAAGGGTAGTTATGCCATCAATGCCATTGAGCTGGCTTAAAATATCAGCATTTATATCGGTTGATGTTACTTCAAATTCGCCATTACGGGCAAGATCAAGAGCCATAGGGCCACCAACAAGACCGGCACCCAAAACAAGTATTTTCATAAAATTCAACTATTAGGTTAAATATCTATATGCGTTTGAACTGTGTTGTTATTTTTGAGATCAGAGTGTTGCCATTTTACGGATCATTAGCCTACGTCTTCTGGAGTAAGCCAATGATTTTAACTGCTGGTAATAACTTATCGCTTCAAATTATACAAAACCAGTCCGTCAGTTACTTTTACCCTTCGCTGTCAGCATCAGACCAATGCGTCGCGATTCGGAAATCACTACTCCTGTCATTACCAGCATCATACCAAATATCTTTACAACTGTAAATTTCTCATCAAGTATAAGAAACGAGAACAACCCGGTAAAAACAGGAATAAGGTTAGTGAAAATATTGGCTTTAATCATTCCCAGGCCTTTAATGGCATTGATATAAAAAACATAAGCCAGTGTTGAAGCAAAAACTGCCAGTTGAAGCATTGCTATCACCAGTTCCCGCGTAGGTTTTACACTGATAAAATGTTTAAAATCAAAGATCAGAAAGAGTGGTAAAAAATATAAAGCACCAATCAGATTCTGGTAGGTTATGATTGTCGCCGGATTATATTCGTGCGCAATCTTACGTATAATCACTGAATATGCAACGGCAGCGAAAACAGCGACGAAAAGCAATAAAACACCCATTGGCGCTGCATTGAGGGAAAGGTCAGGATTAAAAAGCATAAGGATAATTCCTACAAATGAGAATACTATTCCAACCACGACCGGAAGCGATACTTTTTCACGAACCATATAATAAGCAGCAAAAGGGCTGAACAGAGGTATGGTGGCAATAATTACAGAGGCTATAGTTGATGAAACCCGCTTAAGTCCAAAGCTTTCACCCAGAAAATAACAGAATGGCTGTGCAAATGCCAGTAACAGGAAATACTTCAGATGCTCACGTTTTATGGATTGCCGTTTTTTGAAAAGCAGCATAAACGTCATCATTAAGGCACCTGATATAATTAACCGCAGGAAAATAATTGTAATTGGTTCGTACCACTGAACAACAATTTTGAACCAAACAAAGGATAAACCCCAGAACAGCATGGATAACACTGCCAGCAGGTAAACTTTAAAAGTCCGGAATTGCATGTGCCTGAATTGTCGAATTATTTTGCGAAGATAACTTTTTGGTGAATGCTATAATTGCTCCTAAAAACAATAGATACATCGGAAAAAGTTACCGAAAAATACGGCAAATCAAGCATTCCCCTGACGGCTCAAATACTCAGATTGCAGAGCTTTATATTTAGTAACTACTACCGAAAATTATTTCCCCAGCGAAAGTTTACGAAACAAAGCGTCATTCATTATTACTTCTTTTGCTTTACCCAGATCGTCGTCCGTTTCGCTCAGTACTTCAAAATAAGCATTCAGATTGAAAAGGTTACGCGCTATTAGTCCTTTAAGAACGGCACTGATCTGACGTCCGGAAGCTTCCAGATCTTTATCCTTTCGTGGAACTTCCTTAGTTTCGGCATAGGCAACAAATTCGTTGAGTAATTTTTGCTCCTCTTTAAACCCGTTTTTGAAAGATTTAATGTCCGGATAAGTTTTAAGGAGATCGGCCCGTCGTGTTTCGATATACTGAACTGTAAATTCATTCAATAATCCTTTGCGGAAAATATCGGTATAATAATCTGACACAAAAGTAGTGTCGAGCGGTATAAAATAATCAGGCATTATGCCTCCGCCGCCATACACAACACGTTTATTCTGTGTAAAATACTTCAGCGAATCAGGAAATTTAATACTGTCGGCATGAACAAGTTCACCATGTTTGTACCTGTTGTAAACTTCATAGTTGTAATTTTCTTCACCATCGGCATACGATTTTTGTATACAACGACCTGAAGGCGTGTAATAGCGTGCTGTGGTTATCCTTACCATGGAACTGTCGGGCAGGAGGAACGGGCGTTGCACCAGTCCTTTACCGAAGGAACGTCTGCCAAGTATGAGTCCCCTGTCCCAGTCCTGAACTGCGCCTGACACAATTTCGGAAGCTGAGGCTGATCCTTCATCGATAAGTACCACAAGTTTCCCCGATTCGAACATACCGTTCGAAGTGGCAATAAAATCCTGTTTAGGACTCCGCAGTCCTTTGGTGTAGACCACCATTTTCCCAGAAGGCAGAAACTGGTCAGCCAGATCAAAAGCTACATTCAGAAAACCTCCTGAATTTCCACGAAGGTCGAAAACCAGGTTTTTCATTCCCTGTTTTTTAAGCGCATTGGCTGCGTCGATAAATTCGTCGGTTGAGGTAGCTGCAAATCGTGAGAGTTTAATATATCCTATATCATCAGTAAGCATAAAAAAGGCGTCAATGCTGTTGATTGGAATTTTATCGCGGGTTATTGTATACAATATCAGATCTTTACGTCCTTTACGCAGAATAGAAACATCCACTTTGCTACCTTTGGTACCACGCAGATGATCGAGAACATATTGGTTGTTCACCTTTTTTCCGAAGGCATCTTCATTATTTATCTTCAGAATTTTATCACCGGCAAGAATTCCCAATTTTTCGGATGGCCCCCCCGGAACTGGTGAAATAACAAGAATCGTATCTTTATAGAGCTGAAATTGTATACCTACGCCCTCAAAATTCCCAACCAGGGGTTCATTGGTTTTATCAACATCCGCTTTCGAAATGTAAACCGAATGAGGATCAAGTTCCTTTAGCACAGCCACTATCGCTTCTTCTGTCAACTTTGGCTGATCAACATCCTCAACATAATAATAACCAATAAGTTGCATCAGTGTATTAAACTTCTGAACTGTATATTTCGGATCGCTGTTCTTTTGCTTTAACTGAGCGATAGAGCTAAAATTGAGGCAAAAAAGAAAAGCAAGGAAGAGCAAGTAAGGTGCTGATTTCATGAAAAATAAAATTTAATTAATTGAATTTCAAAATTACGCGAAATAACATTCGGCATCTACAAACATTGCGATATCATATATTCATTTAACATTTTTTACATTTCCGCGAAAAATATTCTTACTTCGAAATAATACCTGTTTTAATTAGCCACAAACAATAAAAAGGAATTATTTTTGTTGATTAAGAGGTCAATTATTTTGGATTTAGTCTAAAACTGCTAACTGACCTCCTTATAAAACAACCAAAGTATTCAATGTTCTATCAATGAAAACACTCAGAATTATCACATTAACCGGAATGTCAATTGTAGCTTTGCTATTTTCAGCCTGTCAGCACGAACCTGAATTAACAGCCGGAACCGAAGATGTATGTTTCGATAACCAGGTATTGCCTGTAATTCAGTCGAGTTGTGCTATGTCAGGATGCCATACCGGGAATGGCGAATTACCTGCACTCAATACATATGAAGACATACGGAAATTAGTTTCACCTGGCAAACCTGTAGGCAGCAAACTCCATAAGGTACTCACTGCCAATCCTAACTCAGAGTCGTTTATGCCTCCAAAACCCAATTCAGCACTGAGCAGTGCTCAAATTGATATTATCAGTTTATGGATACTGCAAGGGGCCAATCATACAAGCTGTGAAGTACAATGCGATACGGTAAATGTTACTTTTAACGGTGCCATACTTCCTATCACCGATACATACTGTAAAGGATGTCACAGCGGCGGAAGCCCTTCAGGCGGAATCTCTCTTACTGATTATGCAACAATAAAATCTGCAGTTGAAAGCGGCAGATTCATGGGAGCTGTCGAACAACTGCCAACTTTTTCGGCAATGCCAAAGGGAAATTCAAAAATCCCCGATTGCAACATTACTCAATTAAACAAATGGATTACTAACGGAATGCCTAACAATTAAAACAACTATGAAAATAATACCAAAAATAATACTTGCTTCTGGCTTCGTACTTAGCCTTGCACTCAGTGGCTGCTATAGCGATAATGAAGAGGACCTTTACCTGGGAAGCAGTACCTGCGATGTAAGTAATGTAACTTATTCGGCCACTGTAGCACCTATATTTGCCAACTATTGTAACTCATGCCATGGTGGCAATGCTCCTTCGGGGAATATATCGACTGATAGTTATGCTTCGGTAAAAACAAACATGTCGCGGATTAAAGGAGCTGTAAATCACCAGTCAGGATTTTCGCCTATGCCACAGAACGGCAGTAAGCTTACAGCCTGTGATCTTTTAAAAATTGACACCTGGATAAATCAGGGAATGCAAAACAATTAAAATCTTAAACTAATGAAATCATGAAATAGCCATGAGAAGAAAATTTGCTCACCAACCGAAATGATTATTCTCATGGCGTATTCCATCTGACCCGTAAAAAATTAAAAAATAAAGAGATGAAAAAACTTTTAATAATTGTGATTATATTGGCTGTAATTGGAGCCATTGCTGCTGCACTCGTGTGGAAACTATATGTAAATAAACCTCACGATGACATTGATAAAACACCTCCCTCCTATTCGATGACAACCGAAGAAATATGGAATAAGTATAATAACGACCGACAGGTTTCCGACTCAGTATACAACAACCAGGTAATCGAACTTACAGGCAATCTGAGTCGTATCGACAAAAACGATACACTGGTTTCGGCTATTTTTGTAATGGCTGCCGATTCGATGTTTGGCGACAAGACCATAAGCTGCCAGTTTTATCGGAAATATAATGAGGAAGCTACTTCTATTGCTATTGGCAGTAATGTTAAAATAAAAGGCCTTTGCACCGGTTACAACGACACCGACATTGTATTCAACAAATGTTCGATAGTAAAATAACATCCTGATTCATTCAATCAATAAACCTCCGATTATGATACAAAAAAAAATATATACGCTTTTATTTCTGTTTACAGCTCTCAGCGGACATGTGTTTGCACAGGATCTGATGGATATGCTTAAAGATGAAACCCCAAAGATCAACTACTCTTACGCTACTTTTAAAACAACACGGGTAGTGCTTGGACAATCAGTTGAAAGCCCTGCCAGCGGGACGCTTCAATTCCTGGTCGAACATAATTTCGGCAGAGTGAACCAGGGAGCTTACAATATGTGGGGACTTGATGTTTCAACGGTGAGGCTCGGTCTCGAATATGGAATAAACGACTGGCTGAGCGTAGGTGTTGGCAGGAGTTCTTTCGAAAAAACATTTGACGGATCAGTGAAGGCAAAAATCTTAAGACAAAGCACCGGCAAGAGAAATATGCCATTAAGCATGTCATTTTACGGTGCTTCGATGCTTAATTCGCTCAAATGGGCAGATACATCGCGAACTAATTATTTTTCGTCGCGTATGTCGTATGTGGCCCAGTTGCTTATTGCCCGGAAGTTCTCAAATGCCTTTTCGGTGCAGCTGACTCCCACATATGTTCACAAAAACCTGGTGCCTCTCCGTACCGACCAGAATGATATTTTTTCGGTTGGTATTGGCGGCCGGCTCAAAGTCACACAGAGAACAACAGTAAATGCAGAGTATTTTTATCTTCTCCCCGGCACCACTGCCGATAAATACGAAAACTGCCTTTCGCTCGGTGTTGATATTGAAACGGGCGGCCATGTGTTCCAATTCAGACTTACCAATGCCCAGCCTATGTTCGACAGGGCATTTATCACCGAAACCACAGGCAAATGGCTTGATGGAGATATTTTCCTGGGCTTTACAATAAACAGGGTATTTACCATTCGAAAACCTAAACTTTCGTAAACCCCGACATTGATTATAACAGTCAGTTTAAAAATGTTATTAATCAACCGTCTGGCACTCAGCAATAAAACACAATTACAAGAACACATTACCTAACAACAATATTTTACCATTAACATTGCCTTACTAAAAGCAGTACTTTAGTAAGGCAATTTTTATGTCATGGACGAGGTTGAAAAAAAGCGATTTTTCGGAAGCATGATATTCCCGGCACTGCTGGTAATATTGCTGTGGTTAATAAAACTTATTGAAGCCGGATTCAATACTTCATTTAGCGAGTACGGTCTATTGCCACAATCATTAATTGGATTGAGAGGGATACTGTTTTCACCCCTGCTCCATGGCGACTGGGCTCATCTTGCGGCCAATTCGGTTCCCTTATTCATGCTGACAGCAGCCCTGTTTTATTATTACGGTAAAAAGGCCAGATCAATATTTGTTCTCAGTTGGCTGGTTACTGGTTTATGGGTATGGATTTTCGCTTATGGTGCCGGCATACACATTGGGGCATCGGGTGTTGTTTACGCTCTGGCAACATTTCATTTTACCAGTGGAATTCTTCGCCGCGAACCGCGTATGATGGCATTTTCGTTGCTGGTGGTATTTCTTTACGGTGGTTTGGTATGGGGAATTATTCCAGATTTTTATCCAAAAAAGAATATATCGTGGGAGTCGCATCTGCTTGGAGGCCTTGCAGGAATATTACTTGCCTGGGCATATCGCAACGAAGGGCCACAGCGCAAAATTTACATTTGGGATGAGGAAGAGGGAGAAGAAATTGAATATGTGGAAGAAGACACGATTGAAATAGCAGAACCTGAAAATAAGCTAACTGAAAATCAGATAGAAAAACCGGAATCAGACCAATCAGCAGGAACTGTAGATGTGAATTATATTTACACGAAAAAGGAATAAAAGAACACATATTGGCTAATAATTCTCAGTTGATTAGGATCATTATCCAGGCCTCAAATATATAACTCAGAAGCTACTTTTTCCGGTAGGCAATTACTGATAACAACAGGACGAACCCAATAACCAGGAAAGCTGTAATCCATTCAGGAGCAGTGGATTTACCAATTTTCGGAGATTCGTTTTTATTGTTTACGGAATCTCCTGCATCCGGAATGGAATCCCTGCGAAGCAGATTTGAGTAGGTTTCGGCAAATAAATCCTGTAAACTGTCAGCCTTTTCAAAATTATGCAAAATAGCATGGGCATGGGCAAGGTTACGGTAGTTTTCGAGCATTTCGTAAGGGGCATCCAGGTCAATAGTTATCTCAAGACTCTTGAATAAATAACCAAGAGCTTTGTCAATTTCGTTAAGCTCGATCAGGTTGCGTCCTATCGCAGTCATGGCTGAGGCAGCCTGACGTCTGTTATCTATCTCTTCGGTCCTTTTCAACACTTTCAGTAAAATCTCATTGGCTTTCTCGTACTGCTTGTCAGAAGTATATATCTGAGCCATGGTCAACAGAGTGTTGTCAATATTGTAAGCGTCGTCAGTTTCATCGCTCATTTCGAGAGCCGTATTCAGGTAGCGCATTGCCATTTCCGGCTTACCCATATGCCAATAGGTAACTCCCAGATTGCTGTTAGCCATAATTTCCTGGTAAATATCTTTCAGTTCGCGGGCTAAAGCAAGAGTAGCAGTATAATCATCTACTGCCTCATCATACTTCATCAGATAGTCGTATTCGGCTCCCCGGTTACTATAACTGATCAGCAATCCGGGTTTGTACGCCAGTTTTTCATAGATTTCCAGGCATTGATTTGTTAAGATCATGGCTTTCTTAACATCGCCCCGGTACATATAAATATCAGCCATATTGCCCAGCGTAAGCGCCACTCCTGTTTCGTCACCAAGTTTATCATCAATATCCATCGACAACTGATAATATTCAAGGGCTTTTTCATATTTACCTGTTTCCTGGGCAATCAGCCCGAGATTGTTATAGCAAGCCGATACGCCTTTCGAGTCCCCTGCTTTTGAGAAAATCTCCAATGCCTTGGTATTGCAAATCGAAGCAGAATCATTGTTTCCAATAAAAAACCAGCATATTCCTTCGTTCTTCTTTGCCAGTGCCTCTCCTGCCAGATATTTGATTTCGACTGACAGTTTTAAAGCCTGCCTGGCATAATTCATGGCTTCATACCGGTCAGTTTTTCGGTATTCGACTGAAAGTTCATTTAACAGATCTATTTTTGAAGTACCCTTTGCTATTTTAGTTCTTTCAATCAGAGGAAGTAACTGTTCCTGCGACAAAGCCTGTATCGAAAGGCCCAAAAAGGCAAGCAAGAGAAAAAACAACAGGTTTATTCTATTCATTGGGAAGTTGGTTATTCTTAATCGTTTTATTCAATATAAAGGTAGTTTTTGATTTTATTAAAAAGGTCTTCATGAATCAGGGGTATTTCCTGTATTTGCTTCAATGATGTGTATCTACCCAGAATTATTCTCTGATCGACAATTGCCTTTGCAGTGTAGTAATCGAGGTACGGATGCTTTTTAAGTTCATCAGTCCGTGCAGTATTGATGTTTATTTTCTTTATTTCACCTGTGCTGACCTCACATGATGATTCAATTTTATCGTAGCGATCCTGATCGAATCCGTACACTTCGAGCAGTTGTGTTTTACTGTAAAAACCACCAAGTAGGTTCCTGTATTTTAATATTCTTTTGGCAAACGCCGGCCCTACGCCATAGAGAGTGAGTAAAGTAACGGAATCGGCAGTATTGAGATCGACCAACACTTTTTTTCTCACTTCTTTTATTTCAGGTTTCGTTAAGGCAAATTCCCTTTTTTGTTCAGGAATACGTATGTATGGTTCAAGAACATCGTATTCAGATGGTGATATGCAGAACATTTTTTTAAAATCCTCTTTGTTATAAAACTTCCCGCCTTTGGCTTCATATTTCTTAATTACTTTTATCTGCCAGTCCTTTAATCCCATTTTGCTCCATTGCTCTGAAGGAAGCTGGTTCGGGTTAAATACAAAAGGTGAGAGTTTGTTTTCAGCCACCGAACGGTCCATCTGCTGGAAATCAAGCATGCGAGCCTGATTGAGAGAATCTGCAGAATTTTTCAGACTTCTCTCAAACCGTTCAATCTCATCGGCATAACGCGCAAAATCCTGGCTGTTATCCTTTATAACTACCTTGTTCAGATAAGGATAAGCCAATACAGCTATAATTATAACCAATACCACTAATATTCCGGTACGCTCGGCTTTATTAAAATTAAAATAGTTCTTTATATAGCCTAACATCTATTTGAGATAATTACAGATAATTCAGACTCTTGCAGTTATAATATACGAGTCAGGAAATCAAAACAATCATTCAGGTTTCCGCTTGCCGCTAAAATGCCGCCATATGAAATAAACAGGCAAACCCATGATTACTATGATCAACCCCGGCCAGGTAAAATCCGGTTTGTAAATCAGAAGTACAAACATGACCAGTGACGCAGCTGCAATATAGATAACAGGCACCACCGGATAGCCAAAAGTCTTGTATGGCCTTGGGGTATCGGGCTGTTTGTAGCGAAGCACAAAAATTCCTGCAATCGTCAGAACATAAAAGATAAGCACCGCAAAAACCACATAATCAAGAAGATTGGAGTAAGTACCCGAAAGGCACAGAATTGAAGCCCATACTGACTGTACTTTCAGACCTGCCGCAGGAACAGCATTTTTATTCAGTGTACCAGCACTTTTAAAAAAGAGGTTATCCTTGGCCATTGCATAATACACTCTCGCACCCGAAAGAATCAGTCCGTTGTTGCATCCAAAAGTAGAAATTACCACGAAGGTTGCCATAAGCAAGGCAGCAACTGAGCCGAACAATCCAAACATCGAGGCACTTCCCAGGCGGTCGTTCACTGCAAACTGAATACCTTTTTCGAAAACACCTGTACCATCGGAAAGTCCGCGGAGCGGAAGTGCATTCAGATATACGAAATTGGCAAGAATGTATAATACTGTCACGAGTGAAACCCCGGTTATCAGGCTTAGCGGAATGTTTCGCCTTGGGTTTTTCACTTCTCCTGCAGCAAAAGTAATGTTGTTCCAGGCGTCGGACGAAAACAGTGATCCAACCATAGCCACTCCAATTGCAGCTATCAGTGCCCAGCCCCCTAATACGTCTCCGTTAAGTGAAACCGGTTCCCAGAAATAACTCTGATTAGCCACCACAGCTTCATGGTTACCAGCGAAAAACAGCCCAAGAATTATAAACCCTATCAGTAATCCAACCTTCAGAAAAGTAAAAATATTCTGTACCCATTTACCATTTTTAATTCCCTGTAAATTGTTGATGGTTAATACCACAATCATTGAAATAGCCAGAAGGTGAACGGTATTGATTTTAATTAAACCGAGTTCCAGCAGTATATTGCTTTCCGAAAACCAGGGAATAAGAACACCTGCAAATTTTGCAAAAGCCATTGCAACAGCGGCAATGGTACCGGTCTGAATTACAGTAAAAAAAGTCCAGCCATACAGAAAACCTGCCAATGGATTAAATGCTTCACGCAAATACACGTACTGACCACCTGCTTTAGGCATCATCGAAGCAAGCTCTCCGTAACTGAGTGCAGCAAAAATGGTCATGATTCCGGTAATAACCCATACCACCAGCATCCAGCCCGGCGACCCGACATTCCGGGCAATATCAGCACTTACAATAAAAATTCCTGATCCTATCATTGAACCTGCAACAAGTGCTGTAGAATCAATAAATCCCAGACTTTTTCTGAATTCCGAAGTTTCAACTTTCATTTACAAGGTTTGTAGGGTAAAATTATCTAATTAATTAACCTGACTAATCACTCTTATCACAATTTGTCTTTGCATCACCAGCACTGAGTGCATTTTGCTTTTTGCCCGGGTATTGACTGGTTATTATGATATTTTTTCTTTAAACATTTTAGGCACTCAAAGTACTCCAGGCACTTGAAACTTCAGACACTGATCTTCTTTACTTTAGCAATTCATTTCCAATACTACAGTTCAAACATTTTTTTGCATCGCAGTATTTTGCTTTCAATTCGAGTAATGCCTGGGTCTGAGCTGCATTCGATACATCCAGCCCAAGCTCTGACCATTTGCGGATAATCGAATTATTTTCACCTTTAAGCTGCAGAAGCAGTTCAAGAGGTTTTTCGGTAAGATCGGCATTGCTTTTACGTTTTCCGTAAGTCAGCAGTATGGGTGCAACAAGATTGATCAGAAGCAGTTCGACCGAGGATTGACCAAGAGTCTTTTTCCTGGGTGCCGAAGGCTTATCGAAGGAATAATGGGTATTCCAGTATTCAGAAGCCTGCGCCCCAAAAAGCTTGCGGTAAACATTCACATCATTGGAATCAAATAATTCGCCAATGAGAGACTTTGATTGGTGAACGATTGAGGCGAACTGCGCCAGCCTTAATGTCGGAAAATTGCCGGGATGCAGACGCATAAACCGCCATAGGTGGGCATCAACAGGATTCAGATTAAATTTTTTCTTCAGGAAGCCATATTCCTTCTTCAGTTTTAATGGATAGTCATCGGCAAATGAGCCTTCGAGCAATCCGGCCTGGCCGAAAACCATGGATTCGATCTGGTATAGATCGTCAGAATGTTTGGCTAAAAACTGGTAAGGAAGAGATTGGGCAAGCATACTGAACGCCTGGGTATTCAACTTGAACCCCATATTGCGGGCCAATAAACGGTAAAAAGTATGTGCCCAGTCATTATTTGTTATTGATAAAACGTGTTCAACTTCCAGGGCTTTGCGTTCGAGCCGCTCAACCAGCACCCGGTCGAGCCAGGAGTTTAGCCTAAACCTGTCGACCCGGGCAATCAATGTATCACAGGGAATCCACTTGGTGGATGCCATAAAACTGAGATAACTTTTCCACGAGTTTTCGTTGTAATGGCCATCAAGTTCCAATGTAGGAATCACCGATTTGTCGGTACGTAGTATCTGCATATCATCGCGCCATACAACATGTAGAATTACATTGTCATAGCTCCTGTCCTGCAAATGATTATGGCGTTTCCAATCGGATGACTGAATATGAATTTCGATATTTCCGGCCCAGATGGTATCCCCTATTCTGATTCGGGCATTAAAAAAGTCGGGTCCTGAATCAGTATTATGCAACCCAGGCTGTAGAACTTCAACAGCCTCGCCTGTCCGAAGATAGAGGTCGGTATCGTAAAGCCGGTATTGCCAGATATAATGCAGGAAATCCTCAGTCATAATACAAATATAAGGCAAAACAATATGCAATACTCATTTTTCACAGGAAGAAATACTCGTTTTTATCAGGTTCTGAAATGCAGAAAATGATAAGTATTGTAAGATTTCTTATCACTTTTAAGTTATTCCAAAAAGTATTATTCAATAAACCCGCCTACCAAAGTAAACCGTTGAAACTATAAGTATGTATAGATCAAATTGGTATATATCGAAGCATTTTCATATACAACATATTGGCTTATAATTATTTAGATTATTTTATAGATTTAAATGTTATATTATTGTTAATATCTCATTTAGTAGCTATCTTTGCACCTATAACATCATACATTAAGTACCATAATATCGTATGGAAGATTTGAGCGACCTGGTAAAAGGGCTTGATATTAAAAGCAGACAACTCGCACTCAGATACAAAAGACTCTTGGATGACTTCAACAAACTGCAGGCTAAATGTATTGAATCAGAAAACAAGACCGAACATCATAAACAAACCATAATTGAATTAGAAAAACAAATACAAATACTAACAATAGCAAAATCAATTCCAACCGGCAGGGAGTCATCCACAGCCAAAAAGAAGATAAACGAATTACTGCGGGAACTTGATACATGCATTGATCTTTTGAACAATAAAACAATATAAAAGCCTATGGCTGACGAATTACCCATCACCATTACAATTGCCGGCAGGCCTTACAGGCTGACAATCGGGCGTAATGAGGAAGAAACTATTCGGAAAGCCGCTAAACATATTGAAGGACAAATCAGCCATTATGCAGGAAATTACCGATACAGCGACAAACAGGACTTACTGGCGATGGTAGCATTACATTTTGCTACAATATCAATACATGCTCAACATGAAGCATCGTTTGCATCCGAAAGTTTATCTCCGGCTTTAACTGAAATCGATCGTATTCTGACTGAATCTTTGAAAGACTAATGCTTAACGTTCTTTGAAAATACAAGGATTAAACCCGCGTTAATTCAATCCGTTTGGAAACTCAACATATTTACAATCGGGCGAAGCTATTAAAATAACAGGACAGGCCTCACCTTCCACCTCAGGGTGTAAGGATTCCCACAGGGGAACAGTGGAAGTCCGACGATTTCATGCAGCCTTATTTTGTCGTTTTGGGGTTTCCCGAAATGCATGAATTAACAGCGGGTTTTTCTTTTGTCTTCCGGCTTATCCTTTACCGGTTATTTGTTTAACCCTCATAACCAAAACGAAATGAGCAATATTATAGTAGCTGTTATTACAGCTATTGTCGGGCTTGGTGCAGGACTGGCTCTTGCAACGACCCTACTTCGTAAGTCGATCGAAAAAAAGAGTATCCACTTACTTCAGGATGCCGAAGAGAAGGCTGAAATGGTCAAAAAAGAGAAGATGTTGCAGGCGAAGGAAAAATTTCTTCAACTCAAATCGGATCATGAAAGTATGACCCAGGAAAAAAACAACCTGATTGCCAAAAACGAAAACCGACAAAAACAACGCGAACAACAACTTAACCAGAGGCACGAGGAAATTCAGAAAAAAAATGACGAAGTTCAGAAAGGCCTTAAAGAATTAAACGAAACTAAAACCAACCTCGATCAGCAAAAGGAAGTTATCACCCGCAAGCAGCAGGAAATAGATAAAGCACACAAACAGTATATTGATCAACTCGAAATTATTTCAGGACTTACCGCCGACGAAGCCAAGAATCAACTGATTGACAATCTGAAAGATGAAGCCCGCACACAGGCGATGGCTCAAATCAATGAAATTGTTGAGGAAGCCAAACTAAAAGCCAACAACGAAGCAAAAAAGATTATTGTTGAAACTATTCAACGTACTGCTGCAGAGCAAACGATTGAAAATACAGTTTCGGTTTTTAATATCGAAAGCGAAGAAATCAAAGGACGGATCATCGGTCGCGAAGGCCGTAACATACGTGCTCTTGAAGCCCTTACCGGTATAGAAATTATCATAGACGATTCACCTGATGCTATTATCCTTTCCGGTTTCGATCCGGTACGAAGGGAGATAGCCAGGCTTTCGCTGCACAAACTGGTGACTGACGGACGTATTCATCCTGCACGTATCGAAGAAGTAGTTGCCAAAACCAAGAAACAAGTCGAACAGGAAATTATTGAAGCCGGTAAGCGTACCACTATCGACCTTGGAATACATGGCCTGCATCCCGAACTGGTGAGGCTGATTGGTAAAATGAAATACCGTTCATCCTACGGACAAAACCTATTGCAGCACTCACGCGAAGTAGCAAATCTTTGTGCTACCATGGCTGCCGAACTGGGACTCAACGTTAAAAAAGCCAAACGCGCCGGATTACTTCATGATATTGGAAAAGTTGCAGAAAATGAGGCTGAACTGCCACATGCAATCCTTGGTATGAAGATAGCCAAAGAGTTCAAAGAGCAACCAGATATCTGTAATGCTATTGGTGCTCACCACGACGAAATAGAAATGGAAACTCTTATCGCACCCATTGTTCAGGTATGCGATGCCATTTCAGGAGCTCGTCCCGGTGCCCGACGCGAGGTTGTAGAAGCCTACATCCAGCGACTCAATAAACTTGAAGAACTTGCCTTATCCTATCCCGGTGTTGTTAAGACCTATGCCATACAGGCTGGTCGCGAACTGCGTGTTATCGTAGGTGCTGATAAAGTATCGGATGAAGAATCAAACCAGATAGCTTTCGACCTTTCGCGAAAGATTCAGGAAGAAATGACTTATCCCGGACAAATAAAAATTACCGTTATTCGCGAAACCCGAGCTATAAGTTTCGCAAAGTAACCTTCGTAAAAAGCAAAAGAGGAGTTCTTCACACAAGAGCTCCTTTTTTCTTTTTCTGTTGGATTACAACAATTCATGAACCCTTATTTTTATGGATAACAACCAGATAAACCTTATCAAGAAACTTCTCCCCGGACTTTTACCCATATTTATTTTCATCCTGGTTGACGAATTATGGTCAACCGAAGCAGGTCTGGCAGTAGCATTGGTATTCGGGACGGCTCAGCTTGGATGGGTCTATATAAGGGAGCGCAGGCTTGAGCGATTTGTGCTTTTCGACACTGCTTTACTTTTAGCATTAGGAGGCATCTCTATCGCGCTGAAAGATGAAATATTTTTTAAGCTGAAACCTGCATTTATAAACCTGATATTGTGCATCATACTTGGATTATCAGCATTCAGCAGTAAAAACCTGCTTCTGGTATATACCCAAAGGTATATGGGTGAAATGCATATGCCGGCAGGAGCGCAAAAAGCCATGCAGAAAACGATGAAAATGTTCTTCTGGGTTATGCTGATTTATACACTGCTCATTGTATACTCGGCATTCTATATGAGCAAAGAAGCCTGGGCATTCATTAGCGGAGCCTTGTTATATATACTTTTCGGAATCTTTTTCGCATGGCAGTATTTGTCAGTAAAATTCAAAAGCAAGGCAGGACGAAGCGAGGAATGGCTACCTCTGGTTGACGAAAAAGGAAATATAACAGGGAGGGCTACCCGAAAAAAGGTGCATCAGGGGCCGGGAATGCTGCACCCTGTGGTGCATCTGCATATTGTGAACAGCAAAGGAGAAATATATCTGCAGAAACGGCCTTTACACAAGGATACCCAGCCGGGAAAATGGGATACTGCCGTAGGTGGTCATGTGGATATGGGCGAAACCATTGAACAGGCCTTGTTGCGCGAAACTTCCGAAGAATTAAATATCACAGGTATCAGACCAGTAGTCCTTACACAGTATAGATGGGAGACGGCCGTTGAATCTGAATTGGTTTACAGTTTCTGGGCAATATACAATGCAATACCACTCTTTAATAAAAAGGAACTGGACGACGGGCGTTTCTGGAGCGTTGAGGAGATCAGAAAAAATATGGGCACAGGTCTCTTTACACCAAACTTCGAAAATGAATTCCCGGTTTTATTGAAAGCTACCGCCAAAAAACATTAAGGCACACCTGGTGGATAAGGAGATAAATCGGGGCAACTAAGAAAGGCTTTCGTATCAGAGTACCATAATACCTTCGATGGCACTGGCACGCTGATACCTCTCAATTACTTCATCAACGCTCAGCATTAACTCGGTAACAGTGATACTCACATACTTGCCCTCCGCTGAATTGCGGGTGTTGAATTCGGCCTGATGGGGAAACAAATCGTGGATTAGTGCGAATGTACGGTTGCCGGCCGGTGCAATAAATTTAAACATATAAACCGAAGGCCAGGATACATTTGCTGTTAAATGTTCACGAAGGGTGTCGAAATTTTTAATATCCAAGGTTGTAAATCTTTTTGCAATAAATACAGAGATGAAACTGTTTGTGTAATTTAGCAGTTGTATAAATAACACCATCCATACATATATGTTTGAAGTAATAAAAGAAGTTGCCGCTTTTCTGCGGCAAAAAGGCATTACCTCTCCAGATACAGGTATAGTGCTGGGAACAGGACTGGGAAAACTTGTTTCGGAAATTAATACAGAAGTTGAAATCGATTACGCTGATATACCCCATTTCCCTGTATCTACTGTTGAATCGCATAAAGGGAAACTGATATATGGAAATTTCCAGGGTCATAAAGTTTTGGCGATGCAGGGACGATTTCATATTTACGAAGGGTATTCGCTGCAACAGGTAACATTGCCCATCAGGGTGATGAAACTACTGGGGATCAAGTGGCTTTTACTTTCGAATGCTGCAGGAGCTATGAATAAAAGCTATCAGAAAGGTGATCTGATGTTGCTCGACGACCATATCAATCTTTTGCCGGCAAATCCGCTTACCGGTAAAAATATAGATGAACTGGGTCCTCGTTTCCCCGACATGAGTTGTCCGTATTCAAAAACTATAAACAGCAAAATGAATTTGGCGGCCGGGCTGCTTGGCATTACACTGCACAAAGGTGTTTATGCAGTAGTTCCCGGACCAAATCTCGAAACCCGTGCCGAATACCGTTATCTGGGACTTATTGGTGCTGATGTGGTAGGAATGTCAACCGTACCTGAAGTAATTGTGGCAAATCACATGAATCTGCCTTGTGCCGCGGTATCGGTAATAACTGATCTTTGCGATCCTGATAATCTGGTACCTGCACGACTCGAAGACATACTCGAAACAGCCGGAAAAGCTGAGATTAAGCTTATCCGGCTGTTTGCAGAGGTAGTCAGAAACCTGTAAATGCCTAGGCTATTTACGCACGTATGTTTCGTTGGTATTGGTAAAGAAATAACTGTTCGACTTATTTTTAAGAATAAAACTTTTCAGTTCAGTTGACGAACTGAATGTTTCCTTTATGTAGTCAGTAACTTCATTCGTATAGATTTCACCGGCATCTTCGTCAAAACTGAATTTATAAAGGCTGTAGGTTGTACCACCTTCTTCGAGTGCATTCATAAAGACTTCACCTCCCACATCAGAGAAAGTAAGGTGATAAATAGTTTCGCTGTAAGTACTGTCGGATGAGGAGTATTCCATCTTTTTTGCGGTAGCATGATACTTATCATCATTGGTAATAACATAATAAGTCGGATTCTCTGAATCTTTGTCTCCGCTGAGGATCCATTGACCAGGCAACTTTGAAGAAACTTTAACTGTTCCTTCATCAATAGGAACACTACTCGAATAAGGACATCCGGCTAACAATACTACGATTGCCATCAGTCCGAACGATACAATAACTTTCTGAAAGAGGTTAGTTTTCATAATTTGATACTATTAAGGGTTGTTTGGGTTTATAGGTTATGCAAAAGTAAGTGAAAATAGTTTATTTTTGCTATTGAAATACAATACGTACCCTTTTTCACTTAATTTATATTCACCTTCAAACATTTGGCAAATGAAAATTTCTACTGTAAATGCGGTGGCAATGTTTTTCTTTTCTGCTTTGCTGTTAGCATGCAGCAATGCATATGCACAGCCGGCAACTAAAGATCATGATATTCTGCGGGATCCAATGATCATGAAGCCTGGTTATCAGGCACCTGAGGGGGATGCATCGCAGGCATCAGTGATCACGGTTGGCGATTACGATAACTTCAAACTTGGAGTTGACTTTGCGGAATGCAGTATAACCTCAAATCCACTGAATCCTCTGGAAATGTATGCGGTATGGAATTCAACCGGTACAGCAGGTGGAAAAGGGTACCGTACTACCAATGGATTTGACTGGGCTACCTCGAACCCGACCTGGTCAGGCATGAGTGGCGACGTTGTAGTTACCAGCGACAGCAGCGGAAGGCTCATCTACGAGAACATGTATGGTGCTAACATACAGGGTTGTAAGGTTGCAACGTCGACTAACTTCGGACAAACCTGGGATCCCGTAGTAATAGCTATCAGCGGAAATGATAAGAACTGGATTGCAGCGGATCAAACTGGCGGGACCTATTCCAACTATATCTACACTGTTATGACTAATAGTGGAAGTGGAAATCATGCCCGATCAATAAACAACGGCACGTCTTTTTCCAATACCCAGAGTTTCAATACACAGTCGCTGCCCGGTATGATGGTTGCAGTTGGACCAAAAGTTTCATTACAGGGAGGTGCAACCTATGTGGTGACCAATTCGGGCAGTTCTTTTTCATCGACTTATACGTTTTATGAATCAAACGATGGCGGGCAAAGTTATACCTTTAAGTCGGCACAGAGTTTCTCAAATTATGTAGGAACAAATGTAAACGGGCGTAATTCGGTTCAAAATATGCGAACCCGCCCTTATCCGTTTATAGCAGTGGATAATAGCAATGGCCCAAACCGAGGAAGACTTTATTTAGTTTATGCTTCGAACTATCCAGCAGGGAATGGCAACAAGCCAGATATTTTCTGCAGGTATTCCGACAATGGCGGAACTAACTGGTCCACTGCAAAAACTGTGAACGATGATTTGAATACGCAAAATAACAGCAATTGGTTTCCGGCCATCTGGAACGATGTAAAAACCGGCAGACTCTATATTTCGTGGATGGATACCCGCGATTGCCCTACCAGCGACAGTGCTATGATGTATGCAACATACACTGACGATGGTGTAACATTTGCTCCCAACCAACAACTTTCGAACAAAAAAATGAAGATAAACTGCACCACTTGCGGGGGCGGTGGTTCGCCGGCTTATTATGGCGATTATAACGGAATTACTTCTAATGGTCTAACTTCGGCTATGGCATGGACTGATTTCCGCGACAATACATTCGGAAGTTATGTAGGTTATTTCCCTGATTACGGACTTAGAGCTGAACCTGCAATTGATACTCTTGCAGGTTCAGCAACATTTTACACCGTTGTACCCAGTGTAAAACTGTATACTGATTCAGTTTTTGTTTCAGCAACTGTAACTGCAGCTCCCGGCATGTTTTCAATTTCGTACCCCGAAGGAAATAAACTTTGGTCATACCCCGGCCAGTTACCAATAAAAATCACCAGCAACACTGCACCCATTGGCGATTATATTGTCACTATTACTACCACAGGCAGTAATGGCACTCCTGTTCACAAACGCACTGCTACTGTAAGGGTAGTTGCTGCAGTGGCTCCTACGGCTAATTTTGTTGCCAGCAACACCAATCCCTGCGAATCGCAACCCGTAAGTTTTACTGACCTTTCGTCAGGTCCTCCGAGTGACTGGGAATGGTCATTCGAAGGCGGTACCCCTGCAACTTCAAATGTCCAGAATCCATCAGGAATTGTATATAGTAATGAAGGAACCTACAATGTTTCCTTAACGGTTACTAATCAGATGGGAACAAATACATTCGCAATGAATGATTATATAGTTGTAAAACCATCACCGGATCCTCCTGCAGCTTCGAACCAGGCAGTTTGTTATGGGCAGGCAGTACCAGATCTTACCGCAACAGGTATTGCTCTGCAATGGTATTCAGCTGATTCACTTATCGGAACCGGTTCGATTCTAACAACCGGTCAGACTTCGACCGGCATCTATAGCTACCTGGTAACCCAGACAGAAAACGGTTGTGAAAGTCTTCCTACAACTGTTACACTTACAATCAATGAACTGCCTTCAGTTTATCTGAATCTGTTTGATACCGTTTGTGAATCAGACCCTGCATTCGATTTAACCGGTGGTACTCCTTTCGGAGGAACCTATTCAGGTACAGGAATCAGTAACGGACTTACATTTGATCCTGCAATTGCCGGTGCCGGTAGCCACCAGGTAACTTATTCATTTACTGATGCTAATGGTTGTTTCAATTCATTCGATCAATTTATAACTGTTAATCCTCTTCCATTAGTATCACTCAATAATATTGATCCGGTGTGTGTGAGCGCAGCGCCCATTCTGCTTACAGCAAATCCTGCAGGTGGAACATTCGGAGGCCAGGGAGTATCGGGCGATACTCTTTACCCTGTGCAGGCCGGAGCCGGCTCAGTGAATGTCACTTATACTTTTGCTGATCCTGTTACTGGATGTTCAGCTACTGCAGCTCAAATGGTAAATATTTATGCTTTACCTGCTGTTGCTATCAATGACTCAACCGTGTGCGGGAACTTAGAATTAACTTACGATGTTACAATAGCTAACCCACAATCCTATTTATGGAGTCCGGGCGGGGCAACTTCGGCAGTATTTCAGATTGATACAGTTGGTTATGGATTAGGAGCACATACTTTTTATGTAAAAGTAACTGATGCCAACGGCTGTATAACAACCGATTCGGCTTTGATCACTTTCTACGATTGTACAGGAATAGAAGAATTACCCGAAAGCAAGCTTATTGACCTTTATCCTAACCCTAACACCGGTCAGTTTGCGGTTAAAAGCCAATCGATTCCGGAAGGAGTGTATGATCTGACTGTTATCGATGCCACAGGGAAACAGGTTCACCTGGAAACTGGATTGACTATTGATAATAATTTCATGCATCTGCTTGATCTGACGCACCTAAAAAATGGCATTTATCTGCTGCAACTAAAAAACAAGCAAAACAGTTTCAATAAACTATTCATCATCAACAGATAAATATACATTACAATAGAACCAAAAGCTGCTCTAACGGGCAGCTTTTTTGCTATAACGCCATACTGTTTTAGTTACAGCTTAATCTAATCCGGCTAATTCATCATCGTAATCGTGCTGCAAATCTTCGTGCAATGTTTTAATCAGTACCCTGATTTTCTGCATTTGACGGGCATACAGAGTGCTCAGCGAATTGCTTGAATGCAAAGGTATTCCGGAATTTTTCAGTTTACGGCAAAAATGTATCAAAAGCTCTGCTTCAGTCTGCTTGTTTGATGAGTATTTGATATACTTGCTGGTTAATTTCAGAATTTTTCTGACACTTTTCTTTGCAAAATACAGATGGCTCAGATTTATTTCATTGAATTGAATATCTATTTCAGCCTTTATCCCCTGAATGTAGGACCGTTCATTATTTGCATCAAACAAAAGATAACTGAGCAGTTCCTTATTTTCTTTCCTGTATTTTACCAGCTTCATGCAGATATCTACCACTTCACCAACCGGCAAAGCAGACAATTCCTTTTTTAAGGTACTCACCGAAGATGCTTTCATCAGGATTGTCTCATTTTTTTAATCGGATCGAGCAGCTCCTCCAACCCGTTAAGTTTTATTTCATAAATCGTATGCAGTAACATTCCGAGTTTCCCATCAGGAAATCCTTTACGGCTAAACCACTCCAGATAGGAAACAGGCAGGTTACATATAACAGTATCCTTATACTTACCAAAAGGCATTTTTGTCTTAACTAACTGCAAGAGCAATTCTGTATCCGGCTGCATACCACGTGTTTTGTATTATTAATTCACCAACAATTATCCGGGTAACCCGACTAAGGAACAGTCACATATAAGCATTATACAACAAACACAATGAGCTGCTAGCATCAAATATACTCTAAAAATAGCCTGTATGCTATGCTATTGATATTTGAAAACTGAATGATAGAATTACACTTTTAATTTTCAGGCATCAAGCTAGTTGCATTTGTCAGAAACAGAAAGTATTTATTCTGATAATGGTCCTGTTCACCGACTGTTTGGTGGCTTTAACCGATTCCGCACAATCATTTGCAGGTTTTGATGTAACAAATTGAAAACATTACCGTCATATGAACAAATAAATAATTGACAAACATAAACCCAACCTCTCGCAAGAGCAAAACATAAAAAAAACAATGAAAACATCTATTCTTATCTCAAGTTTCGCAGCTTTCGCACTGATGATGACTTTTGGTGAATCCAATTTACGTACTGATTCAGAGAACAGCAACACAATTTCAGTAAGCGAAATCTCTTTTGTTAAAACTGGCTCAGAAAGCATTCCACATAAAAAGTATGCCCCGGCCAAGGAAACAACAAATTCGTCAGAAATTGCTCTGGAAGAAGATTTCTCCTACCTGAAGTTTAATGTGAACAATTTCATTCACGAAGGTGCTAATTCGGATAACGATATCACGACACCGGCTAACACATCAACTGAAACTCTTGATTATCTGAAATTCGATGTCAACAAGTATGATTCAGAAACATCAACAACTTCGTATGATGATACAGAATTACCTGCTGATCACAACAGCTACCTGAAATTTAATGTAAATCAGTACAGTAGCAAAGTACTGAATTCAGTTGACTCAGAGGAAATGCCCGCTGATGAATTCAGCCACCTGAAGTTTAATGTTGAGACCTATATATCGGAAACCAACGAAAATCAGGGCTGTTATGATTCAGTTCCAGCATCAGAATAATTCAAAAACAGATATATTTTCACCCACTGGGTTACAGTAAACAGCGGTTGCTCAAATGAGTAGCCGCTGTTTTTTGCCAAAAATTAGTACTTTACCTATTGATCACACATAAATATATCAATCCAAAAGATTTGATATACCCACAGTTATTTATTTTTTAATTCTTCCAGAATTGGCATGGCAATGCTACTTATTCCGGTTTGAATTATATCGTTCTGTTGCTCAAATACCACGATCTCGTTTTCACCCTTCTTTAACCATACACCAGGAATATAAAGGGTTTGCTGTGGCCCTACGCTCCAGTAACGCCCGATATGGTAACCGTTAATATAAACTATCCCCTTACCCCAGTTGCGCATATCAAGGAAAGTATCACCGGTTTCGGTAAGCATAAAGTTTCCCTGGTAGAATACAGGACGACCAATAACATTTTTATTATCAAAGGGATCCAAATCAGGTTTTGAGTCCAGCGGAAGCAAATACATCTGCCAGTTGCCGGTAATTTCAATACCATTGATCATGACGGGGCTGATGATACCCTTGCGGTTATTCACAATTTCAGCTCCATAATTGATACGTCCCATATTTTCGACCAGTATTTCGAGTGTCGCATTGAAGGGGATTTCGATATCAAATGAATACTTTTTGTAATACCTGTTCAATTCACCAACTTTGGTTCCGTTAACATATACGGTTGCAAAATCTCTTAATCCGGCAATTTCGAGTCTGCCACTTATAGGCTGAGTGAATTTGCGGCTGTACAAAACGTAACCATTACCCTGGTTAAGATCCTCGAAAGACAAAGGAATATCGTTAATTACAGGCTTCAATCCAGCTTTCAGGGAATAGATATCAACTGTTTTTGATAGTTTTATAAATGGAATACTGATTACGGGGTTGGCTGCCGGAACCTCAGGAATTAGATTTGATTCAGTTTTTTTAAATTCGTTGCGTATGGCTATATATTTTGGAGTAGCCCATCCTGCTTCGCTGATAGGCGCATCGTAATCATAACTGGTAATATCAGGCTGAATATCATGCTCTTTATCATAATTGGCACCTGTTGTAAAGCCGAAGTTTGTTCCACCATGCACCATATAGAAATTGAAAGAAACACCTCCTGCAATATATTTCTGCATCTGATTTACTACTACCTCTGTTGGCACTCTCTGAAATTCTTCTGCCCAGTGATCGAGCCACCCCGGGTAAAATTCGGCTACCATGTAAGGGCCAACGCCCCCATTATACTGGTTAACCGTTTTTTTTAAGTTTTCAATATTATCCTCGCCATTAGCTGTCGGAAGCGCACCCTCAATTGTTCCACCGTTGAATAACCAGCTTCCATCGGAGGTAAACAGAGGCACATCAACGCCTGCACTAAGTAACATGTCTTTAATGGCATAGCTGTATTTTTTATGTTCTGTTAAAGCAATATCTTTACGCTGAGCCACATACGATCCAAACTCATTTTCGGCCTGAATCATGATGACAGGACCACCCTTGGTTATCTGCAGATCCCTTACCTGGTCGATAAGTTTGTTAATATACACATTACAGGAGTCAAGAAAAGGCTTATTGTTTGTGCGGATAACCAGATCTTTGTTTTTCAGCAACCACCACGGATAACCTCCGAACTCCCATTCGGCACAGGCATAAGGGCCGGGTCTGAGAATAACCATCAACCCTTCCTCACCTGCCAGTTTTATAAATTCCCTGATATTTTTATTGCCGGTCTCAAAATCCCAGATACCGGGTGCTGTTTCGTGGTAATTCCAGAATATGTAGGTCGCTACGGTGTTCAGTCCCATAGCTTTTATCATTTGAAGCCGGTGCTTCCAGTATTCATGAGGAATGCGGGCATAATGCATCTCACCACTATGAATTCTGATTGGTTTGTTATCGTAAAGGAATTCACCTCCCTTCACAGAAAATGTATGTTTCTGCTGGGCTAGAATACAGTTATAAAGCCCCAGAAACAGGATAAAGAATACTATTTTTTTCATGTATACCGAAAAATTTATCGTTTAATGTAATTGCTAATTCATTGGAACTTTAAGTCTGTCACCTGTTCCCTGTATCATGATACGTTCCCATTCCTTTCCATATCCCGGCTGCGAAGGTGCTTTCGGGATGTTCTTTCCATTGCCGTTTTCGAGCAATTTATGATCTTCGGAGTTTTTCACATTGCCATCGATATACTTCATAAAAAGGTACTGATAGAATATCTTCCAGTCGCTCACCAGTTTGTTTCCGGCAAAAACAGAGTAGCTGCTAATATAATTTATTGCTGAGGCCGGGGTATGCTGATATAGTTCAAGGGCCTGTTTATCAACCAGATTGACCTCGGCATCGAACTGAGCCTCCAATTGTTGCTGGTATTTTTCAATTTCAGGATGAATGAGATTATATCGGGTATAGGCCCAGTTGTTAACTGAACTAAAAGTCCAGTAAGCTGAGGTTTCGGACCAGGTGACCATAGATCCGTTTCCCCATGCATAACTTTTGGGTATCTCTGCAATTCCGCAGTACATAGGAGCGTACACACAACCATCGGCATCATCAACACCAAACCAGAATATTCCACCAATGGGTGCCGGAAGCCAGTTTCGCGATTGAGCCACAAAACTGTATCCCGTCTGCTGAGTAGCAACAGCTCTTTCGTTGAGATAAAGTATGCTGTCAACCTCAAATTCCATCGGTCTCCAGCGGTATGGCAATTTAAAGGGTCCTGCACCGGGATCGTTGCGCATATCCATTGGTGTATCTTCGTAGTGATCGCGCATACCGTCCATTACCTGTTTCAACGAAACCGGTGAATCCGGTTTAACCCAGAGAGGAAGCCTGTTCGAAACATAGCCATTCGGGTTACTGTTGCCGTCGTAAAAATCCTTGTTTTTTTCGAACTTACCCATAGCATATTGGGTATATACGGGATTTTCGCGGATATCCTTGCTTATTTTCCTGAAAAATGACCAAACCCTGGCATCACAAAACCTGGCACCACCAAAATTTAAGGGATTGTATACATCCGAAAAACTGAAAGATTCTTTGGTTCCTTTATAAAAACCGTGCTTAACAGCAAAACTCATAACATCTGCGGAGTGATAAACAGTCTGATCCGGGTCATCCCAGTTATTGGTTTTCTGAAACGGAAATGTCGTGATTCTGGCCTGGTTAGCGTGACCGCTGACATATCCATCAGGTATCAGCCGTGCAACCCAAACCGCTCCTTTTTCGTATTTTCCCTTGCCGATCAATTCCATGATCCATGCTTCGTTCGCATCCGAAATTGAGAATGACTCGCCAACGGTAGCATAACCAAATTGCGCAACCAGTTCAGTCATGACCTGTATCATTTGCCTTGCAGTTTTTGACCGCTGCAGACCTATCCTCATAAGTGATCCGTAATCGAGAATTGCTCCGGGCTGTTTGCTGAGCGAATCGAGTCCGCCGAAAGTGGTTTCACCAATAGCAACCTGGTGTTCATTCATAAACTGAACCACCGAAAAAGTGTGTGCCACCTCGGGAATTGAACCCATCAGTTTTCCATTTTCGTAATGGTATACTTCGCACATGGCACCAGTCTGATGATCGGCAGCCGGGTAAAAAGAAATTGCTCCGTACCGTGTGTGTGAATCAGCAGCATAGGTTATCATCACAGAATGGTCGCTGCTGGCACCCCTGGTAATTATGAAATTGGTACAGGCAAATAAAGTGGAATTTCCAAGGCAAAACAGTATTAACAGACAAAGCTGCAAAGCACGATTATACATATAGAATTTTGGGGTAAAAATAGGGGAAATTACCAATACGACTGACATATTTCCCTAAATCGGCTACATAATATTTTGAGGTGCTAGAATCAAATTGAGGTGTATTAGATTCTTAAAAAATTGAAGTGTTTTTGTGCAATTAAAATTTAGTATTATTCTCTTACTTTTTACTTGATTAAAAAGTAACAACTTAGCATAGCGGTCTCATGAGCACCTTTAAAAATAAACAATGAGCGAATAAAAAATCAAGTCTTTATAAAAATAGAATGTGTTTCTATGCCAGAGGTATCTTCTCGCAATACAAGGCATGATAGATGGCACGGATCCAAGCATTTGTCGTTGCTGTGTATTGCTACGCACATGCCATTCGCACATACCTCTGTCAAGAACCACTATCCTATTTTTCTAAGGCCGGTCCCCGTATAAGAAAACTTTCTCATTTGGCAACATTACAGAATAACGAATTGGTTCTGCTAATAAGCATGTCACTGCCTTTTCGAAATGTATGGTAAATGAATATACTTTTCCAGCAAAGTATTCTTTTCTAGCATCATAGTAAAATTATGGTTTGACTCAAGAGAACAATTTATAGGGTGTAGGGACCGGCCTAATAGAAATTTTACAACAGATGTAGACGATGGTAAAGCGCGCGGGCATGTGGGTAGCAAAACACCAGCTTCATGTGCTGTATAGATGATGTTCAACTGTGTCAAGCCTTTCCCGATAGCTATCGGGATTGCGAGCTTTTACCGAGGCATACAGATGTGTAAAATTTATATTGAGCCTAGACTTTTTCGTTCTTTTGTGTCATGACAAAAGAACAAAATCGATGTAAATCTCAAATATTCTATTCAAATGATATAATATCCCAGCACATCAAAATAAAATCTTACCCCTAAATCGACAGGAATATCGGTTGCCCGTGGAAGGAGTTCATAATTAATGATACCGCTTCTTCTGCTGATAAAACAAATGATTCGACACTGTTTTTAATGTTACTCTATAATTTTTCACCTATTCGGTACCTGAAGTTTTAAGTGTCTGAAGTAGTTAGAGTGACTAAAGTGCCTGGAATGGTCAAAATTATAAGTGCCTATAATGAAGAGGTTTTAGTTTGCGAACTCCAAAATCCCATGAGGCATGAGCACTAAATACTGATAAACCTTTCTAAAGTCCAATACTCCGGTAATCTTTCTTTTACCGCAAGGACGCAAAGTATTAAAACACAGAATATCAATATTTTAGGGCGCAAAGACCTGTCTTTGCATCGTGCTGATAATCAGTTATATGAAAATTGTTAACGGACTATTGAAAGTTATAAGTACTTTAAAATTTATGTTGTTGAAATTATAACGACCAAATAGCCAACTACCATCAGGCTCACTAACTCCTGCAACCCAAAACCTAATCCCTTCCTCCTTCACTGTGCACTGAGAAAGCATATTTGTATCAGAGTGATTTGTTACTGATTTTGAATTAAATTATTTGGACAATTGCCCCACATAAACTCCATTCATCAATAAAGTAGCCTGACAGGGACCCAATGTTGCCTTGAATAGATTATTCTCTTTACTGTTGAAACCGGTTGTAAGTTTAATAGAATTTGCTGCCTTATAGGTAACATCCGTACCAATTCCTCCTGTTATTACTCTTGAAGAGGTGATTGAACTACTTGCTTCATAAAACTGGAAACCTGTGTAATTAGGATTGCTGGGGTCGTTTAAAGGAGTGAGGGCAAAAGTGGGGGGGCATGCCGAATATAGAGATGAACTCCATAAGCCTCTACCAAAAGTGCCGGCCCTTATCAAACCAGCTGTTTTATTAATCTCCAGGTCGAATACCGGTACATTTGGCAATCCGTTTTGAAATGGTATCCAGTCCCCTATTGTTGCATTTCGATAATATACACCAATGTCAGTCCCAATGTATAATGCATCATCAGGAACTCCATTATTATCCTCGAATGCAACACAATTAACTATTACATTTGGAAGAGTCCCTGAAATGTTGGTCCAGTTTGCACCTCCATCGGTGGATGAATACACTTTTGAACCAGCGGTATAACCGCCAACTGATACAAATACATGTAATGAATTGTTAGGATTTACAGCAATTGATGTTATTGTAATTCCTGGAAGTCCGGCAGAAATACTTGTCCATGTATCAGCAGCATCATCCGAACGCCATATTGAAGTGCCTCCCGCTGTATATATCCTGTTGGTATTACTTGTGCCAATTGCCATTGCACCGGTCCCGTTTGCACCCTTGGCGGTCCAATTAGCTCCGCCATCAATACTTTTGTAAACATCCGTATAACCGCCATAAATAATGCTTGAATTTGATGGATTCATAATAAATGGTGTTACCCAGTCACCAACTGAGTTTGCCGGCTGAATATTTGTCCATGTTGCACCGCCATCGGTTGATTTTATGAGGATTCCATTTTGTCGTGAGTAATATAGGACATTAGCGTTTGAATGATCGATCATTGCATCCATACCATCGGCTCCCTGGATATGAACCATTGTTGTTGTTCCGTTCCACTTGTTGCTACCATTATCCTGTAAGCCTCCCAAGATCAGGTTTTGATTGGATTCGATCCCGTCAATTCTATACCATTGGCTATTTGCAATTCCGGGTGTAAGATCAGTCCAGGAAATTCCAAAATTTGTTGAACGGAATATACCTCCATCGCTGCAGCAGTAAAGGTAATTGTTCAGGGGATTGATTGCCAGATCATGAATATCAGCATGAGTATAACCAATATAGTTTGCCCTGCTATCCCACCATGAAGTTATTGTCCAGGATATGCCCCAATCGCTCGACGACCACGTGTTTATTCCTCCAACTATTACATTACCCGATGATGTACGGGAGACAGCCATAGCCAGATCGTAATTGCTTTGATGGGCATCGTCATCACCAAGTATTGAGTAACCTAATACATTTGGAGTTGTTGACCTTTGTGAGAAGCTGCTTCCATTGAAAATGGACAGATAGAAGCCTTTATAGGATCCAAGTGCTGTCGCAGGACCCGCAAAAAGATAGACATAAGTAGGATTGGCAGGACTTACTCCAATAGCAATGCGTTGACAATTTGTCGGAACACCCGAGGTTATTTGGGTAAAGCTGTCACCTGTATTGGTTGACCGGTAAAAAGAGGTGGCTCCTGAAACGTATACATAGGTAGGGTCGCCAGGTTTGAATTCGATATCGCGGTAACTGCCGGCAAGTACTTTTGTCCAGATGAAACCACCGTCTACCGTCTTGTAAACGCCATCAGTGGTAACTGCAAATAAGATATCGCTAATAGTTGGATGCATTATCAGCTTATACCCTGTTATTAAATCAGAAACTGTCCAGGTTAATCCGGTACTCAACCAGGTTTCACCACCATCCAAAGTTTTCAGGACTCCTATGGATTGGGTATCACCTCCGTCGCCATCGCCGGAGAGAATGTACATTATATTTGTATTGTTATAATCAATTGCAATGCCCGAAACTCCAATCCTTGGCATCCCGTCAGTTAGCGGAGTCCAGGATGTGCCTCCTGTTGTGGTTTTCCATAATCCTCCGGAAGGCATACCCAGCCAAAATATACTTGAGTTTGTTGGATGAAAAGCAATTACATTTATTCGGCCAATCCCAGGATTCCATCCGGCCAGATTCGTGTAGCTTGTTGGCCCCAACGACTCCCAAAAGCCATTGGTTACAAGCATGTTATCGCCATTGCTATTATTGTAGCGCTGCTTTTCAGTAAGTGAGGCTTCCCAGTTGCGGGCAGCAGTATTTGTAATCTGCCCTTCCTGGGTTAACCTGGTTTGGTTGTAATACTCCCAACGTTTCCACTGGTTATAACCAGAGCCTTTGCCTTTAAACAATCCACTATAGTACTGCTCAACATTACTTTGTATAGTGGCAAAATCCCTGGTGGGTGAATTTAACCAGAGTTCGGAAGGCGAATCCTGCTGACCATATAGCCTGGCAGTCAATATTAATAAAATGATCAGAGTTGTATATTTTTTCATAAACTTCAATTCTGAGGGTGAATCAAGCAAGAGTTTGAAAGAATGCTGTTAGCTGAAATGTAGTCCTGCATTACGGATTTGGTTTATCACCGGCTGGTTGTGTATTTGCTTCGTTGAGTTGCCGGTAATTAGTCACAACTAAGGGTTGCGTTGTTACTGGCTGAGTATCGGGGCCGGCGATTAATCTATTATTGGTGCTTTTCTCAAGAGTGAAAGCTTCCGGTTGGGTATTATTTATTTCTGATGATGGTTTCACAGCACACTCCGTAGTGTTTATAGCAGGATCCTCTGTTGGAAATAAAAATATTGTTGTTGTCGCAATTTTAGTGTCAATTAATTGATCAAAGGGCGGTTTCGAGATGGTGCTTCCTGCCTCAGCTTCATTTAATTTAGAGTCCGACACAGGCAACACCGGGTTATCAGGGTTATTGAATAAGACATTCTTCTGTTCACCTTGACCCGATGTAAGTTTTGTATACCTGGTGACTTTATCATAGTCATCTGAGAAAGAGCCATTTTTATTTTTCTCAGTTGGATTTGCAGCTTCCTGGGCTCTGCCATCAAAAAAATGCAGAACTATCAGCAAGAAGAGAATATAATTAAGATTCCTGTTCATAATATCCCGGCTTAAAATTTATGGTAGTAATCAATTTCTAATAAATTTATTTTATGAAATCATTTTTAGATTCCAAAACATCAATACGCTCCTGCATCGCTGTCATTCTCTTGTTCTGCTCAATCAGGTGCAAGGTTAATTCTTCAATTTTTTCGAGTAGCATTTTCTGCATCTCTCCCATTTCAATACCCGAACTATTAACCTCAATTGCACTTGGTATGCCAGGTAAGTGTTTGTTATTTCTGATACTCAGCTCAAGTTCGGGCAAGCTCATTAGGTCGTATTCTTTTGAAAAGACATAATCAGGCCAGTTAGCAAGAGCTTGCACCAGCACTTCGGTACAGGCAATTTTTCCGTTCACCGAAACAGAATATCCCGTTGCCCTCTGGGTAGTTCCAATTCTTAAGTCATTCGCCATATACACACTCCCTGAATTAAAGTAACCTGCCCAGTTTACAATTCCACCGGTTGCATTTCCGTAAATGCCAGTTCTCGTTCCTGCTGAGCTGCCAGTGGCTTCACCTATAACTCCATAACTGGTACTTGCATATGTAGTTGAAGTAGCTATCCCACGCACACCTATAAAACCACCTTCTCCATAAACGCCTATACCATCTCCGGGAACTGGTTTCGATATTCCTTCAATAGCCCTGGTATCAAGACTCCTTGTATGGGTTACCTGCACTGATAAAATTGTACTCAATGAATCAGCAGCTCCTTCACCACCTTTAAATCCCTCAATTAATACCCTGCCTTTATACCTGCCGGCATAGTTGGTAGTCCCACCTTTTGCCATTGCATAAATGCCAAAATTTGTTGATACGTTTATCCCATCAGAAATAAATATTCCAGCATAATTTTCGATGTTATCATCGTTATTCCAACCGTACACAGCGGCACCATTGCTACCTGCATTAGGTTTGATACCCAACACACCCACATTAACAACTGATAAAGGCACACCTATCAATGATGGATCCAGGACTCCCAGCATACCTGTTGCAAATAGAGAAGTGGATTGAATATTACCTTTTACTGCTGCCTTTGCTGTGACATAGTTGTTTACATTTAGTCCATTGCCATCAGGATTGATCAGTCCTATCCCGACTTTACCAGAGTTGAAATAGATATCAGTGCCATTAAGCTGCCAGTAATCACTTGAAGCAGATCCAATACGTTGCCATGTAGCTCCATCATAATAATAATATCCGCTAATTACATCTGTTTGATAGATTATCAATCCTGCTGCAGGAGCAGCAGGACGTTGTGCAAACGACATGCGGGGGACAAGTAAACCTTTTGATGTTGATTTCACATCCAGCATGGCTGAATTATCCGGCAAGGAGCCGTCAGCGTTAATTGCTACCTGGGCTAAAAGCACTGAACTAAATAGAACTGAAGATAGAATAGTAAGTATTAGATTCTTCATTGTATGTTATTTAAGGTTCTTCGATTAAATTTTACCTAGGCGTTTCGTCAGGTATACATTTTATTTTATCAGTAATCAAACATACTATTGCTCCTGCTTTGTATTTATTTTTATGGCAAAATATAATGTTAGCAAAAACGGTATGCGCCTTCATCATTTGTATTTTTTCTGACGGTATTACCAACATTGATCGTATTCAATACTTTTTATAATCTTATCAGGAACAGCATTATTCATGCAGCTGTCGTAATTTCAGGTCGATGCAAATGAGATCAAATATTTTCCAGTATCCTCCATGATGTATTGAAACAACTCCTGCGCCATCCGAATTGCAGTTTGTCCAGTATACAGTATGCCTTTCTACAGACCAGGCTATTGTATTTCGTTGTTCAAAAGTCATACGTGGAATCATAAGTCCTTTTGTAGTGGACTTTACATCCAGCGTGGCTGAATTATTTGGTAAAGTACTATCCGAATTTACCCCATCCCGTCCATAGGTGGTGGAAAACGGAAGAAAATCAAGGAACGGCAGATTTAAATTTTTTCGCATAGCGTTTTACATTAATAGAATCTTAAATCAATTGAACATCTTTTTTCACAAATCGAATACCTGCTTCTGAACACAATAATTAGATATCGAAAAAGAGAAACTTCAACCTAAGTTTTAAAACACCAAACCAAGGTCAGAATCATTTGCTTACAGGAATCTGGCTGGCAAATTTTGGAATTGCGACACCAGCTACCGGGTTAGTTACACCAAAATTGGTAGCCCAATCAGAAAAATCAAGTACTGATACCTGACTATCCAAATCAATATCCGATTGAATGTAAGAACTTGTATATCCAAAAAAGGTAGCCCATTTAGAAAAATCAAGAACAGAAATATTGCCATCTACATCCGTATCACCACTTACCATTCCATAAACCCCGATTCCTAATTGCTTATATCCTGTGGATCCACCTAAAGCTTGTGAAACAGCTGTACTGAAATCATAACTGTAGGTATTTGCTGATAATCCGAGCGGATTGGCAGCCATGATTGCAAGATGGTTACGATGACGTATAACTGCATATAAATTTGAAGAAACAGCGGGATTACCCATATCTAGTGTGGGTGAACCTGAAAGAGAAACTACTGTTCCATCATTTTTCAGGAAAAAGGCTTTTGGCCAACCTGATAACTTGGTTTCAGGTAATGCCGCTTCCGGAGTTGATGCCTGGCGAAGCTCAACTAAAATCCAGTCCACAACGCCTGCAGGGATGGAACCCACAGTCTCGGTGCCTGTATAAGACCACGGCAATGTATTGTATGGTTGACCCAACGGTAGCTGAGCCGGATTAAGTGCTGTATTCATAATCCCTGATCCCGCATAAGGTCCTTCGAGGTAAACTTTCAGATTTAAAGCCCTGTACGCCTGTGATCCTGTGAAAGTTCCAAATGAAGTAACCCCTGAAGCTGAAAGCTGATGCAAAGTAGTATTTGCAACACTGTAAGTGATAGCCGGTGTTGGATCGATCTGATTACAACTGAGTTCACTCTCTACACCTGTAACATCAGCAGCCTGGTATTGAAAATTTGCATCATAAACAGGTGTTGCGATACCATTCTGAGTAAGTATCCAGTAACGGTTCAGATAATTTCCCGTTGATCCGGTATAGGCAGTATTTGAAAGTTTGATAGCGGCATAATTCCCTGTACCAAATGTTCCTCCGGTAAAAGTAAGAACTACAGGAGAATACTCTGCTGTACCGATGTTGTCACCAACCGGAAATGTAAAACTCCCCACCCCGGTAAAGCTTTTCCTTATTTCCCCTGTTCCTGTGGCTACCACCATATTGGTAGCTGATGGAGTTCCGGATATTGATGCCAGAGTGCCCAGTGTCAAATTATTTGCACCAAGTCTGACATGCCCCTGTTGCAGGTTCAGTGAAGTATTTATAGTCGTATTCCCTGAAATGTCAACACCTGCAGCATTATCTACCTTGAGGGTTCCGAAAGTATTCTGGCCTGATATGTTCTGAGCAACTGATCCTGAAAATTCAACAGTACCGGAACCAAAGTCGGAAGAAATATTCTGGTTTATCAGATCTTGTTTTAGTATCAGGGTACCGTTAACAGTCAGACCAGTTGAATTCTCAATAACCAGATTCTGAACAGAATTCATACTGGTTCCCGAACTGATGATCAGATTAGTACCAGCTTTTATTGAGTTCTGCGAATACACAATGTTTGTACACAATACACATAAAATCAAAATTTTACTTATCTCAAGTAAAGTTGAAAACTGGTTATGAGTCTTAGCTTTTAGCCTAATATTATACATTAATTTAAATTTCATACCTGACTGTTTAAAAAAGTGAAATTTATTTAATTCTTAGTCCTGACTATTCTCTAAACCACCTCACCTGAAGAGCAAATCCTTTGTTATATATTCTGCAATATATCCAGGTCCGACCAAAGCAAAGGGCAAAAGAGGCTGGAATGTGTTGTAAAATTTACGACATTGTAAATCATTAATTCTTCACCTATAAACTGACAAACCCAAAAGCCTGTATGTGATACAGATAGGATCACCAACTAAAATCAAAATAAATTTTATCTGCATGTTCACCTGGCTATCAATCAACTATATAATGCCAATAATTATTCTGTTCAGAAATTTTATCTCTTCCGAAGAGACAAAAATAAAATATTTGTAGATCATATGCAAATATATATTTATATGGATTTAACTGAACGGAATATACAATTACCACAGACTTATATAGCGAAAACCCAGAAAATTTTACGAAAAAAAGCTGGATTTCCGGCACGTACACCCGGCATTTTTTCCAATAGGTGGAATCACTGAATAGTGAGTTCAAGTACGATTTGCTGTTTTTTTTTTGAATACGTGCTTCTTCTGCGAAACTCTCCGCTTTTAGCGACTAACAGACCCTTAGAACAACTTTCGGTCTGGTTCCTGTAGAAGCTTTATGAAGCACCTTCGGGAAAAAATTGCTTCTTTTCCACCTTCACAGGAAAGGGGAAACTGTAGAGGAAAAAAAAATGAAAAACTGCTCAGAACGCGAATAATATCACGAGCTAAAATGCCGGCAGTATTGAAATCAACTTCCTGCATTCATCGCAGAAGCGGGCTTCTTTCTGATCAATATCTTCTACATAAGTGCTTGATTGCATAACGCAGTTGAGGTTATGACAATGTATCAAACCAAATGTATGACCAAGTTCATGTATTATTTCCTTGGCGAACCTTTGGTACAGTATCTCTTTGTTTTCTGGCATTCCGTAACTTTCGTTACTTAACCTGTACAGTGAGGCTACAGCAGTTTTTCCTCCTAGTTGTGCCTGTCCAAAAATGTACGTCAGAATGGGAATAAACAGATCGACACTAACTAACCCTATCACCTTTACCGGTCCTGTAATTTTCATTGAGGAAATTTCATTCAGAATCATATCACCGTTGTACTGCCTTCGGCCTGAATCAAAAAAAGTACTTAAATCGACTCTGGCTTCCCTGCGGTTTACTACACAGAGGAATTCATGACTTACGGCATCGGAAACTGTATCTAGCAGACGTTTTGAGAATTGCCCGAATAAAACCAAGGTGATAGTATGCTGATTCATTCCCATATTTATCAAATAATGACAACCTTGCAGAAGACAGAGGACCTCACTATACTATTTGAGTAAAATTAAGCCTTCAGACCGTATTTTTTGATTTTATTATACAGTGTGACTCGGTCGACCTTGAGTGCGGCAGCAGTACGTGAAATATTCCAGCAGTATTTTGTTAGAATCTTCAAAATAAAAGTCTTCTCAAAATCATCGAGGCTCTCGATAGAGCTTTCAACAACTTCCTTACCAAAAGGAAGATCTCTCAAGGCGATTTTCTTGCCGTTTCCAACAACGATGGCACGTTCAATCATATTTTCGAGTTCACGGATGTTACCGGGAAACTGATATTCCAGAATTCGTTTTAAGGCTGAAGGCTCCATTGTAATAACATGCTTATTCATGGCAATACAGTATTTACGGATAAAATAGTCGGCTAACAGCGATATATCTTCCGTCCGCTCACGCAAGGGCGGAACATGTATGTTCATTACATTGAGCCTGTAGTATAGGTCCTCGCGAAATGTACCTTTGTCAACCATACTTTTCAAATCGCGGTTTGTTGCGCAGATAACCCTGAAATCGGAGGTTATTTCCTTGTTGCCTCCCACCCGCATAAAACTTTTTGTTTCCAGCACCCTAAGTAATTCAATCTGCATTTTCTGAGATATTGTGGCAATTTCATCCAGAAAAATTGTACCGCTGTCAGCCATCTCGAATCTACCTTTACGGTTATACAATGCGCCTGTAAATGCGCCTTTTTCGTGCCCGAACAATTCACTTTCCAACAAACTTTCGGTAAGGGCCCCGCAATGCACGCTCACCATCGGATAGAATTTGCGAAGCGAGTTTGCATGTATAGCCCTTGCAACCAACTCTTTCCCCGTACCACTCTCGCCTGTAATTATAACGGAGGAATTAGTAGGAGCCACACTTTCTATTTCTTTAAGAACCTTCTTAATCGCTTCACTCCTGCCAATAAGGTCTTCGACACTTTCTAACGAATCTACTCTTTTTTTGAGGGTTTCGTTTTCGTGTGTCAGAGAAATCTGTTTTGCGGCATTGCGTATCAGGTGCGAAAGGTCATCGGGATCGAAGGGCTTGGTAACATAGTCGAATGCGCCTTCTTTAAGTGCTTTCACGGCAGTGTCTACTGTTGCAAAGGCTGTCATAACTATGACAATTGAATCCTTATTCAGCATTTTAATTCTTCGGAGCATTTCCAATCCATCCATTCCTGGCATTTTGAGATCAGTGAGAATAATGTCAAAATTGTCGGATTCGAGGATCGACAAAGCCTGTTTGGCGTTTTCGGCGCACTTAACACGGAATCCATCTTCGGTAAACCAGAGACTTAACGATTCCCTGACAGATTCCTCATCATCAACTATAAGAATTGATATCTTTCTTTCCATAGTTCTGTTTTTTTTAATTTCTGATTACGGACCAGTTTATAGAAATGGTGGTTCCCTGACCAGGTTCCGATTTCACCTGCATTTTTGCTTTATGACTCTGCATTATTCCGTGTACAATAGCTAATCCGAGCCCTATTCCTCTGGCCTGCTGTTTTGTCGAAAAGAAGGGTTCGAAAATATGTGCGATATCTTCAGCAGCAATACCTATACCGTTATCAGAGATTTCGAGTTTTATAGTATCCGGATCAGGATTTGATGTGCGGACCAGGATTTCCCCATTTTCGGTTACTGCTTCGGTTGAATTAACCAGCATGGCAACGCAGGCCTGCTTTATCTGGTTAGGGCTGCAATATATAATATCGGATTTTGCAGTGAAATCTGTTATGAAACTGATGTTGGCAATCTTAATAGGATGCGACATCAGATCGTAGGTTTCGTGCAGAATTTCATGCAGATGCTTAGGCTCAAAGTCCTCCTGGTCTTTTTTCGAAAAGTCAAGAAGTCCTTTTACAATATCACCACATCGTTTTGTCTCACCTTCAATCAGTTTCAGGTGCTTAAGCATCATTTCTTTTTTTTCTTCAGTTAATTCAGGATTACTCAACAGTTTATGCACCAATTTGGTATAAACCAGAATCCCCGACAGGGGATTATTAATCTCATGTGCCACCGAGGACGATAATTTCCCCAAAGAAGCAAGCCGCTCAATATGGATCAGTTCATTTTGGGCAGCACCCAGCTCTTCACTTTTTTTCTGTACTTTATATTCCAGTTGCTGCGACCAGTTCTCGAGTTCAGTTGTTGCTGTCTGCAAATTATCAAGCATATTATTAAAAGCCACTGACACTGTCCTCATATCATCCAGTTGATTTGGTTTAATTTCGACCCTTGTACTTCTGTCGCCGTTTGCTACGGCAACACTTGCTTTTAGCAATCCATTCAATGGATTTTTTATTTCACGGCGTGTAAACAAAATCAGAGATGACGCTAACAAAAGCGTAGCTATGACAGCCAGAAGGTAAAACTCCATTGATGATTTTTTTACGGCATCGTCAAGGTCATTTAAGGGAACTTTTATAACCAGCGATCCCAGCACAACATCAGTTGGTTTGTGTGCATGACACGAACTTTCGTAGCAGGATTTTGCATTCAGTATTGGTGATCGTATAAGCAAATGTCTCTGACCGCTGGTACTTTTATTCATCTTACACTCACTATCGGCTGTAATGATCCTGTAAGACTTTTCCTTTCCGGGGAATATTGTCCCCATATCATTATGACAGCTTTTACAATTGGAATCAATATTCCCGATAGTATCTGACAAAAAAGATGAATAAACCAGATTATCCTCGCCATCGTACATATTTACGTCCTCAATGCCAGGCAAAGTGTGAATTACATCGAGTGTGCTCTGCAGTGCGCTTTCATCATTCTCGAGCATGGAATGATACAATGCTCCTTCGACCAGTGAACCAACATTGTTACCGCTCTGAAGTATTACAGCATTAAGATACTGTTGATACACTGATTTAAAAATAACACCAAAGGATACAAATAGAAAAACTGACAGAATTGTAATAATCAGAACAACCCTGCCATAAATGGATCTTCCAAATTTTAAATACTTCCGGAAGAACAGACTGAATCTATTCTTTTCAGTGCTTCTTTTAGTGAAGAACAACATATCATAGTATTTAAATTATTTCTAACATCGATTCCTTTCGGATGACAAATGTCATCTCATATATATATTACCGCAATATAAAAAAAACCGGTGACTAATACCCGGTTTTTTTTATATTTCTGCAAAAAAATGAAGATAAGCTATAAAATCATGTATATGGTTATTTGATAAGTTAGTTCAATCCACACATACTCATCAGAGGGTTTGAAGTTTTATAGTAAAACAAATCAGCGACAACCACTGCTACTTATAAGTATCAAGAAAATTAATCTGGAATTCCTCCCATATTTCGGGTCCGAAATCAGCCAATATCCCCTCTTTCAGTAATCCACCATCCTGAAGTACAATATGGTTATATTGTATACTCTCTGGATTTAACATGGCAGCCAGGAAATCTTTTACCCTCGAGAATTCAGTATTCAGCCAATTTCTATATTGCTTCGCAACATCCAGCAACTGAATTTCCTTCATCCAGTTTGTGGGTTCTATTTGGTACACCCAGCCTTCGGAATAAGGAGAAGAGTTGAGTAACATTGAATCTGCAACGAGAAGGTCGTTCTTCTTTTTGATTGTTCCCGAAACGGGCGAATACATTCGGAGCTGTTTGCCCGATTGATTAAATGAGAATAGCAGTTCACCTTTTTTCAACAATTCGCCTGGTGATTTCAGCACTGCATGGGTAATTGGCCCGGTAATATGCTGTAAAAAATCATCCATGCCAATGGTTACAATTCCATCCTTTTCCATAAATGCCCAGGTATGAGTTTTGTCAAAATACAGCCCTTTTGGAACAAGCACCGAGCTTTCGTCAAAACCAGTTGGATCGGTTCTGAAGTCAGGAATAACGCTTTCCTGTTTCCTATACCTACGCATGCCAGCACGGGCAAGAATCCCGGCAGCAACAATCAATGTCAATGCCAAAAGGAGCCACCCCGCTTTAGATGAGGCTTCTTTCGGAGGATTCGTATTTGCTGCTGCAAGATTAATATTTTCAATCTGTGATTGCCTTTCGGCAGTTGAAAGTTCCGAAAAACCATTTGAATTCAAATACTGCTGACCATCAGCAAGAATCCAGGTTAAAAAGGCCAGTTCAGCCTTATCGGTCGGTTTAACCTTACTCACGGCAAAGATATTAGTGTATAATGATCTGGGATATTTTCCTATCCACACTCCTCTGAAGAATGCATTTGCATCACTATAAATATCCTCCATATAATCGATAGTACCGTTATTGTTTTTATCTATTGGTAACAACTGTACATTTTCTACAAATTGCTGATTTTCAGTCCGAAGGATTTTTATAGCACTGCAGAATCCAATTGCATACGGATCGTTACTTATAGCAGCAATCACGTCCTCGCTGCTTCCGTAAATGACATTATGAACAGGGATTGAAGCTGAACTGATAAATTTTGCAACACTGTACTTTACTGATTCATCATTTACAACATATAAATGAAGCGGAACTTTCCCGCCTTCGGCAGTTACCGTTCCCCAAACCTGCTTTACAGGATTACTGAATATCTCAACGAACTCTTCTCTGGAAATACCTTGCATGCTTATCTTATCAAGAAACGGGTTACCCGCATTCATTACAGGAACAATCACATCACGCCCAACCACTATTTTCCAGTCAATTTCACCGGCAATGGATGTAAGTTGTTTATTTGTTGCAAAACGCAGACCTGCACTATGGTCACCAGCAGAAATAATATTTTCGGGAGCAACTACATTAATTGAAATACCAGGATTAAGACTCTGGTATACACTCACCCATTCTGAAGTCAGATACGATAACTCAGTTGTATATGAAACCGATATTACTCCATTTGGTGAAGCTATACTATTGTCGGGAACTTCCTGGCTAACAGCACCACTGCATATGAGCAGAAGTAAAAAAGAGACGATTGAGGCGGATATTGTTTTCATGATTTCTGGAGTTAAGCAATCTACAAAACAGCATGGGCAATAACAGTGCCAAAGCATAAAATTGAACATTACACACTGAATATCAATTGTTTAAAAATGCAATTGTTTAAAATATTTACAAGAATAGTGTTGAATTATGCAACAGATGTATATTTACACCAACATAACTTGTTTATTTTCATCAATTTAGACTACAGTGTATAATTTCTATACACCTGTTGAATATATCAACATTTCTGGCATGTCTGACTCTGAAAAATCAAAACAAAGGCTGAATAAGATTAAAAACCATCTATTTTATTTATTTTTACACCTGATATTGGGTTAAAACAAATTTTGTAACAAACCATTCCCAAAAGTTAAAGTGCCTATAGTTTGGAGCACCAAAAGCGATTGAGTGCCTATAGTGTTTAAAGTTATAAACCTCAAAATAACCAACTATTACCCAGCCTCCTAACACCCAAAGCCCAAATCCTAACTCCTATATTTCCCGCACTTTGCACAGAAATGGCATATATTTATCAGAGTCAATAGTAACCAAATAATAAACCTTTAATCATGAGTCTTTTCTGGAAAAGCAGCGATGCCAACAATATTGGCGACAGAGTATGGATGACAACAGAAATGAAATATAATAAGCTGGCTGCTGATGCGAAAAGCAACATGGCTGCAGGCAAACTCGTTTTCGTTGCCTCCTACTTTGAGAATTCCGAAGCTGCTGTTGCAAGTATTCTAAAAAATACAAGCACTGAGTATATCAAAGTACATGATGCTTTATCATGCGATCAGGCTAAGATAAATATTTTGGAAGTGAGAACTTTGCAGTCAGAATTTTTTATTACCCGATTGCGTCAGACTAATTACGAGATTGTAGTACTATTTTCTGAGCACTATCCCCTTTTCGGAACTGAGAACTCAATTATTTCTTCGATGCGAATATTGGGTACAAAGTGTTCTTATTGTTTTTACGTGGCCTTTGATGAGCCTTTGTTACAAAAATTCGGAGCCGAAAAGATACTTGCCTTACTGTCAAAATTAGGAATGGAAAAGGATGAGATGATATCGCACCCACTTATAAGTAAGGCCATTGTTAACATTCAAAAGAAAATTGAATCTGAAATTACTAACGAAATGAGGGCAAACTCTGTGGAAGAGTGGTTTGACAGGAACCTACGCAATATTTCTATGAAATAATCTTCTTATTCAAAAACCATATATTTGCTGCCGGTAAAAATCAAAATATGGATCAGAACAAAAACAGCCGTAGAAATTTTATCAAATTGGCTGCAGCCGGAAGTGCAGCTTTAGGATTTGCACCTATAAGTCAAGTATTTGGTGCCAGTGATCACACAAAGGAGCAGACTTCCTTTCAGGAACGCAAAAAAGCACTGGGTAAATCAGTTATGGGTTTGAGGTGCGAGCCTTTAAAAACAGTCCGGATTGGTCTTATTGGTCTGGGAATGCGTGGAAATGAAGCTGTAAGAAGGCTGATACAGGTTGAAGGTGTCGATATTATCGCCATTGCTGATGTGGTTGAAAAAGCTGTAAAAGACGCCAATAAACGAATAACCGATGCCGGATTAGAACCTGCAATTGAATATACTGGAAATGAAGACTGGAAAAAAATATGCGAACGCGATGATATTGACCTGATTTACCAATGTACACCCTGGCTGCTCCATACTCCTATAGCCGTATATGCCATGAAGCACGGAAAGCATGCGGCATGTGAAGTTCCGGCTGCTGTAACCATTGACGAATGCTGGCAACTGGTCGATACAGCTGAAGAAACTCAGCGTCATTTCATGATGCTCGAAAACTGCTGCTACGATTTTTTCGAATTGAATACACTCAACATGGCCCGTAATGGAGTTTTTGGTGACATTTATCATGCTGAAGGAGCCTATATACACGATCTGCGCTGGCTCAAATTCATGAAAGAAGGTGGATATCACAACATGTGGCGCCTCGAATACAGCAAAATTCACACAGGTAACCCTTACCCAACCCATGGATTAGGTCCGGTAGCCCAAATAATGGGAATTAACCGCGGCGACAGGTTCGATTACCTCACTTCAGTTTCGACCAATCAGTTCGGAATGTCGCTGTACGCAAAAGAAAAATTTGGTGCCGGATCACCTGAAGCAAATCAAAGTTACCTGCTTGGCGATATGAATACAACCATTATTCACAGCCTGCATGGAAAAACGATCATGATTCAGCACGATACCACCAGCCCACGCCCCTACAGCCGTATTCACCGGATAAGTGGTACCAAAGGGATGGCTGTAAAATGGCCTGAAGAGCAAATTGCCCTTGAACCCAATGCCCACGAATTTCTAAAAAAGGAAGATTTCGATGCTCTGATGAGCAAATATGAGCATCCCCTCGCTAAACAAATGGGGGAAAAAGCCAAGAAAGTAGGCGGACATGGCGGCATGGACTTTATCATGGATTATAGGCTTATCTATTGCCTGCGCAACGGTTTGCCACTTGATCAGGACGTTTACGATGCCGCCGCCTGGTGCAGCATTGTGCCTCTAAGCGAGAAAAGTGTACTTGCCCGTGGTAATTCAACAGATGTGCCTGATTTCACCAGAGGTGCCTGGGAAAGCGCAACACCCTGGCCGATTGTTACCGTCGATTAGTCTCGAACATATCATAAAAAAAGCATCCTTCCCGGATGCTTTTTTTATGTGAACTAGTATTTGCCTCCGGAAGCGTTAAACATGATACCTGTCCTGATGCCAAAATAGAAATTATGCGAACCTTTATATTCATCGTGAATATCAGGAATCTGCCAATCCTTGCTATTGATATCAAGCAACCCGAAAGCTGTATTAAAAGCATAAAAAAACATCATATCACTTGATGATCGCAACTCATACATTTTTATTATTGATAAATGAAGTGCCAGGTCAAATGGCTTAAATCTTTCCTTAATATCACCTTTTTTATACCCGGCTGCATTGTAAACGGGGTATTCGTCCGTTGATTTAAACTCCTGGTTGGCACTTGTAAGAAGCATTAGTTCAGGACCGAATGAAACCCAGGTGGGGTTGTCAGTCATTGGAATTTCTTTCATAATCAGCATGGGCAGTGTGATATATGAAAGTTTTACTTTCCGGTTAGCCGTACCACTTTCCAATTCATCATGATAGTTCTGACCCAACTTCACATAACCGGGAGAAATATTCACACCAAAACCATCGCTAAGAAAATAGCATATACCAAGCCCACCTGAAAGGCCAAAGGAGGTAGCATAATTCATTTCAGAATTCTGGTAAGCGTTCTGGTTTACCATCCAATTGCTGTTAAGTCCGATATCACCATTGATCCATAATGTTTTTTCATCCTGGGCAAGCAATGTAGCTGGAGCTAATACGAGGCTGAGGAGTAGTATTCTGAGGAGATTTGATTTCATAATACACTAAGTTAGTTTAAAAATTCAGGCTTTCTTGCTTTTGGCCAACATATATAAATTGACCATTTATAAAACTTAAGCTATTTACAATATGTTGAACTTCAGCATTCTGGTTTTTAAAATCCAGGACAAAATCAGCTTTTCCGATGTAGGATGCAATGTCCTTTGGCTTACTTATGGATGGATTGCGAATCATCATTAAAAACAGACCTGGTTCAATAATGTTGCGCAAACTTCTGCTTTCACATACAATTACCTGGTTATTGGTATAACTTGACAGGAATTGTATTATTGCCTGCTCAGCAAAAGAATCTGCGGTCCGTATATAAAAAACCTGCTTTGCTCCTGCTCTGAGCATTTGTGAAGTATCCTTATGTGATTGAAAATTCTCTTCGCTGTATACTGAGAAACCAGAGGATATATTTTCATTGTGGTTACCATGAAATTCACCTTCATCTGGCCGGATCCGGGTAACCTTCAATCCGATAACATCATGTTTTGCTGATAGTTGTGCTATTATGGAGCATACCATACTCGTTTTACCCGAATTACGCGAATTACCACCTATCAATACCATATTAGGGATTTTCAGCATTTCCGCTTTTTGTTGTAAAAGGAATTGTTTTATGAATTCAGATCATCGAGCAGCCGGTTAAACTCCTTTTGCATCATTTTATCCATACGCTGGTGAAAGGCATCGAATGATTTCACCAGCTTTTTACCTTCAGGTGAAAGCCTCGTACTACCGCCTTCCTGACCACCACGTACGGTTTCGAGAAGGTGAAAACCAAGCATTCTCTCAATCTTATGCAAATCGTTCCAAGTACGGCGGTAAGTAATTCCAAGGTGTTCGCATGCCCCGACAAGTGAGCCACATTCATCGATTGTTTTTAAAATTTTCCATTTACCGTCGCCCAACACTCCATCTCCTTGCAAGGAAGAAAACCAGATCTTATATTCCGGCTTCAGGTTCTCGAATTTATTCATAGCAGATTAATTTCAGTATATCCGAAACAAAAACAATTAGTCTGAGAGGGGAAAGTAATGGTATAAGTCAAAAGTACAACTGAATGCCGGCTAATAGCGGCATCCATCAGGCATTTAACTGCTTCCATAACATTTCTTTCAGTTTTTTCAATCCCAGGTTCGTATGCGAGGATATAAACACCGAGGGTATGCGTGGAAGGTCTTTCTTCATCAGGCTCATCATTTCGTCATCCAGCATATCGCATTTGGTGATAGCCAGTAAACGGCCTTTATTCAGTAATTCCGGATTGAATTGTTTCAATTCGTTGAGCAAAATTTTGTATTCTTTCTTTATATCCTTGCTATCAGCAGGAATCATAAATAACAATACTGAATTTCGTTCGATATGGCGAAGAAACCTGACTCCCAGCCCTTTCCCTTCGTGAGCTCCTTCTATGATTCCTGGAATATCGGCCATTACAAATGACTTATCATCATAATAGGGCACAATTCCAAGATTGGGTCTGAGTGTGGTAAAAGGATAATCAGCAATTTCGGGCTTTGCAGCCGAAAGCACCGAAAGAAGTGTTGATTTCCCGGCATTTGGAAACCCTACCAGGCCTACATCAGCAAGAATCTTAAGCTCAAATATTTTCCAGCATTCAATAAAGGGTTCGCCGGGCTGGGCAAATCGGGGTGCCTGGTTTGTTGATGTTTTGAAATGATCGTTGCCTAGCCCGCCTCTTCCACCGGGTACAATAATATGCTCTTCTCCATGGGCGGTAACTTCGCATTCAATTTCTCCTGTTTCAGGATCGCGGACAACAGTACCAAGTGGAACTTCAATGTACCGGTCGATTCCACTTGCACCAGTACAAAGAGCTGAGGAGCCACTTTCGCCATCGCCGGCAAGAATATGCTTGGTATAACGCAAATGAAGCATAGTCCATAACTGCTGGTTACCCTTAATTATGATATGTCCTCCCCTGCCTCCATCACCTCCGTCAGGTCCTCCCCGAGGATTGCCTTTGCTCCGGTGAAAGTGATGAGAACCTGCGCCTCCCTGCCCTGATCTTAAATAGATCTTTACATAATCAACAAAGCTGGAACTGGCCATTTTATAATTTTTATTTAAAGATTCTTACAATTTCGGAGCTGTTTCAATTGTACCAGCTTCCTATATAAATACTTTTTTGGTGATTGATCTTAGCTGGGTAAAGCCGGCTTATCTCGATTTCTTCATGGCTGATTCAACAGTAGCTGTCAGAAGTTCAAAAATTTCCTCATTTGAACCCACAGCATTTACAATTCCATGTTTGTTTTGTTTCTTGTACAGTTCCATCACTGGTGCTGTTTTGGTATTATACTCTTCGAGCCGGTGAATGATAAGTTCGGTAGTAACATCGTAAATACGAGCTTTTTCTGAACGGCCCCGTTTGTCGAGACGTTTGATAAGCTCAATGGTTGGGGCAGTTAGTTCTACCACATATGAAACGCCCATATTCATGCGCCTGAGTAATCCATCCAGTATGTACGACTGCAGTATGGTACGTGGAAAGCCTTTGAAAACAAATCCATTCACATGGTTATGGACTTTCATTTCACGTTCAATAAGCCTGATTACGATTTCGTCAGAAACAAGATCTCCCCGTTCAAGCGTTTCCTTCACTTTTAAGCCCAACTCAGTTTCTGCTTTAATTTCCTTACGAAGCAAGGATCCTGTTGATATGTAATAGAAATTAAATTTCTTGGCCAGCAGATTCCCCTGGGTACCTTTTCCTGCACCTGGAGGCCCCGAAAGAACAAGGTTGAACCATTCTTTCTGAAGTGTGAGCTCTATGGCAGTGCCAAGTTTCTCGAAAATTTCAGGAATAGGTCCAACACCCTTTATTGGCACATACAGGTTCCTTTCCTGGTAATATCCAATTACCGGTGATGTCTTGTTTTTATACTCAGTGAGCCTGAACTTTATGACTTCCTCTGTATCATCGGCCCGGCCCGAAACTTTTCCACGTTCAATAAGTCTGCGGGTAAGTTCTTCATCAGGTACTTCGAGGCTGAGCATACACGATAAACCTGTATTAAGTTTCAGCAGCAATCCATCGAGGATATAAGCCTGAACAAGTGTCCTTGGAAAACCGTCAAAGAGAATTCCGCTTTTATTCGAACTGGTAATGATTTTTTTTTCGATTAGTTCAACCATGATCTCATCCGAAACCAATCCACCTTTGCTGATCAGATCTTTAACCTGCATACCCAGCTCAGTTTCTTCGGCGATTTCCTGCCTTAACAGATCTCCTGTTGAAATATAAGCCAGGTTATACTTCTCGATAAGCATTTGCGATTGAGTTCCTTTACCGGCTCCCGGAGGTCCGAAGAGTGCAATATTTAGCATAGTGATCTATTTATTTTATCAATTGGGCTTTGCAGAATGTATCTGACCTGTAATATTTTACAGGTATTTTTTAGCTGATAAACAGTTATTGACTAAGTAACCTATTTATCAACAATTTTAAAAATATCTCCTGAATTGCGGCCTAAGCCATCATAATCGAGTCCATAACCGACTATGAAATCATTGGGGATACTGAAACAAAGGTAATCAATGTTGAATTTTTTGTTGAAAGCATCCGGTTTGAGCAGGCAGGCTGCTACTTTTACTTCGGCTGGTTCCATTTCGCCTAGTGTTTTCAAAAAGCGATCAAGTGTGAGTCCTGTATCAATTATATCTTCAATCACAACAATGGTACGACCTTTTATATCCAGATCCAGACCGATAATCTGCTGAACAACACCTGAACTCTGTGTACCCTGATAGGAAGAAAGCTTTACAAAGGCAATTTCGCAATCCATCGTGATCCTTTTCAGCAAATCGGAGGCAAATATGAAAGCACCATTGAGTACGACGATAAAAACCGGGTTTTTACCGGCCAGTTCGGAGTTCATTTTATCAGACAGTTCAGCAACTTTGGTCTGAATATCTTCCTTAAGAATATATTTTGTGAAGTACTTATCCTTCAGTTTCCAGGTTTCGGGCATTTCGGAATATTTATTGGATGTTTCGGTGGCAAAATTACGGTTAAAGCATGATATTTCCATAAAAAGATGTATCTGTTGTTTTTTTTACATATTGCGACCGCGAGAATGCGGCAGTAATAATTTTCCAAACTATAAATTTAAGATTTTGCCGTAAATTCGCAAAAAATCAATGTATGATACCTTTGGTAAGTATAATTATGGGAAGTACAAGCGATCTCGCCGTGATGGAAGATGCTGCAAAAGTACTGAATGAACTCCGTATTCCTTTTGAAATGAATGCTTTATCAGCACACCGTACCCCCGAAAAAGTGGAAGAGTTTGCTCAGAATGCACACATGCGTGGCATAAAAGTCATTATTGCTGGTGCAGGGATGGCTGCTCATCTTCCTGGCGTGATTGCAGCGTTTACGCCTCTGCCCGTGATAGGGGTGCCGGTAAAATCATCCTTCGACGGTATGGATTCATTACTTGCCATAGTGCAGATGCCTCCAGGAATACCTGTTGCAACAGTAGCCGTAAACGGCGCAAGGAATGCAGGAATTCTTGCTGCACAAATGATTTCGCTTGGGGATACTGATTTATTTAGCCGGTTGATAGCCTTTAAGGATGATCTGAAGACTAAAATAATTCAGGCGAATGAAGAACTTTTGAAAGTTAAATACGAATATAAAGTCTGATATAATCCAGCTTTTCAGTGGTCAGAATAATTACTGTTTACTTCAACTTCCCCATCTATTGCAAGTTATATTCAGTACTAAGTAAACATTCTAACCCTTTGCTTGTTATTTTCCTTAACCAAATTTAAAAAAAAACCACAAAACCTTACGTATGAAAAAATCATTTCTATTAATTGCGCTGATTATCAGCATTTTTACATTCAATGCTTATTCACAAAAAAGGGGAACTATAACCGTAAATGCCAGCTATAAAGGCATTATCGAAGGTTATGACCATATGAACAAAACTGTAGTTTTTGTTGACGGTGTTAAGGTAGGTGAAACATCAAAACAATTACAATCGAAGCCAAATTCGTGCAAAGTTTCAGTACCCAGAGGCAAACATGATCTGCGTATTATTAACATGGCTTATTATGAAGGTTCCTGGGAAGAACATACGATTGCAAACGAATACTCTCTCGATGCACTTTACGAAGGACCAGTTAATCTGAAAAAGAAACTTACTGTCAATCTGGTTTTCGATATCGAAAAGGAAATAACCGAAGCTAAACTGAAATAGCTCAGTTCTGCTTCCCAGTCCTATACCTTAAGCCTGAAAAGATTTGCTATTCAGGCTTTTTTCGTATAATCATAATTCCGTCTCTGATTGGAATCAGTACATTCTCGACCCCCTGATGCTGTTGAATAAACTTATTAAAGCGGATAATACCTGCAGTTTCACGGTCATTTTCTGCATCCGCTTCAATCACTCTTCCATACCAGAGAGTATTGTCGGCCAAAATGTAACCTCCTGCACTAACTTTGGGTAGAATTTTTTCAAAGTAGGTCAGGTAATTTTCTTTATCAGCATCAATAAATACCAGGTCGAACGGGCCTTCAAGCTTCTCAATAGTAGCAGCAGCGTCACCGGTAACCATGATTATTTTATCAATTAGCCCGGCTTCTTCGAAAAAAGGTCTGGCAAAATCTTCCATCTCGGGATTGCATTCAATAGTCAGAAGCGTTCCGCCCTCTTGCAAACCCTGTGCAAGGCAAATGGCTGAATACCCTGTAAAAGTGCCTATTTCGAGAATCGAAAACGGATTTATCATCCTGCTTAGCATTTGGAGAAATGTCCCCTGCAGATGGCCCGACAGCATTTGTGGAAGATGGGTGCGTAAATGTGTGGCTCGGGCAAGTTTAGCCAGCACAGGTAACTCGGGCTTCGTGTGATCGCATGCGTATACTTCAATCCCCGGTTTCAACAAACCTTCATCGTACTGATTCATAATTTTATTGGTTTCTGGTTATTGAAAATAAGCGTACTCAGGCGGGTAGTATCAAAAACTTCGTTTGCTATTTCGAGCAGGCCCCCGGATGTAATGCTGTCAATTTTGCGGTATATTTCTTCAACAGGCTCAACTCTTCCATATACAAGTACATTTTTACCCATAGCCAGCATCTCGTTCTGATGCGACTCCAGTGAAATTGCCAGTTGACCCTTGAGTTGCCGCTGGGCTGTATGCAAGCCAACAGGAGTAAGCCTGCCGGATTTGAGTTTATGCAATTCTTTATGAATCAGCTCAATGGCTTTTGGAAGGAGTAATTCTTCGGTACCACAATAAATACTGAATAATCCTGTCTCCGAAAATGGTTGATAATTCGACTCCAGGTTATAAGCAATGCCATTTTTTTCGCGCAATGCAATATTCAGTCTCGAATTCATTGCAGGGCCGCCCAGCAGATTGTTAAGTAAAGCCATAGCAATTCTGCGGTTGTCGTGTGCGCTGCAGGCTGTATTTCCTATCACCACATGCGCCTGATGCCGCGAGTATTTCCGGGTAACAGTAACGGGAACATATCCCGAAAACGCCTGTCTCTCAGCCGGACCATTACTCTCACCTATTTCAGAGAAATACATTTCTGCAATCGCAATAGCTTTGGCAAATGGGATATTTGCCACCGAACTCAGAACAATTCGCGTTGGGTTATAATTTGCAGTATGGAAATCAATAATATCCTTACGCGAATAATGTTTGAGTTTTGCCTGAGTACCAAGTATATTTCTACCAAGCGGATGATCCTTAAAGATGAGTTCATCAAATTCATCGTGTATCCATTCGGCGGGGTTATCTCTGTACGAATTTATTTCATCCAGTATCACTGCTTTCTCTTTTTCTATCTCTTTCTCAGGAAAGACCGAATGAAATACGATATCTGAAAGCAGTTCAGCAGCACGTTTGTAATACTTTGCCTGAATGGATGCATAAACGCTTGTATCCTCTTTAGTAGTAAAAGCATTGAGATCGGCACCCACATTCTCGAGGCGGCTAAGAACCTGATAATTGCTGCGCTTTTTGGTTCCCTTGAAGATAAGGTGCTCAATAAAATGAGCCAAACCCTGTTGCCCGGTGGTTTCATCACGTGAACCTGCATGAACCACCACGCCCAGATGGGACACATTCCCACGTTGCTGACTGTGAATTAGCCTGACGCCATTTCGCAATTCATGATATTGACAGGTCATATGAAAGACAAATTAAATAAATGGTGTATTTTCTTGAAACACAATCAGAAAAGAACTCTGATAAGCTTACCTTTTTCATTTCGATTGAAGCCCTGCAGGGTATTTATCGTCGAAGAAAACCCAGAATAGTGGTTTATACCCTCTCAATTCTCCCGAATCAGTGCGTCGCTCAACCAATGGGCAAATGCCAGCCACTTTTTTTGAGAATACCAGTGATTTTTCATCCATATTCCATTCTTCGAGAAACCTGAGCCTGGTAATGTCGCTAAGCCTGATTTCGGTCACCAGCAAGGTATCAACCAAGTCGTAAGGCGGGGTAGAGCGCTCAACACTTATTGAATCGGTTCGTTTCATCATATTCCTGATTTCTTCGCTCGTAAAAGGAGTATACGAAAGGAAATCATAAGCTTTCACCTTACCGTCAGTAACCTGCCGGAAAATATCCGCAAGCAGTTTTTCGCGGTTGCTGCCTTCAATATTCTGGACCCACCAATCCATATCTGTTTCGGGGTTACGAATTGTAACATCGTACTGAATTCGCTTTGTAACAATATTTTTTTCTGTCTTATTTCCGGTACACGACGTTAAAGCAGAAGCACTTAACATCAATACGGCAAATAAAAAATTCGTGTTCATTGTATTCATAATTTGGTGAACTTAACAGTTTCTTGACTTAAAACGGGGATGTGATGAACTTAGTATCAGTGCTTGTTGATGCTATCAACGATATAAACAGATAATTCTAAATCAGTACAAAGTATACATCGCTTTCCTTGGTGAAAAGCTCTGTAAGCAATCAGAGTAAATGGTTATGGTACAAGAGAAATGACTCTGATTGAATTCTGATTCATTTAAAACCATCTGAATCGTTACTGACTACTTTTTTGCAGGTTTCGGTTTGCACTTTACTTTTGGCCTCATCACCACCCCTGAGTTTGTACGGCCATTGATAATCATTGTGAGCGGATCATCGAAATGAACATGACGGATCAGGTTATCTTCGTACTCAGCAGGTAAACTATTCAGGTAATCCACATCAAAAAATCCGTCTTTTATATATGGGTGAATGGTAAAATATCCCACGCGAAAAGAGGTAAGATTCTGAAAGAAATGTGTTCCCTGACTGGGATCTATACGGTAATTTTCGAGTCCTGACTCCACAATGAGGCGGGCAGCTGCAATCTGAGGCCATTTTACAGGAATACCAAGCCAGGGATCGCTTGAACCCCAGCGTCCCGGACCAACCAGGATGTATTGCTTCTGATTCTGAAGGAAGATATCATTGAGAGCGGCAATCTTCAACACCGTTTCCGGGTTTCGTGCCGGATCGAAAGTCGCTGTTTTAACATAGACTATGTCGTGCAGATCATTTACGGTTCCGTTACCGAGAGCGGCATGCGAATAGAGAATAGTATCCTTATAGTCTATCTCATCAATTTTAACATCAACTCTTTCCTTGCTTTCGACAATCGGTCTGATCTGAAGCAGATTAAAGACTGCAGGCTGACCTTTTGTTTTATTCAATTCAACCGCAAATTCAATTTCAACAGGTTTACCAATCTCGCGGGCTCCCATTTCGAGGCAGAGTGACAGTATATTAGCAATAGGAAATTTATTGTGATTCAATATATTGGCAAAAGTCACGAGCCTTTTCCCTTCATAGAGTATGCCTTCGCGGATGACCTGATTATCGAAATCGTAAGTCGATACCATATCCCTGAATGAACTGTCTTCGGATGCAACATCAATTTTGAGTTTTTTCATATTCACGCTATCATCAACTGAAGGCCTGAAACTGTATGGATCCATATCCAAAGCATAGAAGTATTTCTGCGTTTCACGCAGTGCCATTTCAGCTGATGACAGTTGCATGATCTTACGCGGGTATTTCGGTGAAAACCGGATTGACAGACCTCCATCCACAATGTATTTACCAAGACCCATTGCTATACTGGCTATCCCGTCCTCCGCTTTTTCAGGCTCAATTGGATAAAAGTTGATAGAGCGGGCCACACCCGAAAAGGAAGGATAAAAACGGTCGTCGTATTGAGTGCCTGCAACATGCTGCAGAACAACTGCCATTTTTTCCTGGTCAATAACATTGCTGGTAGCCGCCATATACGATTTGCTGTTATGAAAGAATACCGAAGCATATACACTTTTAATCGCATTGCTTACCAGTTCTAGTGTAAACCGGTCGTCGTCGACCATTACAGGCACCATGTAGGTAGAATAAACTCCTGCGAAAGGCTGGTAATGTGAATCCTCGAGCAAGCTGGATGACCGAACGGCAATAGGTTTTTTGCCCAGATGAATAAACTTCAGTAAATCGTCGTGCAGGCGAAGCGGAAGACGGGCGTTCACAAAATTAATAAGTATCTCCGAATCACTAAGATCAGAGAGCCCGATTTTGTAGAGGTCGTTATCCTCCATAAATTCATCGAAGATGTCGGTACACAACACGACTGTTTGGGGAATGTTAATATTTACATCAGGAAATCTGTCGAAAAGCCTGTTTCGTTTAACAATTGCATCCAGAAAAGCCAGTCCGCGAGCTTTACCTCCAATGGAACCTTCACCAATACGTGTAAAACTGATATATTCATCGAAAGTTTCTCTGTCGAACTGTGCAATAATACCTTTTGCTTTATTCAACCTGTACCCGGCAATGGATTCGAACAGGAACCGGCGGATATCGTCGAGATCGGTAAAATCACCAGGTCGTACATCCCTGATAAATTCAGCTAAAGGAAACAAAGCACGCGCAAACAGCCATTTCGAAAGATGATTGCGGTAGATATGGTATTCAAAAGAGGAATCAGGCACCTGGAAAATACGTTTCTGCAGCGATTTCAGGTCGGGAGCGCGCATCAGTTCGCAATGTGTGGCCGGATCGATGAAAACGAAATCACCGAAAGCAAAATACTCCATCATAAAGTTGCGAAGCTCCATGGATAGTGTATTCGAGTATTTGTTTATAAAACCTACACCCATATCGGTAGCCACTTTCTGAAACTTGACATCCGACGATTGCAGAACAAAAGGCAGAAAGTCAGTTTTCGAACGCACATAATTCAGCAGGCGGAAACCCGCCTCAGTATCTTCGTGCCCACCTCTCTTATAACTGATATCGGAAATAATACCCAATAGGTTCTTTTCGTATTTATCGAAAAGCCTTACAGCTTCCTCGTAAGTAGTTGCCATCACCAGTTTAGGCCTGCCCCGCTTTCGCATCATCCGCTGATGTTCGTTTAACCCCTCGGTCATAAAAGCATTTGTTTGCTGAAAAATGATCTTATAGATATTAGGCAGATAACTTGAATAAAAACGAATGGAGTCCTCAACCAGTAGCACAACCTGCACTCCTACTTCGAGAGCATCGTATTCCACATTCATTTTATCCTCGAGCAATTTGATTATAGCAACCAGCAGATCAGGATTCCCGAGCCAGCTAAAAATATAATCGATGATACTGAGGTCTTCGTTCGAAAGCTTCAGTGATACTTCGCGCGAGAAAGGTGTGAGTACAACTATGGGAATTGTGGGATAATTGTGCTTTACATGTTTTGCCAGATCGAAGGAATCGATATCCTCCAGCGTAAGCATGCAGATTACAAGATCAATTTTGTCCGTTTCGAGCACATCGAGTGCCTGTTCTTCGGAAGGAACCTGTATAAACTCCGGTGGGTTACTCAGATTGAGAGATGTATATTCATTGAAAATATGCTCGTCGATGCGGCCATCACTCTCAAGAATAAAAGCATCATAATTACTGGCAATAAGCAATACTTTGTGGATACGCTTACGCATCAGCTTTATAAAAGGGGTATCGTCGAAATAGTACTTGCGCGAAACTTGTGATATTTGCGAATCTGTCATGAGCCTGTCTTAACGAAAACAAAAATAGAGATTTAAATATGGATAGCAAAATGAAGGCATAAATAGAACAGGTAAGCCAGGTTAGCCTTGTCTTCGCCTTTAGTTATGAATTCCGGAATCCCGGGATTTTAGCTGCTTCTTAAAAACAATTACCTTTGCCGGATAAAAAATGACAACACCTTATGAAATTTGATTTTGATAAAACAGTTGAACGGAAAGGCAGTGCATGTATCAAACACGACGGAATGCAGAAATTCCTTGGAGCTGATAATGTGCTCCCTATGTGGGTGGCTGATATGGATTTCCTTACACCTGATTTTATAACCGAAGCAATCATTAAAAAAGCCAATCACGGTATTTTCGGATACCCTATGCGTGAGGACGGATATTTTACTTCAATCGTCAGCTGGCTCGAAAGGCGTCATCAGTGGAAAGTTGATCGCGACTGGATGTCCTTCAGCCCTGGAGTGGTACCGGCAATAAATATTGCGGTTCTGGCTTACACCAAACCAGGTGATATAATCATTACCCAACCACCAGTATACTTCCCGTTTTTCACAGCTGTTACCGATCATAAACGTACGCTGGCATACAACAACCTGAAGATGGAGAATGGCCGTCTGAATATGGATTTTGAAAGCCTTGAGGCACTTGGACGTGAAGGTGCCAAAATGCTTATCCTTTCGAGCCCGCACAACCCCGGAGGCAGCGTTTGGACGCGTGATGAGCTCATGCAAATGACCGAAATCTGTCTGCGCTATAACATCCTGATTCTTTCGGATGAAATCCATCACGATCTGGTATTTAAGCAGCATAAGCATATTCCTGTGGCAAGCCTCTCACAGGAAATAAGCATGAATACTATTACTACCATTGCACCAAGTAAGACATTTAATCTTTCAGGATTATCAACTGCCAGTGTAATCATCGAAAACGAAACATTTCGTCGCCGGTTCAATGCCACATTGGACCATATGCATATTGGCGGTGGTAATATTTTTGGAAATATAGCTTCAGAACAGGCATATCTTCACGGCGATGCATATGTGGACGAACTCATGGAGTACCTTACCGGCAATATTTCACTGCTCGAAGAATATGTGAATCAGCATCTTCCAAAAATTAAAGTCATACGCCCTGAATCTACATTTCTTGTATGGCTCGATTGCAGTAAAATGGAAATGAATGATCAGGATCTAAATAATTTCTTCCTTAATGAGGCGAAAGTTGGATTCAATCCCGGAGCTATGTTTGGACCCGGAGGTAGTGGCTTTATGCGAATGAATATTGGATGCCCGAAATCAACTCTGCTGCTGGGACTGGAACGAATGAAAAGTGCTTTTGGGCAGTCTTAAGTATACCTTCAGAGTTTCAGTTAATAATATCTGCCGCGTAATGAATTTTTCAATAACTTTCGTTTCACCTGACTGAGACAGCCACATAGTGTTAAACCATAATTCTGTCAAATCATGATTCGTCATATTGTAATGTTCAAACTTAAAAATTTTGGAGGCGAGAAAGAAACTCTTACCGCTGCTTTGAAAGTAAAGAACCGACTTGACGAGTTGCCGCTGAAAATAAATCTTATCCGCCGGTACGAGTCGGGAATCGATGTTCGCAGATTGGAATGGTCGTATGATATAATCCTCATTATGGATTTCGACTCCATGTCAGACCTTAATGCATACACTGTTCATCCTGACCATCAGGCGTTTGTTACTTTCAATAAAGATTTTTCCGAATCGAAAACATGTATAGATTACGAAATCTGAGTTCACTTTAAAAAAACTTAACTGTAACAAAATTACTTTTACCAGCCCTCTACAATTATTTGTGACCCGCAACATATAAATCCCATTTCATGTTATGATTGACTTCCGCAGCGATACAGTAACCCGACCTACTCCTGAAATGCTAAAAGCCATGTTTTCAGCAACAGTAGGTGATGATGTTTTTGGCGACGACCCAACCGTTAATGCCCTCGAGGCAAAGGCTGCAACTCTGTTTGGAATGGAAGCAGCTCTTTTCTGTGCCTCGGGTACCATGGCCAACCAGATTGCAATTAAAGCGCATACCCAGCCTGGTGATGAAGTTATCTGTCACAAACTCTCGCATGTTTATTACTATGAAGGTGGTGGAATAGCAATGAATTCAGGCGCATCGGTCTGCCTGCTCGATGGAGATCGCGGAAGGATTACAGCTCAGCAGGTGGCCTCGCATATCAACCCTCCTGCCGACCCGCACCGGCCTTTAACCCGGTTAGTTTCAGTTGAAAATACCATGAACAAAGGTGGTGGATCCCTTTATGATTTTAAAGAGCTTATATCAATAGGAAAAGTCTGTCGTGAAAAAGGATTGAAATTTCACCTCGATGGAGCAAGGTTATTCAATGCACTTTCCGAAACTCAGGAAACACCTGCTGATTACGGAAAGCTATTCGACAGTATTTCAATATGCATCTCAAAAGGACTGGGTGCACCGGTTGGTTCAGTGCTAATCGGTACTAAGGACTTTATTAACAAATCACGTCGTATACGCAAAGTTTTCGGTGGTGGAATGAGGCAGGCCGGTTACCTTGCCGCAGCCTGTATTTATGCTCTCGATCATCATGTTGAACGTCTTCGTGATGACCATCGCAGGGCAAAGCAACTTGAAACTATACTGCTTTCATTACCCTATATCGAAGAGGTGGTAGCTGTGCAAACAAACCTGATATTCTTCAAACTGAAGCCAGCGATGCCTGCTGATCAGTTCCTTAAAACACTGAAGGATAACGATATATTTGCTCTTGCCCTGGCTCCTCAGGAAGTGCGCTTTGTTACGCACCTGGATATTACGGATGCTATGATACAGAAAGTAGAAAAGGTGCTTGTGAATATGTAACTTATTGATTTGCCATATATTTTCTGGTCACTTTTTGGGCAGTACGATTATCAAATCATAGAGCAACTGACCATATCCACTTCCAAGATTTTCCCTTCTGGCATTCTTGGTCCAGCTTATTCCGGTTCGTGGATCGGCTGTATAATTAAAGGCATTTTTATACTCCTGGCTAATAAACGCTGATTTGGTAAAGTCAAAAGTTTTCACAGGATTGTCCAGTGGAAAAAAAACGGTGGTATCGTGTCGGGTAAAAGTGTCGTAATAGGAGGTATTCAGCATCATATTGGAATTAAAATCCTTAAGCGACTCGTTCCATTCTGACGAAGAAATGATGATAACTCCCTGGTTTGTATTCGAAATGTACACTTCAGGGTGGAGCCCAGCAGCTTCGAGCTGGAATGGGTCTGTTTTCAGGAAGTCGATATTCTTATAGCTGGCAATACTGTATTCTGTTAGTTTTCCAGGAATAATGGTCTGGTTTTCAGGATCAAGAATAAGAGTAATAATTGTATCCCCCGTAATTTCTGCCGGCTGAATAGTTACTCCAGCTGATTTAGAAAAATTTGTTTCCTGTGCAGGCATTAACACCGGCAACAAAAACACTGCCAAGAAAAAAATTGTGATTCGTTCCATAATACAGACTTATTTAAGAAAATCAGAATGGTATATTATTCCCTTATCTTATTGAGCAGGCGATTCAGTTCTGTCACCTCCCCAATGCTTAGATTTTTCAGCAAGCTGTCTGTTTTGTGTTCGCAATCGTCCATACCTGCTAAAAGATCGATTCCTTTCTGTGTTATCTCCACGGCTTTCTGTCTGCGGTCACTCAGGTTTTCTTTTCTGTCAACATATCCGAACTCAAACAATCTGTCAACCAGCCTGCTTACATCGGAATTTTTATCCAGCATACGCGCTTTCAGAAAACCTATTGAAGCTGGCCCATCGGAATGAAAACCTCTCAATACCTTAAGGATATTATACTGGGGTTCGGTAAGTCCATGCTTTTTCAACATTTGAAGGAATCCGTAACTTAAATGCTTTACCGTATATACGAGGTTTATCACCCCTTTATGGTACTCATTTCTGAAACGGCCATTTACATCTTCTTCTAAACTCATTATTACATTTTAAAAATGTCAGGATTCCGGACAAAACCGCCAAGCCAGACAAAGATAAGAACAACTGCCGGTAAAACAATGCTCAGACCACCAGTCATATGGAGTATAATAGCACCTCCCATATAGGAACTTAATAAAAGAACACCATAAAAATTTGTCCTCGGGAACAGGAAAAGCAAGGCCGAAGTTAATTCGCCTAGAGCGATGATTACACGCCAGTCACCAAGTTTCATCTGATCCATCATCTCAGGATGTAAAAATAATTTTCCTACAGCACTAAAAATAAACAATGCTACCAGCAGCCCAGCTATTACCCAGCCCCCAACTTTTCTATATTTTGAAATATTTGTTGTTGCCATTGTATTAGTTTTAAGTTAGATAAGTCAGGAATTCTATTGAATGTGGTAACTTTATATGTTGTAACATGTTTTTAAAATTATTGTTCATTCTGCAAGTACTTTTTTGATTAGCACAAAATCATTTTTCCGCCAATTCAATCAGTTATTCAGATACTTGTGAAAGCTTTGTCACGTTATCAGGAGTATATTTTCAATTAAGTAATCACTCACGAAAATGAAGAACTTTCTGTAAAACACTGAAAGTTCAAAAAAAGTATACATAAAGCTTTCGGGAAATGGATAAAATTCATTTACATTTGCTTCAAACAAATCCCTAAAAAAACCTACTGTTATGACAATAGGAGTACTTAAAGAATCTGTCGGTGAAAACCGGGTTGCACTGCTTCCTGAAAGTGTTGCCACACTGGCAAAAATGAATGTGACCATGCTCGTTGAAGGAGGAGCCGGACTAAATGCCTTTGCATCCGACAAGGAATACGAACTGGCTGGTGCCCTCATCGAAACAAAGGCAAAAGTTATTGCTGCTGCCGATCTGCTGATCAAAATCCAGCCACCTACACCTGAAGAGATTGCCCTGATGAAGGAAGGGCAGGTTATCATGGCTGTTTTGAACCCTTACTTTAACATTGATCTGGTTAAAGAACTTGCTTCGAAAAGCATTACCAGCTTCAGTATGGATGTAGTTCCGCGTACTACACGGGCACAGGCGATGGATATCCTTTCGTCGATGGCAACAGTAGCTGGTTACAAAGCAGTTCTTACTGCAGCCAATACACTGCCCAAGTTTTTCCCGATGTTCATGACAGCAGCCGGTACCATTAAACCGGCAAATATGCTGATTCTGGGTGCAGGTGTAGCAGGACTTCAGGCAATAGCAACAAGCCGTAAACTAGGTGCTGTTGTTTATGTTTTCGATGTACGTGCAGCAGTAAAAGAAGAAGTAGTTGGACTTGGGGGAAAATTTGTTGAAGTAGAAGGTGCCATCGACGATAAAGCGGCCGGAGGCTATGCTGTAGAACAGACTGATGAGTTCAAAGCCCGGCAGGCACAAGCTATTCACGATCAGGCGGTAAAATCGGATGTTGTAATTTGCACCGCGCAAATCCCAGGCAGAAAGGCTCCTCTACTGTTAAAGAAAGAAACCGTCGAAGCCATGAAACCCGGCTCAGTCATTATCGACCTGGCTGCATCAACCGGTGGCAACTGCGAGTTGTGTAAGAACAACGAGACAGTTGTTCACAATGGCGTAAAAATTATCGGCAACTCTCAGTTACCAACTGATATGCCGACTGATGCCAGCCGGATGTATGGAAAAAATATGATCAACTTCCTGAAACTCATCATAACCAAAGAAGGTGGACTGAACCTGAACTGGGAAGATGATATAGTGAAAGGCACTGCGGTAACGCATAACAAGGAAATTGTTCATGAACGGGTTAAATCAGTAATTACTCAATAAATAAAAAATAGATATGGAAGAGGTTTTAAAATTTTTCCTTGAATACAAAGACATGATTTTCATCATTGTTCTTTCCGTATTTCTGGGAATAGAAGTCATTTCGCATGTACCTGCAGTGTTGCACACTCCGCTTATGTCGGGGAGCAACGCCATACACGGTGTAGTTATTATCGGTGCCATCATTGTGATGGGTCATGCCGAAAGTACCCTTTCGCTCATCCTTGGTTTTGTTGCAGTTATTCTGGGCACATTAAATGTTGTCGGCGGATTTGTAGTTACCGACCGTATGCTCGAAATGTTTAAGAAAAAGAAAAAATAGGAGGAAAACATATGGAAACAATTCAAACTTTTACCTCCGAACTCTCAATACTCGAGATTTCTTACCTGATTGCTTCAGTTTTATTCATTCTGGGACTGAAGAAATTGAGCCATCCGGCAACCGCACGTGCCGGAAACCTCTGGGCTGCTGCCGGCATGGGAGCTGCCATACTGTTTACAATTCTGTTTCACGAAAAGGATGGTCAACCTATCGGCAACATACTCTGGATTGTTGTAGCACTGGCTATAGGTAGCTTTGTTGGCTGGTATGCTTCAATAAAAGTAAAAATGACTGCAATGCCGCAGATGGTTTCCATCTTCAATGGTATGGGTGGTGCTTGTGCTGCTTTAATTTCATTGATGGAATTTCCAAAAATGCAGAATCATCTGGCCTCACTTTCCGAACCAGCCACCAATATGCTGGGCGGAGAAGGAATTGCCATTCTGCTGGGATTAATGATTGGTGGTGTTTCGTTTGCCGGAAGTATGATTGCTTTTGGTAAACTCGACGGACGCATTGGCGACATCAAACATCCAATTCTGCGAATCGTTAACCTTACTTTCCTGGTGGTGCTCTTTGTTGCGCTTTTCCTGATCCTGTTCATGAAGCCGGAAACAGATAATAATCTCCCGATTTACCTCTTTGCTTTAGCCGCACTGATTTACGGGGTAACTTTTGTTATGCCTATCGGAGGTGCTGATATGCCGGTTGTTATTTCGCTGCTGAATTCCTTTACCGGAGTTGCTGCAGCCATGGGTGGATTCCTATACGGTAACCAGGCTATGCTTACAGGAGGAATCCTGGTGGGTTCATCAGGTACTATTCTCACCATCCTGATGTGCAAGGCAATGAACCGCTCTCTGCTGAATGTAATCATAGGAGCTTTTGGCGTTGCAGGTGCTGGTGGCGTTGAAGCAACTGACAAAACAGTGAAAGAAATTTCACTCAGTGATGCTGCTGTTTTACTCAGTTATTCGCAGAAAATTTTTATTGTTCCGGGATATGGTTTAGCAGTTGCCCAGGCACAGCATCTGTGTCATGAACTCGATAACCTGTTGGCCAGCAAGGGTGTTGAAGTTAAATATGCTATTCACCCGGTTGCAGGTCGTATGCCGGGACATATGAATGTGTTACTCGCCGAAGCAGATGTTCCTTACGAAAAACTCGTAGAAATGGAAGATGCCAACAACGAGATGGGAAATACCGATGTAGTGATTGTAATTGGTGCAAACGATGTTGTTAATCCTGCTGCCGAAGATGATCCATCGAGCCCGATCTATGGTATGCCAATCATAAAAGCACTGGATGCTAAGAACGTGATCGTAATGAAACGCAGTATGGCCGCAGGTTATGCAGCTATACCGAACAACCTGTTCTATCATCAGAAAAACCGTATGCTTTTTGGTGATGCCAAGGCAACCCTTCAGAAATTGGTTGCTGAGATCAAGAGTCTGTAATTTTTAGAATCTCTTTCGAAACAGCCGGCAAAAGCTCAAACTTTAGCCGGCTGTTTTTTATATATTCTGGCTCATATTTCTTTCAATTAATTGACTCGTCAAACAACAAAAAAAATCATCATTAAATTTGAATTTAAAATAACTATCCTACTTTTGCACCCATCTGAATCCCCGATCATATCGAAAAAACATGCAGTATTACATTGGCATAGATGACACTGATAACCTCGAAAGCAGGGGCACAGGTCACCGTGCCAGGCAATTGGGAACCATGCTGCAGGAAGCAGGTATTGCCACACTCATTTGCATCACCAGGCATCAGTTGCTGGTTCATAAAGATATTCCCTTTACTTCCCACAACAGTTCGGCATGCCTGCTGATGGAATGTGAATCTGCCCGTGAAAATGAACTTGTCTCCTTCTGTCGTGAGTTCCTGCTTCGCGAATCTGCGCCAGGATCTGATGCCGGTTTATGCATAGCTCCCGCCGAAAAAATCTCTCAGGCAATCGAAAACTGGGGCAAAAATGCAAAACGAATCGTTCTGAATAAACCTCTTGCACATGAAATGGCAGAATTGCACGGTATATTCCTCGAAGGCCTTACCGGAGAAAAGATAGGAGTTATAGGCGCACTGGCAGCAATAGGATTGCGGCATGAAGGAAACGACGGGCGTGTGCTTTGGCTGCCAATGCTTCGCGAAACAGAAGGAATTTATTCGGCCAGGGAGCTTATTCAGAGGCTTTGCGTTGACCAGATTTCCACTACAGAGGGAGAATTAATACCTTTAGATGAAAAAGTTTTTGCTGATGGCTGGATAAGGCCGGTGATGAAAAATAAATTGATAACTTTGATTGTTGAACCAACATATGAAGAAACAGAATTCAAATGGCGGCATGTACCAAAAGAGTACATCAAAAGCATTTCAAATTGACAGTACCAACGACCTCCTCAAAACAGGATTGTTGCTATTGCTTGGCTTTTTTGCTGTCGTTTTACGCGAGCGCATAAATATTCCTTTAAAAATCCCCGGACACCACGGTCTCGAGTTCATGCTCCTGTTCATGGCAGGTAAAACGCTCAGCCATCAGAGGTATGCCATGTCAATTTCTTCTATTGGTGCATCCGCTTCAGCATTTCTGCCGATCTTTCATTTTGGAAATGCATTTATGCCTGTTACTTTGCTGTTGCCCGGAATAATCGGCGACCTTATTCTGAATAAAACAGGAAAAACCCGATACTTGTATATATTTCTGGTAGGCGGACTTGCATATTCATCCATCCCTCTAAGTCGGCAAGTAATAATGGTGCTGACAGGAATTCCATTCGGGTCCTTACTCAACGGGCTTCTGATTCCATTTTCACTGCATTTTCTTTTCGGTGCTTTAGGATCAGTAGCCGGAGCAGCTGTTTCACAACGTTTTACCAGATAATTCACATCAACATAAATATTAAAGTCCGGAATTGTTCATTCGTTATGATTTACTATTCATATCCGATAAAAGAATCACGCAAAATACTGTCAATCTGTCTTTTGGCATTGGCTTTTATGCTTGCGGCCTGTTCGGACGAATCGAACCAGATACCTCCTGCAATACAACTGATTGAAGGTGAAGGCTACATACCGGATTCACTCACTGTACCAATTGGCTTCCCCGGCAAAATCGGATTGCAGGCAACCAAAGGAGATGCCGCCATTACAAACCTTGTTATTACACTTACAACTGAAAACGGCACAGAAACAGCGCTCGACAGCGGAATGTATTCGAAAGATTTCTTGTTTTCGTTCAAAATTTCGTACGGTGCAACCCGGTTCGAAAAATGGACGTTCACTCTCCGTGATAAAAACGGTAAGTCAGCGGTCACTTCGTTGACACTCTGGAAAGACAGCACCTCAACCTTTTGGCCTATCTCGTTTTACCCGGCTGTAAAGCTTGGCACACAAAACTATATGCCCGACGGTTCATTTTTCTCCTTTTCAGACGGATCAATTTTCACTACCCAAAATGCAGAAGTTAACCAATCGGAGATAAATCTGATAACCTACTGGGGAGATAAAGTAAGTCCTGAAACCGGTTTTACACTTTCCTCACCCGGCGAAAGTGATGTCGCTGCTTATTTCCCGTTTATAGCAAACTGGTCAGTACCATACAACGAAACAAGATACAAATCCGACAGCCTGAGCATTTCAACAGAAGAATTCGATCGGGCCTACAACGACAGCCTGATCATTTCGAACTACACATCGGCCACGGTTGGGAAACGCAAATCAAAAATGGTGCGCCAGGGATATGTCATTCCATTCCAGGTAACTGTAGGAGAACTATCCGGTAAAAAAGGACTTGTAAAAATAATTTCGATGCAGAATGAGCCTGACGGTTATATTGTAGCTGACATTAAAGTTCAGAAATAGAAATCCGGATGAAAAAACTGCTGCTGATACTTTTGCTGTTTCCCTGTTATCTTTCCGGTCAGAGCCTACAAGGTTTTATTACCGATAACACCACTGGATTACCCCTGATGAATGTTAATATTTTCATAAAGGGAACCGAAATGGGAACGATTTCGGACAACAAAGGGGGCTTTATACTTGAGGTGCCGAAAACCGGTACCATAACTCTTATTGTATCGCATATAGGATATGAAACCGAAAATCTCAAACTCAGGGTTCCGGATAATGGAATTTCAGGTGTTTCCATCTGTTTAAAGCCATCAGTCACACTGATCAGCGAAACTGTTATAACAGCAACTCGTACACAACGAAAAATAAGTGAAATACCTGCATCAGTTATTCTGATCACTCAGGAACAGATCAAAGATATGCCGGTTACTGCCGTAGATGACCTTTTGCGTGCTGAAGCCTCGATAAATGTGGATCGTAAAAACGGGATTTTCTCAAAAAACGCTTCTGTTAACATGAGAGGGTTAAACAGTTCGGCCCGCGCCCTTGTAATGCTCGATGGTGTTCCGCTTAACAAAGCTGATGGTGGCGGTGTGAACTGGAACAGGATAAATACTGAAGCAGTAGAACAGATTGAAATTGTGAAGGGACCCGGTTCTGCACTTTATGGTGGAAATGCAATGGGAGGAGTGGTGAATGTGATTTCGAAAGATATTCAGGATAAAACCGCCGGAAGTATAAAATTAGCCTTAGGTTCGTGCAACACCCGCTCGGCTCAGGTCTGGCTTTCGGGAAATGCAAAGAAACTCCCGAAACTGGGCTGGAATATAAATTCGTTTTACCGCCGTGGTGACGGATACATAATAGCGCCTGCCGAAGTCCGCGACAGCACCGATGTAAAAACTTATCTCTGGGAGTATAATGCAGGCGGAAAACTGGTATACAGGTTCAACGACAGCCTGAGAATTGAAGCGGGGTACAATTATTTTGACGACAAAAGAGGAGATGGCATTCAGGTTTATGACCCTGAAGGTGGATACAACAAATACAGAACAAATCATGCTTTCGTAAATCTTCATGCGAAAAGCGGCCGCACTCAGGTAGTTGCCAATGCATATATACAGTTCGAAAATTACATGAATCAGAAAGAACAGATCAAGACTGACAAACTCCCTCCCTATGCTGTTACCCAATATGTTCTTTATCTGGTAAACTCGCACAGGAACGATGCCGGAATGTGGGTTTCGGCAACCACCAATACCGGTAAAATACATAAACTCACTTACGGTGCTGATATCAGACTGAGCAGTGCCGATGCATCTGATATTTATTTCACTTCCACTGACACAATTACCAACAAAGGAAAACTCAATGCCTATGCACTTTTTCTGCAGGATGAAGTCAGCCTGCTACATAACAGGTTGAAACTTATTGCTGGTGTAAGGGCTGATGCAGTTTTTTTTCGAGATGCCTCTTTTACCATAGCTGCACCCTCGGCAACAAACAGTTATATGATGGAATATGCCGGCAGGTATGACAATAAAAACTGGCTGGCATTCAGCCCGAAAATCGGCTTTCACTATACCCTGAGTGGTTCGAATACTATCTATTTGAACTATTCCGTTGGTTTCAGACCAGGAACACTCGATGATATGTGCCGCAGTGGCAGCATTTCGAAAGGATTTAAGATGGCCAATCCCGAACTGGAACCCGAACATATCAGCAGCTACGAAATCGGAAGTACTTTCACCATAAATAAGATGATAAAGCTGGAGTCAGCAATTTACTATTCGCTGGGTCACAAATTCCAGTATTTTGTCGGAACCGGTGATACGATTTACTTTGCATCCAAGCCAAAACCTATTTTGAGACGTGAAAATGTCAGCAAGGCTGCTGTAAGCGGTGCAGAAGCAACTTTGATTTTTAAGCCTGTCGAATCCCTTTCCTTTTCCTTGTCATATGCTTACAATCATTCAGTTATAAAGGATTTCGACACTGTCAGATTTATTGCAAAGGATCTGAGTGGCAAATTCCTGATGGAAGTTCCAAAGAACCGGTTTACGGCAATGTTGAGCTGGAAAAACAAGTATTTCAGCAGTATGCTTGCCTATGAATACACAGGATCCCTGTTTATCGACGACGAAAACCTGGTTGAATTGCCTGCCTATTACAGTATTGATGCTAAGATATCGAGGCTCTTTGCCCGGCATTACTTCCTTTCACTTACGGTTCAGAATCTGAGTAACAACATTTATATTGACAATAAAGGGAATCTAGGCATAAGCCGTTTTATAATGCTCGAGGCTGCCTACCGATTCTGAATTCATAAAAACCAATAAAAACCAACAATAAAACTACCATATGAAAAAGCTACTCTTTCTATTACTCTTCATTCCGTTTTTAGGAACTGCACAGGTAATGCAGGAAATCGTAAATTGGACTTTCCCGACCGGACAATTGGCTGACACATTACAAAATGGGTCAAATACGCTCAATTTAAGCAGTACTATCCGAATCGAAGGAGCTGGTCCAATTACCATGACCAACGGACAGGTTGCCGGAGATTATGCGGCTACATCTACAGGATGGGATAACGGGATGGATTCAAAAAACTGGAATATCAGCTTTAAAACCAATGGATACGACCATGTAAAAATTTACTCCAGGCAACGTGCCGGTGGCAACAATGGAGGTCCAAAAGATTTCAAACTTCAGTGGAAAGTCGGAAGCAGCAATACCTGGAGCGATGTAACAGGGGGAACTGTAATTCTGGCAAATAACTGGACATCAGGAGTAATCGACGGCAAGGATCTTCCGGATGAATGCCAGAATCAGTCAAATACTGTATTCCTTCGCTGGATCATGACATCAAATAACGATGTAAACGGAGGTACTGTTGCTGCAACAGGAATTTCGAAAATTGACGAAATACTGGTTGCCGGAATGCTATTGACTGATATTGGAGAAAGCAGGGTTCAAAATACACTTTATACTTATCCAAACCCATCATCAGGCGCATTCTCTATTGTTTTGCCTGCCAGAACTTCCCAAGTTGAAATTTATGGTAGTAACGGGCAACTTGTCGCAAATGAACTTCAGACTGACAGTGAAATAAAAATGGAAAAAGCCCTTACTCCCGGCTTGTACTTCATTAAGTCCATTTCAGATTCAAAAGTTACTACCATCAAACACATTGTAAAATAGAATCACAGTGCAGCCAAAATCCGGCCGGGAAACCATGGCCGGATTTTGCATTTCATATTAAATACAAAACCAAGAATACCCTTTAAAATGAAATAAGCTTATTGAAAGCTTTTGTACTTTTATAAAATTATTTAACACCAAAAAAAATAGTACTACTATGAAGCTACTCGGCCTTTCGCCCATGCTTTGGACTAAACATCTTAGTCTTACGGTTGGTTTTTATACCAATATTCTGAGTTTCAAATGCGACGAACTGAACGAAGATATAGGCTGGGCTTCACTCAGCCGCGACAATGTACAGGTGATGTTAGCTGTACCAAAGCAACATCCTGAATTTAAAACAGCATCACTCACCGGATCAATCTATATTCATACCGATGATGTAGATAAAGTATGGAAAGAACTTAAAGACAAAGTGGAAGTTGTGTACCCTATCGACAATTTCGAGTATGGGATGCGTGAGTTTGCCATTCGCGACAACAATGGTTATATGATTCAGTTCGGGCAGGAAATTGACATAAATAAGCTTAAGTAAGTCTATTCAAGTAGCTAGCTATATTGCTGTATGTAAAAGCATTATAACAAAAACTTACGGAATGCTTTTAAATACAACAAACACTGGCTGACGTGAAGAAACTCCGATTCCGACCTGCTTTGAGTAAAAGATTAAAAGCCGTTTGCAGTTTTACCCTGGGAATTACCGGATATCCTGATATGAAATAAGGTTTACGACCTTAGGGCAATAACCATAAAAATTAATAAAAATCACTTGATACCCGTATAACTAAACACAGCTTTGAGTGTTTATAATAGTGACCGGATTTTGAATTATTCAAATGCTGAAATAAATGGACGTAGAAATTTTATCACGATTACAATTTGCCTTCACCATCGCATTTCATTATATCTATCCTCCACTGAGTATCGGGCTTGGAGTGGCCTTGGTGGTATTCGAGGGAATGTATCTCCGCACCAGGGACAAGCACTACGAACAGTTAACCAAATTCTGGATAAAGATATTTGCCCTTATATTCGGTATAGGAGTGGCAACAGGCATAGTTATGGAATTTGAGTTCGGCACCAACTGGGCAGCTTATTCCAGGTATGTGGGCGATATTTTCGGCAGTGCTCTGGCCGCTGAAGGAGTATTTGCTTTTGCCCTTGAGTCTTCCTTTCTCGGAGTTTTACTTTTCGGCTGGAACAAAGTCAGCCCGCGGGTTCATTTCTTTTCAGCGGTAATGGTAACACTTGGATCCATGTTTTCAGCCATTTGGATAGTAGTTGCCAATTCGTGGCAGCAAACACCGGCCGGATTTAAAATTGTTGGCGAAGGACTCACTGTCAGGGCCGAAATTACTGATTTCTGGGCAATGGTTTTCAATCCTTCATCACTCGACAGGATCATACATGTATGGATTGCGGCTTTTCTGGCCGGCACTTTCCTTGTGCTGAGCGTTCATGCATATTATATTGTAAAGAACCGGTTTGTAGAACAATCGAAGAAGGCCTTTGGCGTAATCCTTGTTATTGCTGCTATCTCGGCACTTGCGCAATTATTTACAGGGCATAGCTCGGCCTCCGGCGTGGCAAAAAACCAGCCTGCCAAACTTGCCTCATTCGAAGGACATTATGATAGCCTGGCTGTGGCCGATATGTATATTTTTGGCTGGGTAAACGACACGAAACAATCAGTTTCCGGTGTAAAAATCCCTGCAGGACTCACGTTTCTGCTTTATCAGAATTTCACCACTCCTGTCAAGGGTCTCAATGCATTTAACAAAAACGACAGACCAAGCCAGGTCAATTTTATATTTCAGACCTACCACTTGATGATTTCAATTGGAATGGCGCTGATCGCACTCACACTTTTTTCGCTGTTCTTATTGTGGAAAGGAAAACTTTTCACAAAACGATGGCTTATGATCGCTTTCAGCTTTTCGGTCGTGCTGCCGCAAATAGCCAATCAGGTTGGATGGTATTCGGCTGAGGTTGGGCGTCAGCCATGGGTTGTGTACGGACTTCTTCGCACTTCCGATGCGTTGTCAGAAAATGTAAGGGCTGAGCAGGTGATGTTTTCGCTTATCCTGTTCACAATTGTTTACCTGATCTTATTCAGTTTATTTATCTATCTTCTGAATAAAAAAATACAACATGGGCTTTATACTGCCGGAGATATTAGTGATAATCCTCTGCCAACTAAAACATTGAAATAATGGAAACATTTTTGAACATTGAACCAGGTACATGGATGTTTCTTGTGATTGGGGCTGTATTCAGCGGATATGCCATCCTCGATGGCTTCGACCTCGGAGCCGGCACGGTTCATCTATTTCTCAGGAAGGAACAAAGCCGAAGAATTGCACTCAATGCAATTGGTCCGGTTTGGGATGGCAACGAAGTATGGCTGGTAATAGGAGGTGGAACGCTTTTCGCCGGTTTTCCGAAAGTATATGCTACACTGCTCTCTGCATTTTACATACCCTTTATTCTGTTTTTACTTTTGCTTATTTTAAGGGCTATTGCCATTGAGTTCCGGAGTAAAGAACCTATGCTGTGGTGGCGAAAATTATGGGATTTCGTTTATTCCATTTCGAGTACTCTGGTTGGATTTACACTTGGTGTAGTGCTCGGCAATATCGTACGGGGAATCGCGATTGACGATACCATGATTTTTAAGGGCGATCTGATTGACATCTTTAATCCCTATGCCCTGCTTACCGGTATCACTGTTGTTGCCCTGTTTGCGCTTCATGGTTCAGTTTACCTGGTGATGAAAACTGAGGATAAACTTTCGGACAGGCTTGCAGATATTTCGAAAGCAGCCAGCCTGTTTTTTACTATCTGTTACTTTATACTTTCGCTTGCCACCCTTATTTATGTTCCGCATGCCGCTGAAAAGTTTAAAGAAATGCCCGTACTTTTTGCAATCCCGATACTAACCTTGCTGTTGATTATTTATGGAAGGAAGCTGATAGATACGAAAAAATACTGGTGGGCTTTTATAACTTCGGCAGCACTAACATCCTTGCTTTTGGTAACAATTGCTATTGGCTTGTACCCGAATCTGCTGCTTTCAAGCATTAATGAATCCTATTCGCTCACGGTTGCAAACAGTGCCGCTTCTTCAAAATCGCTTGGCATAGTGCTTTCATTTGTACTTATAGGAGCACCTCTGGTATTGATTTATACGGTATTTCTCTTCCGTACCTTCAGGGGAAAAGTTGTACTCGACGATATGAGTTATTGAAACGGGCTATCCTTATCCAAAGTTGAAATTTGATATAGCAACTGAAGAGATTTGGCTTTTACTATTCAGAAAAACAGGAAATCACTACAAAAAAACAGGCTGGGCAGACAAATAGTTATTTGTCTGCCCAGAGCCAGTTTTAGAATTTGATTAGGATTTTGCGAAATACTTCTTTCTGAATGTCAAAGCAACGTTTACCAGTGCTATCATTACGGGCACTTCGACCAACGGACCTATAACTGCAGCAAAGGCTTCACCTGAATTCATTCCGAATATGGCGATTGCAACGGCAATAGCCAGTTCGAAGTTATTGCTTGCTGCTGTAAACGACAGGGTGACGGACTGACCATAGTTAGCTCCTACCTTCCGGCTCATGAAAAAGGATAGCATAAACATCACTATGAAGTAAATAAGCAATGGAATAGCAATAAGCACGACATCCAACGGTATTTTTACTATATATTCTCCTTTTAACGAGAACATTACAATAATTGTAAACAGCAGGGCTATCAAGGTTATCGGGCTGATTTTGGGAATAAAGCGGGAATGATACCATTCCTTGCTTTTTACACGGATGAGTATAAACCGGGTGAGAAAACCAGCTATAAACGGAATTCCCAGGTATATAAACACGCTTCTGGCAATCTGGGCAATAGTAATATCCGCAACAGCATCGTTGGTGGGAATACCAAACCAACCGGGCAGAACAGCAACAAAAAAGTAAGCATAAACCGAAAAGAACAGAACCTGAAAAATGCTGTTAAATGCTACCAGTCCGGCCGCATACTGGGTATCACCCTTTGCCAGATCGTTCCATACAATAACCATTGCAATACAACGTGCAAGCCCGATCATAATGATACCATACATATAAGGCAGGTTCGAGTTGTTTTCGCCCGGAAACAACTTAAAAAAGACGATGGCAAGCGAAAACATCAGAACAGGCCCAATTATCCAATTCTGCACCAGGGAGAGCGTAAGAACTTTATAATTGCGAAAAACATCTCCCAACTCTTCGTATTTAACTTTTGCCAGTGGCGGATACATCATCAGTATAAGGCCTATGGCTATTGGAATATTAGTTGTGCTTTCGGGTGTTGATTTCAGGGATTCCCAAAACTGGACTATTCCCGGGAATAAATAACCCGACATAACTCCAATAAACATAGCCAGGAAAATCCATACTGTCAGGTATCTGTCGAGGAATTTCAAACGCGATTGTGATGGCATTTTGGTAAGGTTTTTTTTATAGTTGCACACAATGGATAGCAAAATGTATTTCGGGCTGAACCTCAATGATTTCTGTTCTGGTGAATACAAATTACATGACTATCCTGAAAAATAAGTTGATTATAACTTTTCAAAGGTTGAGCAATATATGGTCCTCAGTTTGACAACTAACAACAACCTCCACAGCCGCAGGAAGCTGGTTTTTCACCTGTAACGGTGATGCTGAAAATACCCGTTTCGCCGCTTTTGAATTTTAGAAGATCGTCATTCGAAATATATTGGAGCAGCAGGTCATCAGGAAGTTCAATTTTCTTTTCCTTCTTCACTTCTACATTTATGAACCCAGCTTCCCTGATAATACCCAGATACGTTTCACGAGGCAGTGCCCCCGAAACACATCCGGCATACATAATGGCATCTTTTTTAAGGTCTTTAGGCAATTCACCCTGAATAACAACATCCGAAATACAGAAATGCCCACCTTGTTTCAAAACCCTGTTTATTTCACTGAAAGCTTTGTGTTTATCGGGGACAAGATTCAAAACACAGTTGCTTATTACAACATCTACCACTCCGAATTTAACAGGAATATTTTCGATATCCCCCTGAATAAAGTCCACATTGGTAAATCCCAGCTTGCGGGCATTTTCACGCGCTTTCTCATTCATAGCTTCGGTAAAATCAATGCCGGCCACATACCCACTCTCGCCAACAAGCGCACGTGCTACAAAACAATCGTTGCCTGCACCCGAACCAAGATCGAGCACACTGTTGCCTGGTTTTATTCCTGCAAATTCAGTGGGTAGACCGCAGCCAAGACCCAGGTCTGCATCAGGGTTGTATCCCTCAAGGTTATCGTAGTTTTCACTAAAAATGGAATAGTCGACCACTGACCCGCAGGAGGTAGCACCACAACACGAAGGTGCGTTCTGCTCTTTGGTTTGCTTTGCTATTTCGCTGTATTTCTCTCTGACAATTTTTTTTATATTTTCCATGATAAGGTTTATTTAAGTTGCTTTTTTTGAATTAGTATGAATTGTTTAAGTGTTTTGATTTTAGAACGAAGCAGATTCCCTGATCAGAGTGATCGAAATAAGTGCTTCAATTTTATGAATGGACCAGGTACTGTGCTCTTCTGGAGAAGAATTCGCTGTACTAAACCGCATCCTTACTTTCATTTCGTATTTGCTCAACTATCTTCACTGCATCGGTTACATATTTCCTGCAATGGGTATGAAAAATATTTTGTTCTGTAAGAATGCTGTAATCTTTTTCGACCCGCATATCCAGGTTATTGAGTAATTCTCGGCAATTGGAGGAGCCATTCAAATGGGTAAACTCATCAAACAGCTGAACTGTTTTTTCATAGGTTTCCAACTTTTTCGCATCCTCATCGTGGCTGCCTTTCCCAAAACCCAGCCCCAGAGCCATGGCTGCACCAGTGATCGCGCCACATGTAAGTTGCTGTCGGCCCATTCCTCCACCGAAGGCGCACGAAACCCGCAGGGATTCATCCTCTGTAAGCCCTAACTCTTCGGCAAAAGCTGTAAGAACTGACTGCGCACAGTTAAACTTATTATCAAAATACGATAGTGCCTTTTCTGATCGATCCATAATTAATTGGCTTTAATTTGTTCTTCATATAATTTGCGGAAAGTGGTATGTATTTCATCGCGTACACGGTAAAACTCTGACATTATAAACTCAGTGGTTCCTACTGCATGCGAAGGATCATCGAAGCCAATATGTAAGCGGTGTTTTACCTTACCAAAAAATGCAGGACAGGTTTCGTTTGCGCCTCCGCAAACCGTAATCACATAATCCCATTCGTCGTTCAGGTACTTATCTACCGAATCGGAAGTATGATGGCTGATATCAACACCGGCCTCTTTCATAACGGAGACGGCCTTTTCATTTAATTTTCCAGATGCTTCGGTTCCTGCTGAACATACCAGCAGGTCTTTATCGAACGACTGCAGAAAGCCATGTGCCATCTGGCTTCGGCAACTGTTTCCGGTGCAGAGTATAAGAATCTTTTTTGGCATATTTTAGATTGTGTATTGGTTATCTATTTTTCCTTCATTCATTCTGATTTTTACATTTCCATAGTTTGCTGCCTGTGGGCTGTGAGTAACCATCATAATAGTGACATTAAGTTCTTTGTTTATTTTTTGAAGGAATTCCAATATCTCTACAGACAAAGAGGGATCGAGGTTTCCGGTTGGTTCATCAGCAAATATGATGGTTGGTTTATTTACTAATGCCCTGGCAATAGCAACACGTTGCTGTTGTCCGGCTGATAATTCTCTTGGAAAATGATTTTGCCTGTTTTCGAGACCCACCAATTCGAGAACTGCTTGTGAATTAGCTTTTTGTTCTTCTGTTGAGTGTCCGTTCAGTCCTAAAGGTATCATTACGTTCTGAATGGCTGTCATGTAGGGAATAAGTGAAAAGTTCTGCATAACAAAACCCACATGCATTTTACGAAACTCAGCCAATTCCTTATCCGAAGCACTTTCAAGATGTTTTTCCTGAAAGATAATTTTCCCGGAAGTTGGTCGGATTAAACCGCTTAAAGCAAGTAATAAAGTTGTTTTCCCTGATCCTGAAGGACCTGTAATAGAAACAAAACCACCTTTTTTTACAGCGAACGAAACATCATTCAAGGCATAGATGAGGCCATCACGCATATTGTACGTTTTGGCAATATTCTGGACTGTTAAAATAGTTGTCATACTTCCTGCATGTTAGAGTATGGTTCGAAACGGGCTGCAAACCAGGCTGGCAATACAGAACCTATCAGAGAAATTAGAATTGAAATACCTACAGACCATAACAGGAGAATAGGAATTGGGGCAATATTGATGCCTGCAATATATGGCCCTAAAAACCAAGCGATAAGAACTCCTGCAAAAAATCCGATGACTCCCCCGATCAATCCCATAATCGCTGCTTTGAGCATCAAAATTGAATAAATTGAGGATTTTGGATAACCGATCATACGCAAGATGCCAATTTCTCTTTTCCGCTCGTTTACATTCGCCCACATGTAGTTACCTATTGAAATTCCACCGACAAAAACTATAATAATCAGAATTATCAGTGAAATCTGATTCATCAGTTTATTTGTCTTAATTTGTGTAGATACTATCTGTCCGATGGTTGTAATTTTAGTATCGGGCAAAATATTACGCAGTTTTCCAAGTAACCCATCCGATATTGCATTACAGCAACCCATTATTTCAATGGCGCTGACCTGGCCCTGTATGCCAAGTAAATTCTGCACCGTATGAAGGTGAGCAAAAATCCTGTCATCGTCAATGGTGCCGGTTTCGCTTAGCACTTTACCTATTTTCAGTTGAGTTCCTGAAACTGTTATTTCATCTCCTTCCTTCACTCTTAAACGAGTAGCTACATTTGATCCGATAAGGCAATCGGTCATTCCAAGTGAATCAATTGATTTACGCTGGAGTTTTTCATCCTTTAATCCTAATGTTTCGTTCGAAGGACTAGGGCCACAGGCTGCTTTCAGCTCAGCTCCAAATAATCCGGAGTTTTGCCATATTGGTTTGGATGCCAATTCATTTTTCGGAAGAATTCCTGTGAGTACCAGTTTTTGTCCGTTTATGTCAATCCGACGGGTAAGTTTAGGTGAAAGGTTATCGACACCTGAAAGTTCGGACGTAACAATACGTTCGACATATTCCTCGGGAAATGTTGGAGCATCAATATCGGCTGCATAATAATTATCGACACTTGCGCCTTGTGGCAGCACCATGATATTTGCGCCAAGGTTATCGAGATTGATTGCAACCGCTTTTTCGGAAACAACTGAGATAGAGCGAATGGCAACAATTACACCGATTCCAAGAGTTATTGCAAGGATACCCGATATTAATTGTGTCTTGCGTTGGCCAAGTTCCAGCCAGACTAATTTAAACAAGTTCATATTTCGGGAATTTATTTAGGGCCACAGCCACTGGTTCCAGCTCCACATGCACCTGGTGCACATCCGCCTTTAACTACTTTTTTTGCCGATGAAATTAGTTTTGCTGATTGCACCGGGGCCTTAAATTCGTCATTAAACTGGCCTTTACCATTAAAGACCAGAACATGGGTTTCTGTTGCTGCCATTTCCGGTTTAAGCAAACCCAGAAATTCTGCTTCCGATTTATCATCAAGATCCACTTCTATAACTACACCTTTTCCGCCTAAACCTGCAACCGCCTTATTACATTCAGCAACTGAAACTGCTTTGTCCTTCATCGATTTTTTAAACAATACAATATATGCTGTTTTGCCTTCGCTGAATGCCAATAATGCCTGAGATTGTTTTTTAGTTGGAACAAGGCCTGAAAGAGTTTCAGGAGTCGCATCCTTTAATTGCAGACCACCTCCCACAACACCATTTGAAGCTATTACCAGAAGAAGTGGCAAGGGCGCACCTGACAAACCATATTTTGTGACCAGTGCCGCATTGGTTTTGTCAGTTCTGTCCAACACAATAACCTCGGATTTCGGATATTTCTTCTGTGCTTTAACAGCCATATCCTTAGCCTGCGAAAGCAATCTGTTTCCATCAGTTACTGCCAGAAAAACTGCGTTCCCTTTCGCATTGGCTTTGTCAATTTTCTCTCTTGTTTGAGAATTAGCGGTTGAAGCGATCATTACAAGGGCAATAACTGCCATCATCCATAATGCAATCTTTTTCATGATTCGAATTTTTAAGTTGTTTTAAATATCTTATTTACAATCACATTCGCATAGGAATGAATTGATGGTGATATCGAAAAATTTATTGTATGCTTTTCTCATTTCATCCAGTTTAACCATATCCAGACAATAATGAATCATCAGACCATCAATTGTTCCTTTAATAATCCCCATCTCTTTAAGTGCTTTCAAATGTTGAGAAACCGTTGTGCGGCTTATTGGCAGGTCGTCAGAAATATTGCCTGTTTTAATTTCTCTTTTCTCGGCAAGCAATTGAATAATAGCGATTCGTGCCGGATGCGACAGTACTTTACCAATATTAGCAAGTGATTGCTGCTGGTTAGTAAATTCATCAAATTTATTGTTGGTCATAATTCCTTTTGTTTAATGTCGCAAACGTACGACATTAATAAATACATTTAAAAAAAAATGTTCGTCATAACTAATTGTATCCTGACCCGGTTTAAAAATACAAGAATGAATCATAAACAAGAACGGGATTTAAAGTTATGTGCAGACGCAGATTCTTCATTTTCAACCAAAGTAAATCCAGATAAAATAGAATCCGGCAAGTATAAAAAGTACGGCTACAAACTTTCGTAACCAAACTTCTATGACTTTGATCCGGTTATAGAATTTACCAATGCCCCCGATACTGTATGCGAGTATATAGGCAAGCAGAATTACCGGCAAACCGGTGGCAATGGCAAAATCAGGCAAGAGCAGCAGACCCGATGGTTGCGAAAGTACCAGAGGCAGAAGCATCCCAAAATAAAGTACACCACTATACGGACAAAATGCGAGTGCGAAGATCATACCCAGTAAAAGTGCTCCCCAACTGCTGCCCAGCCTAACTTTATCAGCAAAACGCTGCAAAAGAGTACCTGATGAACCGGGAAGCTTTATAACACCAAGCATAATTATTCCGATTACAAGGAGTAATGGACCAATCCACCGTTCGCCATTAGCCTGGACAGCTCTGCTGACCTGAAATTTACTGGCTCCGAAATAGATGATTGCACCCAGTATGGTATAAGTGAGTGTTCTGCCTAAGGTGTAAAAAATTCCATTCAGGAAAACGGTTCTTTTGTTTTCGACATCCTTGCTGATATAGGCCAGAGCGGTTATATTGGTTGCAAGCGGGCACGGACTGATTGCGGTCATCAAACCAAGAAGGAATGCTGTCAGAAGCGGGAAGGTGCTTTGGTCGATGAGGGTTTGAAGGTACTCCATTATATAAAATTTGGGAATTTAAGGATGTGCAGATGTGGGGATGTGCAGATGTGCAGATTTTATTGTTGTTTTAGCTTACTTTAGAAGAAACAATAATTTTTGAAATGATATTTATTATAGAAATCAGCTTCTCCTTTAGATTCTCAGATTTTGGGTAAGTTGGGGATAATTCACAGAGTGTAAGCCAATATTCCGTTTCACCAGCCTCTTTTGCAGCTATTTTCATTTTGTGAATAAAATCAGCTTTGCTTTCAGCATTTTGTGCTTCCATTACATTGGCGCCAATTGAAGTTCCGGACTTTAATAATTGCCTGGCGATTAAATATTTCTTAAGTTCTTCCAGATTTTCAGAATAAGAAATAATATCAAGCGCAAAATCTAACGAGAGTTTCACAATCAGATTTTCGTTTTCCTTTTTCATAAAATAGCTCCTAATTTTTAAAGAAATATTTTACATTCATTTTCACATTTTCACATCTCCACATCTTCTCATCTCCACATCTTCACATCTCCACATCTCCACATCCTCACATCCTCACATCCTCACATCTCCACATCTCCACATCTCCACATCTTCACATCTCCACATCTTCACATCCTCACATCTCCACATCTTCACATCTCCACATCTCCACATCTTCACATCCTCACATCTCCACATCTCCACATCTCCACATCTCCACATCTCCAAATTATTTCAAATTCTTCTCAATCTCCGCTTTTAATCCGGATATAAATTTTTCGGCCTGGTTGCGCGAATAGCTGAAAGCAAAGTTGGTGAAGTCGGTGGTGGTTTCCTTCGCACCGATCACCTTTGTTAAAAAGAGCGATGACCCTTCTGCTTCGTACTTCTCTACCAACTTCAGATTTTTGTCATCTTCTACATTTAATATCTGGAAAGTGATTGAACCATCTTTCAATTGACCTGCAAAATATGTATTCAGTGTTTTTTTTGTGTTTTCCTCAATCGAAAGACAGGTGGGGCAACGCCGTTCCGAATGGAAATAGATGATTTTGAGTCTGGTTACCTTTTGGGCTGTGACTGAAAAAACTGCTGAAAGCAGTATAGTTGCCAAGAATATCTTTTTCATTTTTCGATTACTTTAAATTACAATTTTGACAACATTTCCTTGATTTCATTAACCGATGGAACCCTTCCATACATAAGTACTTTTTCGTCGACTACAAGAGCAGGAGTGCGCATAACTCCGTATCCCACGATCTTCACAATGTCTTCCTCCTTGGTTACATTTGCATTGAGGTTAAGCTCAGCTACAGCTTCAAGTGTTGCTTTCTCCAGGTTTTTGCAATTAGTACAACCTGTTCCTAAAACTTTGATTTCCATTTTGTTGGTTATTAGTGATTGGTTATTAGTGATTGGTTATTAGTGATTAGTGATGGGTTATTGGTGATTAGTGATTGGTTATTGGTGATTGGTGATTTCCAAATTTCCCAATTCCCACATTTCCCAATTCCCACATTTCTAAATTCCCACATTTTCACATTTCCAAATTTTCACATTTCCACATTTCCACATTTCCACATTTCCACATTTTCACATTTTCACATTTTCAAATTTTCAAATTTCCACATTCCCACATTCCCACATTTTCACATTTTCACATTTTCAAATTTCCAAATTTCCACATTTTCAAATTTTCACATTTCCACATTCTCACATTTTCAAATTTTCAAATTTCCACATTTTCAAATTTTCAAATTAAAAGATAGAATTGAATAAGAAACCCACCATGATAATCCCGGTTCCAACTACCCCTATGAAAGTAAAGATCAGAGGGAGTTTCAGCACTTTTCGGAGTATGATCATTTCGGGTAGCGAAAGGCCTATAACCGACATCATAAATGCCAGGGCGGTGCCAAGAGCAGCACCTTTCTCAATTAATGCTGATACGACCGGTATTATTCCTGCAGCATTGGAGTAGAGTGGTATACCAATGATCACTGAAAGCGGAACCGAATACCAGGCCGACTTACCCATAAAGGATGCCATGAAATCCTCGGGAACATACCCGTGAACACCAGCACCAACGGCAATCCCGATCATAACATAAATCCAAACTTTACCGACAATTTCCTTCACTGCATCAAAGCCCGGTTTTATACGGCTGGCAAAGGTTATTTTTTCGTCTTCCAGATGTACACCTGCTTTCAATTCATATACCCAGGGCTCAACCCATTTTTCCAGATGCAACCTTCCGATAACCCAGCCTGCAGTGATGGCTATTACCAATCCGGTGCCTACATATATAAGTGCAGTTTTCCATCCGAACAAGCCAAAAAGCAATACTACAGCCACTTCATTAATCATAGGTGCTGCTATCAGGAACGAAAAAGTAACACCCAAAGGAATACCCGATTCAATAAATCCCAGGAACAGCGGTATGGCGGAACAGGAGCAAAACGGAGTTACAATACCCAAAGATGCCGCCATTACATTCCCCGTAAAAAGCGATTTTCCCTCCAATGCTTTTCGCGTGCGCTCAGGAGAGAAATAGGTACGGATAATACCAACAAAAAATATGATAAGAGTTAGCAACATCAGTACTTTGGGGACTTCAAAAACAAAGAACCATAGGGCTTCGGTCAGATGTTTCCCGGCAGGCATGTTCAGCACATCGAACACAAAGTGATCAGTTAACCACTGAAGATTTTTATACAACAGGAACCATGCCGGCAACAAAAGCAAAGGCAAATATTTACCAATGTGTCTTCTGCTGTGCGGAGGACTAGTTTCAGACATTACAGCTTATGGTATTGACTGCTTTATCAGCAAGAAAAGTATCTAAAAGGAGTTTCGCCTGTTTCCAGCTTTCCGGATGGATGCAATACTTAATAAAAGGAGGGTTTATTTCTCCCTGAATAAGTCCGGATGCTTTTAGTTCCTTCAGGTGTTGCGACAATGTGGATAAGGCGATCGGAAATTCATCCGCTATATTCCCACTGTAACAGCATCCTCGCGACGAAAGGATTTCGAGTATTTTAATTCGTGCCGGGTGCCCCATCGCTTTTGCAAAGCGGGCAAGCTTTACCTGGTCATCGGAATAAGGTATTTTCATAATTCAATTTGTATTTCGCAAAAATACGAAATATAATTACTTCTGATAAAAAATCGAAAAAAATTTATTTGATTTAAACCTGTTTAACTGAAAACTTCAAATTGTCAATTATACCTATACCTTTGTCCGCGTTACAGGTTTCAAAATAATGCTATATGGAAAAATACTTTGGAGATCATGCTTTAAATGCGAATGGCATCTACAATCTTTCCCCACTGCAGGCTCATAAACTATGCAGCGATGGAGCTATTTTACTGGATGTGAGAGAGGAATATTTGAACCGCTTCAAAATATTTGATGTTCCGGGATTAATCTTCTGTCCACTTAAAAAACTACCTGAACTTCTTGATAAACTGCCTGCTGACAAACTGCTGATTGTTGCCGATGCCAGCGGTATTCACAGTCCTGAAGCTGTAAGAATACTTATGGATAACGGGTTCGAAAAGTGTGCCAATCTTTCGGGCGGACTCGTCGATTGGGAGCATTCAGGGCTTCCGATTGTAATAGATTATAACGAAAGACTATCCGGACAATGTGCCTGCCAGCTAAAGCCACGAGAAAAGAAATAAGTCACTGACTACTACCTTTCAACGGAAAATGATGGCACTTAGCCTTATTTTCCCCAATCATTGTCAGCCTCTTCAACAAGTATTTCTGCCGGCTGCTTGCCCATATATTTATCAATAATTGTGTGGATCAGGTAAATAAGCGGAGTTAACATTATGGCCAGCAATACTTTGTACGTGTATTGCACCAGCCCTACCCTGAAAACCTGCTCCATACTCCAGTTTCCAAGAATATAGAACGCTATAAAAAGTATAATGAAACTGTCAATCAGCTGAGAAACAACAGTGGAACCGGTTGATCTCACCCACAGGTAATTATCCCCCGTAAGCTTCCTGAAATAATGGAACACATAAGCATCAACCAGCTGGCTTACCAGAAATGCCGCCAGCGAACCGATGATAATGCCCAACCCCATACTGAATATAGTCCGGTATGCATAATCAATATTAAAAGCTCTTCCTTGCGAATCGGTATCGTTGAGTTGCAGCCAGAAATCAGCCGGAGGCATTCCTGTCCATAAAAATATCACCAGGAATGCATAGGCTATCATACCTGCAGTAATAAAACTGATCCGCTTCACCCCTGTTTTGCCGAAATACTCATTTATGATATCCGAGAATACAAAGACGATAGGCCATATCAATACACCAACACTAAGGTTAAGATCAGTGATGATACCAAAAAGATTTAACCGCAAAGGTGAAATCCCCAGCAGTTTTTCGACCGAAAATATCTTCACTCCTCCAAATTCGGCTATCAGAGCATTTGTTATGAAAAAGCTCGCCAACACAAGGTAAAGCAAAGTCTTCTTATTAAGTGGCTTCGATTCAGTCATAGATGCTTGAAAGATGGTTATTTTTTATATTGTGGCAGTGCAGTGATTGTCCATAAAATCAGTAACAATTCAAAAATCAGCTAAATTTCTACTCCTGCTAATTTTCTTCCCAGGTTATTACGGCAATTCGCTTTCGTCCGTCCATCCTGATCTTTAATGATTTTTCGAAGCGTACATGCCTGAAAAACCGGGTTTTATTGATCAGTTGTTGCTTTTTTAAAACTTCGTAATCGATGAAACTATTTCCCATTTCGGGTTGAACTGAAAAATAACCGACATTCATTGAAGTGACATTATGAAAGAAATGAGATCCCGAAGATGCATCGAGTGGATATGCATCCAGGCTGGTTTCAACAATGGTTTTGGCATTGCTGATCTGAGGCCAGTTCACAGGTATGCCAATCCAACGGTCGCGGGTACCCCAGCGCCCGGGACCAATGAGGATATATTTTCGGTTTTCCTTTTTCATAAGCTGGTTAAGTTGTTCAATTTCCAATACCATTTCCTGTGTCTGGCTCTTATCAAATTCATCGGTATCAACATAAATAACATCAGTAATATCCGAAACCAGGCCATTACCCATCCCTTTATCCGAAAAAAGCACAATTTCCTCGCGTTTCAGCTCTTCCATTGAAACCTGATAATCGAGTTCGGCTCCGATGAGCGGCTTAATCTGCAGAAGGTAAAAGGTAGTTTTATAGTCAGCATCTCTGGTAAGATCAATGGCGAATTCTATTTCAACCGGGGTTCCCATGGCTTCTTTAACGATATCAAGCACTGTTTCAATGGTCTTAGCCATAGGACAATAATCATACTTAAGTACGTTGCTGAAATTAATCACACGCGGACCGGGCGTTGTGATACCGGGTACCATTCGCTGGTTGTCCTGGTCATAAACCGAAGCCAGGTGCCTGAGTGTACCATGCTTTTCGGCCACATCAATATCCATTTCGCGCAATCCTGCCATTTCACCTTCGAGAAGGTTTACATCACTCTTGGCCAGATCAACAGCCAGAAATTTGACCTGAGAGTTTTTATACAGGTCTTTGGGGGTTAAAATCTCAACGGCAGGATATACTGGTGAAAAGCGGTAGGCACTTCCTCCATCGACCACAAATTTACCCAATCCCAGGGCTGCTACGGCAAAGCCTTCTTCGGGTTTCATATGTGCAAAAGGGTAATAATTATACGACTGTGCAACTCCGCTAATATGTGGATAATATACATCATCATATTGATGACCAACCACTTCCTGGATTACAACAGCCATTTTTTCTTCGTCGAGCTTATAATTAATTGCTTCAATGTACCCCCGGGCTTCAGGAGAATAAACAGAAGCATATACCAGTTTTATGGCATCCATCAATTGTGTCAGCCTCACGTTGATATCGGGATGGTTATTGGGAAGCAGATATGTTTCAAAAATTCCTGCAAATGGCTGTGACAGCGAATCCTCAAATAACCCTGAAGATCTGACAGCAAGCGGTTTATCGATAAGTTTTAGCAATACTCTCAGGCGCCTGATCAAGGTATCGGTTAAAACTCCAGAGGTGAATATCTTTTTGATTTCTGCATAGTTTTCGAAATCTGTGATCTTTTCACCTATACGGTTACGCTCGATAAAATACTCAAATTCATCTGTGCCTATTACCGAAGTTCTGGGCGAACGTATATTGATATCAGGAATGTGCTTATTGAAATCATAGTTGTATATCAGTGTATTGATAAAGGCTAGTCCACGGCCTTTGCCACCAAGCGATCCAGGAATCAGCGTTACCACATTGTGTTCGTCGAGCAAGGCTGATTCCTCAAAAGGAATTACTTTACCCTTGTCCTGTTCATTGCGGAATTGCCTGATAACATCAGTAAGGTAATCGCGGAGTTGTGCTGCACTCCTGAAATCGCTGACTTTTGCGGGGTTAATAATTTTAGCTACCTGTATTTCGCCACGAGCCATCAGCCAGAGTGAAAAATGATCCTTCCGGGCATGGTAAAGCAGTGATTCGTCAGGGATAGTTCGAAGATGATTTTCGAATTCACGCAGCGATTTGGCAACGGCAATCTGCACACCGTCCTTATCGCGGTATATAAAGTTACCGAATCCAAGGTAATGTGTTATAAAACTTTTAAAATCCTGCGACAGACTCTCGGAATTTTTATTGATAAAAGTGGCTCTCAGATCATATGCCCTCGAAGCATTTTCGGGATCGGATGATTGAACAATAACCGGCAGATCGGGATTTGACTCTCGTACATGACTTACCAGATCGAATCCGGCTTCACTAAACTCCCTGCCTTCCCGGTTAAATTTCACATCCGTAATCAGGCAGAGAAGGTAATCCTGGTAATCACTTATAATTTCGGCAGCTTCTTCGTAGTTGGCCGCAAGTAGTATTTTTGGCCTGGCACGCAAGCGAAGAACCTTGTACAATTCGTCGGTACTTACATCGTCAATAATACGGCGGGTCTGGTCCATCACAATACCATAGAGCAATGGCAAATACCGCGAATAATACTGAGGACTATCCTCCACCAGAAGCAAAACTCTGACCAATCCTACCCGGGTATCATTCTCCACATTAATTTTATCCTCCAGCAGTTTGATCATGGCAAAAAACACCTTGCTTTCGCCATTCCAAACGAATACCCTGTCAATAGCTTTATACCGTTCACTGATATCGCTGAAATATGCAACGTCGGAATTGTTGTTCAACAGGGCAAATATTGGAATGTACGGAAACTCTTTCCGAATCTGCCCCGAAATGCTGACCGGCAGACTCTTATCAACCCCTACCATAAAAATGACCAGATCGTAATGCTTGGCATTCAACTGGCTGATGGCTTCCTCAGCAGAAGAAACACCGGTAATTCGTGGTACTGATGTAAGGCTAAGCTGATGGTATTCGCCCAGGACATATTCCGAAAAACGTCCCTCTTTTTCAATGGTATATGCATCGTAAAGGTTTGCGACCAGTAGAATTTCTTTTACTTTAAACGGTTGAAGATCGTGGTAAACATCGCGGTCGTAATTATTTTTATTCAGAAAGCGCTGAAGCAATTGCTTTCCGTTAGCCGGTATTTCGCATTGCTGATTTTCAGCACCCTTACTCTTGTCGGATGCACGGGTTCGTTTTAGTAGTTCTTTTGCTGCAAAACTGTTAAGAAAACCGGTAATTGCTGAAGCGAGGTTAGCAATCAGGTGGCGTTCCTCTTTCAAAAACGGGCCTTCATCGAACTGAACGAATTCCCTGGTATAAAAAATATCGATATACCCTGAGCCTCCGTCGATTGATTCGAATGATTGCCGTTGTATCCACCGCGATTCGTGAAACTGAGGTGAAAGGTATTCTTTGCCATTGAAAACAATGCGGCAAACCGTAAATTCAGGATATTGCCATGCACCGGGAAACAGCTTTGCCAGTTGCTGCAATGTTTCATCTACGGGCTTCCCTTCGCGGAGAATATCATTGGTCTGATTGATCGCAGCAAGTTCTTTCAGACGCTCTGTACGTTCAAAAATCAACTTCCTGATTTCACGCGGGTTATTCAACAGTTCATTCTCCTCAGTCATCATACATTACTTTTTTCAACAAATACTAACCGTTCCTGCCACTTTTTCAGGGTGCTCAATACTTTTAATTTCATACCTATTTCAGCCAGATCAAGCCCTGTCAACAATTTTCTTCGATATGCCATCAAAAGGTCAAAAATCAATAAATCGCTGACATTACAAAAGTGAAGAAAAAAGCGATGCCATGCGCAGCAGATTTGACAAATAAAACCACAACTGAACCTACTCCAGATACAAAGTTCAGCAATTGAAACCAATTGTTTAGGAAGTATTTAGGTTTATGCTGACAGCCCTATATTATTAAGTGTTTTACCGAATTTTATAAGTAAAACACCTATTTAATCTAGATATATTACATATTATTGTATATCAAGCATTTAGAAAACATCAGAAATTGACTAAAAAACTTGCTATTCATACCAATAGTATTAATATTGCTCCATTAAAATATTCTTTTCAACAACTAAATTTTTAATCATTATGTCAAACAGTTTTATTGACCAAAAGGTTGAACAGTTCATGGCAAAAGTAATTGCCAAAAATCCTGGAGAAGTTGAATTTCATCAGGCTGTAAAGGAAGTAGTACAGTCGCTCATGCCATTTATCGAAGAAAATCCCAAATACAAGGGTATTCTTGAGCGCATGGTTGAACCTGAAAGGGTGATTATTTTCCGTGTGCCCTGGCTCGATGACAAGGGAGAATTCCAGATCAACAGGGGATTCCGCATCGAAATGAACAGTGCCATTGGCCCGTACAAAGGCGGTTTACGTCTGCACCCTACCGTTAATCTTGGAATACTGAAATTTCTTGCCTTCGAACAGGTATTGAAGAACAGCCTTACAACTTTGCCTATGGGTGGTGGTAAAGGCGGTTCCGATTTTGACCCAAAAGGCAAGAGCGATAATGAAGTAATGAAATTTACTCAATCGTTCATGACCGAATTGCAGCGTCACATTGGTCCCGATACGGATGTTCCTGCCGGAGATATAGGTGTGGGAGGACGCGAAATCGGATTCCTTTTCGGTCAATACAAACGTATACGTAATGAATTCACAGGTGTGCTTACCGGCAAAGGCCTCGAGTGGGGTGGCAGTTTGATACGCCCTGAAGCTACAGGGTATGGTAACACCTATTTTGCTGAAGAAATGCTGAAAACCCGTGGCGATAGTTTTGCCGGTAAAACAGTAGTTATCTCCGGATCAGGTAACGTTGCTCAGTATGCCTGCGAAAAAGTCACTCAACTAGGTGGTAAGGTGGTTACTCTAAGTGATTCGAGTGGTTACATCTACGACCCGAATGGAATTGATGCTGCCAAGCTTGCCTTTGTAATGGAATTGAAGAATATTAAACGTGGACGCATCAGCGATTATGCTAAAAAATACAATTGTGAATTCGTTGAAGGCAAAACTCCATGGGGCGTGAAATGTGATGTTGCATTACCATGTGCCACCCAGAATGAGCTAAACGAAAATGATGCCAAATCCTTACTGGCCAATGGTTGTTTCGTAGTTTCGGAAGGTGCTAATATGCCTTCGACAAACGAAGCTGCTGAGTTATTTGTTGCTACCAAGATTCTTTATGGTCCTGGCAAAGCTGCCAACGCCGGTGGTGTTGCCACTTCAGGTCTCGAAATGTCGCAGAACAGCATGCGCCTTAACTGGACCCGCGAGCGTGTTGACCAGGAACTTCATACTATCATGGTCAACATTCACCGTACCTGCGAAAAATACGGCAAAGAAGCTGATGGCACCATTAACTATGTAAAAGGTGCTAACATAGGTGGATTTGTTAAAGTTGCTGAAGCAATGCTGGCTCAGGGACTCGTGTAAAACAAGTTCAATAATCAAATATTCTCAAAAGGCTTCCGACAGGAGGCCTTTTGATTTTCCGGAGGACATTAAAATACAAACATTGTAAAATTTTTATATTTTTGAACATGAACTGAAGCAGGATACGTAAGAATCCATACCATTCAATTCCTGCCTGTATTTTTGATAAAAAAAAACTCTAACAATTTTGAAAAAACCAACCACGATCAAACACTAATGCATGAACCAGATATTACAAAAAGTAAACTCCAGGCAAATTTATTCTTTGCTTCTTATCGCATTTTTGCTTCATAATACTGAGGAGGCTATTTCTGTATGCAACTTTCCGGTATCAAATCCGTTTTCATTCATTCAGCCGGTTGAGTGCATTCATTTTATCACTGCGGTTTCGGTTCTGAGCGTGGCAGCTGCAGTGTTATACTTGTGGGCGATGAAATCAGGAAGCCCCGCTGTTTATTATTTCATTTCAACTGCATTTGCTTCTGCATTACTCCTAAATGCGGTATTTCCACATCTGGTACTTGCTGTGTATACACTTCAATACACCCCGGGAATTTTTACAGCTATTACTTTTATTCTGCCATTGGGATGCATTCTTCTATTTCGCAATAAATCCTGGTATAAATCAATTAAACACATGAGTTTTCACATACTGGGAGGTCTTGCAGCCGGATATGCCATATTTGCAATTACAATGCTATTTGTTAGTCGTTTCACCTGATAGCTGGGCATGATACTATTCCAGACGTAATATGAAGCCTGAAATTTAGTACATTCGTAAATAATTCGGTTATACCATGAAACGGCTCAATCTGATATTTATCGTTTTTATTTATGCAGGATTGTGTACTGCTCAGGAGGGGAAGTTCAGCAGCAGCCCTAAAGCTCAGTTACAATTCCCTGATGGTGCCATCCCTGATCTTTACGATAGCATATATCTGCTTACTGTTCAGGAACTTACACTACCCGAAAGCAAAATGAATCTGGCCCTTCCTCCTATAGTTGACAATTCAGCATCTCCGCATCTCAGGCCGGTTTTTACCCAGGTAGGTGCTTCATGTGGTCAGTCAGCATCAGTCGGTTACAATTTTACTTACGAGATGGATCAGGCACGAAATCTGCCTGCAGATACCTCCATCAACCAGTATCCTACACATTTTGTCTATAACTTCGGGAATACCGGGTATGAATATTTCGGAGTAAGCTGTTTTCACTCCTTCGAAATACTGAAGAAATGCGGTACAATGAATGTAAAAGACTATGGAGGACTTACTGACAATGGCAACCGCTGGATAAGCGGGTATAATTATTACTACAACGGCATGTTCAACCGTATTGAGGATGTTTATACCATAAAAACCAATACCGAAAAAGGTATACGAACCCTGAAAAGCTGGGTTTATGACCATATGGGAGAATCTTCCGAAGGAGGACTGGCTAATTTCAACACAGGATACAGCCTGACTCATTTACCTGCAGGTACACCCGAACAGGGGCGACCTGTGGCAACAAGTTTTACTTATCCGGCCACACATGCCATGACCATTGTTGGATATAATGACAGCATACGGTTCGATTACAACAACGACGGTTTATATACCAATACTATGGATATAAATGCCGATGGAATTGTTGATGTGAAAGACTGGGAAATAGGCGGGTTCAGGGTTGTAAACAGCTATGGAGCCGATTGGCCCAGTGAAGCTGACAGCGGCTTTTTCTACATGATGTATCATACGCTGGCTGAAGATTACGGAAGCGGTGGCATATGGAATAATGCAGTTCATGTAATAAAGGTAAAACCCGATTACAGTCCTCTTCTAACAATGAAAGTCAGGCTGACTCATTTACAAAGGAATGCTTTGAGGGTTCGTGCCGGAGTATCAGGAAATGTGAACTCGCTTGTGGCAGATCAAATACTCGATTTCCCCATCTTCAATTTCCAGGGAGGGCCACACCCGGCCCAGGGACCAGGCTTGTCGGATACACTCAATACAATCGAATTCGGGCTTGATATCACTCCATTATTAAGCTATATGAACACTAACAAGGATGCTGCTATATTCCTGATTGTTGATGACAACAATCCCCTGGCAACATCGGCCGGAAAAATTGAGCAATTCGCAGTAATTGATTACTCTGTTTTTCCTCCACATATTTTTGACAGCCAGCAGGTGCCAGTTGCAATTTCAGATAATGACCAAACCATCCTGCGAATTGTTACAAATACAGGCACTGATAAAGTGAATATTTCGAGCAACAATCTGCCAGCGTTTACTCCGGGTCAGCCCTATGCAGTTCAATTATCAGCCACAAGCGGTCAGCCGCCATACACATGGTCAATGAACTATCAATATACAGAAAACCAGGACAATAAGCCTATGCCTGCTTTGATAGGGAATAAATTAGTTCCGGTTCAGCCATCCGACAGCACAGTTGCCGTTCCACTTGGATTTCGTTTTCCTTTTTTCGGCAAACTATACGATACACTCTTTGTCAACATCAACAATGGATATATACAGTTTGATACTGATAATATCCCCTGGCCTTACCTGAACGAAGAAAACTTATTACTAAGAAGCTTCCGGCTGATTGCTCCTGTCACCAACCAGGGCCTTAACATTTATTCTTCTGATGAGGGTGCATGGTATGAGGGCGATTCTATTTCAGCAATTTTCAGGTGGAAACTCAGTAAAAAACAAGGTGAAACTTATTTCCCCTATGAATTTCAGGCTACACTTTCAGCTAACGGAACAATTACATTCAATCACGATCATATCTCTCTAACTGCCAGCGAATTATTCCATTCAGGCATATCAAATGGCGATAAACTGAATTACAATTTAAAAGTGTATCACCACGAATCCGACGCCAATCAATATAGCTATACCCAATATACACCAGGTGAATACCCTGACAATCTTACCATTTCCAAAACCGGCTTGGTGGAATGTACTCCAAAATCGGCTGAAACAATTTATACTATTCCGTGCATTGTTTCCGATTACAGGAACATAACTGATGCAGAGAATTGCCTGCTTTCCTCAGGAATTCATACAGAAATTGCAATTCATGCCGGCAATGATTCCATAATTTGCAATGGAGAAATCGTGAATGCCGACCTTATACTTACAAATCTTACCTCAGATTCATACACTGATCTGGCTGCAACACTGAGCATTACTGACTCATTTGTTACTTTAACCGATTCAATTGAATCAATAAATCTGCTTCAGCCCAACTCAAGGATTCTGATTCAAAATGCGTTCACATTTAGTGTTTCTCCACAGGTACACGATAAAAAAGCGTTGCTGATGTACCTCACTGCAGGAAATAATCTTTATAAATGGAAACACACCATTCCCGCTATTATAACAGCTCCACTTCTGAAAAGCAACGGGCTGAGCAGCACCAAACCAGGTAATGCGTTATTACAACCTGGGGAGACTGGCTGGTTACAATATAAAATATCCAACATTGGACATGCTGAAGCCAATGATGTTGAAATCAGCATTGAATTACCTGATGCTTATGCAACTTTATTAACTGCTCCTGTTCAAATAATCGGCGGAATGGTACCCGGACAAAAGCAGGTTGTTGATTTTCAGGTAACGCTTGATGACAGCATTCCACTGGGAACTACCATCCCGGTGATCTGCAATGTAACGTCAGAGGGCCAGTTGAAAATCACAGATACATTATTCTTCAGGGTTGGCATGGCACCTGCACTTGTAATCGACCTCGATAACACACATACTTCAGCGCCGGCTATCTGGCAGCATATCAAAGACCTTGGCTATTTATCCGATTACTCAACTTTGATAAATTCCAGCATCAATGAATATCAGTCGCTCTTTATTACTCTTGGGAAAAATGCTGGCAGGCATGTATTAAGCTATTCCGAAAGCCTCACACTATCCGACTATCTGGACAGGGGTGGCAACATTTATCTCGAAAGCAGATACACATGGCGCGATGATGTATTAACTGCACTTCAACCCAGGTTTAATATACAGACAGTGAACAAACTTCATGTATACGACACGCTTTTTGCGATGTCGGGCGCATTTACCGATGGGATGATATTTACAGCTTCGAACGTTCTGGTTTCAATGTACTATATGCAACCTTTATGGAATGCTTTTGGCCTTTTTGATGACAATGGTTATTCTTGCAGTATAGCAAACGATGCCGGCACTTTTAAAACAATTGGTAATCTGTTCGAGTTTAGCGCACTTCAGGGAGCCAACACGGAATCGACACAGGAAGCACTGATGCAGAAGTACCTTGATTTTTTTAACATTAAGCGGAATGCGATTGGCATAGATGAATCAGCGGCAGGAACAGTTGCAGGAGAAATTAGTATTTATCCGAACCCGGCTACCGAACGCACATCCCTTTCATTCAGTCTCAGTGAAAGAGGACCAGTTAGAATTTCCATCCTGGATATTAATGGAAGTGAAGTAAATGAACTGATTGCGAATGATCTCACAAATCAGGATATCCACTTTGTTGAATGGAATTTATGCAACAAAGCCCGGCAGCGGGTTTTACCCGGAATCTACTTTTGCAGGATTATCGGTTCAGGGAATGTGCTTTTCGGAAAAATTCTGGTAAACTAAACCATCGCGCTATTCGGAGATATGAACAAAACTGGCTTCAGAGGGATTAAAAGCCAATGAATACAAATACCACTTACTACCGATTATTGTGAATTTGAAGCAAGGCAGATCTTAGATTATGCAGGCTACTTTAGGTGCTCCCAATACCATTGTACCGAATGCTCCAGCCCTTGCCTGAGGTTAAACCGGGGATTGTACCCCAGAAGCCCTGAAGTTTTATCAATAGATGCCAGTGAATGAGGGATATCACCCTGACGTGGATCCGCATATATTGGCTCTATCAATCCAATAGCAGGATCAAATGCAGCAAGACCATCACGCAGAAAAACAAATAATTGATTGAGAGTTACCCTATCACCAAAAGCAACGTTGTAAGCCGTATTGCAGGCTTCTGGATTTTGGACAACAGCTGCAAGAATATTGGCCTGAACCACATTCTCGATATAAGTAAAATCACGGGTCTGGCTTCCATCGCCAAATATCACCGGAGCTTCATGATGAATAAGTGATTTAACAAAACGTGGAATAACCGCAGCATACTGACCATCAGGATCCTGCCGGCGGCCAAAAACATTAAAATAGCGCAAACCTATTGTTTCCATGCCATACAGGTCGCCAAATACCCGGGCATACAATTCATTCACTTTTTTAGTAACCGCATAAGGTGAAAGCGGATTGCCGGTATTTTCTTCCAGTTTAGGGAGTGCCGGATGGTCGCCATAAACCGAGGAACTTGAAGCGTAGACAAATCTCTTCACACCTGCGTCGCGTGCAGCAGTTATCATATTAAGAAAACCCGAAATATTTACTTCGTTGGTGGTAACCGGGTCTTTCACCGAGCGCGGAACTGAACCAAGGGCTGCCTCGTGAAAAACATACTCAACGCCATTTACTGCTGCCTCGCAATCTGACATATTCCGGATATCTCCTTCGATAAACCGGAAATCGCCGTTTTTGATAAAATCAGCCATATTTTCGCGTTTACCAGTGGCAAGGCTATCGAGGCAAACAACTTCATTATTCTGTTCAAGCAGGGTTTCGATCAAAGCAGAACCAATAAATCCGGCACCGCCGGTTACCAATACCCTGGAATTTTTCAACTGATTCTTCATCATATCTGACATATTACTTGTATGTTGCCTGAACAACTGTATTATTTCGCCCCGATTGTACCGTATAACTTGCTTTAATTACCTGGCTCATTACTTCCTGAATCAGTTATTGCAAACCACGAAAGCGGCATAAAAACACCCCCGAAAACAAAATACTGCAGCGAAACCATATCTTCCGAATCATCAACCAAACCGTACAAGCGCTCCTGATCCCAGTATGTGGCATTTCCGTTCATATCAAGTTGTCCCTGGTCGGCCTTGCGTTTCCAGGCTTTTAGAGTGTGAGCCTTACCGAGTTTATCAACCAGCGAAATTTCAATAGATGGTTCCGAAGCCAGAATAGAATCCTTCTTAGTTTTCGACATCTCATTCAGAATGTTCTCATAATTCAGATTGCGGAACTTAGTGAGGTATTCAACAGCTTTTGCTGTATCGAAGCGGTCTATCAGCCGGTTTTCATCCAGTGCAGTCAGGGTTAAAAGACGGTTATTCAGGTTATTGATCCTGAATGAGTTTGCCTTGGAATCGTTGTATTGTATACTAACACTGCTTATGTCAGGTACCCTGTACCTGAATATGGAATGACTGCGCCAATCGGATTCCATTGAAGAATACCTTGTGGCAACAAAGCCCCTGAAACCCGGAATACCAACAATACAGGGATCGTCACTCCCTTGCATGAGCATAAATGTGCCACTGTTATCCATGGTTGCATCGCCGACAAAATAAGTCCGTGTAAGCTTCTCGTGAGGGAAAAACTTTATTTTATTGAAGAGGTTAATACGGTAAACACGTTGATAAATCTCTGTTTTTACTGATTTTCCGGCCAACAGACGAATAATAGTGTTGCGGGCTGCTTTTGCAACAGGTGCTTTTACTTCGATACTACTGAAAGTTGAAAGCATTACCTCCACCATGGTTGGGTTAACCTCATATTTATCGTTCAAAATCCAGCCTCCTTTGCCCGAACGTTCAACTTTTACAATATTGTTATTTTTATCTGCCAAAAAGAACTTTGTAATGCTGGCGGTGTCGGTTACAGCAAATGCAGTATTTGTTTTCAGTAATGTTCCATTGGTTTTACGGAGAACCAGAAATGCTGCAAGCAACGTGAGCAAAGCAAGAATAATAATGGAGATTCTGTGTTTTTTCATTTTGAAAAATAATTTTATTGGGCTTTTGATATGTTGCAAATGAATTAAATACAACTAAAAGGAACGCGTATATCTTCTACGGCGCAGATATCCCTGTACAATGGCAAAACCCAACACAAGTAATACTGGCACAACTGTGTTTATCAATTGCCATTTGGTGCGCTCTGCTTCAACCCGGGCAGCATCGAGTATGCGAAGCTTTACCTCACGCGAGCGCACTGATAGCAGACCCGAATCGTCGCAAAGAAAGTTCATAGCATTAAGAATAAAATCTTTATTCCCGAATTGCTGACCGGTATATCTGTCGTATCCGAGTGGAAGTGGCGTTGGCCTGATTTCACCCGGCTGAAGCTGATTTTTAATGATATCTCCGTCGGCTACAACTATCATAGCTGTTTTTGAACTTTTTTCAATAAAACCAACTTCTGGGGCTTCTGCAATTTCGGCAGGCACACGGTTAAGGAACAACGAATTGAATTCACCTTCGAGCAATACCGAAACAGGCTGGTACGGCTGATTAAACTGCGTTGGATCCGGCTCCTGGTACAGAAAACCCAGGCTTACCATGACCGGAGTGTTTAAAACTCTGGAATACCGCGATGTAGTAAGAAGAATGGTTTTTTTAATTCCTGGAGTATCAAGGGTATCAATACTACTTATAAATTCCGATTTTATCGCATTCAGGTTTCTTACGATGGGATGCGATGAAGTTGGAATAAGCACTGGGAAAAACACCCAGGGAATAAGTTTTTGATTGCCTTTCTGATCAATTACAACCGGAATAGGCAGCGAATTTATGTCGACCACCAGGTTAGTGTTCAGGCGTACACCATAATTGAAAAACAAATCGTCGAGGTTATGATCGTTGGTTAATGCTGCCGTTCTGGCGTTTGTCTGAAGGCTGTCCATTACGGCATATACCGGATCAATCAGCCATAAAACTTTACCTCCCCGCATAATGAACTGGTCAATAATAAACTTATCTCTTTCGTTTCGCGAAAAGGCAGAATCGGGTTTTGCAATTATAAGTGCTTTGTATTTGTTAACAATGGTAAATTCAGTTGAGTCTTTGTTTTTGGGTGTGCGCTTTGTGAGTGCTGATAGTTGACCATCGATACGAACATGTTCAACACTGTAATATTCATTCAATGCATCTTCGATACTGGCTGTATATTCTTCAGTAAGTTCACCATGACCATCAATAAACGCGATCTTTGCTTTTTGAGATAATGTGACTTTCCTGATGATATTGGTGAGTCCGAACTCCAGTGCCTGAACCGAATTATTCAGAACTTCTTCCGGGGGCCTGCCTACCTGTGTAAGGAGCAGATCGAGTGGCATTTCTTTCCCTCTGTACGAAACAACCGCTCCGGGAAATATTATTTTCTCGCTGGTACCCGATTCCTCCTTCACCATCAGCTGAGTTGCATTGAGCCCAATCTTCGCAAGCTGCGAATATAAGTCATCCAACTCCTTTTTATCCTTACCAGTCGTAGGATCAATAAACTCATATTCAATATTATCGGAATAAGCCCTGAACTGGTTTAGCATTTCACGGGTTTCGTTACGCAGACGAGTGAAACCTGCCGGAAAATCACCTTCGAGGTATACCTTGAAATAAACAATATCGTTGAGTTCTTTGAGCATTTTTCTAGTAGAAGGTGAAAGTGTGTAGCGTTTTTCAGCTGTAAGGTCCATCCTGTAGAATGCAAACGACCCAATAATATTCACCATTATCAATATTGCCAACCCTATTGCCAGTTGCACAAAACTGTTACGCCGTATATTTTTTCTGTTCTCTGTCATATTAATTCTGTTTTCGGCGTTACCATTTTCTGCGTTCGAGCCTGAAGCGTGTAAGCATCAGAAACAGCACAATCAGACTAAGAAAATACAAAACATCGCGTGTGTCGATAACACCCCTGCTCATTCCTGAGTAATGTGAATTGATTCCAAGCTGTTTCACAAACAGTCCGAATGAGCCAAAAAGTGAAAGATTATAAATGAATTCAAACCCGGTATACATAAACCCGCAAAGGAAAACGGCAATCAGAAAAGAAACAATCTGGTTACCTGAAACCACGGAAGCAAAAATACCAACCGCCACAAAACCAGCTCCCAGAAAGAACAATCCTATATAGGAACCCCAGGTGCCACCCTGATCGAGATTGCCGGGAGGCATACCAAGTTTATACACGGTCAGGTAATAAATAAGTGTCGGCAAAATGGAAAAAAGCACCAGGATCAGCCCCGCAAGATACTTTGCCATGATGATCTCAATGTCAGTGATGGGTTTTGTTAACAACATCTCCATGGTCCCGGCCTTATGCTCTTCGGCAAACGAACGCATAGTAATTGCCGGGATTAAAAACAGGAATACCCATGGTGCGAGCATAAAATAATTGTCGATGCTGGCAAATCCAAAGTCGAGGATATTGAACTGGAGTGGGAAAACCCAGAGAAAAAGTCCGTTCACCAGCAGGAATACGATAATAACTGCGTATCCTATCAATGAACTCAGAAAAGTGCTGATCTCTTTACGTAATAATGTGTACATACTTATGTGCCTTTCGGTTCGGAGGCGCAAAATTAATGATTTTGACCTTCTATCTGACAAGTATAGAAGGGAGTTATTCAAATAGCTTCACTGACCGGGTTGACGGGCGGAATAAACATAATATCAGCACTGAAACTATATTGTTCCGACAACAACATGCACATCGTTGTCGATGATTATACCGAGTAAAGAAGCTGCTCTTCCCCGGTTAACCGCAATCTGAAGATACCCGTTCGAGGCAAACAAAGCGCAGGTATATCCTTCACGCACATCGCCATAAGCTTTCACAACAGGAATCTTATCCTTTTTACAAAGGATGTAATAGGGGTTCTTGCCAAGACATTCGCGGACAAACTTATCGGTAACATTCACAAACACATTTTCATAATGATCAATATGCATTACTTTGCCATAGATGGTCTTCCCGTCGAAATCAGGTTGCAGAAGAGTTTTGGGGTTGAGTGCGGCCAAAGGTTCACCCAATTCTTCCATTTCAATACCTTCAGCAAGCATGGCTGCAACTTTAACAAACCTGTCGCGAGCCGGAAATGTAAAGTACCCTGTGTCCTGGTTTACCGAAATTGAAATTATCTTTTCGGGCTCTCCATCCAGTATAAGTGAAATCAAACCTGTATCGGCACCTATAAAATAGTGACCTTCCGATTTAACAATCACATGAGGATGTTTGTCCGACTCAATAGAATCGACACCTATAATATGGATAGTACCTTCAGGAAAATCGTGCCATGAATTGCGCATAACAAAAGAGGCATGTTTTATATCAAACAACCTGATGTTGTGCGAAATATCAACTATCACAGCCTGCGGAAGGCGACTTAGTATGGTAGCTTTCACCGATGCCACATAATGATCAGTAAGTCCCCAGTCGCTCAGCAAAGTAATAATTGGCATGAAGTAATACTATAAGATGATTTTGATAAAAGGCTGATAACTGAATTGTAAGGATCTTTAGTTTCATTTGTTCCTCCATCCGCGTTACCTGCATCAAAAGTAAAAAATATACCCGTACAATATGGAATTAACATTATTTTTGTTGACTGCAATGCCCACTAAACACTGAATCTCCTTCATGACCGAAACCACCTTTTCACTTGAATCCTATAGCCCCCTGGAAATCTTTGGCATCAACGACAGGAATATTAATCTATTACGCGAATTGTTCCCGAAACTTAAAATAGTTGCACGCGACGAAATGCTCAGGATCAATGGTGATGAACAGGATATCGAAATATTTTCGCAGTTGTACACTTCCATGCTCATGTTTTTCGATAATTATGGCAAACTCGACGAGGAGGATATCCACAAATTGTCAGGAAACGGTAATGCCGGCGATGTAATTGCAACCTTCCGTGAAGCCAATGCGGATGTGCTGGTACATGGGAAAAATGGCATGATGATACGTGCCCGCACTGTTAATCAGGAGAAAATGGTAAGCAGCATTGCTGAAAACGATATGATATTTGCGGTAGGACCTGCCGGCACAGGAAAAACATACACTGCAGTTGCCCTGGCTGTGCGTGCTTTAAAAAACAAAGAAGTCCGCCGTATTGTACTTACCAGACCTGCAGTTGAAGCCGGCGAAAATCTCGGTTTTTTGCCGGGAGATCTGAAAGACAAACTCGACCCATATCTTCAGCCCTTGTACGATGCTTTAAGAGATATGATTCCCACGCAGAAACTGGTTAGTTACCTCGAAGACGGCACTATTGAAATTGCACCGCTGGCTTTTATGCGCGGCCGTACCCTCGAAAATGCTTTTGCCATACTCGACGAAGCTCAGAATTGTACCGAAGGACAACTCAAAATGTTCGTAACCCGTATGGGACGTTCTTCAAAATTTGTTATCACCGGCGACATTACCCAGATCGATCTCCCGCGGAATCAGAATTCCGGACTGGTTCAGGCAATGAAAATTCTTAAAAACATTAAAGGAATCGATTTTATAACTCTCGATATCCGTGATGTGGTCAGGCATAAGCTGGTTACACGAATTATTAACGCTTACGAGAAGAAGGAGTAGATCCTCACTTCAAAATTTCTATCCTTTCGGTTGTGCTAAAACAAAATGCGGTGTTTAGCGTTTTACCTTTTTAGTATAAATCTTTTAGTATGAAAAAAGCAAAATTTGCTTTCCTGTCGGTATTTGTTTTTATACTCGTTCCGGCTTTAGCCCAACAGTCGCAACTATCGGATGCAGTACAAAAGTTTAACACCCAGGCCCGAAAAACACAGGCATGGAACATCACATTACCGGAGTATGAGGGTAATGCAGGGCAAAATCCAGGCAGTGGCATTAAACAACAACTTCAGAAATTCAGGAACAGTTCCATAAAGAACCAGTTCATCAGCAAAGCCCATGATTCCGACAGTTTGCTCATAATAGGAGCGGTTCCGGGAGACTCACTCATCATTACCGGCAAATGGCTTTGTGAAGTCGATATTCTTGTGTTCGGAGATGGTAAGCTAAGGTTTAAGAATGCAGAAGCTACCATTCTTGGCAACATTTCAGTATGGGGCGAACATGCGGAGTTAACAGCAGATTCATCGGAATTTTATATCCCACAGACGTACTTTTATGAGCGTAGCATAGTTGCTGCAGGTGCCGGGAAAGTACGGTTTAATCATGTTAAACTTGATTTCAGCGGACTATCACATAATATGGTGGCTGCCGACTCCTCAACCTTCGATTTCACGGATGTAACAAAAGTAGGTTTCACTACCAATGGAGTATATGGCAAATCAAAATATTATATTGATGGCACCAACCTTGCAGGCGAATTTGTAATAGGAGATCAATGCCAGCTGGACTTCCGGAACTCAAACACAGTTCTTTTGTGGCACGAAGTTCCCCAAAATGGTGTTTTTCATTTCAGCTTCCCCTCTTCCGATACTGTGGCAGCCTACCATTTCAACTCTGATCTGCCGGGAATTATAAATATTGATTATACTATTGATCTCAACAACTGCACAGATGTAATGTGGGCACTAATGCCTGCTGACGGATCAGATGTTGATATTGCTGATTCCGAAATCAGGGCAATCGGACTGTGGTTCCTTGCTCCCGATACTGTTACTGTCAACGGTCTGGTGAACAAGACCGACTATGCCGATTTTACTGCCCCTCTCGCCGATCGAAGCCTGCGATTAAGAAACAGTTCAGTGCAAACATGGAGTCTATATCCTATGCGTAAAAGCAAACTGAAAGTCAGTGGCTGCATACTCGGTGAAATTGGTGCCATGGGAACATCACAGGTTGCGACCAACGGAGTCTTCATCGATGGAACAGGTGGCTATATGTGGGCCAGTGACACTACTTTTTTCATGGCATTTGCCACTCCGCTTACCACATATGCCCGCACCGAAAGAAACGGAATTATGATTTATGCCTATTCGTCATTGAATTTCGGGATTGCTTCGGCTCTGGGAAATTCAACATTGCTTGTAATACAGTCAACTTTGCCCGAGGAACCAGTTGCTTTCGGCAATGCAAGTGTCTGGAATGTTAACATAAAGCAACCATCGTCAGGGAACAGTAATTCGGTAATACCAATTACAGGATATGCGCTGATTGACCGCACTCCTACCTGTGTGAGTGCTGATATGGCCTGGTACCAGGTTTTTTATTCAAAACAGGATAATGATTCATTATTTGAAATCACACCCCGTATCTCAGTTGAGAAGCGCAATGAAACTCTTGCTGAATGGAATACATCCGGTCTGAAACCAGGTCAGTACCTGATCCATCTTTTTGTTTCGGATGCTTCGGAAAGTCCGGTAATCGTCGAAGCTGTTCTTCCTTTTTCCCTGAACCCGGGAGTATTTGGTATCAGCGAATTAAGCACTGTGCCATTACATTGTTTTCCGAACCCGGCAAACGATATTATCAGCATACAAGCCCCCTGGAAAGATTCAAGGGCTACCCTTCTTAACAGTTGCGGCCAGATTGCCTGGGAAGGCTATATAGAATCGGACCATGCAGAAATTGACCTTTCAAATCTGGCCCCGGGTCTATATTTAATTAATCTGGAACACGAGGGGGAAATGGCCGTTTCGAGGATAATAAAACAATAGCCCCCTGGTGATAGAGCGGTAATTTTCAATCGACATCCTACTTATTAACAACATTGTTGAAAACAATCATCCAATTAAGAGATTTTACAATTCTGTTCATACAATTCCTTCGTAATTTTGCACCTCGTAATCAAAAACTCAAACCTGGGTTCAAAACCTGAATTAACACAAAGCCTTATGCAGAATGCAATTACCCGCACCAATTTCACTTTCCCGGGTCAAAAAGACCTTTACATCGGTAAAGTAAGGGATGTATACAATATTGATGACGAATTGCTGATCATGATCACAAGTGACCGTATTTCGGCATTCGACGTAGTGCTTCCCCGTGCTATTCCTTTCAAAGGTCAGGTCCTGAACCAGATAGCTTCAAAGTTTCTGGACGATACTTCGGACATTGTACCCAACTGGAAAATTGCATCACCCGATCCCATGGTTACGGTTGGCAGGCGTTGTGAGCCTTTCAAAGTTGAAATGGTGATCAGGGGTTATCTGAGCGGGCACGCCTGGCGCGAATACAAATCAGGCAAACGCAGTATTTGTGGAGTTCCTATGCCTGAGGGCATGAAAGAAAACGATATGTTTCCCAACCCGATTATAACTCCTACCACCAAGGCTTCTTTCGGACACGATGAGGATATCTCGAAGGAGGAAATCCTGAAACAGGGGCTGGTAAGCCTTGAGGATTATGAAATGCTGGAAAGGTATACAAGAGCGATTTTTGAGCGGGGCATACAGATTGCTTCCGGAATGGGACTGATACTGGTAGATACCAAGTATGAATTTGGAAAAGCAAACGATGAAATATTCCTGATTGACGAAATCCACACCCCCGACTCTTCACGCTATTTTTACAAAGAAGGCTACGAAGAAAGGCAGTTGAAAGGTGAGCCCCAGAAACAGCTTTCAAAAGAATTTGTGCGCGAATGGCTAATGGCTAATGGTTTCCAGGGTAAAGACGGGCAGCAGGTTCCTGAAATGGACGATGCTTTTGTGAACCTTGTCTCCGAAAGATATATTGAACTATACGAAAATATCACAGGACAAAAGTTTGAGCGGGCTGATGTTAGCAATGTGCTTTCGCGTGTCGAAAACAACATTAACAAATTCCTGCAGGCCTATTACAGATAAGTCTCAATTAATTTAAAACCAAGTGCCTAATCAGTGCCTGAAGTTGTAAGTGCCTGAAGTTGTGAGTGCCTATAGTACTTAGAGTGCCTAAAGTTATAAGTTAATCTCTAACTCCGCATCAAGTTACGTATTATATAATTTGATTACCAATTTATCGATTAGCCTTTGTGTGTGAGCGGTAAATTCGTTCAGATACCAAGTTCCATTGATTCTTATTTTCTTCACATCAGTGAGCAGTTGTATATAGTCATTGACAGAAATCTTTTTGAGCAG